>JAALOO010000709.1_pt2 | contig 24001 bp, 20 predicted proteins | sample 7257641 | NCBI WGS metagenome assembly JAALOO01 (sample SAMN14085613, study PRJNA598686) | mite metagenome | biome: ENVO:01001000; feature: ENVO:01001002; material: ENVO:01001226; isolation source: single female mite from University of Michigan culture on fish food culture... ...
CTTAAACTACTTTTCAATGTGTTTTCTGAGAACAAGCTGCAGAAATGCTCAACTGCTTCACTATCTATCAACTCAGAGATCATTTAAATTGTAAAAACATTGATCATTTTCAGTTTTATATTTCATATTTATATAAAAACTAATCAGTATGTACAAAATATATCATCAAATCAATGAATCGAAATGAATTACAGCTGTGAACTATCAAGTTTTTCGACTTATTTTCCGCATGAAAATTTCCGACTCTAATGCAGCCTTTCGCTTACGAGGAGTGGAACTGACGTCTATTATCTCAGAGATTTTCTTAATTGAATCAGATGGCTCTTCCTTGATAGAAACCATCGGCACAATTGGCGTATTTGGAGTTCTTGGAGTTGAGTGACCGCCCTGTGGAACATTTGAAGAGGATGCTTCAAAAGAGGCTAGGTCATTATGGTGTTTTGATGATTGTACCTGCAAAGTTAAAAAAGTAAATATAAAATTGCACAAAAACAATATAACACAATTCTTACCGATAGTGATTGAAGGTCAAAGTCTAAACTGTGAACTGCCGTTTTCAGTTCGTACAAGAGGACCATGTCTGAGCGAAGTTCGTTAAAGTGATGACAAATTTCCTCAGTTGCCATTGGATGCTGCTCAATTCTCAGCTCAGTCAACATTGTCAAGATGGCCTTAGAGCGTTTCTGTCCAACAGAGGAAGGCAACTTCATTCGCGAGCTGCGCAGATAGATGCCATTGGACTTTGGTTCGGGGAACTTTATGCTTGCCGTCTCCAGGTTGAGTGTGGGCATGTGAGAGGCAGTGCCAATATCGCTGGTGCGAGAGCTCTTTACCTGAGAGGACGACTTTTTGCGGTTTGATCGAGATTGTGAGGTGCTAGCGCGAGACTGTGCCTGTTGCTCGTTTCGCCGAAGTTCAGTGGTCGTATCGGCGGCGGTAATGAGCTTTTGCAAGTCCTGTGTCTTTTTCTCGCGCTCCTTCTTGCGCTGTTCAATCTTTCTCAGCTCGGAAATTAGCATCTGCTCCTCTTCAACTTCCTTTGCGGTGCGATTGTACAGTTTGATCAGCTGCTCTTTACGCTTCCGCTCGTGTTCAGCATCAAAGACGCAGATTTTGGTGTTGGTCGCGGATGTTTGAGAAAGAACTTCCCCTTTCAAGCTATCCACTTTCTGCTTGTTCATCTGATTACACACATGGTAGTACCGATCTTTGATATCTTCGATGGTGCGCTTCTTGTAATTAATTTCATCCCACTTGTCGTGGATCACAACAAAACGGGCATCATATTTTTTGCACATGTGCATCAAGTAGTCAGTTTCAATTTTAGTCCAAGAGTCACTTTGCAGCAGTTGCTGGTAAGCGCTGTCCGAGTATTCGGGAACGTTGATTTTGATGTTCATCTTTGCAAAAGGGTAATCTCGAGTAATGTCAACCTCCCTTCTCCAATGTTTTAGTACCAAATCATTACGTGAAGGGTTGAACGGCGTCCAGACCCACTTGCGAACTTTTCTCAAACTCAGGTTGGCCTTTGCTTTTTTGTAACCATACTCGGGAAAGCCAAGCTTTGAAATGCCGAAATCGGTGGGAATCAGCGGGGCACTGTCTTTGTTGTCGGCGTAAAGCAGAGCGTACACTTCACGATTCATACCTTCGGGCTTCTTGAAAGTCTGCTCCGGCTGTCGCTTCTTCTTATTGCTCTTTTGCGATGGCCCTGCATCTCTGTCAATGTCGAGAATATCGAGGACGTCGGTCATGATGAGAATCGGTTGTTTGGGTCCGGCTTAAAAAAAAGTTGAAAATTCACGTTTCAGAAAAGTGCGGCAAAATGGACAAATCAATGTGCGGTGAGCGAAAACATGGACAGGTTCACGAAAACATGTCTCCGAAAGAAAAACTGGGCGGAGTCAAGTGATTCTTGCCGACAGTAAACAAAAACGTTTTGTTTTCGTTTTCCCGAATGTCTTTTGAAAAGTGAGTTCATGTCTCAGTTGATTTGTTATTTGGATCGATGGCTTCATCTAAAAAGCCGGCCGTCAAAGAGGACATTGAGCTGGTCATTGAGAAGCTGTCTACAAATGGAACCGAATCACTGGAGGCAAACTTTGCGAAAAAGCTGAAAACTTACTGCAAATCAATAGCGGAGAGTAGGAAGGCTGAAACTTACAGCTATCTGGGAAGTTTGGTGCTGCATCAACTACGAAAGGAACACGCACAAATCCGATTTGGAAGTTTGCTCATCATTGAGTACCTCTTTGAACGGGCACACCAATTTCGCTTGTTTATTTGCGACAACTTGAATACCTACTTCAAGCTTTGTGCCGACATAAAGGGACTGCGAGACTGTGATTATGCGACTGAAAATAGTGAAGACAACCCAGACACTGTAGAAAGTTCCCTAAACAGTGGCCTTAGTACGAGGAAACGGAAGGCGCCAGTTAAAAAGCAACTACAACCTTATGTTTGGGCTAAGAAACTGCGTGCAAAGGCGCTTGAATGCTTTCTCTACTGGCACAGCGAATTCGGCAACGGGTATCCTGCCTTAAAAAATGCACATTCCTTTTTGAAACGAAAAGGTATCATAGAATTGCCAAGAATAGGCACTGAGGATGCATCGGATGCCTCGACCAGTTCAGGCATACGTCACTCTCAAAGTAGAAATGACCAAAGGTAACTTTTGTATAAAAGACATTTTACATTTCTATTTACTTGCTTATTTCAAGTTCAATTCAAAAGCTTCATCTGGATCAAACTGCAAAGGAGTTTGCTGATATTGAAGACGAAGTAAACGCCCTAATGACGCAGATTGATTCTTGCTTTGATTTGCTGATTCCCAAGTTTATTGTCGACGAGAACGAAGACCAGGCTGATGACTTTCACTTTCGACCAATGCGAGGCCTGTCATTCAGCATCATTCTCAACACCAATGTGGAGATTATACGCGATTCGAGCAATGCCGATTTGGTCGATAATTTACGAGAACTTGTTGGGGAATTGAATCGACTGTACAGTAGGAAACTGGCGCAGTTTGATGAGAGCATCAACAAGCTAAAGCTGCCACTTTTTGCTGGGCAGCTAAATGAAATCATCAGCAATGTACGGTGTTTAAAGGTGAAAATTGGAACAGTAATTTGGAAGTTTAACGAAATCAACATTATTACACCTGACAACTCATCAACTGCGAAAAAGCAAAACACGTCGGGTAATGATAACGATGACAGTGACGACGACGATGATGATGATGATGACGCCTTTGAAGATGTGCCCGATAGAGAAGGTCAGTTCAGGGAAGAAACTTCTTTGATTGCTCTATTTAACATTTTCATTCATTTAGATTTGGTGTTGTTGAAAAAGATTGAGCTGGAAAAGGAAAAACAGGTAGTTGCGACTGGACCGAGCACATCAAAAGCAGCAGTGGTTCACTATGACGAAGATCAGTGCAAGGCTCCCCTGCCCTCCGGAAAACTGTGTCCGCGACGAGACAAGGTGAAGTGTCCCTTTCACGGTCCCATTGTGCTGCGAGACAACGAAGGACTAGCACTTGATGCCGACCTTAGACAACGGGAAATTGAAGCCAAGTTTCAGCAGAAAGCCGATGAATGGAAAGACCCAAAGTACCTGAAGCAGCTGAGTCTCGAAACGGGCTACGATTTAGAGGGAAAAGCCCAGCAGAACAAACGGAAAAAGTACCCTAATCTGGTTGATATCAAGAAGCTGACTAATACTCCTCGAAAGAGGCTACTGAGGAAGATTAGCTCGAAACGGGTGCGAGAAAAGATATCCAGCGACCTGTCTGCACTGGACGACCAGGTACACCAGCAGTTTTCGCAACAGTGGTCCTACTCACTGGAGAATTGACCAGTGTGCTCCTGCCACCGCCAAATAAAGTGACCACCACCTTGATGCCCGGTTGACAGTGGCAAGGTGGTGGTCAGCAGAGAAAATCGCGCCTCATTTTGAACGCAGTTTTTCTCCTGAGTGCTGCGTCTCAGCGCTGCTGCTGCTGCGACGTTTGTTTCTCAAAGTGCATGTGTTGGCTAAGTAAGGTGTCAGCCAGGCGATGCAATGCTGCAACTGGCCGGGGGGAACAGTCGGCGACGGCAGGTTCGGGTGGCAGGCGCTGCAGCGGCAGTGTCGGGCGTCCCCCGATAGCAGAAATGGCCTCATTGCAGTCGCTCAGCAGTTCTCTCAGCAAATTTGTTCCAAGCGAGTTCTCCCGAGCAACCCGGACGATATAGAAGAGTGCTGCTGGTGATGGTGGTGCAGTAGTTGCAAGAGCAGCAGCAGCAGCAGCCCGTCTGCAGCCTGACAGCGGCGACTGCGGACAGTTTGTTGCCTTGCCGACACTGCTCTGTGCTCCGCACTGCTTTCCTGCTCCGTCCGCGTCGGACAGCCTGATTTAGGCTTCGCTTCGTTCAGCCCGAGTCACCATCGGAGTGCCATCCAGGTAGTCTCCCGTCTTCTCTGGCAATGTAAACAAACATCGTCCCTCTTCTCTGCCCTGTCAAACTGACTGTCCGCTGTTCTTCGACATCCATTCACTCGGTGTGTCCACTACTATCTACCACTCTATCAGCTCGCACTCACCTTCCTTCTGCCTCATTGTCCAGTGGCAGCAGCAGCAGCAGCAGTTCTTTAGCAGTCTGTTCGTTCGTCGTCTGGCCATCGCAGCTAATCCCTCATTGCTCTTTTTGGCCGTCCCGGCTGCCAATTTCAATCGCCAGGCTCTCTCTCTCATCGCCGAAGCCTCTTTTGAACTCGAGTTCGATTTTTCTTGTGTTTGACTTTCATTTCGTTACTCGAATCTCCACCATCAACACGCTCTGCAACTTCAACTAGTCTGAAAACAGATAGATTCGTCCAAGTCGCAAACTTCCCCTCAACCAGCACTTTTTCCTGCACAGGTAAGGCACCTCCATTCAGCACCACCATACAAACACTGCACGGTTGGTCAGCAAAGTAGCTTGCCAACACACACGCTCACTTGCCTCCGCGCGCATTTGCATCGCCACTACCTCTGCCAAGACTGATGCAGCTGTACGAGACAAGGCAGCTACAGTAAACGGTGTATTTGTGTATGTGTGTGTTCATGGATTCCATCGACGATGAAACAGTGCATAGTAGTCAAGACTCAAGTCAGCTTAACGACGGCGACGACGATGGCAAACAACAGTGCGCTCTTTCAGTGTACACTTGGTCTCTAGCATCCTCGCTCTTTTCCTCTCTCTCTCTCTCTCTCTCTCTGCATTCATCCGACCAACTGTGCAAATGTATTAATTGGCCGTCTTACTCTTGCGCCAGTGCTCCCTCAGTGCCAGCAGATCACTGAACTGTGGCCCATTTCACAGTGCATTACAGCTCAGACGATGAAGACATCGTCTCTGGACGAGCACACAGCCTTTCTAAGTGCCATTACTTTTTTACTCTTTTCAGATAGCAGCGAAAACCGTCCACCATGTGCGCCGCACTGACCGAGAATGTGGTCCTCGTGAGGACACGATCACACGACCTGGCTTCAGTTAAAAAATTGAATTGCTGGTATGTACACAAGTGTGCACGTGTATGAAAGAGAGGACTCATAGAACACTTCTTACTGTTATTCGCCCACATTAAGCGCACCTCTGATAGTTCTAAATTAGTTGTCTCCTGTCGCTCTCCCTCTCAGCGGAGGAATGGGTCATTCCCAAATTGATCTGCGCCAGTCAGTCCTCTCCTGCCTGTTTCCATTTCTTCTCCCACATAGCCGAGAGCATAATTTTAGCCGGTATAATGTACTCTCTCCCTTTTGGTGGCAGACGTCGAATTCACCTACTTTTTTGCACGCCTCTGATCACCTTCCGATCGATGCCCTGAGGGCTCTTTTCTTTTTCTAGCAACAGAGTCAGAGTCAGTCAGTCAGGGAGTGAGAGAGAGAGAGAGAGAGAAGGAGAGCGATTGAGTGAGTGAGTGAGGACATGTTATATTCGCCTGTGACGGAGAGCACTCTCTGAGGACAGTGACCTTTTTCAGCTGTTGGCTTACTGTTAGCTGCCACGGTCTTTGCCTGCCGCACTGGCGCCTGATGATCGCATTACACCTGTGGGCTATTTTCACTTTTTATCCTGAAGCAGGCAAAGGTTTCTTAAACTTGCTTCTTATACTTTCACGGCGCCATCAACGAAGTGCTCATCGTCGGGGGCTTTCTCCTCGTCGAGCCACCACCGTTCGCTGTCATTTGCCACTTTGCTAATTTTACCCACTGACCGATTGATCCTTTGATGGCTCGTCTGTCCTCTCCTTTTCTGCCTGCCTGCCTGCCTGCCATGTTCATCATTAGGGTCATTAGCGAGGGCACCTGCGCGTGAAAGTAGATCAATTATTGTGGTCCCTCATTGGCCAACAGCACAACACTAACGGTACTTTCCCACACCAACACCAACAGGGGCTGCGCACTGAAGGATGTGTCCATTGTCCACCGAATGCCTAATGTGGAGGTCATCTCCCTGTCCATCAACAGCATTGACACGCTGGAAAACTTTGCCTCCTGTACGATGCTCCAAGAGCTGTACCTTCGCAAGAATGAAATCAAGAATATCAATGAAATACTGCACCTTTCACAGCTGCAGTTCCTAAAGAAGCTTTCACTGGAAGACAATCCCTGCACGACCACTGACAACTATCGCTTGACAGTGCTGAAAGCATTGCCAAACTTGGAGTTTCTCGACAATGTCAGGTACGTGTTTAGTGTCTCAAGGTTTGATAAACTCTTTTGACAATTCTCCCAATTTGTGCAGGGTAACGCCGGAGGAAATATACCAGGCGGAAAAGTCGGGCAGAGACCTCGTCTGGCCGGGCTCTGAAACGGACATTCCCGAGGATGAGATGCCCGAGGAGATGCCGGAGGAAGTGGAATACACGAACAATGCTCACTCAAATCACCACCAGCATCCCAGCCATCACGACTCTCAGAGTTCACTTTCCAATGGAACTGCTCAGTCTAATGGATACACTGCGGCGGCTGCGGCTGCTCACGAGTCCAGTCAGTACTGCGCCTCGGTCAGCGAAGAAGCTGCCTCATCCTCTCCTTCTGGCTCCTCATCGTACCAGGGAGGCATCAACCAAACTGGCACGACCAATCGAAGTTCTGCTTCACACCTCAACAACAGCAACAATAGCAACAGTAGCAGCAACAACAACAACAGAGACGGCTACAGCAATGGCGGCAGCGGAAACAAGAGCGGCAGCAAGACGAACATGGCCAAGTCAAACTCACTCTCTGACTACAACCTCTACCACAATGGTAAGACCACCACAAACAGTCTCACAGTTTTTAAAGCATCATTCCAATCATCCCTCCAGGCAACTACCGATCAAATTCTCCGCCACCGCTGTCGGCGACAAACAACTACGAGCCATCTGAGTACAGCTACGACAATGGACACAGCAATGGACAGGCGCAGCCATTCAGTACGCCCACATACCATCAGAATGGCTCAACTCGCAACATTCAAAGTAGCGCCTCAAGTCAGCCTCGGTTGCTGCCCAAAGGTGGCAAGAATAGGGTAAGAAAACTGAAAGAGGCTCATTTTTACTACTTTTATAATCGAACTTTTTCCTTCAGAACGCCAACATTCTTTCTGCAGTGCTGTGTCTCATCAAGGAGCTCGACTATGGCAGCCTCGAGGTGGTGGACACGACGATTCACTGTCGCATGGAGGAGATGGAGGACTAATAATCGTCGAGTCAATATTTGTGATCTGTACATCAAGTTTCCCCATCATTTGGACGTGGACACTCAAGGTTCGAATCACATGGAATCGCCTCAAATCGCCTGGACTGATAGTGCAACTACAAAACAAGTGCGACAACCCTGTGGTGCTTTCTCTTTTACAATTCTGTTTTTCTATTCCTAACGGATGCATTCCTTTGCTTTACAAGCTGTGTTTTTTCTGTTGATAGTTTATACTCTTTTCTTTCCCTTGTTTTGCTTACTCGTCAGTATACATAAAACTCTCATTTGCCCATGATTGCTTTGGCGCCATGAATTGCTTATGTCACGTGATGGTTTTGCCTCACCAGATGGAACTCCTGCTCGCTGTAAGCTCCTCCCTCTGAAGGCTATGTTTACCTAACCGGAGGCTATTTTGAGCAAAATAACCAGACGGCGTGCTAAGAAAGTTGCAAGTGCTTTCTCTCTTGTTCCATTTCACTTGGTTCACTTTCGCCAACCTTACCAGTCAACATGACCCAAAGTGCAACAGCCCAGAAGCCCGAGGAGGAGGTCAAAATTGAGGACCAAGGTAAGTGTGCTTGAAGAGAATCCTCCCCATTTGAGGCTAACGGTGCATTTTCACCATCTGCAGGATCAGGTTCTGACGACTCTGGCGATGAGTCCGACCCCAACATGCCGAGCCTGGAGGGCGGTGATCTGGACTCCAGTAATCTGGCCGCCGCCGCCAACGCAATGCTCGAAGATGCCGCCGGCAAGGGCAAGCAGTCTCGAAGCGAGAAGAAGGCCCGCAAGGCCATGTCCAAACTGGGACTGAAACCGGTAAGTACTTTGGTGTTGTCAGTCAAAACGCGTTCATCATTGACAAATGATTTCCGTCATTTCAGATTCCTGGCATCAACCGAGTCGCAATCCGCAAGTCTAAGAACATTCTGTTTGTCATCAACAAGCCAGACGTGTACAAGTCACCCGCCAGCGATACCTACATCATCTTTGGCGAGGCCAAGATTGAGGATCTTAGCCAGAAGGCCCAGCTGGCTGCGGCTGAAAAGTTCAAGAACCCCGAGAGCATTGGCGCCGGAGTCGGTGGCGTCGAGGGTGCCGCCGCCAACCTGAATGCCGCCGAAAAGCTGGCCGCTTCCGCAGCCGTCGAAGAGGACGAGGGCGAGGTGGACGAGACCGGAATTGAGGCCAAGGACATTGAACTGGTCATCTCCCAGACTGGTGTCGGCCGCGGCAGGGCTGTCCGTGCTCTGAAGAATAACAATAACGACATTGTCAACGCCATCCTGGAACTCACTACGTAAAGCTGCTGGTGTGACCAGTCCTGAGGTGTGGGCGGGAGGTGGTTTTCCCTCTCGGTACCACTCCTCGCTCCCTCCACTCACTTGGCCGTCGAGGTGATGGTCTCACCTGTCGTTATTATTCTAGGCGTTTTGTATTAAATCCACTGCAAAATCCACTCTGTACGTGCTTGCAATCTTGTTGGTTGGTCGCTGTGCCATCCCCCTCCTTATCTGGGCGCTTCACGACAAGTCAGTCGGTGGAGATTGGCGCCACTTGCCGCTCGGTCGGGACGGGAAACTCGTGAAATGGCCGAGAAAGAGCTGGCGTAAGCGGAAACCGGTTACTGAGATTGTGTTTTATTCGAAGCCACTCACTGCCAGTCAGTGAGTGACTGTACGGACCTGCGCAGTGGACTGCCAGGTGGACGCTTGCGCGTCGCGCGTTTCGCGCCGTTTTGCTGGGAAGAGTCAATCTCGAGACTTAGCGCCGCCCTCGCCTCCATTGCTGGTCGCAAGCTAGCGACAGTGATCGTCGCACACACGTACACTGCATTCACATCAACTCTCTCTCTCCCCCTCTGCTTTCAGCCTGTGTCCTGGCCGTATAGGCAACGCGCCTAGCAGCTCTCTCTCGGCAGCAGCAGCACAGCACACTGCGCGTTCGAATAATCGCTACTGAGCAGCACACACAAACACAGGCTCTCTCAGTCGCTCGCGATTTGCAAAGCCATTCTCATCACTCCGACCCGAGCGATTAAGTCATCTCTCTTCTTCCGCTGGTCCCCTAGTGTCTTGTCCGTGCCAAGCACCGCCACGGGCCGCCCCGACGCCCGCAGTGTCTGGTCCAGCAGGAGGCCATCGCCCAGCGAGAAGCGTCAACGCTGTTTGGGCGCCATTTCCTTTCGCATCCAAGTCATGACCGCGTTTCATGGCGCCTTCTTCCGACTCCTTATCCTCGCTACCTGACTTTCTTCCACTCTTCTCACCGAATCGGTTCTGCCCATCAGCATTCTGACCAAGCTCGTCCGCCACACCAAGCGTCGTTGACGGCAGCTGTTTACCGGCTCAGCAGCCGCCATCATTAAAGTGGTAAGTTTGGCCAAAGTTGTTGTTGTTGTGTGGTGTCGTCAACACTTGACTAATCCTCGCCTTCTCCTCCTTCTCTCCTGTATCGCCCGACGCGCACTTTACCATGTTCACCTTCAACAGTAGGCCAACAGCATCAGCACAGACCAAAATGATGAACACGGCAAACGTGACGGCGACCACCATCAACACCGCCGCCGGCACAACGGCCACCACCATCATGAAAACCAACTCGCAGCAGGCAGCCTTGTCCCTGCAGACGAGTGGCATCATTCCTGCCGCCATAATTGCAACAAACGACAGGTTATCCACGGCAAACAACGTCGCCCACAACTCTATCGCCGCCTTGCAGAATCATGAATCAACGAATGCGAATTCCACCACGTCGACAGCCCCGCAACCCGTGACTGCCTTTACTCTCCACGCCCCAGCTCAGGCCTTGCAGGCTCTGCCCAACAATCTTGCAGCAATCAGCGCAGTCACCTCGGCCACCTCATCGGTTCCGCCGACGGCGCAAATTCAGGCAATGCCTACCGCCAACACGTCCATTATTCATCCTGCCACTATTGGCCTCAGCAGCTCAACCTCTGCCACACTAACGTCGGTTGTTGGCACAGGCGCCTCCATCTTGCCGGTTTCTGGCCAACAAGTGAACGCAATTCCTGTCGGCGTTGCCGGCCCAACGGTTCTCAAAGCTCAACCTCAAGTAACAGCATTACCAATTTCAGCACAGCGGTTTCAAGCCACCGCCAATGTCATGACCTCAAGTGCTGCCGCCACAGCCGCCCCAAATTCGCTTTTTATCCCGCACGAAACTCACGTGCCAGCGGCTGCAGCCAAGAATCTGTCGGTCACTCTCTCCTCTGCTCCCAATGCCCACCATCAGACGATCATTCAGACAAACTCGGTCATCAGCGTCACAGCCGCGGGCCCTACCGTCACCGTCCACCAGCAAATACCATCGGCTCACAGCAGCGGTGCTCAGCAGCCGCTCTTTATTCAGACGAGCAACCCAACAGCAAGCAGCGCCATTTTGCACACCAATGTTGCCCCTTCGGGCCCTACCAACTCTTCAGTTCTAAATGCGGCAAACTTGTCTACAATAAACTTATCTACCTCTGCAGCTCATCATCAACCAGCACCACCACCACCACCACAACAGCAGCAACCTCCACAGCAGCCAACAACACCACAACAGCCACCACAACAGCCGCAACAGCCGCAGCCGCAACAACAACAGTCTCAGCCGACGGTCATTACACAGCAAAGTGGCCCAACGACACAGCAGCAACAGCAGCAGCAAAATCAGCAGTTTCAGAGGCTAAAGGTCGAAGATGCACTTTCCTATCTAGACCAAGTCAAGTACAAGTTTAATGACCAGCCGCAGGTGTACAATGACTTTCTCGACATTATGAAAGAGTTCAAGTCGCAGTCCATCGACACACCGGGCGTCATTCAGAGGGTCTCGAACCTCTTTAGGGGCCACCCTGAGCTCATTGTCGGCTTCAACACCTTTCTTCCACCGGGATACAAAATTGAGATTCACGCCAACGAAGTGAATGTCTCAATGCCCAATTCGACAAACTTTACCACCCCTCTCGGAGGGCCCATTGGCGTGGCCACCTCGACCATTGTCTCTGGACCAGGGGTATCTCAGCAACAGCAACCGTCCAATTCAGGCAGTTCTAATCGAAGTTCTGCCGCCTCGACCATGAACCTTTTTCAAAGCATTAGCCAAACCAATTCAGTTGCGTCTCGGGAAACCAACTCGACGTTGGTAAACAACGTGGCAGCGAGTGGATCTCGAGGTGCCGACTCGCACACGATAAATCGGTCATCGAGCCAAGGAGAGGCCGCCAGCAGCAACTCTCGAGCACCAAATGATTCATCTCAGCGCTCCTCTCACGGCTCAACGCTGACTCCACCGGTTGAGTTTAATCACGCCATCAACTACGTCAACAAGATTAAGAATCGCTTTTCGAGTCAGCCCGAGGTGTACAAGCAGTTTTTAGACATTCTCCAGAGCTACCAAAAGGAACAGCGAGTAAAGGGCGAGGGCTCCAACGGACAGAAGTCCATCGGCGAAAGTGAAGTGTACGCCAAGGTGGCACAGCTTTTTCAAAAGCAGGACGACCTTTTGAAAGAGTTTAGCCAATTTCTGCCTGATGCTACCGGGGGCGGCAGTATCGGCGGTGCTGGTGGTGGCGGTGGAAGTGGTGGCGCTCATTCTTCGCTTAACTCGAACTTTTTGCTGGCCACTCCGTCGCACGGAAACAATGCTCACAACTGTGTCGGTAACTCGACTGCCAACTCCTTTACTCATCTCAACATGACAACGCCGGGAACACCGCCCACAGTGGCCTTGAGCCATGGCAGCGGCCACCACGCAGAAGGAGCTTCGCGAGTCGACGGCATTGGATCTTCTCTCTACAACAACAGCAACAACAACAGCAATAATGCTCTCGCCAACACTGACCACAGTGCCTTGATTAAGAAGCAGCCCGTTGGCCTGGCAAATTCTAATCCACCGCTTAAAAATGCTCGCGCACTAGACTCGGGTCATTCGCCGAACGCTATTGCAAACAATGTACGCGTACCAAAGCGACCTCCGACAAACCTGATTCCCAGTGGCTCTGTCGACGTGTGCTCGGTGCCCAACAAGGTAGGCATTTTTGTTCACATGACTCAATTTGTTGGCATCTCATTTTTTGCCCCCACGGCGCCACTGGTGGTCGCTTTTGTTTATGACGTCGTGTTTAGAAAACGACAGTTTCTTCGAGTGAAAGCTGTGCTTTTTGCTGTCATTTTATTAACTGTGGTTTCATTTTTCTCATTTCCCATCAGCGCTCAAAGATGCTCCACGTCCGAGATGCTGGCCATTCTGAGGCGAGCAACAAGTACGTTGGTGAACTGGCGGAATATGCTCTATTTGACAAGGTATGCTGTTGTTTGTGTTGCTTGTTTTGCTCTTGTTAACACTTTGTTTCTTTCAGCTTCGAAAGCACTTGAATCGCTATCAATATGACAATTTCCTCAAGTGTCTGGTGGTGTACAATAACGGTGTCATTTCACGTACTGAACTGTTTCAGCTGGTCTCTAAGCCAATCTTTGATGGCCATCCTGACCTGCTAAAGCGCTTCAAGGATTTGTGGGGCATGAAGAGTGGCGAACTGGGCGACGGCAAACAGGAGACCAATGGCCCCAACAGCACACCCTCGATCTCAGGCTCGTACTACAACAACTTGTCGTTCAACAGTCCATATGCAAACAACTACCAACTGGAAGGCCTGTCTAATCGCCTAGTGATGATGAAGGATCGCGCAAACTGGGACAGTGGGGAGCACGTTATCGAGCATGACGTTGGCACCTACAAGCGATATGGCATTTCCTACCGAGCTTTGCCAGCCAATCCCAGTGAGGCCCAAAAGTGCTCGGGCCGCCTCAATGATGAAATTTGTAAGCAAGTTCTCAACGACACGTACGTTTCATTTCCCTCTTGGTCAGAGGACTCTTCCTTTGTTTCATCTCGCAAGACCCAGTACGAAGAGCACATTTATCGCACAGAAGATGAGCGCTTTGAACTCGATCATGTCATTGAGACAAATGCTTCATGTATTCAGCTCTTTGATACCGTCCTGAAGCGAATGACCAACATGACTGAAGAGGAAAAGTACAACTTTGTATTGGATGAAAACCTTTATGGTCGCTCTTGCGTCATTTACAAGAAGGCCATCAGGCGCCTCTATGGCGAAAAGTTTGACAATGTTTTTCTCGGTGAGTTTTTTTGTATTTCAACAATTTACTTTACTCATTTTTGTTGCCCTCTAGCATTGAAAACCAACCCACAAAAGGTTATTCCAGTGATTTTGAGTCGCCTTATTGCCAAAGATGAGGAGTGGCGAGAAATGCAAAAGAACTTTAACCGTACCTGGCGGGATCAGCTTGAAAAGTTCTACCTCAAGTCGCTTGATCACCAGGGAATCAACTTCAAGACGAATGACAGCAAGGGTTTGCGCAACAAGGTCCTCCTCACCGACATTGAGGCTATTCGCGATGAGCGCCAAAAGCAGGAGCAGGAAAAGCAGCAGGAACCAGCTGCTGCTGCCACTGGCGAGTCGGCCAGTGTGCCAGCAGTGGTCAACGCCCAGCCGCACATGATTCAGGTGTACCCCGACAAGGCCATGATTGACGTTGCCTGCAATCTCATTATTCACCACGTGAAGAGGCAGACCTCTACGCACAAGGAGGACAAGCAGAAGATTAAACAGCTAATGAGACACTTTATTCCCGATCTCTTTGCGACACGGCGGGGTGAGCTGTCGGACGACGAGTGCGAAGACGAGGAAGAGCCAATGGACGTGCAGGAGACAGAGGGTCCCAAGAGCGCCAACTCGCCGGGTAAGTTAAATGTCTCTCCATAGCTTCTTTTTAGTAACTTTTTGTAACTTTTGCAGATGACAAGGAAAAGAGTGTGGCCAACGAGCCTGAAAAGCAGGATGAACAGCCTACTGCAGAACCTTTGCCGCCAGCTCAACCCGCCAACCTGCTCAACTCTGACCCAGATGACACTTATGCGTTGTATCTCGTCAATGATTACTGGTATTATTTTTTCCGGTTGCACCATATTCTCTGTGATCGACTGAGCAAAATGAACAAGCATGCGCTTGAAATTGCCGCTGAAGAGGCTGCTCAAAATGTAAACAAAGAGGAGTCTCCTTCCAACAAGCTGCGGTTAAAGAATACGAGTAAGTTGATTTTTTTGTTTTGAGTGAAGATGATGCTAACTGTTTGACGACTTTACAGTAGACTATGAAGTAGACGAGTACTTTTCTACCCTCGTCGACATGGTAAAGCAACTGCTGGACGGCAACTTGGACTCAAACACGTACGAAGATACTCTCAGGGAAATGTTTGGCATTCACGCCTACCACGCCTTTACCATGGACAAGCTCGTTCAGTATTGCGTTCGAAATGTAATGTTGACCTTTTTGGTGCAAATCAAATGGTTGCTAACAATTTCTTTTTTTCTAGTTGCAACACATTGTCGGCGATGAAGTCTCTATGCAGTGCTATGAGCTGTTTTTGGATGCAAGCAAGACTGGATCCGCTGGCGGCAGCTGCAAAACGGCACATGAGCGAGCCGAGAAGGAGGCAACCTACCAAAGAAATGCTGAAGAGCTCATGTCGGATGAGCTTTCCTTCAAGCTGTTTGTTTACAAAAATGAAGGAAAGGTTACAATCGACTTGATTGGCTCCAATGAAGAGGACAATGACTCGCCGAATGATGGCGACGATGACCATCCGACCTCGCAGTCTGTCCGAACTCTGCGGTCCACTGCAAAGAACAGCAAATTTGACAAGTGGGACAATCCAGAGGCGTACAACGCCATGATTGAGGAGAGGCTGCGGGATAACCCGAGGTGGCTCGAGCGAATTGTCCGCAACGCAAAGTCTACAGTGGCCGAGACTAATCAGGAGTCGAGAGACACTGAGAATGAGACGGCTGAAAAGACGGCTGACGAGGAGCCAGCGTCGAGTGAAGAGAACAGCAATCAAGAGGGGTCGTCGAGAGGACCCGAAGTGAAGCATTTGGCGCTGGACAAGTACAAGTCGGTTATTCTGGCCAATAATCGGCACTTGTACCGCCGCAATGCACTGAAAAAAGCCCGCAGGGTAAGTCGATGATCAATGACGACGATTCTTCAACTAATGGTCATTTGTATTTTGCAGAAACACCAACTGGTAACTAGTAAAAAGTTTGAAAAGTTCAACAAGCTTCACACGACCTGGTTGGAGGACTTTGTCTCCGAAGATTTAGGAAGCAAGTGTGATTCATGGCTCCTCTCTTCCAATGTTCAAGCCAATGATAGCGAAACAGAGCAGGCAATCAGAGATACAACCTCGGCCCTTGTCGCCCTAGCCGAGTTGCCGGTTGTTTCTGCAACTTCAACCTCTGATAAATCATCATCCTCATCTTCAAACGGCTCCGAGGCCAAAGCCTCTAGTAGCTCCACCGCTTTACACAAAAAGATGCACCGAGTGACAATCGAAGATGATTCGCACACTCCATATCGACCGTATTGTAAATATGTTTTTCAATGATTCAACTCATTGCATTTAACTTTAAAATGTTAACTATTTTTCTTACACAAAATGCCTCACTATAAAATGGTTATTTACTCATTGATCTATTTGGAAGACAAAGCGCGTCGTTGCCATAGTTGTATATTTTCTACCACTGTTACACGCCTGTTTGTGCTTGATCAATCCTCCTTGTACACACCCACTCTCTCTCTCCTCACTTCTCACCACCTGTTCTTGTCTCAAAACGAGAACATTACCCTAAATCATATCTTACTTTTCTTATGTATATTTTTCATTGCAACGACTGTATATACTCTTTTTTGCTTCAAAACAAAACAATCTATTTATCTACTTCTTACCATTCAAAGTCTACCGTTCAGATCAGCACTGCTGCCACACAAGGAGAAGTGTCCTTGGCACTTAAATCGTGCACTTGATCGAATAGCAAGTTTTGTTTTATTTTTATCATAAAATAATACATAACACAAGTCAAGTCCAAGTCAGTAAAAGTTTACCATGAATCGTCGTACTGTTGCTTCTGCTGCTGATCATCTTCCATCAGACATACATGTTGTATATGAATACTCCAGCCAACATGGTGGCGAGGCCAAGGCCAAAAGTGAAAGCGTACGACAAAGTTTTGCGCATATTTAAATTGTCAAGTGGTGATTTAGCGATCAATAGCTTCAATCGGTTGGTGTTTGATTCAGTGTACGGAGGGTAGCGGGCACTGCAATTCAATCAGAGTATTAATAGAGATTTCAGTAAGTGAATACAAAAGAGCACTTACGCTGCCAAAAACTCTAGCACGGGATTGTAATCCTTGGCCAAAACCGCTTTTGAATGAGAGAAGGCGGCAAAGGAAAACTGTCCGTGATAGCTTCCAATTCCCGAGTTGCCCACACCGCCAAAAGGAAGGGCGTGCACACATGCTTGCATTCTGTAAAAAGTGTTTTTAGTAAGTAAAATCTCAAACCCTGCCAAAATTACTTACAGCGTGTCGTTGATGCATGTGCTTCCACTGGAGGTGCGCGCGAGGAATCGATCGACAACGTCCTTTTTGTTGGAGAAAATGTACATAGTGAGCGGCTTTTCGCCACGGTTCACGTAGGCGATGGCCTCATCAGCCGAGTCCACGGTGACAATGGGCAGGATTGGGCCAAATATTTCCTCCCTCATGAGTGAATCAGAGGATGACACGCCGGCGACGACGGTAGGGGCCACGTAGCACTCATCCCTGTCAGTCTCTCCGCCAATGACCACCTTTCCCGTCGTCTTGCTCAGCAGACTGTTGATTCGATCAAAGTTTTTGACGTTGATGATGCGCGCAAAGCTCTCCGAGAGCTTGGGATCGGTTTTGTAGAAGTCGGCAATGACCTCCTTCGCGGCCTTGATAAACTTGTCCTGCACGTCCGGTGAGCAGAGGACATAGTCGGGCGCAATGCAAGTCTGTCCGGCGTTGACTAGTTTGCCCCAGAGGATTCGTTTGACAGCCACGGTCATCTGTGAGCCAACGGACTCGTCAATGTACACTGGGCTACAGTTCAAAGAGAGGGTTGTTAGATTTATCATCCAACTTCAATTAAATCTGCTACCTTTTTCCGCCCAGCTCGAGAATGACGGGAGTCATAAATTTTGCTGCTGCATTGTACACAATTTTACCGACGACTGGTGAGCCAGTGAAAAAGACGAGGTCAAAACGCTCCTGAAGCATTCGAGTCGCCTCCTCGGGTCCACCGGTAATGACGTGGTAGCAGTCCTGGTCCAGGTACTGCGGCAGAAGCTTTGCAAAGAGCTTCTCAGTGTTGGAGGCCACTTCAGATGGCTTGATAAGGGCGCAGTTTCCCGCGGCGATTGCCCCAACCAGCGGACAAAGCAGAACTTGAACGGGATAATTCCAAGCCGAAAAAATCAAAACCACTCCATAGGGATCATAGTGGACGTAGGCATCGTCAAAAAAATTGGCCAATCCCTTTTGAACGTGCTGAGGCTTGACGTACTCGTGAATGTGATCCAGCTGATACTGAATGTCATTCTTGACGTACTCAATCTCGGTGATTACGGACTCCATTCGTGGCTAAAAAGGAAAAGGTCAAACGAGTTACCGATACTTTTTAAGAACTAACCTTTCTGAAATCTGCCTTGAGAGCACCGACAAACTCTTCATAGTTTTCGTCGATGCACTTTCGCAGCTTTTTCAGCTGATCAATGCGAAAGTCCACGCTGCGGGTGACATTGCGTCCAAAGGCATCACGAGCCCTGAGAATGGCCTAGAAAAAGATGGCAATGTGAAAGATGGCAAACAATGCATACAAATGTGTGGGGAGAAAAAAGCAGAGCCAGACAGACAATGCGGTACCTGAAGTAGCGTATCTGAAAAGGCATCATCCTGTGAGATCACAACGCTAGGATAGCTTTGGTCATTTTCGATGTTGATGAGACATGTTGAATCAGTCTCACTTAGAGAGTCGGTGGTCATGATGGTAGTTAGGGGGGAGGTAGTTTGGTCAGATGTAAACAGGCAAATAAGAAAGATAACGGTCTACAGCAACCACTGAAATGCACAACACTTTTGACAATTGTTCGTTGCCCGAGTCGTTGCTGCTCAGCTGGCCGTCAGTGGCTGCGGCAAGAGAGGCAATGACACAATGTTTCGTGATTATCTTTGCTATTAATATAATAAAAAGGGCTGCTGAAGAAAGAAAGAAAGAAGTTTGCGTTCAAAAAGTGGCCTCACTAGCGAGTCGACACTGGAGAGCATTCAGCCGAAAAAGAGAGAAAATTGCTCGTGATGGCAAACTTTTCCGCACACCCCTAATACCATTGGAAGGAGAGAGAGAATGATGTCGAGTGGTGGCTGAGTAAAGAGTAACGGGATGCACGCCAGCATTGATGATAGGTCACAACCTGATTGAGAGAAGGAGAGAGAGAACTTGAACTCACTCTCTCGACCAGTCAGCTGGTGATGAGTCAAGTGCTGTCAAGTGCACTGCCCCGACAAAGTCGTCAGTAGTATTAGGTCAGTACTGCTACTGCAGCATATGTCAATTGAGAATCAAAGATGACACTGTGGCTCAAAATTGAGACCAAGATGAAGGGAGGGAGAGAGAGGTCGATCAATCAGCAGGCGGCGCAAGAGGCATACTGAGCAGTAGAACAATTGGCACCACTACTCATCTGAAATGAAAAGAAGCCATTTGCGAGGAGCAACGTCGCCGGCGGTGATCAGATCTCTGCTTCTCTTGAATCGATGAGCACTACTACTTCTTCTTTAATCACAAGTGCTAATTACCAAGTCGACAGAATGAATGCATCATTCCAGTCCATTGCCATTGCAGACCTGCACAGGGTGGCGCCTGATCCACTGGACCGGTGCAGTGCAAACTAGTCACAGACGACTTACTGACTGGCTGTCGAGACAGAGCAGACATGTCCAATCAATCGTCACTAATTACTCCTGGCGGATAATGAGTGACCGCACTGCTAATTATGTTAGCACACTGCAAACATAAGCAGCAAGCAGTGGGTGCTTCATATTGGGTAGCAGGCATTTTATTCAGTCATTCAGGCGCCCTTCAACAAAAATCCTGAAGCTCATCACGCAAAACGCCGAAGCAAGTGGGCTGTGAACAAAGTGTACAGTGAAAAAGTCATTCCAACTGTACATTTCTCTCAGTAGCAGCAGCAACAAATGACACAAATGGACATTTGTTGAAAATTGAAAGGCAATTTAGGAAATGAGTGTGTATGCAAAATAAAATGTATAGGAAACAAGAGCATTTTAGGTACATCTGGTGCACGATAGAGAAAACACATACACAACAACAACAACAAATAAAGGAAACTTTGTTCAGCTTACCGTACTGATGTCATTGACATTGTTCATCTCAACGCTGATCATGTTGCCGAGCTGAAAGGATTGGTGAAGCAGGAAACAATTGAATAACTTGGTACACTGGGCAAATGTGCAGCTATTGACTGATCAACACAATTGAGCTGACTGGCATCGTCAAACAAACAACACTGCGACTTTTGATCAAAAAGGCACTGTTATCACATGCACAACAAGAGATGGGCAGCTGAACGATATTTGTCATTTGGCGTGGAGATAAGTGAGGCGACAAGAGTGCAGGCATAGTTGTAGCCAACTCTGTGAAGCCAGAGCTTGGGTAATGCAAAGGTGGAAAGGTCTATTAGCCTTCCGGTCAATAGAATGGTACAATAGAAGTAGAATGAAGAGATAATTTGGGCTGGATTAATAACACAATAAAGACTGCGACACACAATTATCGATGCCGAAATAAAAGTAGATGCATGTCCAACGTGTGTAAATCTGTTCAGTGTCATTATCTTCAGGGCTGCGGCTGTGCCATTAGTTATCGATTTCGCATTCTAATTATCTCAAGCTCTTTATGTAACGTGAGCTCAAAGTTACAAATAAAACTGTAGTCTTTTCATTTAGAAGAGAGAGCTAAGGACGACCATGTATAAAAATTAATCAGACTACTAATATTAACTAAGTGTTGACCAGAAGCTAAACAGTGATTAGCTCTGCGCAGGAAGAAAAACCTTATGAGAATGCAAATGTAGGAGAGTTGCAAGGATAGCCAGTAGCTGGCGATTGGCGGGCTCTCTATCTACCTCTTCAATTGGCCAAACATTCAACATTGGCGGCTCTTGGTGGCATCTGTCTGTTTGTGATGCAGCACAATACATACACGCTTACATGAACACACCTGCACATCTTACAAATTGCACTGCCCGCCAAACACACTGCATACGGTGCAACTTGAGAACTTCTTCAGGGAGACGTGGGTCGCTCTGATGAAGACGTGGCGTGCCAGGCGAAGAATGAAAGCGAAAGGTGCAACTGTACTAAACTATGTAATAGTGGTAGAGACCAAATTGATTACCCTCAAAAGAAGATTGATTTCAATGAGTCTGTCAGTGGCTGATTGACTGCTAAACGTGGTCACGCTTAGCAAGGTGAATTCAAGTTCGATCTTCCAGACACATCCCCAGAGACAACACTAATAAATTCACTAGCAAAAAAATGGTTGCAATCGCGGTCCAAGTCGTCACTGTCAGACTTGGATTGGAAAGATGATGCCAAGTGTGCTCACGGGCACACACACAGTGTGCACTAAAGGTATGTGCGTCAAGTGATGCTACTGCATACACAGACAATGCAGATGGTGTAAAGATAAACAAAAAGGAAAGAAACTCGTGTCGACAAGGAGTGCATCTTTAGCTGATGATAATGACATATGGAAAAGCATACCTTTTCTATGATGGCAGACATTGCTGATAAGTGAAGAGAGTCTTGATGCTGGAACGGCAAGAATTACTGATGCAGATGCTGCTGCTGATGATGAGGTAGCGTTTGTGATGATGCAGAGGCAAGTCTGCTGTGAGCAGAGGGAAAGTTGCAATCACTGACCAGTGTTGTGCTGCAGGATGACAGGCAATTTGCTAGTAATTGTGAGTAATTTGGCTGGTAGCTCTCCTCGCGATGGTAGTGTCAGGGAGAATCCACTGCAGTGCACGTTGGTTTACTGTGCCTGCACACTGGCAACTGCTGGTGCTCAAATGAAAATGTGCCAGGGTGACACACTTGCGCTCTGTTTACAAACACACCATTGTCTAAAAAATTTCTCCCCCATTGGACTTTTTGGGTTTCTCTAGATTGACAGCTATTTGGAGAGAGAAAAAGAGCACTGAAAAAGTACCATCACGCTAGGACGATTCGTACAATACACTTGTCGAGATTTCTACACTGTCCACAGTGAACTGCAGTACGATAAACAAACCGGAGTGATAAGGGAGTCCCTATCACTGAAAAAGGTGAATCCCACTGACAGGCCCTTAGCAACAAACACTGTTGTCAAGTGTGTTTGCGCCAGGGAAAACAGACCACAGGTCAACCTGCAAGGTCAATAGGTACTCGTGTGGACTTTTTTGAGACAATCAGTTTCACTAAATCACTGACCGTATTCAGCACCAGCATCAACAACAAGTAGGCTAATCACATCTAGTATCAGCTTGATGGCCTGATCAGTGGTGTCTGGAGAAGGCACATCTCGCGCGAAAAGCGCAACTCGATGACGGGCTATATGAAGCAGCCAGCATCAGCGAGGTACATTTGTCTGTTTTTCTTTTATTAAGCAGTGTTGTCGTCTTGTAGCACAACATTTGAAGATCACAACATGAATTCACTGCGAAAGCTTGTTCTTATTCCGGCCACTGCCGCCCACCGACAGGCCTTTCGGTGTCTCTCCTCGACAGGTAAGAGCGTGGTCATCATGTTGACAAATCTCAAAGTTGACTCTTTACGCTGCAGCTTACGAGTACATCAAAACCGAAACCAGAGGCGCCGACAGCAATGTTGGCCTGGTCACCTTGAACCGACCCAAGGCGCTGAATGCCCTTTGCGATGGTCTGATGAAGGAAGTGGTCAGTGCGCTGCAGACCTTTGACACCAATGACAAAATTGCCGCCATTGTCATTACTGGATCGGAGAAGGCCTTTGCCGGTAAGCGGTCCCTTTTGAGCTTACACAACAACAAAAACTAATCAACCTTAAAGCCGGTGCCGACATCAGGGAAATGAAGGACCTAAAGTTTGCCGACGTCTTTATGAAAAACTTTCTCTCTTACTGGGACAAGGTGACCGGCGTCTCCAAGCCGACCATTGCAGCTGTCAACGGATACGCGGTACTGACATAAACTCACTCCTTAACCACTGTAATCACCAACTTTTATTTTATTTAGTTGGGTGGTGGCTGTGAGCTGGCCATGATGTGCGACATCATCTACGCCGGAGAAAAGGCCAGATTCGGTCAACCAGAAATTCTCATCGGCACCATTCCCGGCGCTGGCGGCACTCAGCGACTGACCAAGGCAATCGGCAAGTCGAGGGCAATGGAGATGGTGCTCACCGGCAATCAAATCACCGCTCAGGAGGCGTTCAACTATGGCCTGGTCAGCAAACTCTTTCCCCCCGAGCAGCTCGTCGATGAGGCCGTCAAGTTGGGCGAAAAGATTGGCCAAAACTCGAAGCTCACCGTTGCCATCTGCAAGGCTTCCGTCAACAATGGTAAGGAGTCGGAGTCCAGCCAATGAATGCACCAGTGTTTACCTTTTTTCATTTCAGCCTACGAGACCACGTTGAAGCAAGGCCTGGAAAGTGAGAAGCGACTCTTTCACACTACCTTTGGAACTGTAAGTTGTCAAAACTTACTAAAATGAAATCCCTTTACTCAATACCCTTTTCCACACAGAACGACCGCGTCGAGGGAATGAAGGCGTTTGTAGAAAAGCGCAAGCCAAACTTTACCGACTCGTAAACGACCGTACACACTTGTAATGGTTTATTATCGTAAACAGTTTTTCTTATTAAACAAATCACATGAGAGACACATTGGCGGCAAGGAGGTACTTTTGCAAGAAGGCGACCGCATCAGCTTGCATAGACAAGACGATCGTCTTTAGTGGATACTTCGTGGAGAGCTTTCCCAGGCCTGTGGCCAAAAAGATTCGCGCATCGGCAATGTCCTCCATCGGGTCCAGCTGCTTTCGGCCGGCGTGGGCCAGCTGCGAGTAGCTGGCCTGGTAGCCGGCGGCCTCTTCAATCTCCACAAAGTGCTCGGCACCCTCTGTCGATTCATCTTCAGGCAGCTCAAAGACGGCCACGAGAGCCTGCAGCAGAGGCGCCCACAGAGCGTTCAAGTTGGCGTTGGTGAAAAAGACGTCGAGCTCCGTGAGCAGTTTGGTGATGCCAACCGCGAGCGTCTTGCGATCGGTGCTGCCCAGCACCTTCTGTGCATCGACGATAAACAGCT
>JAALOO010000889.1_pt1 | contig 23954 bp, 18 predicted proteins | sample 7257641 | NCBI WGS metagenome assembly JAALOO01 (sample SAMN14085613, study PRJNA598686) | mite metagenome | biome: ENVO:01001000; feature: ENVO:01001002; material: ENVO:01001226; isolation source: single female mite from University of Michigan culture on fish food culture... ...
ATCACAAAGCCCTTTAACATGGATGTGCTTGTTGCGATGATAGAGAATAAAGTTCGCTACTTCATGCCTAAAAATAATGATGTTTACACGTTTGGACAGACCGAACACCATCCTAATATACACTCGTTAATTCGCGACGGTCGTAAAATTGAACTCACGATTTTAGAGAACAGAATTTTACTATATTTTTTGCAAAATGTAGGTAAAGAAATCACCAGGGAAGAACTTATGGAAGTGGTATGGGGGTATAGTTCGAACGTCAACACACGTACTTTAGACATGCACGTCGTACGGTTACGTAAGAAAATAGAAACAAATCCGGATAAACCTCACTATTTACAGACAGTTCGAGGTTTAGGATATAAATTTATTGATTCCGACGAAGAGGAATCTAATTAGAAATTTGCATATATGAAAGTTGATTGTTAACTTAGCATTCAACGTGCAAGACCATGTTGTCCGATAGAGGGACAATGTGGTCTTGTCTTTTTTTTGATTTTTTTGTGAGAATAAAATAAGTAAATAATATGGCAGAAGTAACGTATTACACACAGGAAGGTTTAGATAAGCTGAAACAAGAGTTGCAGCAATTAAAGACCGAGGGTAGGGCGAATATTGCAAAAGCAATCGCTGAGGCAAGAGACAAAGGTGATTTGTCTGAAAACGCGGAGTATGATGCCGCGAAAGAGGCACAAGGACTACATGAGGCCAAAATTGCGAAATTAGAAGGGGTGCTTGCAAGCGCACGCTTGATTGATGAATCTTTATTAGATACATCTAAAGTTCTTGCTCTCTCGTATGTTAAAATAAAAAACAAGAAAAATAATGCTGTGATGACGTATCAGCTTGTCTCAGAAACAGAGGCGGACTTGAAATCAGGTAAAATTTCAGTTAAATCACCAATTGCTCAAGGGTTGCTAGGTAAATCCGTTGGAGATATTGCTCAAGTAGAAGCACCAGCAGGGGTGTTAGAATTTGAGATAGTGGAGATTTCTCGTTAAATGTAGTTAGGTTATGTGCGGTGATGCCATAACCGCACAGAAAACTACTAGCGTACATTAGAGCGATTGCAATTTTTTTGCAATCGCTTTCTTTTTTTACATGTTAATAGCTTAATGCTATATGTGATCTAAGCGATAATTTTTGTATTATTGCATTGTCAGAAGTCAATGATAAGGGGTTAGTCACATCCTAGTGGACGGTATGTTCGTAAAGTTGTGCGTTATGCTTGACGAATAGTATCTCTTAAAATTTTGGGAAAAACCCTCTGCTGTTCTGGCTATAATAAAATGTGTTTCTAAATATTTAAATACAGATATGTCAACAATTTTTTCAAAAATAGTATCCAATGAGATTCCAGCTCATAAAGTAGCTGAGAGTATCGATTATTTAGCCTTTTTAGATGTCAATCCATTAGCAAAAGGTCACGTTTTAGTGATCCCCAAAAAGGAAACGGATTATATTTTTGATATTAATGACGACGAATATATGGGAATGTGGGTGTTCGCTAAGATTGTCGCTCAGGGAATAAAAAAGGTGTTTCCCTGTCCAAAGGTTGGTGTTGCAGTAGTTGGCCTTGAGGTTGCACATGCACACATTCATTTGATCCCCGTAAATAAGGTTGACGACATGAACTTTGCTAGACCAAAACTTCAATTAACTGCCGAAGAGCTGGATGCAATTGCGGAAAAAATACGACTTGCGATTTCGGAAGTTACAAATACGACCGCCGATTAAATTTGACAAAAAAATTGATAGATTACGTTATACCTCATTACTGTCAGAGAATTGTTGTGATTAACGTTTTATTGAAAGCGGAAAAGTAATGACTTTGAAGCAGATGTTATGTAATTATACGATAAGTTGGTTATTTTTGAGTTGTAAACTCGTATGATCATAATTGATTAACAAAAAAATATGCAAGATTTTTGGCTGTCGATTCAGCAATTAATGGATCCCGAGTATCTATTAAGTTATGGAGGTTTTTATCTCGTTGTATTAATCGTCTTCGCGGAAACCGGATTGTTTTTTGGTTTTTTTCTTCCTGGTGATTATCTTCTCTTTTTAGCGGGTTTATTCTGTGCGTTGGGAAAGATAGATGTTGATATCGTGACCATGTATTTTGGTATTCTTGGGGCTGGAATATTAGGGAACTTTACAGGTTACTGGTTTGGATATCGAACAGGACCAGTCCTTTTTAAACGGAAGGATTCCCTGCTTTTTAAGAGGAAGTATGTTATAATGGCTGAAGAGTTCTATCAAAAATATGGGGGAACGGCCTTAGTCATTGGTAGGTTTGTTCCTATTATTCGTACATTTGCACCAATATTTGCAGGCGTAGTGAAATTAGATTTCAAGAAGTTCGTCGTCTATAACATACTTGGAGCTATTATGTGGGTTAGTTTATTGACCCTCTCCGGTTATTTTCTGGGGATAGAGTTTCCAACGATCATAAACTATGTAGAGTATATTATTGTAGGGCTTATTGCGATAGCTTTTCTACCTATAGTAATTGCACTATTGAAACGTGGGTTAAAAAAACAGAAAGAAAATAAACAAAACAAACAGTAATATTAATTAATGAGTAAACAACATCCTTGGCATCAGATAGCTCCTGGAAGCGACGTGCCAAATTCGGTTAATGCAATTATAGAAATTACAAACGGTTCTAAGGGGAAATACGAACTAGACAAAGAGACTGGACTTTTATTATTAGATCGAGTCTTGAGTTCTTCCGTCGTTTATCCTGCAAATTACGGATTTATTCCGCAAACGTATTGTGACGACAAAGATCCACTAGATATTTTAGTTATTTGTTCGGTAGATATTCTCCCTTTGACATTAGTTGAAGCGAAAGTAATTGGCGTTATGAATATGGTTGATGGGGGAGAACAAGATGATAAAATAATCGCTGTTGCCAAGAATGATCCGATATATAATTATATTACTGACATCGAACAATTGGCTCCGCACGTGATGAAAGAAATAGTTCAGTTTTTCGAGAGCTATAAAGCATTGGAGAAAAAGCATGTCATTGTTGATGGTATTCATGGTCCCGCACGTGCTAAAGAAATACTTTTAGAAAGTATTGAATTGTACGACAAAGAAATTAGAAATAAATAAGCTATAGGATGGCTCTCGATCTTTTTTGGACTATATTCTTGGTTTTGGCCAACGGTTTTTTTGTCGCTGCCGAATTTGCGATTGTAAAAGTTCGTGCTTCGCAAATTGAACTGCATGCAAAATCGGGAGACAAAGTCGCAAAAATTGCTAAAAATATCACGGAGCATCTCGATGGTTATCTGGCTGCAACGCAGCTTGGAATTACATTAGCTTCTCTTGCCTTAGGCTGGGTGGGAGAAGCTGTAATGACTACAATTGTCCACAATTTTTTTGGGTTATTCAGTCTTGAATTAACTGGGGTTGTAGCTAAAAATCTAGGACACGTACTCGCGTTTAGTATTATCACCTTTTTGCATATTGTATTTGGAGAATTAGCTCCAAAATCTATCGCAATTCAAAGACCTGTCGCTACCACGATGCGCATAGCGACAGCACTTCAATTTTTTTATTACATTTTCAAACCGATAATCTGGGTGTTGAATGGATTTGCAAACTTGCTTTTGAAACTTTTAGGTTTCGATGTCGCGGGTGGTGAATCAAATCATTCTTCTGAGGAATTGCAATATTTGCTAGAAAAAGGTAAGGAAAGTGGCGCTTTGAATAATGCAGAGCACGAACTAATTAAAAATGTCTTTGATTTTAATGAACGGATCGTCAAAAATATTATGGTGCCACGAACAAGAATTGTGGCGATTGATATGACCGATACTGCTGCCGAATTTATTAAGACTGTTACTGAGGAAGGCTATTCACGTATTCCAATTTATGACGATAATATTGATCAAATAGTGGGGATAGTACATACCAAGGATATCCTTCCAATAATTGTAAAAGGTAAGGAAGTGGTGTTAAAGGATATTATGCGTAAACCGTATTTCATACCTGAAACAAAGAAGATAAATGATCTGATGACCGAGTTTCAACAGAAACGCATTCAAATTGCAATTGTTTTGGATGAATTTGGAGGTACAGCAGGAATGGTGACGTTAGAAGATATTGTAGAAGAATTGGTGGGAGAAATCCAAGATGAATACGACGAAGAGACTCCAGTGGTTGAACGGATATCTGAGGTTGAGTATATGGTAGATGCGGGAGCTAGTGTGCATGATGCGAATAGTTATCTTCCGTTAGAGCTACCTGAAAGCTCTGATTACGATACTGTGGCAGGCTTGGTAAGCCATTATTATGAGAAGATTCCAGATGTCGGGGAAGTTCGAGTAATGGGGGGATACGTTTTTACCATAATTAAAAAGACACAACAAAATATTGAGTTTGTCAAGTTGGAACTTATTGAGACTGCTTTCGACGAACAAGAGGAAGACTAGTAGTTTATGCATCTTTTTTATTCGCCAATATTAGAACCGCACCACCATCAATTTATACTTAATGAAGATGAAAGTAAACATGCTATTCGTGTTCTTCGTTTAGGTGTCGGGGCATCCCTAATTCTTGTCGATGGTAAAGGAGGTTGGTATACTGCAGAAATTCTGGATCCACATCCTAAAAGAACAACTCTTCATATTTCGAGTGTCAAGCAATCCTTTCACAAGTCGCCATATCATTTACATATCGCAGTTGCTCCGACAAAGAGTATAGATCGTATCGAGTGGTTTATAGAGAAAGCCACTGAGATCGGAATCCAAGAGATTACTCCTTTAATTTGCGAACACTCTGAACGTAAAGAGGTGAAAGTAGATCGATTAAAAAAAGTTGCTATAGCCGCAATGAAACAATCGTTAAAAGCGTATTTACCTCAAATTAATGAACCCATTTCTCTTATTCAATTTCTAAAGAATGAACGTCAATCTGATGTTGCAGCCTACATTGCTCATTGCGCCGATGAAGAAAAATATTATCTAAAAGACACTGCAGAAGCAGCTGGAAAATACCTGATTTTGATTGGACCTGAGGGCGACTTTTCTGATAAAGAAATACAGCAATGTATTAATGCCGGCTATAAACCAATATCCTTGGGAAATAGTCGCCTTCGCACAGAGACAGCGGCTTTAACTAGCTGTATAGAGTTTTCTTTAATAAATCGTTAAAATTTCGCCCGCCATTTGCCTATTTTAACAACACGGCATCTACAATTTGAATTTCTGCATTACCTTTCAATGGTTCAGGGTTGAATACCATTTTGCCTTTAACTTTGATCGGTTCTTCTGTAAATTTAATAGCATCATTCTTCATAAATATCTCCACCATCGGAGGTATACCATTTGATCCACAGAACATACACTGCATAACAGGAAGTACCGATAGCATAAAAGTAGTATGTGTACGGCCGCTATTTAATGGTACTAAATACCCTGGTAGCTCAACAGTTTTATTTTCTAATACTTTTAAGACAGGCGGATAGCTGGGGGTATAAACTTTCTTGTTGCCTTCGTTAGTGACTTTATACATCATCTTGTCGATCGCTTCCCATGTACTATTCATCATAGGTGTATGATCAGGTGCATTCATTTCGGGGAATTGGGTTACTTGCGCTTTGAGGTAGCCCATAGAAATGAAGCTTATTAATAGAATAATTATATGTTTTTTCATTTTACTGCTCCTGTTTTAAAATATTTATTTGTCCGCGAGAATGGTCGAAATGGAAGTTCTGTAAGCTCTAATAGCAGGTATCAAAGCCGCTAACATTCCGATAAGACATGCAAACAAAATTAACAATAATTCTGATTTATTAATCATTAGCACATTAACCAAATCGATGCTTTCACTTGTTTGTTTGTTAATCACAAACAATGCAAGGTGACCCAAAAATAGGCCTAATATACTCCCAATTAGTGTAATCACTAATCCTTCGACTATCACAAGGGTGAATAGTTTACTTTTCGATGCACCTATTGAACGCATCACCGCTAGGTCGTATTTTCTTTCTTTAAGGGCGTTATATAAACTAATAAATACACTTAATCCTGCAATAACCATAATAACATATGCTAATATAGCTAAGGAATCTAACCCAACTCCCAAAAGGGAAAATAGCCTACTGCTCTCTATCGCTGGAGATGCGGCCTGCATGTCTGTTGATTGATTAACTAATCGTGGAACTACTCCAATAGCTGCGGGAGAAGCATATTTAATTAAAAGTGCAGTTACTTCTTCACCTCGATCTTCTATCATGTCAGCACCGATACTTTTTACATATTCAGAAGGTTTTTCATGTACAAACTTAGGTTCGCTGTCCGTTACCTTTTCCTTTTCCGGATGTTGATAATCCGAATGATCATGATCGTCGCTGGTGGACTCATGTTCATGTTCTTGCGTATGTTCGATTCCATGCACATCCCACACGCTTTCTAAATTACACAGAATGAGGTTATCAACTATGGATCCAGACGCTTGGAGAATTCCCACAATATGGAAAGGGTGCTCATCATGGATATGCCCCTCTGCCGATAATCCGTGTGCTGTATGAAATGTGTCTCCTATTTTCAATCCCTGTTTACGCGCAACCTCACTTCCGATCACGGCTTCAAATGTTTTAGTCCAAATCGTACCCTCTTTTATGGTGAGTTCATATAATTTCAAATAGTCAGGCTCAGTACCTATTAATCTGTGACCTTTATAGTTATCACCTAAAGAAATTGGAACAGCAAGTTCTATAAAGGGATTATCTCCAAGTATTCTTGCTTCATTTAAGGCGATATTTCCGGTAGGGTTGTCGACATGATAAAGCGAACTTAAAATTAGCTGCAGGGGACTTCCTTTCGCGCCTACAACCAGGTCAATGTTTTTACTATTATTAGAAAGTTGCTTCTCAAAGCTATCTCCAGTAATATAAATAACGCAGAGAATTGCTACTCCTAAAGCAGTAAGAAGGATACTCAAAAAAGTAGAGCCAAGTTGTTGACTGATATTTTTCCAAACAAGTTGTATCGTGTTCATAAGTGATTACAGTTGGTAAGTGTTTTCGAAGTGATCTTTGATACGTTTGTCATGTGTTGCAATGAGCAGGGTAGAGCCATAATTATTGGCCAAATCGAAAAGTAGCTGTATTACAAGCTCTGTATTTCTATCATCAAGAGCTGCGGTGGGTTCGTCAGCAATTAGAAGATTTGGACGATTAATAAGTGCTCGTGCAATGGCAACACGCTGCTTTTGACCTCGGCTAAGTTGATTTGGGAAAGAAGAAGCTTTATCACTTATCTGTAACTGTTCCAATAAGTCGTGCACTGCTGTTTCATCCACAGAGTTTTTTGCGAAACTTTGTGCGATTTTAATATTCTCTTTGATTGTTAAATTGCGTAACAAATGTGCTTCTTGAAAAATGATACCCATCTTTTTAGAACGAAAGGCATCCAACTTACTGCCTCTTAATAAACTTAATTCTTGCCCCATAAGGGTGACTTCCCCCGCGGATGGTGTAAGCAATCCACTTAATAAATGCAAGAGAGTGGTTTTTCCTTTACCGGAGTCTCCAAGGAGTAGCGCATGATGCCCCTTTTTAATTACAATATCTGGAAATCTAAGAGCTAATCCTTTAGGATACTGGTAGCTTAACTCTATAGACGAAAGGACCGTATCTGTCATGTTTCTTTTTTTTAATTATCGCAAATTAGTAACAATAAAACATAAACTACCAATAATCGTTGTTAAGGAATGTTTGGTTAACAAAAAAAATACAAATAGTACTCCAAAGCCTAATGAATCCTTTATGTTTATTTTATTAATTCATTGATGTACAATTTATTATATGTATTGTTAATGATTTGTTAATAATAATGTGTTTTTATGATAATGAATATTTAACAATTAAGTAATATGATAGATGAATCTTTGTAGCTGTAAAAACTAAGATTTAATACACATGAAAAAGATTCTATTTTCCGTATTTACTATTGCCGCGTTAGGTTTTGTAACAAGTTGTTCTGATGATGACCCGGTAGGTCCAGAAATTCCTCAAGGCGAGGATATTGTTAAAACGGGTATTTTAGAAGCCAATGAAACTTGGACGGCTAACAATATCTACATCCTTGATGGTCGTGTAGTTGTCAATGAGGGTGTTACTTTGACGATTGAACCAGGTACCATTATTAAAGCAGAAGATGGTCAACTTTCTAACGCCTCTGCGTTGATAGTAGATCGTGGTGGTAAGTTAATTGCCAACGGTACTGCGGAACAACCAATTATCTTTACTTCGGTTAACGACGAAATTAAAGCCGGTGAAACTACAAGTACATTAGATGTAGAAGATGCTGGTCAATGGGGTGGTGTTATTCTTTTAGGTAATGCTCCTATTTCTGTTGCTGCCGCTGGCGGTGTAAGTTATATTGAAGGGATCCCTGCGGGTTTGTCTTATGGCGAATATGGAGGAACAAATGAAGCTGACAATTCGGGTTCATTGAAATATCTTTCGATTCGTTTTAGCGGTATCGCGCTAGAACAAGATGCCGAAATTCAAGGTTTGACTTTAGGAGGGGTAGGAAATGCTACAACAATTGAAAACATCGAAATCTTCTCAAATAAAGACGACGGTATTGAATTCTTCGGTGGTACCGTTAATGTGAAAAACGTTGTAATATATGGTCAAGAAGACGATGGTTTAGATGTTGATCAAGCATATAAAGGTACTATTGATAATGCTCTTGTAATTCAATCGGCTAATTCAGGAAGTGCATTAGAAATTGATGGTCCAGAAGGGAATCTAGGAGGTGCTTTCACTATGAAAAATCTTTCCATAAATATGAACAATATTGCGGGTAAATTAATCGGTGATTTCCGTGACGGAGCAACTGGTAACCTAGAAAATGTATATATCTATAATGTAAATGCAGCTGGTTCAACTATCAATTTAAATGACGCCAAATCGGTGGCGACATTTAATTCGGATAATATCAAATTCTCAAATATAGAAGTCGTATTACCTGAAGGTAAATCGGTGAGTGATTTGTTTACACATAAAGGAGATGTTACTCCAACTACTAGCAAATTTACTGACAATGTTGAGGCTATTGAAGCTGGAAGTGAAACTGTGGGAGCAGATGTTTCAGTATTTGATTGGACTCTAGCAAAAAATAAAGATTTAATTTAAAATAAATGCTATTACTCTAAGCATTTAAACTACAATCCACCTTCCATTAGAAATAGTTTTAACGGAAGGTGGATTTTGTGTAAGAAAAAAATACCATAACAAATAACACATTAATGAACAAGCATTATTCTGTATTACTATTTATATTTGTAGTAGCCCCCATGATTCTATGTGCACAAAGCGGTCGAATAACAGGATTGATTAAAGATGAAGGAACTAATGCTCCTTTAGCTGGGGTAAGCATTGCCGTAGTTGGTGGTAATGCTGCAACAAGTTCAGACTTTGAAGGAGATTATTCTCTTGAGGTTGCTCCCGGAAAGTACACTATTCTTATTAGCTCAGTTGGCTACCTTTCCAAGCAGATAACAGATATTAACGTTGAAAATGGTAAATCCGCAACTGTTGAAGCCGTTTTAACTCCGGCGACTGATCAAATTGAAGAAGTGGTTGTATCCGTTTCTGCTCGAAAAAACACAGAATTATCAATTTTGAATATGCAAAAAAATTCTGGTGTAGTAATGGATGGCTTATCTTCACAAGCTATCGAACGATCTGGTGCAAGTACGATTGCTTCGGCAGTGCGTGTTGTGCCAGGAGTTTCCGTACAAGACGGCAAATATTTATACGTGAGAGGACTCGGCGACAGGTATACGAAATCTATTCTAAACGGAGTTGATATTCCGGGATTAGATCCCGATAAAAATACCGTTCAAATGGATATTTTTCCTACCGGAGTGCTAGAAAATATTATAGTGATGAAAACTGCATCTGCTGATTTGCCGGCTGATTTTACAGGCGGCGTAGTTGATATTGTCACCAAAGACATTCCTTCTCAGAAAAATATAGGTATATCGCTATCACTAGGTTATAATCCTGATATGCATTTTAAAGATAACTATGTTACTTATAAAGGTAGTGGAACAGATTTTCTAGGTTTTGATAATGGAAATCGAGAACTTCCAATATCGTCCGGATATGATATACCTACACCGACGAACAGTAACAATCGAGAAACCTTAGAATCTGTAACTCGTTCATTTAATCCATTAATGGGCGCATCTCGTAAATCGAGTTTACCGGATCTTTCATTAGGATTTGATTTCAGTAATCAATATAATGTTTGGGGGAATAAATTAGGTGTAATTGGTTTAGTGAACTATAAGAAAACTACCACCTTTTATGAGGGTTTTCAAAATGGAATATACCAAAAACCAAATCAGAGTGATGCTAGCTCAGAATTACGGCCCGATAGAACTTCTAGCGGTGACTTGGGAAGTGAAAACGTCTTGCTTTCTGGAATGTTAGGATTAAATTATAAGACGGATCTGTCTAAATATACCTTAAACCTTCTCCATATCCAGAATGGCGAATCACGAGCAGCAATTTTTAATCAAACATCAGTTATTGCTAATTCTAACGAGACATATCGTCACATGCTAGATTATAGTCAAAGGTCAATTTCAAATATCTTACTAAGTGGAAAACATAGCAATAAAAATGCTGATTTTATTACTCAGTGGAAAATTTCACCTTCCATAGCAAGAGTTAGAGATAAAGATGTACGTCAGACAACTTTCGTGCGAGATGGCGCTAACAACTATGTAATAAGTACTGATGCTGGGCTTCCAGTACGAATTTGGCGAGATCTCGACGAGGTAAATGTCGTTTCTAAGGTTGATTTTGAAAAAAAAATACAGTGGTTTCAAAGAGACGCATCGTTTAAATTCGGTGGTCTATATAGTTATAAACAACGTGACTATTCGATTAATGGATACACTATTAATTACAGAGCTAATGATTTATCAAAACCTAATGGTGATCCAAATGCTATCCTAAACGATGAGAATATTTATAAAGCCCAGACGAATTCAGGATTTTACATGCAAGGGCAATTTGAAGCAGCAAATACTTTTGATGCGGCTCAGCATACTGGAGGCATATATGTTTCAGCGGAATTTAAACCGTTAGAAAATTTAAGGACAATTATAGGAGTTCGTGGTGAGCAATATACATCATTTTTCACGGGCCAGAATATTGATCGATTGACTTATGATAATGAAAAAACAATTAACAAATTCGATTTATTCCCGTCGTTAAATTTAATTTATGCTCCTAAAGCAAATCATAATATACGTGCGTCATACTCACGAACTACGGCGAGACCTTCTTTTAAAGAATTGTCTGTGGTTCAAATATATGATCCTTTGACCGATACTAGATTCCTGGGGAATATCGATCTTAAACCTACTTATATTAATAACGTTGACCTTCGGTATGAAATATTTGCCGAGCAAGCACAAATGATTGCCATCAGTGGTTTCTATAAAAACTTCACAGATCCAATTGAAATCCAAGCGTACTCCGATGCTGCACCGGATAATATAACACCGCGAAACGCACCATCAGCTAATGTTTACGGTATCGAATTTGAAGCTCGTAAAAACTTTGGTTTTATAGCAGAGGAATTAAACCTCTTAAGCCTGAATGCGAACGTTACCTTCGTAAAGTCTGAGATCGAAATGGGGGAAAATGAATATAATTTTAGAACAGCCTTCGCTCGCGAAGGGGAAGAGGTCTCCAAAAAAAGAGAACTTCAAGGTCAGTCTCCTTATCTGATAAATGCTGGATTAAACTATAATAATCCAGAGAATGGTTTCGAAGCTGGTGTGTTTTATAATGTTCAAGGTAAAACATTAGAAATTATAGGTTTTTCTAAAAATTCTGATGTGTATGCTAAACCGTTCAATAGCATTAATTTAAATCTTTCGAAAAAAATTGGTGCTAATCTGCGAGGTGGAACGATCAGTTTGAAAATTGATAATTTATTAGATAGTAAGAGAATTAGCGTGTATGAGGCCTTTGGAGCTACAGACCAGATCTATATGCAACGTAATCCGCGCCGCACTTTCAGTATCGGTTATGGATATAATTTCTAATTTTAAAAATTAATAAGTCATAAAATCCCCAACATTGGGGATTTTTTTTGTATTTTTTTTAGAATGGATTATAGTGGTATACTATCTCAAACTCTTCGGTTTGCTGTTTTTTTGCTAATTGTCCAATATCGAGGTTTTCGTTTTGAGGAGTCGGCTCACATATTGTATAATAGTTGCCTTCAAACAACACACTTTTTCCTATAGGCTCTTTGAATTGAATAGCTAGGGTTAAGTGGGTGGGATAACGCAAAGCAATCATAGGAAGGTTATATATTTCCTTAACTAGGTAAAAAAATAAAGCAGCACGGTCATCACAATCACTAGCATTATTTAATAAAGTTTGCTCTGGCGGCATACGTTTCTCTTGACCATAAATTATTCGATCATCTTCGTAAAGAAATGCGTAACGCGTAAAACGCATAATATAATCGATACCTTTTTCTGTAGGTAGCTTCTCAGTGTATTTGGCTAGTACAGGAATAAGTGATTCGTATGTTTGTTTGCTCAGTGGGATGTTAAAATATGTTTCACAGTCGACTATAGGGTAGTTTTGAAAGATATCATTTACTTCGTTGTTTACTTTAACATTGAAGTGGTAACCTTTTCCATTATATCTAAATTCGATTTCTTTTTCAATATACTTTTCAGGAGCAAAATCAGGAAGTCTAGTTACTTTGTAGCTAAAGCCATTATTTGCTCCAGGAACCGTAATATCTATTAACGTGTACTGTTTTTTTCTGTCGAAAAGTTGACCATAGTCATGGTAGTTTAAGCATATATAAGTCCCTTTGCCAAGTTCGAAATAAGGAAGGTCGGAGATGTTGTCGTCGCTTTTAATATAAAATATTAGTTGTTGATCCCTATAAGCTAATTTGGCGTCAAAACCTGATTTTGCCATCAAATACCACTTATATAAAGTGTAGCGTATATAATTTTCTGATTTGGCACTAATTTTTTGAGCTGTCTGTCTTACTAATTGATAATAAAGCCAGTCATTCATTTGATGTGTACGACGGTATTCTAATAAAGCGTCAATAATGGGCTCGTGATGACCATTTTCGATCTGTGCATAGAACTTACGTATAGAGTTTATAGAAATACTGTCCGAAAAAGCTATTTCAATAGTGCTATCCAGATCAAATTGAAATGTTCCATTATAGAAGTCGATTTTTGTCTGTTGTGCATTACAATATAACGGCATTAATAGAGTCGTCAATGTCGCGAAGGTCAAATGCAAAATATATGTGCGAAGTGACTTCATAATATCACATATTCTTAATGTAAAAATAATATAAATATAACACAAAAAAGTTGCTTATGTTATATTTTCGAATTTACAGCATTTAAAATAGTTACTGTCAAACAGTGATATAGTTGCTAAATATTTATTGATGGCTATTATAATTTTAGATCTAAGTGGAACATATTGACTGGCGGATGAATCATTGAAATAAAAAGCTACTTTTGTCGGGGAAGTAGAACTTCTTCATTTTTGAAGATCTAAATTGGTTTTACATCGTTGGGTTTAAAATAGACCTTAACGTATTTAAGTAACAAGATAAACGAGCAATTGTGACATTTTTGAGATTTGTAGATTTTAATAAATATAGCGGCGTAAATTTAAAGTCAGAAATATTGGCTGGACTAACTGTTGCGATGACAATGATCCCAGAGTCATTATCGTTTGCAATTTTGGCTGGTTTGTCACCTTTAACAGGATTATATGCAGCTTTCCTAATGGGATTGGTTACTTCGATTTTAGGTGGCCGTCCTGGTATGGTGTCTGGTGGAGCGGGTGCCACTGTTGTGGTGCTAATCGCGCTTGCAGCGCAACATGGTATAGAATATTTATTTGGTGCCGTTATCCTTGCTGGGGTACTCCAACTACTTGTTGGATTTTTTAAACTAGCTAAATTTGTTCGTTTAATTCCGCAACCAGTAATGTATGGTTTTTTGAACGGATTAGCCATAATTATTTTTATGGCTCAAATTGAGCAGTTCAAGGTGCCAGGCAATTCATTGCAGTGGCTTCACGGCGCGGCTTTATTTACTATGATTAGCCTTACGCTATTAACGGTGCTCATTGTTATTTTCTTCCCAAAAATTACCAAGGTTATTCCAGCTTCGCTTGTAGCTATTCTGATAGTTTTTGGGCTAGTCACGGTCTTTAGTATTGACACTAAGAAGGTCGTAGATATCGCTACCGTCAGTGGCGCGTTTCCAGCTTTTCACATTCCGAATCTTCCTTTTAACATCCATACTTTGCAGATTATTTTTCCTTATGCGTTAGTAATGTCGGGAGTTGGATTGATAGAATCATTATTGACTTTAAATATGGTTGATGAGATTACAAATTCGAAGGGGCACTCAAATAGAGAAGCTTTAGCACAAGGCACAGCAAATATTGTAAATGGATTTTTTGGAGGTATGGGAGGATGCGCCATGGTTGCACAAACATTAGTAAATTTAAATGCTGGTGCTCGTAGTCGAATTTCTTCATTTATTGGTGCTGTAACAATACTTCTTGTGATTTTAGTGGGTGCGCCGTTCATAGAACAGGTTCCGATGGCGGCTTTGGTTGGTGTTATGATGATGGTGGCAATTGGAACTTTCCAGTGGGTAAGTATTCGAATTATTAATAAATTTCCGAAGTCAGATATATTTGTTGGAATTCTTGTTGCAGGTATAACTGTTTTACTGCACAATCTCGCTTTAGCCGTTATGGTAGGGGTTGTCATATCTGCACTCGTTTTTGCGTGGGATAATGCAAAGCGGATTCGAGCAAGAAAGTATATTAATGAGGATGGTGTGAAGTATTACGAGATATATGGGCCACTTTTTTTTGGTTCCATAACGGCATTTATCGAAAAATTTGATGTTAATGAAGACCCAAACAATGTTGTTATAGATTTTAAAGACAGCCGTGTTGTGGATATGTCTGCTATAGACGCCTTACATAAATTGACAGAAAAATACGCGCTTCTGGGTAAAAAAGTGCAATTAATGCATTTAAGTGATGACTGTCGTTTATTGCTTCACAATGCGAAAGGTGTGATCGTAATTAATATAATAGAAGACCCAACTTATCGTGTTGTACCTAGAGAATAGGGGTGAGGTTTTAGTTGCCCTCCCTAAAAATTTACTTGTGATCGTTAGCATGTCAGGGCAGTAAGAAGTTTTTTTGTGGATTAAGGCCTCGGGAATCCCCTTTTTTATTCCCTATTTTTACTATTTGTTTTTTTAAAATGTTATCTTCGTACAATGGATAATTTTATTGTTTCCGCTCGAAAATATCGCCCCGTGACCTTCGATTCGGTAGTCGGTCAACAGCATATTACAAGTACGCTTAAGAACGCGATCCACAATAATCAATTGGCGCAAGCTTTTTTATTTTGTGGTCCACGCGGTGTGGGCAAGACTACTTGTGCCAGAATTTTAGCCAAAACAATAAATTGTGAAGATGTAAGTGAAAATATTGAAGCTTGTGGAAAATGTGATAGCTGTAAGTCTTTCCAACAAGGAAACTCTTTTAGTATTCATGAGCTTGATGCGGCCTCGAACAACTCTGTCGACGATATTCGAAGTTTAATAGAGCAAGTTCGTATACCTCCACAGGTTGGTAAATATAAAATTTACATAATTGATGAGGTACACATGCTTTCACAAGCGGCGTTTAATGCTTTTCTGAAGACATTAGAAGAACCGCCTGCTTACGCCATATTTATACTTGCGACAACCGAAAAGCATAAAATCCTCCCGACAATACTTTCTAGATGTCAGATTTTCGACTTTAATCGGATTAAAGTTGATGCTATGGCAAACCATCTCGCAGTAATTGCTACAAAAGAAAATATTACTTATGAACCGGATGGCTTACATATTATTGCACAGAAAGCCGATGGTGGGCTTCGCGATGCGTTATCCATGTTTGATCAGATTGTAAGTTTCTCGAACAAGAATATTACCTATCAGTCGGTGATCGATAATTTGAATATACTTGATTACGATTATTATTTTCAACTTTTAGATCATATTTCGCAAGAAGATGCAGCTCAGGCATTGTTAGTTGTGGATAATGTGATTAATAACGGCTTTGATGGAGGACATTTTATAAGTGGGTTAGCTTCCCATATTCGTAATTTGTTGGTATCCAAAGATCCTTCCACATTGAAATTATTAGAGGTTAGTGATAATATTAAGCGTAAGTATTTAGAACAATCTAAGGCTATTAGCGCAGGACTTCTTCTATCAGCCCTTAATATTGCAAACCAGTGTGAAATTAATTATAAAACGAGCAAGAACCAACGACTGCAAGTTGAGCTTGCGTTGCTAAAAATGTGTCACATTTCATCAGCGATTCTGCTCAGTAGTCAGGGAAATCTTGTAGCTTCAGAATCGACCACAGTAAAAAAAAAACTTCATGATCAAACGGTAAACAAATCGGGAAGTCTGGATGCTGTCCCGCAAGCAGTACCACCTAATAAGAAATCACTAGAAACTCCCGCTAAAGAAAGTGCAATTCCTAGTTCAGATGTTACAGTTTCTTTAGATAAGGCAAAAGACAATATTGCTGAGATTCCAACACCATCAAAAAAGGGATGGGGTAAAGTTACATCGTCGGTTCAAGTTCCCAATTTGAACCGTATTTTTGAAGAGGAAGCCATTGAGGAGACAGAAGAACCTGATTTAGTAGAAGGTTCGGAACTACAAGAAGTTACTCTCGACGCTTTGCTTGCTAAATGGAACGAATTTGCAGAATTAGCAAAAAATACAAATCGCATTACCTTATATACCATCATGACCGCAAATCTCCCAAGATTAAATGGGACATTGGTTGAAATCGATGTTGAGAATGGTGTACAGATGGACGAACTTAAACTTGGGAAAATCGATATACTAAATTTTCTACGTGTGCAACTGCGTAATTTCGCATTAGATATACGGGGGAGTCAAGTAGAAGTGACAAGAGTTCGTAAACCTTATACCTCACAAGAGAAATACCAGGCAATGGTTGCTAAGAACCCAGCATTAGACACTTTACGAAAAGCATTTAATTTAGGATTGAGTTAACGAATATTCTTTTTGTATCTTTGCAGACTATAATTTTGAAGCTTTGTATCATCCTGTGCTACAGTTTTAAAGTTTTTACTTTTTAGATTATAAAATGCAAAATTTCCAACGTAGAGAAAGAGGCGAGAAACGCGAGTCAAATCAAATGGTTTTTGGTATCCGTGCTGTAATTGAAGCAATTGACAGCGGAAAAGAGATTGAATCTTTATTTGTTCAACGCGGTTTAAGTGGAAGTTTATTTCTTGAGCTGAAGTCTTTGATGAAGGAACATAATATTGGATTTCAACAGGTTCCAGTTGAGAAATTAAATAGAATCACGCGCAAAAATCATCAGGGTGTTATCGCCGTTATATCTCCTATTGTCTACGAACGTATGGAAGATTTGTTACCAACAATATACGAAAAGGGGGAGGTGCCTCTTTTATTAATGTTGGACGGTGTAACAGATGTTCGTAATATGGGCGCGATAGCTCGTACTGCGGAATGTGCGGGTGTGCATGCCATTATCGTTCCCAGGAAGGGATCGGCAGAAATAAATCCGGATGCTATCAAAACTTCTGCAGGTGCGCTTTACAAGATCCCAGTTTGTCGTGAAGATTCGCTAGGAAAGACAGGTCGATTTTTAATTGAATCCGGAGTGCAATTAGTTGTAAGTACAGAAAAAACACAAGATTCTATTTATGAAGTAGATTATGCGGTTCCTACATGTGTAATTTTAGGTGCGGAAGATGTGGGGGTGTCGGATGAGCTAATACGTATTTCCGATAAACTAGCTAAAATTCCAATGTTTGGAGATATCGGTTCATTAAACGTGTCTGTATCCGCAGGTATTGTAATTTATGAAGCGGTGCGACAACGCAGTAAATAGTTTCTAAATCTGTGAAAAAACAAATAAATCGACAGTTCCGAGTTTATCGTTACGTATTTTATAAAGAAACTCTTGTCGACCCTCGTGAACATGTATGGTCATTCATTGGTGCTTTTTTCGGCATCTTATGTATCGCGTTTCTTCAGTCAATTAATCTGCCTCCTTTAGAGAACATATTTCTAATAGGTTCCTTTGGCGCTTCTTCGGTGTTAGTGTATGGAGCGATTGATAGCCCACTTGCGCAGCCGAGAAATTTGATTGGAGGACATGTCGTTTCCGCAATTGTTGGGGTAACTATTGGACAATTTTTTCCAGATATTATTTGGCTGAAAGCACCATTAGCTGTTGCGTTATGTATCGTCGCGATGCAGGTTACCCGTACTCTTCACCCACCCGGTGGGGCAACAGCATTGATTGCTGTAACTGGCGGGACAAAGATCTTTGACCTAGGTTATTGGTATGTTTTAAGTCCTGTATTATCTGGAGCCACCATATTGTTTCTTGTAGCATTAATATTCAATAACATCACGAATAAAAGGCATTATCCCTCTAAATCATCAAGGTTGAGACGATCTCGTCGTCAGATGTACAGAAATCGTAAAGCTCTACGTGAAATATAAACTGCTGAATTTTCGGAAGAATTAGTAAAAAGTAGTGTTCATTAAGCTATTAGTGCATGTCTGTTGTACATTGAAATTATGTTTTGAAAGTAATGGTGGTACAGCGTGGAGATTATTATTGTTTAAACCAGTGCTACGGATAACTACTCGCTAAAAATGGCTTAAGAGTTTTGATCAAATACCACTTTTTGAAGGGTAATAGTTGAATAGATTTAATCAATTATCCGAGTCAAATCAGCTTGTATGTTAATCAAAAATTAAGTGGAAAGCATGTTGATTGTTACGTAGTATTTCACGACGTTTCATTTTTAAAGTCGGTGTGAGTTCGCCACTTTCGATAGTAAACTCGTTTGGGATAACAGCTATCTTTTTAATCTGCTCCCAGTTGCCGAAATGCTTATTAGCAATTTTTACTTCCTGATGTAAACGCTTATGAACAGATACGCTTAGTAAGAATTCTTCACGTCTTAAATTTAGTAGTTCGGGAGCACATTTTTCCGCCCATTTTTTTAGATTCGTATAGTTTGGTACAACAAATGCACCAGCAAATTTCATGCTGTCCCCAACGACCATAGCTTGTTCAATTAATGGTGATTCAACTAATTTTGTCTCTATGGGTTGCGGAACGATGTACTTTCCCCCTGAGATTTTAAACATCTCTTTTTTTCTGTCAATTATTTTTAAGTAATCTCCTGCTTCCCATTTTCCAATATCACCAGTATAAAGCCATCCATCTTTCATCACTTCGTCGGTGGCTTGTTTATTCTTGTAATATCCCAACATGACATTAGGTCCCTTTACAAGGATTTCTCCATCTTCTGCAAGTTTAATATCTACCCCAGATACGGCGTTGCCAACTGTACCTACTCTAACTCCACGGTTATAAAAATTTACCGTAATCAGAGGTGATGCTTCTGATAAACCATAACCCTCATATATTGGTATTCTTGCTGCTAATAAAACGCGGATTATACGGGGTTGCAGCGAAGCGCTACCCGATGCAATAGTGACAAGTTGTCCTCCCAGCGCTTCATAGAATTTATTGAGAACTAGTGTACGTGCTAAAGAGAGTTTTTGTTCGTAAAAAAAGGTGTTGGTTTCCCCTGTGGGGTCATACTGCTCGGCTACAGCGATTGACCAATCGAAAATCTTTCTTTTGATGCCCTTGAGCTTGCTACCTGTGTTAAGAATGTTTTCGAAGACTTTCTCCATTATTCGAGGCACTGCGGTCATAATGTGTGGTTTTACTTCCTTTATATTATTAGCAATATGCTCTAGTCCTTCAGCAATATAGACTGTAAGTCCGATATAAAAATATGTGTATATGACCATTCGCTCATATGCATGACAGGGGGGAAGGAAGGTGAGTCCGCGCGCATATGCCTGTAAAGGTGTTACCTCTCGGGCTGAGAAGACGTTGCTTATTATGTTATAGTGCGTCAACATAACTCCTTTAGGTTTACCGGTTGTTCCCGAAGTATAGATTAAGGTCGCTAAATCATGAGGCTTCACTTCATCTCTCAATTTATCCAATTGTTCGTCAGGTATATTTCTTCCGATTGTAGTAAGCTCTTTCCAATGGCGAGAGTCTTCAAAACTATCGATTGCGAAAATATATTTAAGAGTATAAATGGAGTCTACAAGGGTTGAAAGTCTCTGATAAAGCGATTTATTACTAACAATACAAATTTTTATCTCAGTTTCATTGAATATAAATTGATAATCGGTATCTGTAATATTCGGGTACACGGCAACCGTAATAGCTCCAATTTGCTGGATTGCAAAGTCGACAACATGCCATTCATAACGACTCTCGGCTACTAAGCCAATTCTATCGCCCGATTGCACTCCAAGTTCTAGGAGACCTTTGGAAAGCGCTCTTATTTGTTCAATAAATGTTTCACTGGAAATCAGTTGCCAGGCTCCATTTTGTTTGTATCCAAACATCGCTAAATCCGGGTGTAATATATTTTGCCTGTAAGCAAGATCGAATATTCTTGTTGGTTTATTCATAAATCATTCCTCAGAAAGCGATTCTAATGGTTATATATTTGTGTCATTGTGCAGATAACTTTAAACATATCAAATTGTTTGAATATTCGTGTGATTAAATAATCAAAATATTGATATTATTTGTAGATTTTTCTAGTTAAACGTGTATTATAACAAAAGCCAGGAATTCATCGAAAACCTGGCTTTTGTTATATAAAGTAATTATTAATATCTGGATTTAGAATATTGTTTTTTTCCAGAAAAATCACGGAAACCACCGGATTCTCTTCTTTCTCTTGATCCTGAACCAGATCCGCCGCGACGTTCTCGTCTATCACCACCTCTGTTTCTATCACCACCTCTGTTACGTCCACCTCTGTTTTCAGAGCGACCGTCACCCGATACTTCAATACGTACTCGACGACCGTTGAAATCAACATCTTTAAAATTGTTGAAGATGTTTTGCACTTCTGCGTCTTCCACTTCAAAGAATGTAAAGACACCTTTCAAATCAATCTTTCCGATAGATTTTCCTGATATTTTTGCAGTGTTGCATATGAATCCAAGCATTTCACCTCGCGAAAATTCATCGACGGAACCTAAGTTCATAAATAAGCGGGTATATCCTTTGGATGATGATCTATCGCGGCGTTCACCACGTTCACCCCGCTCATCTCTGCGACCTTCCCGAGCTTCCATGTTTAAGTCTGGTGCGTTACGGTAGTATTCTAAGAAACGATTGAATTCTAAAGATGCAAAGCGAGTAATAATTTCCTCTTTCGAAAGATTTTCCATACTCTCCATAATTGATGGAAGGAAGGGAGTGATTTGCTCTTGGTTTACTTCAACATTATGAACTTTATCGATCATAGCGAAAAGTTGTTTTTCGCAAACCTCTGTACCTTGCGGAACTTGCTTTCTTTCGAATGATTTACCAATAATCTTTTCGATATGGCGAATCTTACTTTGTTCTTTTACATTTACTAACGACAGTGAAACACCTGTTTTACCAGCTCTGGCTGTACGTCCTGAACGGTGGGTGTAATTCTCAACTTCGTCCGGTAAAGAAAAATTAATAACATGGGTGACATCGTTTACATCGATACCGCGTGCCGCTACATCTGTTGCAATTAACAGTTGTAAGTTACGTTCGCGGTAACGTTTCATGACCTTATCTCGTTGTTGTTGAGATAAATCTCCATGTAACGAATCTGCATTATAACCATCTTTTACTAAAGCTTCGGCAATCTCTTGCGTCTCAATTTTCGTACGGCAGAAAACGATACCAAAAATTTCTGGATAGAAGTCTACTATTCGTTTGAACGCCGCATATTTATCTTTAGCCCTAATTAAATAATAATGGTGCTCAATGTTTGCATTACCGGTGTTTTTCGTTCCAACAGTAAGCTCAAAAGGGTTGCTCATGTATTTTTGTGCAATACGGCGAACTTCCTTAGGCATAGTTGCGGAAAATAACCAAGTCTTTTTTGTGTCCGGTGTTTCTGAAAGAATATTATTGATATCCTCTTGGAAACCCATATTTAACATTTCATCGGCTTCGTCTAATACAACGTATTTTACGTCGGAGAAGTCAATAGCATTTCTGCCAATAATGTCTAGCATACGTCCGGGAGTAGCCACTACAATTTGTACTCCTCTACGAATTTGACGCAGTTGATCGGAAATGTTTGCCCCGCCATATACTGCGACAACATGTACATTGTCGATGTATTTTGTGAATTTTTCGATGTCTTTTGCAATCTGCAAACACAATTCACGAGTAGGGCATAAAATTAACGCTTGTGGGTGTTTTTGAGTAAAGTCAATTAACTCTAATAATGGAAGACCAAATGCCGCGGTCTTTCCTGTGCCGGTTTGGGCTAATCCGACAAAATCGTCGTTACCAGTCAATAAAACAGGAATGGCTTTTTCCTGAATAGGAGAAGGGTTTTCAAAACCCATCTCAGTGATGGCATTAACAACTTCATGACGGATTCCCAGTTCTAAAAATGGGTTCATGAAATAAATTATACAATAGGCACTATTGCCTAAGGCGGTGCAAATATAGGGATAATTTCTTTCTTAAGCAAATATTCAATAGTGTGTTATACAGTAGATTAGAAAAACTGTTGAATATATGTAGCTAAAAGTTGACAATAACTAATGAATTTCCAATACCTTGACGAGCGAAAAGGAATAATATCGATTCGAGATAGGACCCCTTGGTTTAATATTTTCCAACTAATAATTCGTGCGGCTAGGTTGTTAAATTCGAGCAGTGACATAAGATGTCTCTAGAGGGTACCGAAGAACTATCCGTTAAAAACGGGTTTATGAATTTTTTAATCTTCATAAGCCCGTTTTCTTTGTCTTTTTGAAAGGTTTTATTTAACCCCTCAAATAATCAATTCTTAAGGGGTTTAATTCGTGTTTTCCGCCCTTTCTGATACTCGAATTTCTTGTTTTGACTTATAGAGTATGTCAATTAACGCTAAAAAAGGGTGAACTCTACTCGTCTGTTTTGTTGACGTCCTTCAGCAGTTGTATTTTGTGCAATTGGCTGGGTTGGACCGTACCCTACCGCCTCGATACGTGAGGCGTTTGCTCCTTTAGATACTAAATACGCCTTAATTGCCTCTGCGCGTTCTTTGGATAGACGCATATTTGTACTCATTGAGCCTGTATTGTCCGTGTGTCCAGCTAATTTTAAACTAAAGTTTTTCTCAATTAGTAATGAGGCTACTCGATTCAAGGATGGGTAAGAGGGAGTGCGTATGGTAGATTTTCCTAAATCGAATTCTAGATTCTTAATTGCCTCATCAACAACTTTTTTGTCTTCCTCGGTAACGACTATTTTCTCGATTACTTTCGTCTCATTTTTGAGTTCAGGAAGAGGGCATCCTGCACCATCGACTTGAATTCCAGCGGGTGTATTTGGACATTTGTCGAACTTATTAGCAACACCGTCATTATCATCGTCCCCTAATTGCGTGTTCAAGCCTTCCATCTTTGATTCCAGAGCCTGGTTTGCTGCAGCTAATTCGTCACGCTCGGCTTTAAGCTCGCTATACTTTGCATTATAATCATTAACAAGTGTAGCGACGGGATTAGAGTTGTTGAGTGCTGGCTTTGAGGTGTTTCCCAATGCAATTTCGATCCCTGCGTGGGCATATGAAAAAAGATCATTTTTGAACGTGCCTCCTGTACGACCATCAAAGTTTTGGTTCGCCCAGTTTAGTTGATATCCCAAATCAAGACTTATTCCTTTAGAGATGGCAAACTTGAAACCGAAATCTACCGGAACA
>JAALOO010000464.1_pt2 | contig 23936 bp, 20 predicted proteins | sample 7257641 | NCBI WGS metagenome assembly JAALOO01 (sample SAMN14085613, study PRJNA598686) | mite metagenome | biome: ENVO:01001000; feature: ENVO:01001002; material: ENVO:01001226; isolation source: single female mite from University of Michigan culture on fish food culture... ...
GCAAAACTGTCAAAAAGCAGACTAATGCATTCTGAAGAATAAGATTTTCTGGAAAAGAATATTCACGGTCGATTCTGTTGCTAGAACTAGATTTCAAAGTGTATTAAAGGTTTAATGAAAAAATTCATTTGGCGTTCTTTTCTTTTAGTTTGCGATTGAAAGATGGATCAATGACGCAATTTACACGCATAAAAAGTTGACTGCATCGTATCAAATTCTGCCTACCTTATCCCAATGCCCAATTCGATAACTACATTTTGGTATTTTGATCATAGTTTTAGCTGTAGAATTGACCGAGATATTTTGCACGGGAAATTGAAAGTTGTTCCCGTGGACAGCGCACACCGATTGCAATGGGAGTCACCAGGCACCGCTGCACTCGCTCTGTTGACGTTTTCTGACTGCCTCGTCGTCGATTGCACACCAGCTGATTGCTCCGTTATCCAAATTGAATCCAATTGTAGCTGTCAGTTAGAGTCCTGGGCGATGAAACTGCCAATCAAGCCCATTTGCAGCTGTCAAACGCTAATGACCGCTTATTAGCATGCCTCATCGCTGCCTCCACCAGTCCACAGAACAACGCCAGGCGCTTCAATGTTCTACACTTACAGCCGACAATGCGCTGCTCCAATGTGCTCTTTGTTGTCTTCTTCCTTGCCGTCATTCTCTTCCAGATCAGTCAATGTGTCCTTGGATACTGGGCAGTCGGCGTGTACATCCTCGTCATTCTGGCGGCTTTCTACTTTTTCCAAAGCTGCTTACGGTACTGCAGAGCAGGCAATGGCCACGACTTTCCCAATCTGTTCCTACTTCTGCCGGGTAATGCCTACAGCAACCTGATGGACGAGCCAGGCAAAGGGCAGGAATCAGCAAACGATTCAATGACCTCTTGCTTGGTGTGCAACGAGCTTAGCTGCGATAAACACGATCCTAGTTTGGCCGTGCACCTGCAACCTTGGAAGCATCTGCTGGTGGATGCCAAGGTCAATGCCGAATTGGAAGAATTGTTCAACTTTCTGTTGGAACAGCACACTCCATGGCTGTCAGACGTATCACACAACTCAGAGGAGATTCGCCTTGAACTGAAACGACTCATTCGCTTGGTCGCCTCCTCATTACTGCTGCGCGTCAAAGGTCAACTCCAGTGGAATGAGATCATCTTTAAGAAGCTGCCTAAGTACCTCACTCATCACTTAGAGATGTACATTTACGGAAAACGGAAAGCCAAGTCGGCTCGTTTTCTGGAGGAATCAGTTCTCCGCGAATACGGCCACTTGCTGCATCCGGCAGTTGTAAATTCCTCAAATGAGGCCAAATACCTCAAGTCTATAGCTAATCTTCTTCTACACACCTCATTGCCTTGCAAGCTCACCAAATGTGAAGCGTCCTATGCCTTTCTAAATGAATTCATAAGCTCGTGCATCTTTACACCCTTGATTGACATTCTCATTGATCCGGACAAGATTAACACGTTTTTAATTTTTCTTTTTGATAAAAATGAAAATGCTCCTGTAAATATAGCAAACTCTGTCAACGAAAAGGTGGAGTTTTTAAGCGGTCTTGTGGAGACGAAGCGAAAGTTTGCTCCGGATCACTTTGGAATTGAAAAGAAGCAGATTTTTGAAGATCAACACCTTCTGTTTCTCTTTTCTCAATTTGCGAAAGAGGAACACTTTCTCAATGTACTTCAATTTGTACTTCATATGAATCAATTCATGAACCAGATCATCAACCCAGACCTGACCGATGATCAGCTTCAAAGTCTTCATCAACGACTGGCGAATGTTTATGAGCTGTACTTGATAAGGAAAAGCAAAGACTATATTCCCTTTGAACCGTCTATTGTGGCCAGTTTTGCCAAAGCCGTCAACAGTCACTACGACCAGATTCAGCAGTTCAGAAATTCAAAATCTCTTTACGAAGCGTATGAGTACGCCAATGAAATTTTGGAGCTTTACTGTCACAAATTTTTTCATACTGATGTTTACTTGAAGCTAATCTGCGGTCAGCGGTCACTCAGTTTTACGGCAGGCTATGAAGAGTACTGTGAAAAAGAAAAGAAAAAGATACCCGATCCAAATCTCTTTGATGGCACACTTTTTGGCGACTTTGACAACGTCGACTCATATTTTCTTCCCGACGATGTCAAAGATTTAAGTCTCTTCAACGTGAACATTCTCAGCGTCAACACTCGATTTGACACCATTGGCCGGGAAGCGTTTTACTTTGAAATGGAGACTATTCATCCAAACGGTCCATCCTGGGTTGTTGAGCGACAGTTTTCGGATTTTTTCAGCATCGCTACAAAACTGAGAGAATTTCACGGCGACGAACTGGATGAATTTTTACTGCCCACTAGAAAGTTTTTGCGAGCAAATAAGAGTCTGATGGAAAGCTATCGCTACGACCTGGAGCTGTTCTTGCGAGATCTCCTTAACAACGAAACATTGAAGCGAAGTGAACTAGTCTACAATTTTCTCACCGCCGATGAGTTCAGCTATGGCTTTTTTGGCGATAACTTCAACTTTGGAAAGATGATTAAAAATGTGCCCTCAAAGTTTTCCAAAGAACGCGGTCAGCACCTGTACTCTTTTATTAGCCGGTTCATCGACTCGTGTGCCTCAAAGAACAGCAGTACACAGGAAGAGGATGGCTCCACTTCGGCAAACTCTACCGAGTCAATGGAAAAGAAGCAAAAAAGACGACACTCTTCTCGAGTTGACTCTGAGTCTTTTGATCTAAGCAATGTGACTTCCAATGCGACCAGCACTGACCGACTGTACAGTCACCTTGAGTACCTGTACGATCAAGTTCTACTTATTCTGGTACGCTTCTACACGGTCAACAAGTGGATCATGGAAATACTCTTCATGGCCCGACCACTGTTGCGGCAGAGCTTTCAGGCGGTGTGCGAGTACCTGGTCACCAAACAGCTTCAAAGCAGTCTACTGACACCGACTAAAATGTGTCAGCTCATTGGCGACCTTAGGCGACTACTGCAGCAGGGCGAGGAGAGTGGTGCCCCCTTGCCTGGTTCGACTTCACTGAGCAACCTCACCAAGAGCCAGAGATCGCAGAAGGCGCTAAAGGTGGCCACCGAGTTTGTTCCGCGATGGCTGGTTGAGCAGCTGGTGGACTACAATCAACACGAGCACTTTGTCTTTCTGCTCTTTTCACTGCTGCAGCATCGACTGCTCAACAAGCAGCTGCTCTTTCTGCTGGTCAACTCGCTCATTGCCGATCTGTTCCCGGAGCCGATTTACCAGACAATCGACTAGTCATTCAGTGCCATACAGGCACTCCAGTGCCGACAATCCACCCAAGCACCTACAATCCTTCAATCCTCCATTCCAATTTCCCACTAACCAATATTATCTCCTCCCTAGTGGTCATTCATATCCAGTCAGCTTTGTCTTTTTGGCTTGGCGTTTTTGTTATGTTTCTGTTTCCTCTTCTTCGATTGCCTTGATCTGCCGACGATGGGACACTGCTAATACACTACCACTGTCATTGTTACAAACTGCAACATACAAATGCAATAAAAAGCAAGCATTCAGTGAAGGGACTGTCGCCGATGGCAAACTGTCCCCCTCATACTGTCCAATACCGTTCCTCATTGTCCACCAGTTTTCCCATCAATGGCATCGAGGGGCCACTGTTTTTTCCTGGCGATTTGTGTCGAGCTGAACTGAAATGAATAACACAAACACACACAGACAGTCAGACGGGGACAGCTCATCCAGCCTGCCGCCACCAAATTTGTCCTCCATCGAATTCAAATGAGCACCAGTGGTCATTGCAGCGCATCGTCGGAGGAGCGCATTGTTATGGCGGACATCATTGTCGGTGATCGCTTGACTTGCTGCAGTCCTCTCTCTGGTGGAGATCCTTGAACAGCAACAGCAGCAAAGAGCACACGGATTTATGGGCAGATTAGCTGTCAGAGTGACACTAACTGTTTGCCATTCCATCGGCGTATCAGTGCACCTCACCGGAACTGCTCACAATGACCAGCCACCAATGGCGACGGGTATTGTGTTGGGCAGTGGACACAGACAGACACAGTTTGGATGCTTTCTGGTTAGGTCAGAAGTGGCACTGGCTCACTGGCTGTTTTCTCCATCACACACATTTCACGGATGAACGCACCTCAATGGAATGCTAATCACTGGACAGGGAGACTAGGTAGACACTGGCTGTGACGCTCGGTAGCTCGTAGCTTTGGGTCAGATTGGGAGATGCAGTCACATTTCAATTTGCGCCTTTCGTATCACCGCCACGGAGCAGTCAGCAAACTTCAGTCAAACTCTCGCCTGAGTTTACCGCTCGGCCACTATGAGACACTGTGCCGAGGCAGAGTAAGATGCAAATTGCCATCATGGTCCCTCTAGTTTCTTTCCTAGCAGCCTTGAGGATTCTCACCGAAGGTACCTGTTCATGGTGTTTGAATGTTAACCTATTTCAATGATGTTTTCTATGCAGCCCAAATCTGCAACAATGGCGAGGGCAAAATTGCCTATGAAAAAATAATTTCAAACTCTTTCAACTCTCACCTCTCACAACCTAACCCTTCTAACTATTCGAGCTCTTCACATGAGATCGTAAGTACATTTTGTATTTTTTGCAGTAAACCCAAATAACGCCCGTTTAAAAGTTAACCCGTAACGACTTACCTCTGAAAGTGCTCGAGGAGTGCTTTCAAAAATGCCAAGAAGACAAACTGAGTCGAATTAGCACGTGCGCCAAATTTGACTTTCTCCCAGGTAAACGGCGCCTCGATGCACATTTGAACGCACGAGAGTTTGGCACTGCCCGATCAGGTCGTAGGTCAGTGAGGCAGGATGCTTCTGGGGTTAAAGGCGGAAGTTCATTTGTGGATCAACTTCGAAGTAGCTATGAGCCTTCAAAGTGTGTTTTCTACTCGGAAGCCAATGCGAGCATTGATCTGAGTGAACTGCAACCAAATGCTGGCTCCACATGGCACTTTACCGAAGTTTGTCTCTCAGGTATTATTTGTATAAGCAAAACTTATTCGTCATTCCTTAACTTATTCTAACCAATTCACAGCACAAAGTATCAACCGAATCTGTCCAAATCGGGCCTACGTTTACGAGCGCATTTCTTCTTTCAAATTGGACGATCCAAATGCAAAGGAAGTTGAAGCCACAGATAAAAGTGATTGTGAAAACAAGTGCCTCACAGAGAGAATGTTCACCTGTCGCTCTGCCAGCTATGACTCGACTTCAAAAAAGTGCTACCTCAGTCAACAGAATCGTCACGTATCGCCGAACCATTTCAAAACCGAGCCTAACTTTGAATACTTAGAAAACATGTGTTTGAAACGTAAGTTTTTAGTTTTTAAAAAACGTTTTCATTTACAACATCACTTGAATCAGATAATGAAATGTGCAAGTGGAATGTTTTCATCATCGAGACGGGAAAGCAGCTGGAAGCAGAATTTGAAAAGTCGCTCGTGCCGGCAAACTCAATGAGCAACTGTTCAAGTCACTGTCTGGAAAGTCTGGACAAGTACGGCTTTGTCTGTCGATCGTTCATGTTCGATGAAGAGAGTCAGAACTGCGCACTGTACGACGAGGATCCGCTGGAGGAGGATGGCAACGGCAACAGCAGTGGCAATCGCAAGTCGCTGATCCCTTCCAAGGGCAACCTGTACCGAGTGCTCTGCTCAACGGACGACAAAGGTAAGGGGGTGCTAGGAGAGGAGCACGCTAACGGTGCTTCTGTAGACAAGGCGCTAGACAACAAGACGCTGCAGTGCTACCGCCACAAACGACTCAGGGGAAGACATCAGGTGGAGGTGGAGGCGGACAGCTTCTACACCTGCCTCTCCAGCTGCTTCCACCGATTCGCGTCCCAGTGTGGCTCTATCGAGTACTCTCACGTGCGACAGGTCTGTCGGTTCAGTGGTCACTCGGTGGCGGGACCACTTTCCGCCAAGGACGACGACGCCCTCATTGACGATGAGACCTTTGACTACTACCAGTTTATGTGGAGTAAGTGAGGAGCGGACGGTGTCTGCTCAGCACATTATGCATGACACCGCAGAGGGGTGCCACATCACTGCATGTCCACTGGCACCACCACGACCACCATCACAACCTCCACCACTTGCACTTCACCTTACTGCGTCACCGAATTTAGTTGAATGTGTTAACTCTTTATCAGTGAAATTTGTCTTTTAATCAATGTCAAATGTTGCCACTTTTTCTCCAGATGATCAATCAAATGGACTAGTGCCGACGCAAGACAAGTTTACCAGCGGTAGTCACAGTGGTGGCAGTGGTCCACTAGATCAAATGCACGATCGGCAGGACTCCATCGAAGTGAGCCACTCTCAGCCAGGCGTGTACGGCAACTTCATTGTGCCCATCGAGCAGACTCGAGTACCGTCAGAACCGAGAGACCACCACCGAGGTGGCTTTGCCTACAGCTACACTACTGAGCCACCGAGGAAGTCACCGACGACACGGTATCGCGACCAGCCCTCCTACCCTGCTGGCTACACCACCAGCGACTCCAGCAGACGTGAGGGTCACCCTCCGGTGGCAGGTCAGATGTACGGCCAGTTCCCCATCAATGGCCCATCAGGGCACAGTTCTGTCACTGTCCACAACAATGGCGTTCACCAGCATCCTCAGTCACTCGGTCGAACGCCGATGAGTGGTGGCCACCAGGCGAATCACATGCACAATCGATTCGTCGGTTACGGAGTGCCTCCTTACGTGGCCCACAGTCAGGGCTCAGTGTCTCAGGTGCCTTACTCGGCAGTGCCAGCAGTCTCCAGTTCAGGGAGCACCGCAGGACAGCAATCAGTTATTCAACAGCAGCCATCACCAGTGCCCTATGGTCCCTACGGGCCGATATCTCCTTCCAGACCTGATGGCAGCTCAGCTGGCGGCTCAGGCAGTGCAGTTTCAAACTGCAAATTTGACAATGGCAACAATCTGGTGGACAACTCCAAGTTTCGCCGTGTTGGCTTCAGTGCCCGTCTGAAGAGTAAGCACATCTACAAGGTTGTCAAAGCTGATCGCCTCGAGGACTGCGAACGCTTTTGCCAGGAAACGAAAGATTTTGTTTGCAAGTCATTCAACTTTCGGGCTTTCTTTCCTGACAACTGTGAACTGAGCAGCATGGACACGAAAAAGTTTAAGCTGGAAAACACTGACCATTTTGAGCACAACACTCAGTTTGATTACTACGAAAGGTCGGAAAGGAAAGCGCTGATGATGACGGGCAATTCGATGGACTGCTTTGAAGTATTGCAGACATGCTCCCCTGAAGGCATGGAGCTGAAACTGAGGACCAGTGAAGGCTTCTACGGTCGCATCTACACTTACGGCTTCTACGATTCCTGCTTTTTTGACGGCAATGGTGCCTCGGAGAGCGTTCTGCGCATCAGCAAACCTAACGGATTTCCTCGATGCGGCACCCAGCAAGTGGGCGATGCAATGACAAACATTGTCGTCGTACAGTTCAATGATTACGTGCAGACTAGCCGCGACAAGAAGTACAACCTCACCTGTTACATCTCCGGCCCTGGAGAGGCTGTGGTCACGTCCAACTATCTGGACACAAAAACTGACGGGTAAGGAGTGTTGTTCAATCTAAGCAAAAATCAAGTATCTTCTTTGCTCTCCAGCCGTCACCCAATGCAGATTGAGCACCTTCCAGCGCAAAACATTCTCACAGCCAACATCGTGCTGCGAATTTTGTACAGAGGAACGCCCACTAACACGATCGTCGTTGGCGACTTGTTAACTTTTCGCCTAGAAGCCCGAAACCAATGTAAGTTTGCTTGAAAAGTTTTGCCATAAACTTGACTTAAACTCTTTACATACAGATCGGTACAATGGCTACCACAATGACATCTTTGCGACAAATGTCATTGCAAAAGACCCGTATACAGGACGACAAGTGCTGCTGATTGACTCGCGAGGGTAAGTTTGAATGATAAATTCTTGTAACCAGCTTATTATTTTTCTTTATTTCAAGATGTCCTGTTGACCTGTTTGTTTTTCCGGAGCTTCATAAAACTCCAGACGGAGCTCTAGAAGCAGAGTTTTATGCATTTAAAATACCAGATTCAAATTTTCTAGTTTTTCAAGCCACTGTAAAGACTTGTAAAGGACCTTGTGAACCGGTAATTTTAATCAACTGTTAGCACATTGTTGTTTTTTAATTTTTCCAATCGTTTTCAGGTAATTTGCACTGATCGCGGTCGTGGCCAGAGTTCATTTCCCTCTTGGGGTCGACGAAAACGTGCTATTCGAGCGTTTCCTCCTAAATCAAAGCCAACTAAATCAGGTAATTCAAGTAAATTGGACGAGGAGGAAGTGCACGAACTACTGCAAGTGTACCTTTCCCACGAGGATGTGCCTGAGCCGACTCGTCTCGAGCGCACTGACGAGGCACCAAATTCAGGCAAAATGTGCGTGGACAAGTTTGCCTACTATTCTCTGGTTATGTTTTCTGCACTTTTCGTGTTGTTCTTTGTGGTCATACTGCCTTACTTTGCTGTGGTCAAAGCAGCCAAATACCAGGTAAATATCTTAGCAGCAGTTACCCAATGCTAAGCTACTCATTGCTTCACAGAGTAAACATGACCGGTTCGGTCACTGGCCCATTGGCTGGTTTCACTCGCACCAACAGCAGCCTCAACAGGTACCATCCTTTTCAATTCAGCGCACTTTCAGCACTTCTCCCAACTTTATGGGCACTGCCGAGAAAAGATCGTCTCCTTTTTCCGGTGAACCAATCTACTGTGACCCGTCCATTCTTGAGCGATCTCGCAGTCTTCAAAGTCTTACCGTTCTTGACAGCAACCGAATTGCTACCTAATTTTAACCCAAACACACACACACACACCACACACCTTGTACCATTTGCTAGACAAATTGCACATGTTAAGTTTGAATCTGCTGTAGTCTGCACCCTCATCTTTAGGCACTTTTAGTGGCGAATAAAGCCGACAACACTGACACTGAAAAAAAACTGCAGATTGACACTGTATATCACTGCAAGGGAAATCACCTTCTGCCGGCGCTTGCTGTGCATTGCGCGGCGGAAATGGAAGATGAGCGACCAGTGCCGTCAGATGATGGCTAATGACATTTGGTAAATGTACTGCTGACATGCGACAGTGGATGAACTGCACTTGCTGTGTTGCTGGTTTGCTTGCTGGTTTGCAGCACCAGTAGTGTCACAGAACGCCAGTAGTCAGTGGCGTAGGCGTAGGGGACAATCGGCGCCAGGGAGATGCCATTTTGGGAAATATTTTTAGTAAACTTTTCCGTCCGCTACAGCCGCGGCAGTGGATGGCAGTTCGCCTTACCTAAGCCTATAAATAGGCCAGTTAAACCATACTTGGAAAATAACTACCCAATTCTGTGACTGGCTGTTTGTGTCAGCCAGGCAATGGACTCGTGCCAAGAGCATCAACACACGGGTGCTCTCCACTGGAGAATCAGCAGGAGTACAGTGACTGACTGCCTGATTCTGTTCAAGAGTTGGCAAATGCCAGCCAGAGGGAGAGAGCAGTTCTAAATATGCCAGAATGAAAACCGCTCAACAGAGACTACAACTAGCACCTCAGGAAGAAGAGAATGAGTAGCATCGGTGCAGTGGCGCCCAGTCACTGGTTCTGAATCAACAGCAGCAACAGCAGAGCCTGACTTGGTTGATTCTGTTTGAGAAGGCACACTGATGAACTATGAGCCGTGGTGTGCCTACCGTTGCAGACGCGCGCCGTTGGTTGGCAATCGGCTGCTTGGAACGGCGGCAGCGGCAGGCGTGTCGCCAGAGTCACTGCCAACACTGACTGCGGTGATCATCAGTCAGTGCAGTCTGCTGGCGTCGTTGCTCTCCTTTACTTCCCTTCGGTGGTACGACGAGTAGTGCTGGTGGCAGCAGGCAGTGCAGCAAGCAGACACACTCACACCACATCTGCTGTCTTACTCTCAACGATACCCCGTCCTCGTCGCCGTCGTCGGTTGGTTGGCTGGTAGGTCTCTGTTGTTCGGTCGGTGCCGCATCTCTCAGTGAATGAAAGTGAGAGAGAAGCACACTCTCTCACATTGCAGTGAGTATCATTGGTGTCCCTTCAGTCGGCAAGAAGATGTCAAGTAGTGGTGGCAAGAGTTAGTGCAAACACAGACGCTCTTTCCTGCCTGTTCTCTCCCTCTCTTCAGGCGATTCGAGCAGATTCTTGTTTCTGACTCAGTCTGTCACCGCGTGTGTGCCACTCGCGCCGCACAAGCTCCATCGGTACTTTTTGTGCAGTTCACTTTCTTTTACCTCGTGTGCCGTGTCAACACATCATCATCATCATCTCACCTACTCTTCTTCACCTGTACTCGCTAATTGTGTTCACCTACCATTGTTTTTCCCTGACCACCACTATTTTTTAGTGTGTTCTAGTTTCTGCATTCAACTAATCATGCCTTCATTTCACACTAAAACCATCGAGAGCATTCTCGATCCAGTCGCCCAACAGGTGAGTTCCTCATCAGGTGTGCTTTTTACACCGTTTTGCTTTGCTCATTCGGGCGGTGGTCGTCTGGTTGTTGTTGACTGTTTAAAGTGTCATTGCACATTTTCATGTACACTGCTGCTTCACCACTAGATAAGATACACACAGGCGTGCACATTGCAGTAAAATATGTTGTTGTTGCAGTCGAGGAGAGGACGCCAACTTTGCGTGCAATTCACTGTGAAAACGCTCTTTATTTGCAATTGTTTACTTTGCTGGAATTCAGCTCCTCTTTCTCCTGTGGTAGAAGCACTGATTTTTATTGGAAATTCTCAAGATGGTTCTATTTTTACAAGCAAACACAGTGCATGTATTCTGTAGCATCAACCGCAGCGTTCGCTTCGCTGCTCACTACACACAGTCTGTCTGCCTTCAGTGAGAGCCGGGTAAAATTGGCAACCTCTGAACCTGCCAGGATGCTGGTGGTGTTGATGATGATGATGATTAGCACTGCAGCGATAGAATAGGCATTTGTTAGACGCTTCTGTAGAGTGTACTGGCAGCAGTGTGTTGACTGATCATGATCACTGGCCAAGTAATGGACAGCACTTATCCCATTAATCACGATTCGGTGAAGCCAATCGGTAGCACTGTTTATTTATTTCGCGCGCGCGCTCTTTACAACTGCTGTTGCTAGTAACACCAGCAGCACCAGCAGCAGCAGCACTTTAGCATCAACAGTAGCACTCCATAGATCTGAATGACACCAACGCCGGCATGCTACCCACTGGCAGCGGCTGTCTGCAGTGCATGTTTGTGTTAGGACAGAACTGCCGACATGTACAGCAGGCAGAAGGCACTGCCGATCAATTGCCATAATGACGATGTTTATTATTTCGCTCTGACAGGTTGAGCGATTGGTAATATTGCACGAAGAGGCGGAGGATGGCAACGCCATGCCTGACCTCGAAAGGCCAGTGCTGGGCGTGAGCACTGCGGTGACCAACCTGGTGAAGGTCGGTCGGGAGACGATTCAAAGCAGTGATGATCACATTCTGAAGCAGGACATGCCCGCCTCACTGCAGAGAGTGGAGCGGGCCTCTCGTCTGCTCGAGGACGCCTCACGGGAACTGAAAGTTGACCCCTTCTCATCAAAAGCGAGGTCTAAGCTCATAGAAGGCTCCAGAGGCATCCTTTCTGGCATTTCGCTTCTCCTGACAGCGTTCGATGAATCAGAAGTAAGGAAAATTATCAAAGAGTGCCAAAAAGTTTTAGAGTATTTGGCGGTGGCCGAGGTCATTGACTCCATGGAGGATTTGGTGCAATTTGTCAAGGTATTTAAACGATTCAACTACTTTTAACTGTCCTACTACTAATGAATGCCTCTCTTACCAGGATCTGAGTCCATGTCTGACCAAGGTTTCTCGTGAAGTAGACTACCGAGAGAAAGAGCTCACACACCAAGTGCATCGAGTGATTCTGAGTCGCTCGCTGGAGTCCATTAAGACACTGGCTCCCATATTGATTTGTGCCATGAAGATCTACGTTCAACTGGTGGATCAACGCAAGAAAACTGATGAGGCGGCAGAGAACCGAAACTACCTGGCCCGTCGAATGACGGATGAGATCAACGAAATAATCCGAGTGCTTCAGTTGACCACGTACGACGAGGACGAGTGGGAATCGGATGATGTGAATCGCATCAAAAAGACATACGTAAGCATTTGCAGAAAGAGAGGATTTCTACTTGTACTTAAAACATATTTCAGAATGCACTTCAAGGAAAACTGGCGTCAGCCCACGACTGGCTGGAGGACCCAACAGCAGTCACCGGCGGCGTGGGAGAAAAGTCGGTGCGCTCTATTTTGGAGGATGCTCGACGAATCGCCGATCTGGCACTGGCCGATGACAGAGAGGCCATCAGGAAGATGGCCGGTGACATTGGCGCCATGGTTGACGCTCTGGTGGAGCTGAGAGATGACGGTAAAGGCGGCACTCCACAGGCACACTCACTGGGCCGTGCAATCAACGGCAAACTGAAGGAGCTCAGTGCTCTGGTCAATCGAGCCATCATAAACATCGAACGAACCGGGGCGCAGGGACCGGCGCACACCATCACGGGCAAGTTTGACCAGGCCTCAAAGTGGTTGTCCAACTTGAACTTTGACGACAAGGGCGTCGGCCAGCAGGCGGTGAAGGCGATTCTGCAGGACAGCCGTCGAATTGGCCAGTCATGTCCGCCCTCTCAGCGAGAGGACATCTACGACCTGTGCAATGACGTTGAGCAGCTACACCGACAGCTAGATGACCTGTGTCGACGAGGCATGGCAAACACCCCACAGGCGCAAGAGATCTCCCGAAGACTAAACCGAAAGCTTCAGGAGCTGAAGAAGCTGATTGAGAGGGCGCTAATCACTCGAGTGGTTGACGACTTTATTGACATCTTCACGCCGCTGAAGCAGTTCACTGAGGCGGTCTACGCTCCTGAAGGCACACCCAACCGAGAAGATCGATTCAGAGAAAAGTCAAATGTGCTGAATCAGTTTTCGCGAAAGGTTTCGCAGACTGCCCGCAATGTGGCCACTGGTTTGGCGCCAAACAAGCGTCTGGCCGAAGGTATTATCAATCTGTCGAATGACGTGGAAAGTATGACACCACAGCTGATCAGTGCTGGTCGCATTCGGTTCACTCATCCCGATAACAAGTCTGCAGATGAGCACTTTGAAAATCTAAAGTCACAGTATCAGGATAACATTGAAAAGTTGCGTTCAATGGTGGACGAATCAGTAGACAGTGTCAACTTTGTCAACTCATCAGGTTCGCTTTATTCTTATTTATTTATTGCCTTCAAATGATTTCTGACTGACTGTTTATTTCAGAGGATGCCATTCTCAAGTACACCACTCTGTGCGAGAATGCCATTGCCAATCGTCAACCTCAGAGCATGGTGGAAAATACCTCAAATATTGCCCGAATTGCCAATCGTGTTCTCGGAGTCGCCAAGCAGGAAGCTGAAAACTCAGAGGACTACCACTTTATTTCAAATGTAAACCGATCTGCTGATGAACTGCAGAGATGTAAGTTAAACATTGAAAGGCGATCGTTTGTAATAATTGTTTTGAATTGCAGCGATTCCCTCAATGGTCCAAGATGCCAAAACGGTTGCCTTGAACATCCACGATCCTAGCGCAGCCAGCAGGTGGCGAGAATCAAATCGACATGTAAGGAAAACATTCTTTGTTCAATCCATTTACAATTTTTAACATTCACTTTTTCAGTTAATAAACTCAGTATCAGACGTGAAGAACGTCCTCACTCCCGATGTGCCTGATATCAGCAACCTTTCACTAAACGGTAAGTCCAATGGCTAGTAAAACTGTGACCAAATACAATCTGTCATTCTCTTCTATCACCAAATCAATTCACTGTCCACTGTGAGCAGACGATCAGTATGCCTTTTCTCCGTCTGTTCCCTCGGTCACCTCAAACAATAATCGCAAACCGGTGACTGAGAGTGAGTTCAGAGACATTTTCAGCTCTCTGGATGGTTTCGTGCCTGATTCGAGGCAATCTGAGGCACCACCTCGACATGTTCAGATAGCGGTTCAGTCTACTCGAACCTATTCGAGCACTTACTCTGCACCCAGATCAGGTATTGCTAGGTCTTTCATTGTCAGCTTTACTGCTTGCCTCGGTAGTGTGGTTTTGCTTTTCTTCGCTTTAAACTCTTGAGTTGAGTTTTTCCCACTAATATCACATGGTTAGAAGCGTTGCTAAAAACGGATTCGAGTTGATTTTGCCTAGTTCAACTAACAACTAAAAACAAATCAAGCGTTGCTTCGGTTGTGTGCTTGTGTTTATCTATTTGACTATAACTTAACTTCTTGAGCAGACTCATATGCACCTCCACGCCCACCTCCACCGACGGTCAACAATATCGCTCCTCCACAGCGACCACCGCCGCCTGAAACAGACGACGAGTACGATGATCGGTTCCCGACTTTGCAGCCAAACCAGCCCATCATGGTAAGCATCACAGCGCATTTAAGGGCCTGATAATTAAATGCTTCTTTCCACTACTAACAAGATGGCTGCACACGACTTGCACCAAGAAGTCAGACAGTGGTCGAGTAAGGAGAACGAGATCATCGCTGCTGCCAAGAGAATGGCCATTCACATGGCTCGACTGAGTGCACTGTGCGGTGGACAGGGCACAAAGAAGGACTTGATTGCCTGTGCCAAACTGATTGCCGAGTCCTCTGAAGAAGTCACCCGCCTTGCCAAAGATCAAGCCAAACTTTGCACGGACAAACGAATGCGAACGGTAAGTGTCAATGTCAGTTACTTGCAAATAATCTCTACAATGTTTCACTGTTCCACAGAACATTCTTCAAGTGTGCGAGAGAATTCCCACCATTGGCACTCAGCTGAGAATATTGTCCACGGTGAAGGCCACCCTTTTGGGTGCTCAAGGTACGAGTGGTAGAACTTGTTGCGGTAGTTTTGTTAACCGATGATACTTCTAAATTTTCCCAGGTTCACAAGAAGACCAGGAGGCAACTGAAATGTTGATTGGCAATGCACAGAATCTGATGCAGTCAGTCAAGGAGACCGTTCGTGCCTGTGAAGCTGCTTCTATCAAAATTCGCACCGACAGCGGAGTTAGAGTGCTCTGGGTTCGAAAACAGCCATGGTATCAGTGAAGTGACGACAACTGACGATCCACCTTCTGTAATCCATCTGGTCTGTCTGTCTCACATAGTCTGAAACTCCTATTTATTACAATTTGACTTTTGTAAAAAAACTCGACAATACACACAAAGCACAGTGTAGAAATGTTGTGTCAAATTGATAACCAACTCTACAACCTTGTTTTTTATGAATGCTTTTATTAACGCTTAAGAAAATTAAAAAGTTAAATGCTTTTGTTTATTTGATGTTCTCGATGAGCACCGAGATTCCTATGAGCAAAAAATGCAGAGTTAAAAAATGTCACACAATAAACTGATTTTGTAATTCCTTACCTTGTCCTCCTCCGATGCAAGCACTTCCGATGGCATACTTTCCGTTGATGCTCTTCAGCTCGTTAACGAGATTGGTGAGGATGCGTGCTCCACTGGCCGCCAAAGGATGACCCAGAGCAATGGCACCGCCGTTGACGTTGGTCTTCTTCAGGTCAAGACCGAGCTCCTTCTGGACGGCCAAAAACTGAGCAGCAAAGGCCTCATTGACTTCGACAACATCAATGTCATTCAGAGTGAGACCATTCGCCTCAAGAAGTTTGCGAATGGATGGCGCTGGTCCAATGCCTGAAGTGAAGAGCAAGTGCTCAATGAGTATGTGCAATTGATTCAAACAGTATTAGCAATATTTACCCATGATGGTAGGGTCGACTCCCATTGAGCAATACCCGACGACACGAGCAAGTGGAGTGAGCGAGTTCTTCTTGACGGCATCCTCACTGGCCAAGACCAGGGCTGCTGCGCCGTCATTCACTCCTGAGGCGTTACCAGCGGTGACAACACCGTTCTTCTTGAAGGCAGTAGGCAGTTTAGAGAGGATTTCCATAGTCGTCGCTGGTTTTGGGTGTTCATCAACGTCAAACGCCACTTCCTTTCCCTTTACTTTCACCATAACTGGGACAATTTCATTCTTGAACTTTCCATTCTTCTGAGCATCAGCCCAACGTTTTTGCGAAAGAAGAGCAAAATTATCGCAATCCTCTCGGCTGATGGAATACTTTTCTGCCAAGTTTTCAGCAGTGATTGCCATTGGAATTCGAGCATGCCAGTCAGTTAGAGCAGACCAGAGAGAACATTCCATCTAATCAATATTATCACACACACAGTTACATCAGCAGGTAAACAGTGACAGTAGCAAAATTTACCTCTGGAGTTTGAGAAAACTTTACGCCAAATCGGGCTCCCCGAACAACAAATGGCGCTTGAGACATACTTTCAGTGCCAACAGCCAAAGCGATCTCGGAATCGCGCAAAACAATGTCCTTTAGAAAAATTAAAACAAATTAGTAAGATCTCAATGAGTGTGAATAAGCATGAAAATTACCTGAGCAGCGTTCACGGTAGCTTGAAAGCCACTGCCGCAAAGTCTGATAACCGGAAAGATTTTGATTATAAAAATAATGACGATATTCAGCATTTCAGCATTTACCTGTTCACCGTCAAACAGGGTGTCTCCAGCCGAGCACCAATGCCAAGGGCAATGTGCCGCGAAATGTACGTTCCATTCTTTTGCGAGTCCTAGAAGATCGATGAAAAGCTCAAGTTACAGTTCCAGTTGCACCGGTGAGTGAAAAGATGAACGAACCGAAATTATGTTTCCAACGGTGACACTGTCAATCTGTTCAGCGCTGACTTTGGAAGCCTCAAGGGCCGCTCGAGCCGCAATCTGACCTAGTTCGACGCTGCCAACGTCTTTGATTTTTCCACCAAAAGCGCCGAACGCGGTTCGCTTGCACCCAACAATGAAGACACCTTGGGATGAGAAAATGCAGTGACGATGTTAGTGATGAGAACTTTCAATGGCCGATGATGTTTCCAAACATGTTCTGGTCAAACAATGTCGATTCCATTACCTCTCATTAGGGAAGACATGTTGATGGTTGGTGAGTGTGGCTCAAGTGACGAGTGCACTGTAAGTGGCCACTGTCGTTGGGGTGATTGTTTATGTACCTAAACTGAATACACAGCTATAAATAAGCGCAAGCCGAGGCAGACGATAGAGGGCGAGCTTTAGAAAGTACTCTGAGTAGAAGTCTTTGCCGGCTTTCTATCACGTAGCACCATCAGGAGCATCCCCAGTATCGATAATGCTGCCTCTGTCATGCTTTGTCACCCAAATGATAAAGACAAACGAGTGCTCAAGTGCTTTTTTATATTTTTCTGCTGCTTTTTAAACACTTTATCTTTGAAAACAAGTGCATTTCGTCCAGTCGATGCTTAACTTTCTCTCGACAGGAAAAAGAGTAGAGCCGATTTTTTTAAAATCTTTTTAGCTCTAAAATAAAACAATGGCGATAATGAGAGAACGGTTTGAAATTCTGTTTAACTGTTCAGTGCGGGGGAGAATTGATCAGTCTCTGTGTCCATTGTGCATTGCTAACACAAAGAACGCGCCAAATGAGCTGCCCAGTGCCTGAAGGCTTCCCTGTTGTGCCGCTCGCGCTCGTTTTTTTGCGAGCGGCAGCAGCAGCAGCAGCAGCGGAATACAAACATGTGCTCGGGGCTACACGATGGAAGACGATGCCGATTCTAGTAGCATTGACGACGGTGATTACTTTGCTCATAATGAATACTTTAAACAACAACAACAAAAAGAGGTAAACTTGGCAACTTCTTGTGTTCAACTTGTTGACTCAACCCTTTTTCCGTAGATCGATGCGGCCCTCTCAACAGCCTTTGACGATGTCACCAATCTCAGCGATATTACCATCTCAGACGACGACTTTGACAGTGTCTCCAACAGGTCAAAGAGAGGAGTTAACAGAAAGCCGAAAAGTGATTATTTCATGACAAATCATCTCAACACTTCCACACCAACACGGATAAAATCATCCTCATCTTCCAGTCATCACAACAAACATCAACATCCTTCGCCATATCAACACGTTAAAAATGCTCCTACCGACTGCCATTTTTCTGACAGAAATGACAAAGTTTCATTAAATCTAAGTGATGATGATGGTGAACCATTCAGCAGACAGTTTGACAGTGGCGACTACACTCAGGACCTCAACAAAGACAAAATCAGCAGTAGTCTTCTTTTACAGAATGACAAGCTGACAAAACAAATGTGTGTCATCAAAGGACAGTGTCAAAAAATCAACTCTGATTACAAACAGCTTGAAAAAAAGTTTTCTCGTTTGTTTGATGAAAACCAAGAAAACTTGGACGTCATTGCGGGCTTACAAGCAAAAGTAAATCATTTGGAGTCAATGTTGGAAGTTGAAAGACAAAAGCTGAAAAGAAAAACAAAAGAATTGAAAGACGTATTGAATGAAAATAACTGCTCAGAGTTGATGTCACGAACCAACGAAACGCACGAAAATGTGGTTGCCATTATGCAGCAAATGCACAACAACGAAGTGGACCAACTGAAAGACCAAATAAAGCAATTAACTTTACAATTGCAAGAAAAAGAGGGTGAACATTGCAGCAAAAATGCGCCACGACATAATGAAGCGGATCGATATTGCACAAATGATAAGAAAACAGAAGAAATATTAAAGGCGATGGATCAGAAAATGATCAGTTTGAAGGAGGACTGGCAACTAAAGCTTCAGGAGGATGTAGACAAAATTGTCAACTGGATTAATAATCTTGAAAAAGGCACTGGCCATCGAAGAAGGAATGAAAACAACATCCCTTCTGTGGACTTTTTGCCTTTACGTGGATTAACAAATCACCTGCAAAAGCACCTCTCTTTGACCGAAAGAGAACAAAAGCTGGAGGAACATATTGCTCAATTTAAAAACTCCAAACAGCAACTTGAGGAGATATTACAAGAGTCACTCATGCTATCCACATCAAATCTGTCCAATTCTTCTGGAAAAAGTTTGAATCCCCAGGAGCTGTGGGATGAGCTGGAAAAGTTTAAAAAGGAATCAAGCGATCTTGCTCAAAAACTCCGAAAATACAAAAGATTCTTTTTACTTTTACAGAAAAAGTACCAAGAAGACGTGGAAAACTTGAAAGCCCAATATGCCAGAGCTATTAACGGAAACGGCGCTAAATTCCGATCTTCATAATGTAAAGTGTTTTGAAAGTTTTATTCATTTATTCACACACTTGACTCAAATTGTACATTCCATTTAAAGTAAATACATTTGCATAATGTCAGCTACAAAGTGAGCTTGTCCTCTTGATCATCAATGAGGCGGTTGTCTTCAACTATGATCACCTGGTTTGAGTAGTCCATTTGCACAAACAGATACCGAAAGTGCGACTTGGGCGAGTCCTTTCGGGTCTCACACTGCACAGTGGCCTTGTGGCCTTTGCTTCCCTTCAAGTAGAATTTAACCCGGAGGTACGTTTTTCCATTGTTTTCATACTCTACAAAGGACACATGGCGAGCCCTTCCTCTTGATGTCATCTCTCCGTGGCCCTTGATCGGCTCACCCAGCGCTTCAGTGACCCGAGGATCTTGTTTGCACTTGTTCAGGGCTGTTGCAAACACCGCTGAAGGGCTTTTTGAGGAGAAAAGCTCTTTGAAGACGACAAAGAAGATGAAGCCAGTGACCCCGATTCCGAGAAGAATGACTGAGATGTTTGTGGCATCCTTGGTGCCCTGCTTGATGCGTTCAGTCACCTTCACATGTTCAGAGAGTTGTTTGTCATTGGACGATGAAACTGACACTGACTTGCGTTCCTGATCACTCTTCCGCTGGGCAGTGCTCAGCTGATGGACACTGAAGAGTATGAGACGGTTATGTCGCTGGATGCTAAAAAGGTGCTCTTTCAGGGGGAAAGCCTTTACCGCCGATAAACTGAGACTCTTGCAAAAGGCAAACATTTTTGAGGTGACCGGTGAATGAAGTCAACAACAGCACAATAGAACATGTGATTATCATCAGATTTTTATATAGTCTGTTTGGTAAACAGAAAAATACACTTTTTTGCGGTTCGTCCGACGATCTGCCATCTATCATCACCCACTGCAAGTCGAGCAGTTTCAATCAAAGAAATCCTCTACATCGACAACATCATCTAGCAAATGTTCGCCAAATCGGGACAAATCAAACTGATTGTAAATCAGCTTCTCGAATGTCTCCTCAAAGTCAGTTTCGCCAATCAAGACGGCGCCCTGCATGGACCCATTTCGGAGCACCACTTTGATTAGCTCTTTCTTGGCAGTCACCCGACACTGAATAGAACAGTCTTCAAGTGGCAAGCCTTGCCCATTGTACAGACCAAGGAGAATGACTCGAAGACCAAAGAATCTGGTGACATGAGTGAAGACATCAAAGTTGAGGTACAGCTCAGGACTTGTCTTGTGAATGTGTGCTGAAATGCACTTTGCAGCGTAGAAGCCCATTTGTCGAGCCTGTGTCCAGAGGCGCATCTGAAACCAGTGGGCAGCCAGTGGCCAACCTGCGGCGCAAACATCTCCAGCTGCATAGATGTGCTCGATGCTGGTCCGCATTTCATTGTCCACCTACAAAAGAAGTACCTTTTTGATTAATCAAAACTTAGTACACACACTAGTGCAAAATACCAAAAGGGCTTTGTCAGCACCCAGGGTAAAAGTGTTGTTCTCGGTGAATACTTGACTGTTTGGAAGGACACCTGTTGCACTTATGACCATATCACATCCGTAAATTTGGCCGGTCGATAGTTCGACGTAGACGTTCCAATTGTCTTGTCGGTAATGAAAAAGTCAGCAAAGAAATACAATATTAAAATCGGTGTAAATACCCTGATCGGTTGACTTGACAATGTGACTAGATTTTTCTGTTGGAATTGATGCCACATCTCTGTAAATGTTGCTTATTTGGCAGCACTTTTCAATAACCACGTTCTTTTGTGATTTACCAATCATCGAGAAACCATTGTGCCAGTCGGGACCTAGAGCTACGCCGAATTCGTTTTTCTGCTCTGATTCGGCTTGATTCACAGTAAAATGGTGCCGTTTTGTGATTTGATCGCTTTTTGATGCAGGATCTTCTTTTAAAAAGTCAGAGAAAAACTTGGAAACGACTGAATCAAAAAAGGTAGCACCAAAATTGTTGTCTTTGATGGCCCAGACAATTTCACAACCACTAACTTCATAAACTAATTCAGTTGCGATGCCACCATTCCCAACAATTATGATTCTTTTTGAAGTGCTTAGAATTGACTGAAAATCTTTTGCAGTTTCTGTGTCGCGAATACATTTGATAAATCGCTTTACGTTTATGTCATTTTGCATCGGTATCATTTTTGGTTTGGCACCGGTACAGATGGCCAACTTGCTATACTTGATTACTGAGCTATTATCAAGTGTTACTGTTTGGTTCTTTGAATCAAGAAGAATCACATTATTATGAAGCACTTTCAGATTGGTGTTCTCTAGCGCGCTGGAGTTTTGCTCAATGACGTCAAAAATATCAATAGATCTGCCAATTGTTCTCAAGTTGGCTACCATCTTCACCACCGGGGAGGCTGAGATCAGAATCACGTCAAACGCTGGGTTGTCAAGAGAGAATACTTTGGCACAAGTGGCACCAGCAATTCCGCCGCCAATGATCACAATCGGATCCATGATGAGTTGATGGAAAACAGTTTCAGACAGATTTCACCGCGTGAAAACACCGGCTTTGTTTTGATTGAGAAAATAGCCGTCGTCTTTGTGGGTTTTAATAGGCTGATTCACGTGCTGATCCAGCTGATTTTTGTTCAAACAATTTTTCTGTTTCATCTCCAGAATGCTTGCTATCGGCTGTTTCCGTTCCGTTTTCGCCTCAAAATGGATCAACTGTTCACGAAACTATACCATTACCTCAACAGAGCTGCAACACCTAAAAGAGGCACTTCAGAAAAATGGATTTACAGAGGGGCAATCTGACGAGTTGATTACCGACCTGACTCCACACTTGCATCGAGACTCCGTATCTGTGATAAGATCTTCACTGGCTTGTTGGAGAAAGAACATTACCTCATCTAAAGAACAATCAGAAAAGTTTGAACAATTGTTTACTAATGTTTTCACAGAGAAGGAGCCACGGCTTCTGCTAGTTAAGCCCGAACACATTCTGCAGCGAATTGAAGAACTCAAATCACTTGATTTAGTTCGAGGTAGAAACGACCTATGGACTCTGTTCAGAAAAGCTCCCACAGGCTATTATATGCAAGAATGGAAGGAGTTTCTTCGCAAATACTACTACATCACATACAAGGTGTTGCCTTGGCTTGAGCCGAAAATTGTTCGCGATTCCCTCAATCCGATATTACAGTATCCGCCGGTTATTGAGATGCACTTTAACAATATTAAAACCCGGTTTCTTTTCGCTCAACGAACCGGCTTCAAAATTAGCACCGTCGGGAAAGGTGGCAAAATAAATCTGAACACTCTGATGACGTACCCCTTGGAAGAGTACTTGAAAATCTACAGTCCAAACTGCACAATGGAGGAATTCAAAGCTCTCGAATCTCTAAACATGCAAGCAGTCGGCGAAGAGGACGACAAACTCTTTGAGGAACTCGTGGAGCTGGCCCCAAAAGTCAACAGCAAGCCATTTTTTGATACTGCATTTAAAGAAACTTACCTAATTAGTGATATCAGGCAATAAATGAAAGAGTTTTTCATCAATTTGCTCTAGTTTCCTTTGCTCAATCACAGTCATACTTTAAAAGTTTTCGAACATTCTCTCTGCTAATAAAAGGCGTGTTGTTTCTTTAGTAGCTTTCATATTTTATTGTGTGATTTTGTCTGTTTTTCTGCTCTTTGCCACTCTTTGCCACTTGTTTGTTGTACAACTCTCTAGTCATGCCATCGAAAGGATCCAAGAAGGCCTGCGATGTGGCCACTGCCAAGATTGGCTTCGTCGGCGCCGGCAAACTCGCAGAGAGCATCATCTCCGGTCTGGTCGTCTACGGGAAGGTCGACCCGAAGCGCATTCACGTGGCCGCCCCAAGCTCCAACAACACTGACCGCCTGAAGCAGAGCTTCCAGGGCCTGAAAGTGAGCAAGCGCAACTTGGACATTTTCGGCAAGTTTGACTGTGACATTATCTTTCTGGCCGTTAATGGCAGCGTCATTCGCAACCTGTACAAGCTCGGTGGCAGCCGCCCGGCTCCTCTCACCACCAACTACATTCCCAACATGAAGGTACAGAGCTACTACTACTTGCTGAGCCACGTCACTACTCCCTACTACCTCCTCCCACCTAGCACCCGCTGTACGTCCTCTCTCTGATCACCGGCTTCGAGATCAAGGTGATCAAGGACTGTCTGCTGAACCCCGAGCACCCTGAGAAGTACATGCTGGAGATGCACCGCATCATGCTCAACTGCGCCGCCGCCTTTGGCCTGGGCGTGTGCGCCGTCGACGTGGAGCCGGACAGCAAGAAGCTGGCAGAGCCGGTGCGCGCCCTCCTCTCGCTGGTCGCCAAGCTGGAGTACATTCCCGAGGCGCAGATGGACGCCGCCTGTGCCCTCTGCGGCTCCGGCCTCTCCTTCAGCTACTACTTCATCAACGCCATGTCCGATGGCGCGCTGAAGATTGGCCTGAGCCGAGCGGCGGCGGTCAAGTTTAGCGCCAAGACGGTCAACTGCGCCACGCAGACGCTGCTCGAGTCGGGCAAGCACCCCAACGAGCTCAAGGACGAGGTGTGCGCCCCCTCCGGCGGGGCCATCTACGGCCTGAGCATTTTGGACAAGGCCGACGTCGCCTCGGGCGTCTCCGGCGCGGTCGAGGCCGCCTACAAGCGCGCCCTGTCGCTCGCCCGTGA
>JAALOO010000890.1_pt1 | contig 23923 bp, 24 predicted proteins | sample 7257641 | NCBI WGS metagenome assembly JAALOO01 (sample SAMN14085613, study PRJNA598686) | mite metagenome | biome: ENVO:01001000; feature: ENVO:01001002; material: ENVO:01001226; isolation source: single female mite from University of Michigan culture on fish food culture... ...
GCGAGGGCATCCACAAGGTCACCAGCAAGAGCCAGGTGGTAATCAGACCGCCTGCAGACAGGACGGTGCCACGCAGCAGCCCGGGAGGGTTGGTGGACAAGCGCCAGCGTACCAGGGCAATCCAGGCGACAGTACCCAGCACGGCAATAATCATGACCGGCCAGGAGATGAAGGTGTCATAGCCTTGTGTCTGGCGGGCAATATTGTGCGAAATCTGGCGTGGCCATCCGGTTTGCTGAGCAAACCAGCCCAGCCAGACGGTTGCCGCCGTCAGCGAGAAACACATGATGGCAAACCAGTCCAGCGTATTGATGACGCCACGGCGCAGGGTGGGCAGCGAGAAAGCAGCCAGGATGGCGCAAGGCACGACCAGCAAGGCGTATTCGGGCTCGAAGGCATCGCGCATGAACAGCAGGCTGAACAGTGGCACCAGAAAACTGATGGCGGGCACATAAATATGTGGCGCCTTGAACCAGCTGCGCCATTGCCACAGGGCCAGCAGTGCCAAGGGCCAGATGGGCCAGAGGAACCACAGCAGGTCACGCAGATTATTCAGTTGTTCCTTGAAACCAGCCCAGCCCCAGGCAGCCAGATGCCACAGACGCCATTGTTCGGTCCAGTACACGCTGACACGCTTGGCCGGAATCCACCAGGCCATGATGATGGCCAGGGTCAGCACAGCGCTCAGGGCCAGCCATTGGCTGTGCTGGCGCAAGGGGCCGCGCGGAATGAAACACAGCGCGGTGGCCAGCATGATGGGGCCCGCACCCAGCCAGCCGCGGGTCAGAAAGCAGGCACCCAAAGACAGGCCCAGCATGATCGCGCCCGAGGCAGGGCGGTCGAACATGCGCACCAGACTGTACAAGGCCAGCGCCTGAAAAGCGATGATGGCCGGCACTTCCGAGGTTTCATGCATGCGCCAGATGATGCCAACCGTGGCTACTGTCAGCAGCAAGGTGGCATCGGCAATCATGCGTCCATAGGCGGTGGGAGAGGGCTCGCCCCCAAAGGGCAGGCGTAGCGGCTGGGCTTCAGGACGACGGGCCAGCCAGTAGGCACTGTGCCAGACTGAGGCCGCCAGCATGCCGAACCACAGTAAATTGGGCAGGCGGGACGCCACAATATTGGCGTTCAGTTCGGAGGTGAACAGCTTGAGCAGCGGCGCAAACAGCGTAATGAACAGCGCACCCAGCCAGGTCGTCAGCGGCCCATCCTGGGCGTGCGCCAGGTCGCCTACCTGCGGCAACAGCAAGGCCTGACCGCTGGGATCAGACAAAGCGGTAAGCATGGTCGCAAGCCCGATGACATCGTCTGCCTTCCAGGGATCACGGAAAAACAGACCCGCAAGAATGTAAATTGTCCCCACAACAAGCAGGACCAGTCGGGGAAGTTTGACGGCAGCGGTAGCAGTCAGGCGGGCAGGGGTGGAGGTGGGTATGAGGCTGGATGACACGTCTAGGGTAAAACAGTCTGTTGATTCGCCCTATCTTAATGCAAAGGGGGCGCCTTGGCCGGGAAATGTACGGTAAAAAAAAGGCAGCCGAAGCTGCCTTTTTTGCGCTGAACGCGGTATGTCGCGAAAGAGAGCTTATTCGCCTTTCTTGACGGTACCAGCCGTACGGGCAAAACGGGCGCGGAATTTTTCAACGCGGCCAGTTTCCACGATACGGGTTTGAGCGCCCGTGTAGAAGGGGTGCGACTCGGACGTCACGTCACACTTGAACAGCGGGTAAGTCTTACCGTCTTTTTCGGTGGTTTCGCGAGTCTGGACAGTGGAACGGGTGATAAAGGAGTTGCCCGTTTGCAGGTCCAGAAACACCACGTCACGGTATTCTGGGTGAATGCCTTCTTTCATGATGATTCCTGTTTTGACAAATAAGGACCGCCAGCAAGGCACGTATTTACAAAAATAAAGCTGCACAGGGCAGATTTTCAGTCTTGTAAGTACCGGCACTAAAAAGCTAGAGGGCTGTTTTTTTAACCGGGTTTGGATTTTTTTAATCCTGGCCGATTGAATAATGCCTAAAGACTTTTTGCCACGTATCCGATGAAGCCTGAAATTTTAGCATCGAGCCGCCGCTTTTCAAAGAAAACTCCGTACGAGCGCGGCACAAGTGCAACAGGAGCTGGTTCGCTGGTGGGTGGGCAGGCCCCGAAAACGGCCAGTTTGCCGGCTTTTTCGGGGCCCTGGTCCATGATTGGCAAGGCGCTCAGGTGGCTTGCCTGCGCTTGCGGAAAGACAGAATCCAGATACCGACGGCCAGTTCCAGCGCCGCAATAATCCATAAACCGCTTTGGAAATTGCCGCTGGCGTCTTTCAGAGCGCCCAACATGAAGGGAGCGCCGAAGCCGGCCAGATTAGCGACGGAGTTGATGAAGGCCACACCAATAGCGGCTGCCGAGCCAGCCAGTACGGCATTAGGTAACTGCCAGTACACCGGAATGCAACCCATGGTGCCGGACACGGCCACAATCAGGCTGATAAAAGCCAGGGTCGTATTGTTGCCCAGGAACAGACCCACACCAGCCAGACCGGTTGCGCCGATGATGACGGGAATACCTGTGTGCAGACGGGCTTCGCGGCGACGGTCGGCACTAAAGCCCAGTGCCAGCTGGAAGATGGCCCCAAATACATAGACCAGACCAACCAGCAAGCCCACCTGTAGCGGATCGGTCGGGCCCAGCGAGCGCACCAGGGTGGGCGCAAAAAAGGCCAGTGTGGAGTTCGCGGCCACGATGCCAAAGAACATCAGGGTCAGGGTCCACAGATCGGCATTGCCCAAGGCTTTCTTGAAGCTGTGCTCGCGCGGGCCTGCGGCCTTGGCGTCCAGCACCAGCTCCTGCTTGATCAGGTCCTTCTCACGCTGGCTTAACCAGCTGGCTTTTTCCGGGCTGTCCACAATGAACATTACCGCCAGAATGCCTGCGAAAATTGTCGGCAGGCCTTCCAGCAAGAATAGCCATTGCCAACCGGACCAGTCATTGACGCCATCCAGGCGCGTCATGATGAAACCGGCCAGCGGTGCGCCCACAACCGAGGCCACCGCCGAGGCGGAAATAAACACCGCAAAAGCTTTGGCGCGACGATGGGCTGGGAACCAGAAGGTCAGGAACAGCAATACGCCGGGCTGGAAACCTGCCTCAAAAGCGCCCAGCAAAAAACGCATCACATAAAAGTAGGCGGCTGTTTTGGTAAACATCATCAGCACGCAGATCAGGCCCCAGCCAAAGGCAATACGGGCCAGGGTCTTGCGTGCACCAATACGCAGCAGCAACCAGTTGCTGGGCACTTCAAAAAAGAAGTAGCCCAAAAAGAAAATACCGGCACCGATGCCGTAAACCGTTTCGGAAAACCCCAGCTCGGGCTGCATTTGCAGCTTGGCAAAACCAATGTTGAGCCTGTCTATCCAGGCCAGCATCCAAAGCAAGAAAATGAAGGGCAAAATGCGCCACATCACTTTCTTGTAAATCTGATCCAGTTCCTGCTTGCTGGCGGACGGGGCCTGGGCTCCGTCCCCAAGGGTGCTGCTTGTCATGGGGTGTCTCCTTGTGTGGTACCGCGTGTTATGGCTGATCTGGGGGCAGGCGCTCGGCCATGAGCTCGCAGGCAGCAATGATGGGATTGATCACCGGCACAGCCAGCCGGCTTTGCAGCGCTTGTGCGCTTTGAGCCAGTGGGCCACCGCCGATGATGACGGCGCGAGCACCGTCTTGTTCGATACATGCCACGACACTGTCGGCCAGTTCCTGATCCTGACGTTCAGGGGCCTGGGCCAGATCCAGGGGGGCGGTAGGGGTCAGGCGCAGGCCGGAGAACTGGTCGCTCCAGCCGTAGCGCTGTACCTGGTCCAGAATGGATTGCTCCAGGCCGGGTGTCGTGGTGGCAATGCCAAAAGGGCTGCCTGCTCGGGCGGCCTGCATCATGGAAGCCTGGCCTATGCCGATGACGGGCACCGTTACGTGCTCAGCCAGGACTTGCAGGCCGGGATCACCAAAAGCACCGACGATGACGCCATCAGCGTCCTGTGCCTGTGCCAGCACCAGCGGGTGCCTGGCCATGGTGGCGGCCTGCTCCAGCTCCTTCATTTCGGTCAACATGCCCGGCCCTTCGGGGGCAGTCAGCCCGCGGACCTGGATATCGCTGCGCTGCAGGCTCTGGAAGCAAGCCTGGGCAAGGGCAACCATCATGTCAGTGGTGGGACGGGAAGTATTGGGGTTGATGAGCAGTACGGTATGAGACATAAATACAGGGGCCGCCGTAACGCGGCTTATCAAGTGAATCAGGTATCTAGGGGGCGGCCAAAGGTTTCGGGCGCCAACTGCAGGACGGCGGCAAAGGTGACATACATGCCAGCCATCAAGGTGAACATGCCGGCGACACCATAGCCTTCCAGCACCCAGCCGCTAAGCGTAGGGATAAATGCACCCGCCAAGGTACCCAATGCCAGAATGAAGGCGGTGCCAAAGGCGCGGACGCGCGTGGGATATAGCTCAGGGGAGAAAATCCAGATCGTGGTGTTCAGCAGCAGTACGCAGAACTGGAAGGCCGCACCGAACAGCAGCACCAGATAAATATTGAAGCTCAGAAAGCCAAAGGCCAGACCACTGGCGCAGGCCAGCAAGGCCCCCAAGGTGAAGACGCGTTTGCGAGGCACGCGAGAGCCCAGGTACGAGGCAGTCAGGGCACCCAGCAAGCTGCCTGACTGCATCAGGATGGTGAAGGTATAGCTTTTCACCAGGGAGTAGCCTTGTTCTACCAGCAGAGTCGGCATCAGGGTCAGCACCGTCAGTTGTGCGCCGTAGGTCATGCACACGGCAATGCCGGTAACCAGCGTGCGCATGGCCAGCGGGCCCTGGAAAATCTCGCTCAAGCGTACGCGCTCTGCTTTTTGCGCTTGCGGGCCGCTGTGCAGATAAGGGTAGGGGTTGGCAACGTGGCGGCCCAGCTTGCCCGAGGCCAGAATATTCAAAACCTGATTGGCCTCGTCGATACGCCCTTGCGATACCAGAAAGCGAGGTGTTTCAGGAATGTAGCGACGGTAGAACAGCACCATGAAGGCGGGCATGACCAGCAGGCCAAACACCCAGCGCCAGCTCTCGGGGCCGGGAAAGAGGGTAAAGACCAGCAAGCCAAAGGCCGGAGCCAGCATATTGCCCAGACCACCACCCGCGACGTTGATCGTGCCGACGGCGGTGCCGCGAAAGCGCGAGGAGCAGAACTCGGCCAGCATGGTGACGGCAATCGAGATCTCGCCACCCAGACCAAAGCCGACAATCATGCGACCCAGGCCCAGTACCCAGTAGCTGGGGGCCAGGGCGCAGATCAGCGCGCCCAACGTGAACAGGGCCAGATTGATGGTCAACATGACGCGGCGACCATAGTGGTCGGCGATATAGCCGGACAGCAAGCGCCCCAGGGCCGCAGCGGCAAAGGTCAGGGTGTTCAGAAACCCGACATCGCGAGGCGTCAGCCCCCAATGTTCCTGAAGAAGCGGACCGACCAGGCCCACGGCATTTTGCTCCAGCACGTCAAACAGCACGCCCAGCAAAATCAGGGCCAGCACTTTGCGGTGCGAGTTGGTGACGCCTATGGTCTCCAGCGAGTTTTCCAGTTGCTGCTGAACCGTGTGGTTGTTGGCCGTAGAACTGGCCTGTGCCTGCCCGGTGTTGGCCGGCAAGGTTTGCTGCTTGCTAGACATGGTTTCTCCTCGTTTCAGGACATGCAGGGCACGTCCGCCCATAACATTATTTTTTCAGCCATTATTGGTATGAAAAAATATTTTCAAAACTAGGGTTAACGAGAAAGATTTTGCAGGACTTTAAGTTGGATTGATTAATCGATTGATATAAAAGGAGTTTTAATAAAAAAAGGATCATCGCATTTTGCATATGATCCTTATTCGATTCCTGGGATAGCCGCTGGCAGCCTGACTTGGGCGGAGCTGATTTGCCTTGGCTGCAGGAGGAGCGGGCGGGTTTGTGGTGCCAGTCTCAGCGACCTACAGCTCCAGAAAACTGTCGTGGAAAGCTTCCACCATGCCTAGATGGCGACGTCCGGCCGGACCGGCCTGATCCATTACCTGGCTCAGAATCAAATGGCATAAGCCGATCACTGCCACGTGGTTGTCCAGCACACCGGGTGACTGGACATCACATCGCAACGTCCAGCGACAGGCGCTTTTCTCGGCGCTGAGTTGATCGGTAATATGCAGCACATTCGGGTTCAGCTGAGCCATTTGACCAATAAGCTGATCCATATTGCGCACCCGGCGACGCAGGGCAAAGATCACCACCACATCCTCGGCGTGTATGCCGGCCAGATGCTCTCCCATGGTTTCACCAGGACCGGGAATCAGTTGAGCTTCTGGGACGATTTGCAGCAACTGCCAGCGAAAGTAGTTGGCCAGGGCGTGGCTGGAGCGAAACCCCAGCACCCACACTTTCCGCGCAGCCAGAATGGCCTGGGCGATCTCTTGCAGCAGCGAGTCGGGAATGCGTCTGTAGGTAGAGGCCAGATTGTTCTGGCTCTGTTGCAGCTGCGTGGCCAGTGAGCGTTCGGCTTCTGTCTCGGTCGCGGCCAGCAGCAGGGGGGAGCCGGCTTTCTTTTCAGAGCGCACTTGCTTGCGGGCCGCTTCGTAATTGCTATAGCCCAGGCGCCGAATAAAGCGGGTAACCGTAGCGTTGGATACATGGGCCAGAGACGCCAGCTCAGACGCGCTGTAGCCGGCCAGATCGCCTGGGAAATCCAGGGCAAATTCCGCCAGACGTCGCTCTGATGGGGATAGATCGTGAAGAATGTCACGTACGCGTCCAACAAAGGACTTCACGGCGGGATCAGACATGGCGCTCCGTACTCTTGTAGTGTGTTCTGGATTTTACGGGGAAGCTCATGGAACTGTATCAAAAATCCGGCAGTTTCCGCCGGGCCGAATGGTTTACAGATCCCCGCGCTCGGCCATGGAGACAGTCTGGCTGGGCGTGACGATAATGTGGTCCAGCAAGCGTATGTCTACCAGAGCCAAGGCCTGCCGTATGTGCCGGGTCAGCCGTATATCGGCAGCGCTGGGATAGGCCGCGCCGGAAGGATGGTTGTGCGCCAGAATGATGGCGCAACTGTGGTGACGCAGGGCGGCGCGCAGAATCTCCCGGGGGTAGACCGAGGCCTGGTTCACCGTTCCCCGGCTGATTTCCTCGGCGCAGATCAGTCGCAGCTGATTGTCCAGAAACAGGGCCAGGCAGTGCTCCACGGGTAAGTGTCCGATATGGGCCAGACAATATTCGCGTACCTTGTCTGCCTGGTTCAGGACTGGCAAGTCAGTGAGCGACTCCAGGGCACAGCGGCGTTGCAGTTCCCGGATAACCAACAGTTCCGCGCATTTGGCCGGGCCGATTCCGTCCAGTTGGCGCAGGGCAGACGCATCGGCCGATAATAATCCTTTGAGTCCGTTAAAATGGTCCAGCAACATCTGGCCCAGCTCGACAGCATTGCGCTCGCGTGTACCGGTGCGCAGGACAATACCCAGCAGTTCCGGGGTGCTCAGACAGGCAGGGCCGTGCGCCAACATGCGCTCACGGGGCCCTTGGCGGCGTAAAGTGGATGTGGCCATAAGAAACGCTAAAATGCGGTAATTGAATGATTTTCTATAGTGAGCGATCGTGAGTAACTCTGCTAGTTCCGAGCTTGGAATTGTCCGTCAGGATTCCTACCTGACTTTGCACTATCGTATAGAGCTGGCCAGTGGCCCGGCGGCAGGCTCTGTGTTTGCGGATACCTTTACGGGCCGCCCGGCGACCTTGCAACTGGGCAATGGTCAGTGGGCTCCTGGCATGGAAGAGAAATTGCTGGGGCATCGTGAAGACGAGCGCTTTCAGCTCGACATCACCCCTGAAGATGCTTACGGCGCCCGTAACCCGGACCTCTTGCAGCGCATCACTCGCGAAATGCTGGCCAGCAATGCCGCCGAAGGCGTGGAGTTCGTACCCGGTGATATGGTGGAGTTTGCCGCCCCTAATGGCAGCCGCTATTCGGGTGTACTCAAGGAAATCGACGACAAGACGGCCTTGTTCGATTTCAACCATCCTTTGGCCGGCGTGGCCTTGCGCCTGGATGTACATATTTTGGGGATTCTGTAATGAGTCAAGCTACTCCCGTTCAGAACGCTGAGGTTGTTCTGGCCCAGCCCCGTGGATTCTGTGCTGGGGTCGACCGCGCGATTGATATTGTCGAACGCGCCTTGGAATTGCACGGCGCACCGATTTACGTGCGTCATGAAATCGTCCATAACCGTTACGTGGTCGAAGACCTGCGCAACAAAGGGGCGATCTTTATTAAAGAGCTGGACGAGGCCCCTTCGGGTGCGATCGTGATTTTCTCGGCTCACGGCGTCTCGCGTCAGGTGCGTGACGATGCCGAAAAGCGTGGCCTGAAAGTGTTTGATGCCACATGTCCGCTGGTGACCAAAGTGCATATCGAGGTCTCTCGCATGCGGGCCGAAGGCCGGGAGATCATCATGATTGGTCATGTCGGTCACCCTGAAGTCGAGGGCACCTTGGGGCAGGCCGATGGCGGCATGTACCTGGTGGAAACGCCCGAGGACGTCGCCGATCTGAAAGTGGCTGATCCCGACAAGCTTGCCTTTGTGACGCAAACCACCTTGTCCGTGGACGATGCGGCGGTGGTGGCCCAGGCCTTGCGTGAACGCTTCCCCAATATCGTGGAACCCAAGAAAAGCGATATCTGTTACGCCACACAGAACCGTCAGGATGCGGTCAAGATCATGGCTCCACAGTGCGATCTGGTCCTGGTGGTGGGCAGTACCAACAGCTCGAACTCCAATCGTTTGCGCGAAGTGGCCGAACGCAAGGGCGCGGAAGCTTATCTGCTGGATAAACCGGAAATGATTGATCCGGCCTGGCTGGTCGGTAAAAAGCGCGTGGGTGTGACGGCCGGTGCGTCGGCACCGGAAGTTCTAGTGAATCAGGTGATTCAGCGCTTGCAGGAACTGGGCGTAGGCAAAGTGCGGGCCCTGGATGGTGTGGAAGAAAACATTGCCTTCCCGCTGCCTCGAGAGCTGTCGCGCAAGATTGAAAGCCTGAACAAATAAAAAAACGAATTTTGCAGGGTGGACAGGAGACAAGATGATTTTGTATAGCTACTTTCGCAGTTCCGCCGCTTACCGGGTACGGATTGGTCTGAACCTCAAGGGTCTGGATTACCAGATCAAGCCTGTTCATCTGCTTAAAGATGGCGGTCAGCAGCATCAGCCGGATTATGTGCAGATCAATCCAGTGCAGTTGCTGCCTGCATTGGACGATGATGGCCTGATCATTACGCAATCCCTGGCCATTCTGGAATATCTGGACGAACGCTATCCCGAGCTGCCTTTGCTGCCCAAGGCCTCCGCAGAGCGGGCATGGGCACGCTCCATGGCTCAAACGGTGGCTTGCGATATTCACCCGCTGAATAATCTGCGCGTGTTGCAGTATTTGAAAAACGAACTGCACGCCGAAGAGGATGCTCGCAATCAGTGGTACCGCCATTGGGTCCAGGTAGGGCTGGAGGGTCTGGAGGCCCTGGTGCAGCGTCATGGCAAAAAGGATCATCCCTTTATCTTCGGTGATACCCCCGGTGTTGCTGAAATTTGCCTGATTCCCCAGATGTTCAATGCGCGTCGCTTTGAAATCGATCTGAGCGCGTTTCCCCGCCTGTTGGCCGTCGAAGAGAAGTGCCTTGAGCTGTCCGCTTTCCAGGAAGCCGCTCCCGACCGTCAGCCCGACGCCGCTTGAGCATCAGCATGAAGGCGGCCCGGACTTGGGCCGACCAGAACCCACCCGCCGGACAGGCGGGTTTTTCTTGCCCCGTTTCAGCCTGTTCAATTGCGGTGGGGGCGTAAAGGATGAGACATGAATATTGGTTTTTGTGGTTTGGGCCGTATGGGACAACCGATGGTGCGCCGTTTGCTGAATGCCGGCCATCAGGTTCGTATCTGGAATCGCTCTAAGGACAAGGCGCAGGCCTTGATTGAAGCGGGTGCCCGCTGGTGCGATACCCCGGCACAGATGGCCGAGCAATGCGGGGCCGTGTTCTTGTGTGTATTCGATGCGCAAGCGGTGCACGATACTGTTCTGGGCGAGCAGGGCCTGTCCACTGTGCAGGGAGCCTTGCAGATTGTGGTGGACCATTCCTCGATTCCACCTCAGGCCACACGCGAGATGGCTGTCCAACTGCAGCAGCGTTGCGGGGCGGATTGGCTGGATGCTCCTGTCTCGGGGGGAGTCGGCGGAGCTGAGCAAGGCACCTTGGCCATCATGGTGGGTGGAGCGGCGGCGCAGCTGGAACGGGTACGCCCCGTGCTGGCGGCGTATTCGCAGCGCGTCACCTTGATGGGGGCAGTAGGGGCTGGCCAAGTAACAAAGTTATGCAATCAGACCATTGTGGCCACCACCTTGACTGCAATTGCCGAGGCATTGAGCCTGGCCAATGACAATGGGGTGGATGCCTCCAAAATCAGTGAAGCCCTGGGGGGCGGCTGGGCGGATTCGATTTTGCTGCAATTGTTCGTGCCGCGCATGACCCGGCAGGACAATCAGGTAAAGGCGTCGGTAGATACCATGTTGAAGGACTTGAATACGGTGGCGGGGCTGGCCAGTGTCAGTCATACCAGCATGCCGGTGGCTCATGCGGCCCAGCAAACCTATCGTGCAGCCCATCGCTTGGGTTTGGGTGAAGAAGATGTCGCCCGCATTACGCAAGTGAATAGTTACAATTACGGGGAATAAACTACCATCAGTCAAACTTAGTTTCGGTATTATGTCGGCTATTTGAAGTTGGGACTGTAGGTCTACAAAAGGGAAGTCATGAAGAAAAGTACAGGGCTGGTCACACTGGTTGTCGTGTTAGCGGCCGCATATGGCGGTTCGACTTGGTACACCGGTAAGAAAACTGAAGCGCTGGTGGGTGAGAAAGTGGCCCAGTTCAATACTCTGGCTGCCGAGCAGATGCAGCAAATGGGCATGAGCGAGTCGGTCGTCATGAATGTGGTGGACTACCAGCGTGGCGTGTTTTCTTCTACCGCTCGCTACACCATCACCATCAAGCCTTCCGACGCTGAAGAGAAGCCTCTGGAGCTGACTTTTGATGACAAGATCAGCCACGGTCCTTTGCCTGTGTCGGCAATGGCTCTGGGTAACTTCACCCCTGTTGCCGCCTTGTCGCACAGCACCCTGGTCAAGACCAAGGACACAGAAGGCTGGTACAAGCTGACTGGCGACAAGACTCCTTTGTGGGCAGACAGCCTGGTTGGTTTTGACGGTGCCGTGGACTCCAACGTGCACTTTGAAGCCATCAAGCACCAAGGCGACGAAATCAAAGTGGATTTCAGCGGTGGTCAGCTGCGCACCAAGGCCGGTGGCAAGAGCAAAGATATTGTCGTGACCGGCAGCTTCCCCAAGCTGTTCGTTGATGACATCAGCGACGATCCATTGAAGCTGGAAGCCTCCAACTTCGTGGTGGACTTCAAGCAAGATGGCGACATCAACGTGAACGGCACCCAGGTCGGCAAGCTGAGCGTCGATGGCGTGAAGATGCAAACGGCCGAGACTGATGGCATCACCTTCAAGCAGATCGCCATCAACTCCGATGCGGTGACCAAAGACTCCATCAGCGATACCAAGGTTGTCTACGCGCTGACCGATCTGGTGTTTGAAGACAAGGTCAAGCTGGGTTCGGTTGAACTGTCGATGAATTTTGATCGTGTGTACGCACCCGCTATCTCCGCGCTGTCCAAGCTGATCTCCGATTCCAATCTGCAAAACGATATGGATTCGGTTGATGGCCCAACGGCTCAGAAGATGATGGAACTGGTTTTGCAAGCACTGGAGCACAAGCCTGTGCTGCGTGTTGAGCCTCTGCGTTGGTACACGGCTGCTGGCGAGTCCAAAGCCACGTTGCGTGTGGACTTCCAAAAGCCTGATGCGACGTTGCAAGAGCTGCAAACCAGCCCCGAGATGTGGATCGAAGCCATTCCTGCTGCTCAGCTGGATCTCCTGATCTCCAAACCCATGCTGCGTGGTCTGGCTGCCGATATGGACAAGGCTGAAGGCCTGTCGCCTGAAGAAGGCAATGCTGCCATGCTGGACATGATTCTGGACGCTGCTGTGGCTCCTTACGCCGAGTCCAATATGGTCAAGAATGACGAGAACGGCATCTCGACCGCTATCAAGTACGATGGCAAGGATCGCGTGTTCGACATCAACGGCCAGCGCTTCACTTCCGAGCAATTGCTTGGTCTGGTCCTGATGGGCATGATGTAATTCGTCTGGGCCTGGTCCAGCGTAAAGCCCACCGAAATTCGGTGGGCTTTTTTTTACCGCCGGGCCGCCCCAAGGTAAAAACGCCCCCTTGGGGGGCAGCAAGCCAAAGGCGCAGCGTGGGGGTTTTTAATATTTAATCAGGAAAGGGAGCCGGATTTTATGGCCAGCTTATCGGATCAGCTGTCTCGGCTGGTGTACAGCACGGAGCAAGGACGCATGTGTCCGGATTGCGGGCAGCCGCAAAACCAGTGCCGTTGCGAAGAAAACAGGCGCGAACACGCTTTGTCTCAGGCTCAGGGGCCGGTGCGCTTGAGTCTGGAAACCAAGGGACGAAAAGGGAAGGGCGTGACCGTGGTATCGGGCCTGGTGATGCCGCAAGAGCAGCTCAAGGCGCTGGTCAAGGAATTGAAGAACGCCTGTGGAGCGGGCGGGACGCTGAAAGAGGGAACGCTGGAGATTCAGGGTGATCATCGAGCCGTTGTGCAGGCGCGCCTGGAACACAACGGCTTGACGGTCAAGCGGGTCGGCAGACCCTGACGGGACTTAGAAGCTGTAGCCCAAGCCTATGCCACCAAAGACGCTGCTTTTCTTCTCGACCAGCGGGCTGTCTTTGGCTTCTTCACCCAAGGTGTTCACGCCCAGCAAGCCTTGCAGGGACCAGCTTTCGCTGATCTTGTGGGTGTACTGGCCGTACAAGGCATAAGAGCGCAAACCAGCATCAGGGCGGTACGTGCGCAGCTGGCCATTGCTGCCAGCGGCTTCATGAGATTTCACGCCAAAGTAGGTGCGCATGGCTTTTTCGTTGGACCATTTCAATTCCGCACCCAGCGAGAAGCTGCTGTCCTGGTCGTTCCAGAGGCGGTAGCTCAGATCCAGAACGGCTGTCGCGCCGTAACCGCTTTTCAGTGCCTGGTAGTAGCTGCCTTCGATCTTGGCATTGCCCAGTTGGTAGGCGGTAAAAACGCCCAGATTGCCGTGACGATCAATATCGTCAGTACCGTACAGGCGGTCAGCATCACCCGATTTACGTGCGCGGGCCAGGGCGGCGTACGTGCCGATAGTCCAGTTGTCGGTCAGGTTGGTTTGCAGACCAATGGCAGGCATGCCTGCCTTGGGGGCCAAAAAGAAGTGGCCATTGCGGTGCGACAGCAGGGGGTAAAAGCGGCCATCGTAACTGTCAGCCCCTTCGTATTTGGGGGCGAAACCCACACCCACGCCAACCGTGGTTTGCTGCGCCAGTGCCTGACTGGTTCCTAAAGCACATAAAGCGAGTAGCAGGCAGGGACGCAGAGCAGAGCGGGCGAGGGTGGGCATGACAGATTTCCTTGTGATACGGGATAAAAACAGGCCCGCTTGCCGCGGGCCTAGCTATCGTATCAAGGTTTGAACGGGCTTAGGCAAAATCATGACCGGCCTGTATGGTCTGTTGTGCCAAGCCTACATCTGCTCAGGCCCGAATATAAATCCAGTTCTCTGCCTGCAGTTTCACCAGCGCCGTGATCGCTCCTTGCTCCAGGGTTTGGAAGCGCTCTGGTGCGCTGAGCGCTTGGTTGCGCAGTGTGTTGGGGCACAGATAGGTATAGGCGTCGCACTCGTGTTCTGTGCCTTCTACGCAGGCTTTAACCGCCTGCGCATTGGCGATGATGCGAATCTGCGCATCCGGTATGTCCTTGAGCAAGTTGCGCGCATTGCTGCGAGCGCGCTCCAGGGCATCGGCGGTGGGGGCATGCAAGAGAACATGAGTGCTCATGAATAAACGTCCTGCTTGAAATTAACGTGGGCCAAAAACGCGTTCGGTGATGTCGGGTGAAGCGCCGGTCTGCATTTGGATGCGACCCTGCTCATCCTGCCAGACCATGGCGGGGGTAGCACGAAAATCCCAGCCCATCATCAGGTCTTCATTGCGGGTCAGGTCGGCCTCGATGTCGCTGGGCACGCTGTCCAGACCTTTCACACCGGCGCTGCGGTCTTTCAGCATGGCCAGAGAGTGCTCGTTCAAGGCCTTGGTAGGATCCTTGGCGGCCAGGATGGCGGCGGATTTCAGGCTGCTGCTGGGGGCCAGGATGCCAACCATGATGTGACGCAGCTGTACCTTGCCGGACTCCACCCACGGGCGGGCCATTTGCCAGAATTGCATGCAGTACGGGCAGTTTGGATCGGTAAAGACGTAGACCACGCGAGGGGCCTTGTCGTCGCCATCCTTGATCCAGCGGGATTTTTCCAGCTTGCCCAGCATGTCTTTGGCGATAGCCGGTTGAACCAGCTCGTCCAGGCCGGCAGGTCGCACCTCTTCGCCATTGGCATCGATCATGGTGCCCACCATCATGTGTTGCCCATCGGGCAAGTTGTAGATGGCCAGTGCCCGATTCCCGCTATATGCGCCCCAGGCTTTCAGGCCACCGGGAGCATCAAACTCGCCCACAATGGACAGCCCTTGTTCTTCCAGAGCCTTCAGGGCAGCGGGGCGGTCGGCGGCGTGAGCAAGGGTGCTGGTACATAGCAAACCGGCCAAGGCAAGACGAATCGAAAAAGAAGAAAGCGACATGGTGATTAAATCCTGCAAAACAGTCGGTGAATGTATATATCCATAAAATATATACTAAGAGCCAAATGGAATAAAAGAATGGGACTAGGCCTTGTGCGGAGAGTTCCCCATTCCTGTTCTGATCAGGCTGTTTCTCCGGTTTAGCCGGGTGTGCGAATCTTCAGATTGGCCAGTTCCAGCAAGCGGTAGGTTTCGTGCACGGGCAAGCCCATTACGCCGGTATAGCTGCCACTCAAGTGGCTGATGAACGCGCCGCCCAGACCCTGAATACCATAGGCCCCCGCTTTGCCCATAGGCTCGCCACTGGCACAGTACTCTGCAATTTCCTGCTCGTTCAGCGTTTTGAAGCTGACTTCGCTGATGCTGATGCTTTCAAATTCCACCCCGCCCACGCCCAATGACAGGGCGGTCATCACTTTGTGACGGCGGCCCGAGAGCTCGCGCAAGATACGTGCGGCATCGGCCATATCAGCAGGTTTACCAAAAATGTCTTCGCCCATGCAGACCGTGGTGTCGGCACTCAAAATAGCGCGTTCTTGATCCAGGCTACTATTCTGTGCTCGCCATTCCAGGGCGCGCAGCAGCTTGTCGCGGGCCGTGCGACGGACATAGTCCAGCACGGCTTCCTGTTCCAGGCGCGGCTCATCCTCGCCCGGAGGGCTGGGCACGTTCAGGACTTCATGCGTGATCTGGATACTGTTGAGCAAGTCGTGGCGACGTGGGCTGGCAGAGGCCAGGTAGATGGGCTGAAAAGGCATAAGAAAAACCAGGACTAAAAGAAGGTTCAGGCGCGATGATAGGGATGCCCGGTCATGACGGACCAGGCGCGATACAGCTGTTCGGCCAGAAAAATACGTACCAGAGGGTGGGGCAGCGTCAGGGAAGACAGGCGCAGCATGCCGTGGCAGCTTTGCTTCAAGGCCGCATCCAGCCCGTCCGGGCCTCCGACCAGAATCGCAATATCCTGACCGCTGCTGCGCCAACGCTCCAGTTCCTGGGCCAGCTTGACAGTGGTCAGGTCCTTGCCGCGTTCGTCCAGAGCGATGCGCATTGCTTGAGCGGGAATGGCTGCTTCAATGCGCTTGGCCTCGGCCTGCATCATTTGGGCGGGCGTCTTGCCGCTGGTACGGGGTTCGGCCTTGATTTCGCGCAGTTCTATGGCGCAGTCCTGAGGCATGCGACGTGCATATTCCTGCCAGCCTTGTTCCACCCAGTCGGGCATGCGCTGACCTACCGCGATGACAATGAGTTTCATGGAATGTCGTAAAAGAAAAAAGGCCGCATCGTAAGCTGCGGCCCGGGTATTGCCGACAGGGCAGAGGAAGGGTTTAGTCTTCGTCTTCGTCGGCGCTGGCAAAAAAGCCAGCCGGTGGAACCTGGCGCGATTGCGGCAGCAGTTCCACTTCGACAGGGCGCTCGCCCCAAAGTTCTTCCAGGTTGTAGTACTGGCGGATGGCAGGCTGCATGCAATGCACCACAATGTCACCCAGGTCCAGCAACACCCATTCGCCGGTGTCCTCGCCTTCATGGGCCAGGACTTCGACTTTGTTTTGGCGTGCCTTGTCAAACACGTTCTGGGCCAGAGCGCGGGTTTGCCGGTTGGACGTACCACTGGCGATGACCACACGATCGAACAGGCCGGTCATGTGGGTAGTGCTAAAGACCTTGATGTCTTGAGCTTTGACGTCCTCGAGGGCATCGATGACGAGTCGTTGAAGTGTTTCTATATTCATAAAAAGAACTATACAGGGCGCGCCTGTGGGTGGGAAAGATAGAGCCGTTTTTTGTCAATGTATTGAGCGACTTCTTCCGGGACCAGGGCGGTGATGTTGTCACCGCGCTGCACTCGCTCCCGAATTTGGGTGGCCGAGATGTCCATGGGCAGAAAGTCGATCTGATGTAAACGGCGCTGAAGTCGACTCAGTTCCTGTTGCAAGGCCTCGGGCGTTTCCACAGGACTGCCGGGGCGCTGGGCAACAGCCAGTTCGACGTATTCAAGAATTTCCTGCCAGTCGTTCCAGCTGCAAAAGTTATGCAGTTGGTCGCTGCCTAAAATCCAGTAGTACCGCGACCCGGCAGGCAAGCTGCGCACCGTGTCGATGGTGTAGGTGGGGCCGCCGCGCTCGATCTCCACGGGGTTGACCTGCAGGCCGGGGTGGCGTTGTGCAGCCAGTTCGGCCATGGCCAGACGATCCTGGGTGCTGGCACCCAGAGCGTCGCGTTGCCAGGGTTGGGCGGCGGGCAACAGCTGAACCTGGTCCAGCTGCAGTTGCTCGAACGCGGCAACAGCCAGTGCTACGTGGGCTTTATGGATGGGGTCGAAACTGCCACCCAAGAGCCCGACTCGCTTCAAATCCATTCGCGCGGCACCAGGTATTGCGCCAACGCCGCTTCCGGAGTGCCAGGTTCGGGCGACCAGTTGTAGCGCCAGTTCGCCTGGGGGGGCATGGACAGCAGGATGGATTCTGTACGTCCACCCGATTGCAGGCCAAACAGGGTGCCGCGGTCAAAGACCAGATTGAATTCCACATAACGGCCACGACGTATGGCCTGGAAGTCCCGATGCGCCTGGGTGTATTCCTGATCCATGCGGGCACGCACGATGGGTGCATAGGCATCGGTAAAGGAATTGCCCACGGAGCGGGTCAGGGCAAAGCTGGCCTCAAAGCCGGGCTCGTTCAGATCGTCGTAGAAAATGCCGCCAATGCCACGGGTTTCGTTGCGGTGCTTCAGGTAAAAATACTCGTCGCACCAGCGCTTGTAGCGTGGGTAGTAATCCGCACCGTGTGGTGCCAGGGCATCGTGGCACACCTGATGGAAGTGGCGCGCATCGTCTTCGTGCAGGTAGTAGGGCGTCAAGTCCAGACCGCCGCCAAACCAGAACACATCGTCTTGATCCGCTGTCTGGGCCTGGGCCACAAACATGCGCACGTTCATGTGCGTGGTGGGCACAAAGGGATTGCGCGGGTGTATCACCAGCGAAACACCCATGGCCTCCCAGGGGCGCCCGGCCAGTTCGGGACGGTGGGCGCTGGCCGACGGAGGCAGAGTGTGGCCTTTGACATGGCTGAACAGAACGGCCGCCCGCTCGAACACGGGGCCGTTCTCCAGCAGGCGGGACAGACCGCCACCGCCTTCCGGACGATCCCACTGGTCCGACTCGAAAGGCGTGCCATCCAGCTGCTCAAGAGTGTCCACGATGTGGCTTTGCAACTGACGGAAATAAGCCTGGACGGTATCAATGGGTAAAGACATGAAAAGACCTTGCTGCGACAATCAGGATTCACTGCTGGGCAGAGCGCGCCAGCCGATATCGGTACGGAATTGCTTGCCGTCGAAATGCGTTTGGGAAATGGCCTCGTAGGCGGCTTCCTGAGCGCGACGGATGGAGTCGGCCATGGCGGTGACACACAGTACACGACCACCCGTGGTGACCACGGTGCCCTCTTTCATCTGCGTGCCTGCATGGAAGGTGATGCACTCGTCGGTGTCTTTCGCAAATTGCGTGATGGCATCACCCGTGCGTGGCTCTTCGGGGTAGTTGGCCGCTGCCAGTACCACGCCAATGGCGGTACGACGATCCCATTCGATGGTGGCCTCGTCCAGCTTGCCGGCCAGAGCCAGTTCGAAGGTCTCGGTCAGATCACTCTTGATGCGCATCATGATGGGCTGGGTTTCAGGGTCGCCCATGCGGCAGTTGAATTCCAGCACCTTGATGGGGCGGGTAGCGTCCGGGCCATCGTCAATCATCACGCCAGCATACAGAAAGCCGGAGTAGGGCAAGCCCTCCTTGGCCATGCCTTGCATGGTGGGGTGAATGACTTCGCGCATGATGCGGTTGTGCAGCGTGGGGCTGACGATAGGAGCGGGGGAGTAGGCACCCATGCCGCCGGTGTTCGGGCCCTGATCGCCGTCTTTCAGGCGTTTGTGGTCCTGGCTGGTGGCCATGGGCAGCACATTCTTGCCGTCACACATAACGATGAAGCTGGCTTCTTCGCCGGTCAGGCATTCTTCCACGACCACACGGGCACCGGCAGCGCCAAAGCGGCCATCGCCCAGAATGTCGTCAATGGCACCCAGTGCTTCTTCCAGCGTGGTGGCCACAATCACGCCCTTGCCAGCAGCCAGGCCATCGGCCTTGACCACAATGGGAGCGCCTTGCTGACGGATGTAATCCTTGGCGGCCTCCGGATCGGTAAAGGTCGCGTAGGCGGCCGTCGGGATGTTGTGACGCACCATGAAGGCCTTGGCGTAGTCCTTGGAGCTTTCCAGCTGCGCGGCAGCCTGGGTGGGACCAAAGATTTTCAGGCCGGCCGCACGGAAGGCGTCCACAATGCCGGCGGCCAGAGGGGCTTCCGGGCCGACGACGGTGAAGGCAATTTTTTCTTGCTTCACAAAGGCAATCAGTTCCTGGATATCGGTGATCGCCAGGTTTTCAATACGTTCGGCACGCGCGGTACCGCCATTGCCAGGGGCAACGTAGACAGTCTGCACGCGTGCAGATTGGGCCAGGCGCCATGCCAAGGCGTGTTCACGGCCGCCGCTGCCGACAACAAGTAGCTTCATAGTGATGAGTCGGGCAGGGCCCGCAAAGAGGAGTTTTCAGGAACCAGGTTATTCGGCTTCGTCCATGACGGCGGTGGTGTAGACCTCTTGGACATCGTCCAGGCCTTCCAGTGCGTCCAGAAGTTTTTGCATTTTGACGGCATCGTCGCCGCTCAGTTCGGTCTCGTTCAGGGCTTTCATGACCACGCCTTCCACTTCGGGCGTCAGGCCTGCTGCCTGGAACGCGGCTTGCACAGCCGGGTAATCCGTGGGAGCGCACAGCACTTCGATCAGACCTTCTTCGTCCGTCACGATATCGTCGGCACCGGCTTCCAGACCGATTTCCATAATCGTGTCTTCCGAAGTGCCGGGAGCGAACAGAAACTGACCGCAGTGGCGAAATTGAAACACGACCGAGCCGTCCAGGCCCAGATTACCGCCATTTTTTGTAAAGGCGTGACGCACATCCGAGACAGTGCGCTGACGGTTGTCGGTCATGCAGTCCACAATCACGGCAGCGCCGTTGATGCCATAGCCTTCGTAGCGGATTTCTTCGTAGTTGGCGTCGTCTGCCCCACCTGCGCCGCGCTGGATGGCGCGCAGAATATTGTCTTTGGGCATATTGGCCGCGGTTGCCTTGTCCCAGGCCATGCGCAAACGTGGGTTGGACTCGGGATCAGGCCCTCCGGCACGTGCGGCCACGGTGACCTCACGAATGATCTTGGTCCAAAGTTTGCCCCGTTTTGCGTCCTGACGACCTTTACGGTGCTGAATATTCGCCCATTTACTATGTCCGGCCATAAAGTATTACCAATTCAGTAGACTACGTTCAAAGAAAAACAGATCTATTTTAACCTGTCTGCGCGACAAGGCCCGAGCTTGGGTGAAAGTCGCTAGAATCTAGGCACTTGGCATTCTATCCGGAAGAGAACAAACAATCATGGCCGATCCAATTTTGCTTGCTCAGAACAGCAATACTCCCATTTACCTGTTGCCAGCGCTGGCCAACCGGCATGGTTGTATTACGGGTGCCACAGGAACGGGTAAAACCGTCACCTTGCAGGTGCTGGCCGAAGCGTTTTCCCGCCAGGGAACCCCGGTGTTTCTGGCTGATGCCAAGGGAGACCTGAGCGGAATTTCCCAGGCTGCCCAGCCCAATCCCAAACTGCAGGAGCGTCTGCAAAAACTGGGTCTGCCTGAACCGGCCTGGGGCGCAAACCCGGTCACCTTCTGGGATATTTTCGGCGAGCAGGGCCACCCGGTCCGCGCCACCATCTCCGACATGGGGCCCTTGTTGCTGGCCCAGATTCTGGAGCTGAATGACACCCAGGAAGGGATTCTGAACATTCTTTTCCGTGTGGCAGACGATGAAGGCCAGCTGATTCTGGATCTGAAGGATTTGCGTGCCTTGCTGCAGGACATATCGGATCGTGCGGCCGAACTGCGTGGCCAGTACGGCAATATTGCCGCCGCCAGTGTGGGAGCCATTCAGCGAGCCTTGCTGCGCCTGGAAACGCAAGGGGCGGATCGCTTCTTTGGTGAGCCGGCCCTGGATGTGATGGACTGGATTCGCACCGATTCGGCCGGGCGGGGCATGATCAATGTGCTGGCCGCCGACAAGCTGATGCAATCGCCCCGTTTGTACGCCGTGTTCCTGTTGTGGATGCTGGCTGATCTGTACGAGCGTTTGCCGGAGGTGGGCGATCTGGACAAGCCGCGTCTGGTTTTCTTCTTTGACGAAGCCCACTTATTGTTTACAGGTGCACCCAAGGCACTGCTGGAAAAAGTGGAGCAGGTTGTACGCCTGATTCGCTCCAAAGGGGTGGGTATTTATTTCGTGACACAAAACCCGCTGGATATCCCTGACACCGTTCTGGGCCAGTTGGGTAACCGGGTTCAGCACGCCTTGCGCGCCTTTACGCCGCGCGATCAAAAAGCTGTCAAGACGGCGGCGCAAACCATGCGTCCCAATCCAGGTCTGGATATTGAAGCGGCCATTACGGAATTGGGTGTGGGTGAAGCCCTGGTGTCCATGCTGGATGCCAAGGGGATTCCCACGCCTACCGAGCGTGCCTGGCTGGTGGCGCCGGGTAGCCGGATTGGTCCCGCTACCGATGCGGAACGACAAACGGTACGACAAGCCTCCTTGTTTGGCTTGAAGTACGACCAAGCTATTGATCGTGAGTCCGCTTACGAAGTGCTGGCCAAAAAAGCGACGGATGCGGCCGCCAATGGCGCCGCGGGTGCCACTCAGGCGGGTGGCTCGGCGGCTGCCAAGGATGACGGCCTGATGGGCGTGGTGAATGACTTTCTATTTGGATCAACAGGGCCGCGGGGTGGCAAGAAAGACGGCTTGGTGCAAAGCATGATCAAAACCGAGACCAAACGGGCTGCCACCAAAGTGCTGCGTGGGGTGTTGGGTTCTTTATTTGGAGGGAAACGTTAATGCCCACGCAACTGCCACATCTTGTTGTTGCTACCGCACGGCCATCTGAAACCACACGGTGGGCGGACGAATTCCGCAAAGCTTATCCTCACTGGAAAGTCGACGAGTTCGTACCGGGCCAGCCCAGCACCGGGGCGACCTATGCCGTGGTCTGGCAGCCGGACACGGTCTTGTTCAAGCAGGAGCCCAATCTGCGCGCCACCTTTAACCTGGGGGCGGGCGTGGATGCGGTGGCAGGGACAATCCCGGCCGAAATGCCTTTGTACCGCCTGGAAGACGCGGGCATGGCCGAGCAAATGGCCGAATATGCCTTGTATGGTGTGCTGCGTGCCGTGGGCCGTTTTCAGCCATACGAAGAACAGGCGCGTGAAGGCAAATGGAAAGCGCATCGCCCGATTGACCGCCGTCAGTGGCCGGTAGCTGTGCTGGGTCTGGGTGCGATTGGCAGCAAGATTGCCAAGGTCATTGCCAGTCTGGGTTATCCCGTGCATGGCTGGTCGCGTCGGTTGCACGAGGCTGACTTCCCTTGTTATGCCGGTGAGCAGGGCCTGAAAGAGTGCGTATCTGCCAGTCGTATCCTGGTTAATGCTTTGCCATTGACTCCGCAAACCGAGGGCTTGATCAATCGCGATGTATTGTCGAATTTGCAGCCTGGCGGTTATCTGATCAACGTGGCTCGTGGTGGTCACCTGGTTGATGCCGATGTGCTGGAGGCTCTCAAGAGCGGCCATCTGTCAGGTGCTTTGCTGGATGCTTTCACCCAGGAGCCGCTGCCAGCAGACCATCCGTATTGGGGCATTCCTTCCGTGATGATTACGCCGCACATTTCGGGCATCACTGTGCGAGAGCTGGCGCTGGAGCAAATCGGTTCGCGTATCGAGCTTTTGCAAGAAGGCAAACCGGCGTCCGGGCGAGTCAATCACAGCCAGGGCTATTAATCATTGTTGGATCAGGACCCGCCTGCCAGCACCGTGGGGAGCTGGCAGGCTACTTGCTGTTTTGTGAACAGAGCAGCGTCTTGTCAGAATAAGGCCGTTGAGGCCATGTAAAACCACAAGGAAAGAGGAATGAGTAAAGTTCATCGTATTGCCGTGATCGCGGGAGATGGGATCGGCAAGGAAGTCATGCCCGAAGGGCTGCGTATTCTGGAAGTGGCCGCTCGCCGTCACGCCATCAATTTTGATTGGAAAGTGCTGGACTGGAGCTCGGACTACTATCAGAAGCACGGCACCATGATGCCCTCGGACTGGAAAGCCCAACTGATGGATACCGAGGCCATTTTCTTTGGGGCCATGGGCTGGCCCGATCTGGTGCCTGACCACGTTTCGCTGTGGGAGTCCCTGTTCAAGTTCCGTCGTGAGTTCGATCAGTACATCAACTTGCGTCCCGTGCGTTTGATGCCCGGCGTGCGTTCGCCACTGGCAGGTCGTGAGCCCGGTGATATTGATTTCTTCATCGTGCGCGAGAATACCGAAGGCGAGTACTCCAATAGCGGCGGCATCATGTTTGAAGGCACGCAGCGCGAAGTGGTGATTCAGGAAAGCGTCTTTACCCGCACCGGTACAGACCGTGTCTTGAAGTTCGCTTTTGAGCTGGCTAAAAAGCGTGGCAAGCACGTTACCGCGGCGACCAAATCCAACGGTATCTCGATTTCCATGCCCTGGTGGGATTCCCGCGTGGCAGCCATGGGCGAGCAATACCCGGATGTGAAGTGGGACAAGTATCACATCGACATTCTGTGCGCGCACTTTGTGCAGCACCCGGACTGGTTCGACGTAGTCGTGGCTTCCAACCTGTTTGGCGATATCTTGTCCGATCTGGGTCCGGCATGTACTGGCACCATCGGTATTGCACCGTCGGCCAACCTGAACCCCGAACGTGTGTTCCCATCCCTGTTTGAGCCCGTGCACGGCTCGGCCCCGGATATCTACGGCAAGGGCATTGCCAACCCGGTCGGTCAGATCTGGAGCGGTGCCTTGATGCTGGATTTCCTGGGCTACCCGCAGGCCGCCGCCGAAGTGGTGCAAGCCATTGAACAGGTTTTGGCCAACGGCCCACGTACCCCTGATCTGGGC
>JAALOO010000891.1_pt1 | contig 23916 bp, 30 predicted proteins | sample 7257641 | NCBI WGS metagenome assembly JAALOO01 (sample SAMN14085613, study PRJNA598686) | mite metagenome | biome: ENVO:01001000; feature: ENVO:01001002; material: ENVO:01001226; isolation source: single female mite from University of Michigan culture on fish food culture... ...
TTTGCAAGAAATCTTTCGGAAAATAGCAGAGTGTGACTTTCTGAGACGAATAATTAAATATATCTCACAGGTTAGCACCCATAGCTTTGTGTTTAGAAAAAAATCTGCAGTGGCGGTTAAGCATCGGAGGCTCAGTCGGCGAAGGCGGAGAGTTGAAGTAAAAAAAGCACTGTTCAAAAGCCAGTGTCATGAAACCTACTGTTAGCAAAAGGTTTCGTTGAGTCTCCGCCTTCGCCGACTGAGCCTCCGATGCTTAAACGCCACTGCAGATTTTTTTCTAAACTCAAAGCTATGGGTGCTAACATGTGAGATATAAATTAAATCAAAACAGTGTAAATAAAGCTGGCGGATTTTCAAAGAAGGCGGAGCTTGTTGGGTAGAAAGAGGGCGCCGGTGCGACCGCCTCCCCAGCGCCAACGCTAGCTGACGTGTGCGTGTTGGTGTTTACATTTTCGGTGGCTGCTTTTGCCGAGAGAGGGAAAATAGAAGTCGAGAAATTCCAACTAGAAACGATTCAAAAAAGTTGACCTTCTCCAACCCGATTATCATCTAAATTATCAATGGCCTGCCACGTCGCCCTGCGTCGCCTGATGTCCGAGTACAAGCAGCTGACCATTAGCCCGCCGGAGGGCATCGTCGCCGGCCCGCCCGACGAGGAGAACTTCTTTCTCTGGGAGGTAAGTCGAAACTCCCTTTCTAAATCCCAAAACTAACCTTCCTAATCTCTTTCTCCTAGGTCGCCCTCGCCGGCCCCGAGGAGTCCGCCTACGAGGGCGGCGTCTTCAGCGCCACCCTTTCCTTCCCGCCCGATTACCCGCTCCTTCCGCCGGTGCTTCGCTTCACCAGCGACATGTTCCACCCGAACATCTACCCCGACGGAACGGTCTGCGTCAGTCTGCTGCACCCGCCCGACGAGGACGTCTTCGGCTACGAGAAGCTGGCGGACCGCTGGTCCCCGACGAGGACCGTCGAGAAGATCCTCCTCTCTGTCCTGCTCCTTCTGGCCGAGCCAAACGCCGAGTCGCCTGCAAATGTCGACGCGGCGAAGATGTGGCGCGAAGATCGGGCGCAGTACAACGCCCTGGTCGCCGAGACGGTTCGAAAATCGCTCGGTCTGTGATCTGATCTGATGATCTGTTTACCCTCTTTTCCCCCTTCTTTATCCCTGATCTCAAGCTCAAAATCTCCAAGACTGCTACGGTGAAAAGATCTTTATTATGTTGTTGTTGTTCTTGATGTGATGTGATGTGATGGCAGTGAAAACAAAAAGTGGTGCTGATGATGATGAAATGTAAAGCGATAAAGCGTATAAAAACAAAGAGAATTTGAAGATTCATGAGAGGTATTTCGGAAAAGTGGGATTTTCTACAGAAGAGGATGAGGAATTTACAAGCTCGAAGCCGACGTGGCCTCCCCCTCCTCCTCATCGGCGCTAAAGTTCTTCAGCTCCTGCTCCAGCAGCGGGCGAATGCTTTCGGTGAGCATCATGCGGCCCTTCTTGTTGAGGATGCTCTGGTAGGACTGGTTCAGCCCGCCCACCACCGGGTCACCGGCCGGCAGGCCGTCCACCTTGAAGGAGGCAAAGTGAAAGGCATCCACGGTGAAATCGGAAATACCACTTCCACTACCGCTTCCATCACCTCCTCCAAGGGTGACCGTAAAGTGAATGGCAATGTCGACGATATCTGCAGTCACCTTCAGATTCGGGTACGTCGAATCGGAAAAGTGGACCGCCGAGGTGGAGGCGACCTTCACATTGCCGCGGCCCATGTGCAGGTGCACGGAGAAGGAGGTGGAGTTTCCGCTGGAGTTCGAGGTGATATTCTTAGTATCTCCCCGCCGGTGGACCTCGCTCAGCCCGGTGATGGTGGTGTTGGCAAGCAGGGCGTGGCCGTTGCTTTGCACCGTGCCGACCTTCCGCCGGAGGAGAATGTGGTACTGCGGAAGGGCGAGAGGATCGAGAAGTTGGTAGGCCTTCAGGGCGGAGACGATCTGGTCGATGAGGCGGTTCATCGTGGAGACGGTGGGAACGACGGGCAGCGCTGGTGGTGGCAGTGTTTGCATGTCGGGGTCTTCAGATGATGATGAAGCTGCTGTGGCCAGGCTGGCCAGGATGGCCAGCACAAAAAAGGTGATGATCTTCATTGGTTCTGGTTTGTTTTGGTTTCGAAAAGGGAAGAAAATGGTTTGTTTTGTTTTGGAAACGGTTGTGCAGCCTCCTGACCGTTGCTGTGCTGCTTTTATATGATGCCCGCAGGTACGCTGAGAGTTCTCCTGTTTTGCTGCTGCTGCTGGGGTTCTAAAAGTGGAACCACTTGCACTTGATGGTAGAAGCTGATGATGGTGGTGAGGGTGGTGGTGATAAAGACCGGTGAGGATACCCAACACGAGTCTAGACCTTTGCCTCTGCCCCTCTTCAGTGATTGTTTGAGGTGGTGGTGGTGGTAATCATCAATGGCTGATCAATCAGCAAATCAAGTTTTGCTTGTTTGTTTGATGGCGGCAAGTCAGAAGCAAACTTGATAACCGAGAGAGGATAACGAGAAGATAGAAAGGAGGATCCTACTGCAATTAGTAGTCAGTTTTCAGGAATCAGAAGCTCTCTGTTGTTATCAGCAGTTTCTAAATTAAAGCTGAAGAGCTTCTATTTTTAGGCAAATCAGATGATATCTTCCAGCCAGTGTCTTCTTCGCTCAAGTGCCCTCAAAGGCGCCGAAGGTACTGTTCTGAAGCACAGGTGGCCACTTTCTCATGATCAATTTTTAGGTTTGGAAAGCAGAAGATCACCTTCAATTGAGCATCCATTGGAGGAGTTCTAAATCGAAGTGCTAGTAGTGATCACTTGAGGATGTACATTGACGCCAAAAGTTTGGTTTCTGTCAGCTTATCCCAAGAGCAAGGGTGATGATGATGATGATGATGGTGATGGTAGTGGTGATCATCTTGATCAGGTGACGATGTTACAGTGCAGTTTGCAATAACATGCACATCAAAGTGAGATGCAAATGATGCTTAGAGTGCTGCTGCTGTAATAATACGCGTGGCACGATTGGAAACAACAGCAGATTGCTAATATTGGATTACACAAAAACATGCTCTTTGCTTTTACAATTGGTAAACAATCAAGGAAATAATCCCTGTCTGGGCGATATGAAAGAGCCTCTAAAATCTAAAAGTTACAGAAAGAAGACTTTAGAAAGCCTTTATTCCAACTTTGTTTCAAGTTTTCCTACTGACTGACTGACTTTGGTTTTTTAGAACCAAAAACCAAAAACAATAGCAGCAGCAGATCACTGATCACGAGTTCTGCTCGTGGCAGACAAACACAAGACAAACCAATTAAAAGCCACAATTAGTGGCCAATAATTTGCGGCTGTCGCCAGATTACACACATTGATAAAAGAAGGGAAAACAAGAGAGGGGAAACTTACCGGTTGTTTGCTGCTTTGCTGGAGACTTTTGGACTTGTGTTGATGGAGAAAAGACAAACGGAGAGTGGATATCACCTGATGCACTTGCTCAACTGAGGAGGAGGATAAGGCGACAAACTCTAGGAACAGACAAACACTCGCTCTTCAAGCGAAACTTTGGGGTGTTTAGGAACGGTACTTTTTATTTGGTTATTTCGGTGTGTTGCGTTTTGTTGTTGCACTAAAACTAAATGTTATCATCATCATCAGCACTTGTCAACTTGTCAATCAGGTTGTCAATACAGTTATTATGGTAATAAAAATACATGGGTTTCCGAAGATGTCTTCTCTTTCTCTTAGGCGGCAATGGGATCAACAATGGGCACGCCGAACATCATCTGAATGCCGCACCGGTTGTCGCCACGGGGTAGGTAGAGGTAGCCGCCGATGCCCCAGTTTGGACCTAAGGAGGGTGGAAATAGAAAGTTGAAGAAATCGAAATCAAAACAATCAGAACTCCTTTTCGAAGACTAAACACTCACCCCAGGAGTTCTTGATGATCCAGTACTTCTCGTCCCAGCCGACCATCAGCACGGCGTGGTCGAGGGCGCGGCCGCACTCGCCGGAGAAGGGGCTGTCCTTGAGGAAGCTAAGGACGGGCGAGCTGGCGTCAATGGCGACGCCAGCGGGGCCGTGGCGCATCAGCAGCCGCTGAATCCGTTCCTCCTCGCTGTTGGTGAAGTAGCAGAAGCGACGGGCGCGCAGGGCGATCGGGTAGTCGGTGCGGCACTGCAGCGCCTGAGGAGGAGGAAGAAGAAGAAGAGGTTTTTAGCAAATAGAACTCCCCAAAAGAAGTTCAACTCGAAGTTACCGTGTTCTTGTAGGGGGCGTTCTTGTAGGCGGTGACGCCTCGGTTGACGTAGTACTCCAGGGGCTCCTGGAGGCTGCCGCCGCCGCAGCCGTTGGACATGCAGTTCAGCGTGGCCTGGACGGAGAACTCGACGTCCTCCTGCTCCTGGTTACTGTTGTCCACCGGGCCGAAGCCCATGGCGTGCTGCGGCCGGACGGTCTTGTTCGCCTTGATCAGGTACTGCGACTCCATGGCGCTGGTCGTCGAGTAGACGTAGCTGGGCGAAAAGGGAGAGAGAGTGAGATTTTAATAACCACGATTCAAAACAAAACCAAAAGAAGAACACTCACCAGCTGCCGCAGGACTGCTGCTGATAGACCCGCGTCACCTTGCCCAGCTCGTTCCAGTTGAACTTGGCGGGCAGCGGCTCCTTGGCCCAAGAGTCCGGAGAGCAGTCGTCCTCTTCGTAGCCTCCGCCGGAAGCGCCCAGAGTCGCCTGCTTCTTGTAGTCCTGCATCAGCCGCTTGTTGAGGATCTGATTTTCGAACTCTTCTCGAGACTAAAAAAGAGTGGAAAAAACATGAAAATGTAAACAGTTCTAAAAGGTATTCGGAAGATTTTACTTACGTAAACACTGAGCGGCGTCAGACCGAGGCGATTCGTCGGCCGGCCCTTCTGCCGGTCAACCACACAATCGAAAAGGAGCTCCACCAGGCGGGCGACATTGCCGAGGAAGGCCTTCACCCGTTGGTGGATCTTCTCGCGATCGAGGTTCTCCAGCAGGTGGCCGTGGCTTTCCTGAGGAGAAGATAAAAAATCAACAAATGTTAGAAACAATAAACAAAATAGAACACCCCAACTTACGAAAAACTTCTTCACAATGTCGTGCACCTTCGCCTCAAAGATATTGACGGTGACATTGTGCGCCACCGTCTGATCGTAGCAGGCGTCAATGTCGCCGTGCAGCTTCTCAATCTTCTCCTTCAGCTCGGGGAAGAAGTCCACCAGACGGCGGTCCAGTTTCCTTCGAAGCTCGGCAATCACCGCGCGAATGTCCGCCCGGCCGCTCACCACCAGCGAGTCGATCACCTCCTCCGCCTCCGACCTCTCAGGACGATCGGTGTTTATGGGCGAACTCTCGGTCGGGTCCTGGGCCGAGACGAAGTTGCTCACGGTTACCACCACCGCCAGAAGAGCGGCCACGGCCGCTAGCTTGGAGATCATTGCTAAGGTGAAACTTTGACTATTTGAAAAAATCCTGAAACAAAAAGATATATTATTTTAGGTTTTTTGTAAACAGTTTTTATCATTACAAAAGATGAGATTGTATTACCTTAGGTTTCAGTGTTTCAGAGTTGTTGTTTCCTCTTCTTCTTTTTTCCAGGAGTTGTAGTGCGACGATGATGAGCTAAGGGGATTGCTAATTTCTGATTTTATATACCCTGAAATCGGCTTTTGCCTCTGTCAGTAGGATGATTGAGGTATTACAGGTGGTGGTGGTGGTGATCATCCGTGTCCCGGGCGACACACCTCACTGGTCCTCTTGGTACCACCATCATCATCTTTGATAATAAAGTTGATGTTGATGTAAACGATGATGCTGATGTTGATAGAGACGCAAATCAGCATCAGAGCTGACATTTGATTTTCCGGCTGATTACCGCCAGTGCACAGCACAGATTATATTACACTTTTTATTATTATTGCTGGCATTCGATTTGGATCACTTCACCTCATCTTCAGTCCTTTCCTCGGTGATGACGGCTAAAGGATATTGGGAAAAGAGAGGGAGAGAAAAACGTTATCATTAAATTATTCAGTTACTTTAGATACACCCGAAACAAAAAGATCATTACCATTACCCATTACAACAGCTGCAGCAGCAGCAGCAGTTACAACAGCAACATCAGTTTGCTCTTTGCCGGTGATGACGTCTTTGGCTATGATTAAATTGCCAATCGGCAACTCTTTATCTCGAAATCATTATTCAGTGTACTTCACAATGCATATGTCCCCTTGCTCAAATGTCAAACAGTCCGAATCGAATCAAAAGTGGTTGTTGCATCAGCCATCGAGCATCAGCTATTGATGGTGGTGATGATGGTCGTCAATGAAAAAAGAACAAATGTTCTAAAAAAATTAAGAAAGTTCTAAAAAGAAAGAACAGCAAAAACAAAAGCAGAAAAAGGGCAGAGCACAGAAAGCAGTAAACACACAGAAAAGAGCGGCAAAAAGCAGTCAGCTGATTTCGGCTATTTTAACACCCACGGCACGCCATTTTTTTCCTGAACCCAATGGACTTGCTCCAAACAAAACCTTTTTCGAAACTCCTCTTCACCCTCCTCCTACTCTTTTGCCAAACCTCCTCCTCCTTCTTCTTCCTTTTCAGCCAGCCTTCTTCTTCTCTAGTTGATGGTCATCCTCTTCAACAACAACAACAGCAGCAGGAGGAGGAGGAGAACTACAACAGCAGCAACGACTCAGGTCGCATCATCAACGGCCGTCCGGCTCATCCGGACGCCTACCCTTTCATCGTCCAGATTCGCCTCAACAACGGCCACATGTGCGGCGGTAAATAGAACACACACACACACAGCTCTCTCTTTAATCCTCTAGAACCTTCAAAATCCTCAAATCCTAACCCTTTCCCGGTAGGATCAATCCTCAACGACGACACCATCCTCACGGCGGCCCACTGCGTCCTCGACGAGCGCGGCAACCTCTTCCGCGGCCTGTCCCTTCTGGTGGGCAGCCACCGCCTGCACCAGGGCGCCCACTTCAGCATCTCCGGTATCGGCCCCCATCCCTCCTACAATCCGAACCTTTTCCAGCAAGACCTCGCTCTGATCAAGCTCTCCACCAAGCTGACCTCCAAACAGGGCCTCAAGGTGGGCCGGGTGTGCCTGCCTCGACCAGGGGTGGACGTCCCCCGAAAGAACGCCTGCAAGGTGATCGGCTGGGGCAAGACGGTTCGCGGCCGGCCCGACCACCCCTCGCAGACGAGCTCCCCGGTGCTGCTGGAGACGGACCTTGCCATGGTCCACCCGCCCACCAAGGTCTGCTACAAAACGCTGAGCTTCTTCAATGAGGCGGTCACTATCTGCGCCTACAATGGCGAGCGCAGCTCCAGCTGTAATGGCGATTCGGGTAAGCGGCTTTGATGATGAGGAGGTGATGGTAGTGGTGATGATAATATCTTCTCGTTCATTTAAAGGTGGCCCCTTCATCTGTCCGGAGGAGAAGACCGGCCAGTGGCTGCAGTACGGCATCGTCTCGCACGGCCTGGAGGGCTGCGTCGGCGGCGCCATCTACTTCACCCGAGTCAGTCGCTTCCTGGACTGGATTCGCCAGCACGCGGAGGGTTGAAATAGAGGAAGAGGGAGTTCTACTCTTTATTAAAACACGACCCGACGACTGCACTTGTACACACAGAGAGCAGAAGAAGATGTGGTGATGAAGATGTGTTTTATGAAGATGATCACTGCTCACTTTTTCGAAGTGTTTACGCATTGTTGCGCCGCCGCCTCATCTCCTCCAGCCGCATCTCATCCTTATCACCACCGCCATTTTTATTCTGCAGCAGCAGCACTCGATCTGCCAGCCTCACCTTCACCTTGATGGTGGCCGTGTAGAGGAGCGAGGCGAGGAGCAGCGTCAGCTGGAAGGTCGCCGAGGCTGCTGAAGCGGCTGAATTCGAAGTCGAAGTTGTCGACGACCATGAGATGACCATGTACCAGAGGTAACTCCCGCCAAGCAGCAGACTGATGGCCAGCGAGCCCTTGAAGTGCTCCAGGAGGATCGCCAGCAGGAGGAGCAGCTCCACGGTGGCCGAGGTGGCGCCCACGAAGATCAACACGCTGCTGCTCTCTGCAAGGTCCTCCTCTTTTGCTTTGTTGAAGAGAGCTCTTCGGGCTCGAAACGCCTCCAGGTCGATGGCCAGCAGGCCGCTGATGAGCGATGTGGTGTTGAGCTGCTGAGGGTGATGGAGTTCACTTGCTGAAGAAGTTTTAGAAGATAATGAAGAAGAAGAGGAGGAGGAGGTAAACTGAAGGTAGCTGCCGGCGAAGAGCAACAGTACGGAGGCGACCAAACAGCCGCCCACCAGCGCCAGCTGAAGCCGTCCGTAGAGGACGGTCCAGCGAAGAAGAAGTAGTAGGTGTGAGCCACCTTGGCCAGCACCGTTGATAATGGCCGCCCGTTGCGCCTTCAGAAGCTGCCGCCGAGCGGCCACTCGACTGGGCATCTCGTCCATCATCTTCTTCTTTGTGGGACTTTTTTTCTGGAACACACTTTAAAAATCGAGGATGAGGTAGTTCTTAGGTGGCCAAAGTTCCCCTGAGAGAGATTCTTCAGAGCTGCATTGTTTTGAAGAAAGAAAGCTCAAAGTTCAAAGTTTGTCAGGTTGCAATCACAACAACAACAACAGTGAGCAGAGCTGACCGCTTTCCTCTTTCCTCCTTCTCCTCTTTGTCTTCGTCTCTGCCTTCGTCTCTGTCTTCGTAATATTACGTTGCATCGATTGAGACTGTCTTCAGTGGAGGATGACAGCATCAGCAGCGTTGATGGCAACAAAATTACTCTCACTCTTGAGAGAAACGAGTTCACAAAGAGAGAGAGAAAGAGAGAGAGAGAGAGAGAGCAAGAAAGCGTAAGAAAGGTCAAGATCTTTATAATCAAAAAGAGAAAATTAAACTCAGCAGCAGCAGTGAAGCGAGCACTTCGACAACTTTTTCCTCATAACATCACAGCATCACAGCAGCAGCCATCAATCAATCAAACGATCTTTCTTTTGCATCAACAAACATTACACATCAAATCACTTCATCCTTTATTCCCCAAACCTCCCCCATCTCTTCAGGCCTTTCGAAAGAAGACCACCGTCCAGAACATGGCCTTCGCCGTGCGGAAGCGGTAGGCGGCGCAGCCGACGCCAAACTCGCGCACCCGGCGCCACTCGTCGTTGGTAAAATGGCGTGGTGTGCTGCCACTTCCGGTGAACCAGGGGAGGTAATTGTTGCCGCTGCCCTTCCACTTGCCGAGCACCTCAAACCCGCTCAGGTCGAGGCTGAAGACGGCGTAGGGGGCGGCGGTGGAGGTGGCGTACTGTCCCGCCCCACTGTAGCCGGGCTTGTAGACGACGCCCTGCGTGGCGGTCTCCGCCGCCCACTGACCGGCCTCGGCGGCCAGCGCCTCGCTGTGCGCCATCTCCGCCAGGCCCTGGCAGTGGCGGAGGTTGTTCAGCTCGGCGATCGCCTTCCGGGTGATCTCCGGCGGACAGCGCTCCGAGGGCACGCGGACAAAGATCTTCTCGCGGCGAGGGAGCTAAAAGAGGAGGAGGAGGAGGGAAAAAAGAGTTTAGAAAAAAAAGTAAAAATAGAAAAATTGAGAATTTACCGAAGATGGCCCCGCGAGGATGCCATCGCGATTGATTGCGGGAGAAGAAGCTGAGGCAGCAGCAGAGGAGATTACCGAGCTAAAGGCGGCGGCCTTGCAGCCGCTGGTGGGCAGCTTCTCCTCGATGGGCGCCTGCGCCTGCAGGAGGTCGTCGGCAAAGTCCTTCTCCTCCTCGATGAACCAGGGCGCCGGTGAGGAGGTGTTGGTGGTGGTGGTGGAGGTAGTGGTGGTGGTAAGGATCAGCAGTGGTTTGGCTGTTGTTGTTGATGTGGTCGTTGATGAGGGAAAAGTCTTGGTGGTCTTTGTCGTCTGCGGCTCAATCGTCACCGTCGGTTCGGCAGCCTTGAGGGTACTACTACTTCCTGCGGTGAATGTCGGCTCAGTTGTTTGCAGAGGAGTTGCGGCCTTTGCGGTGGTAGTGGTGGTGTTGAGATTCAAAGTTCCACAGCTGGCAAGGCCGATGAGAGATAGAAAGAGGAGGAAAGCTCGTAGCTGTCCCATAGTTTCTTGGTCAGTTGTGATTTTTGCTGCTGCTGCTGATGATGACGATTTTTCTGTGGTGATTTTTCGTCCAACTCTTCAACTCGGACAAGCCTCGGCTGGCGGCAGCTGATTTATATGCGACAGTAGTCCGTTAGCAACAACAACACAGCAGATTGGAAGAGAGAGGTACCTTCTCAAAGAGAAGTGTAATGACGAAAGAAGAAACGAGTTTAGCAAAACACCAGCAACTCTCTGAGGTGATCAACTGGTTTCTAAAGATCAAAGATGATGGTGATGGTGATCGTAGGGTGATCAACAAGAGGTCAGTGGACGCGGCAGTTTTAAGATTACCGCTTTACCCCTTTTTCTTCTCTTCAAAGAGAAAAGTTCGAAAAGGAGAGCCTCTTTTTCTGTTGATATCTACTGTAAACAACAAAGTTAGCAAAACATTAAACGGGCATCCCCTAACACATACGACAGCTTTTACTTGCCCGATAAAGACTGATCAACAAAATGTCGCTCATGACCTTTGGCGTGCTGCTGCAGCACCAGGCAAAGATGAAGAAGGAGAAGGAGAAGGAGAAGATGGTGGCGCTCACCACGGGAAGCTCTGATGAGGAAGATAAGGAGAAGCAGAAGTCGTCGACCGAAGAGGATGCTGAAGAGATGATCTTGGGAAGTGCTGAAGAGGTGAAAGAGGTGATCACTGATCAAGAAGTTGATGGTGGTAAACGTGATGATCAGCAGGCTTCCTCTTCTTTTTCGTCTTCGTCGGTCGAGGTTGACACTTTGGAAAGCACTTCGAAAACGGTGGCCAGTGTCCAAGAAGACCAAGAAGAATCTTCTTCGCTTTCGTTCACTTCTTCAGCCTGGCTGCTGCCCATCGTCAACATCGACCCGGGCGACTTTGGCACCGAGGAGGAGAAGTTCTTCTAGCAAGCCAAAATGTGTCTTCAAACTTGTCAACAAAAGAATTTGTTTTCAAATGCATTGCTTGACAGCACTTAGCAACAGATGATTTTCTTGATGAATTCACCTAAAAAGAAAGGGAAAAACAAACCTTAGATTAAAGAGATTGACAGATTAACACGAATGAACTTGCTTACTGATCTTACCTGAACCTGATCTTGATCTCTTGCACCTGAAAAAGAAGGGGTTGAACTTAATGGAGACGAGAAAAACACTAAAAATACGACGACCATTGACCTTTTTTCATTCTCACGCCTCATCACTTTTCAACCGCTGCTAATCTTCTGTACCCGTAAACACTATCATTTTCTTTCATTCTTCGTCATTTTTAAAGCAAACAAATGTCATTGCCACCACCACCACCGTTAGCAACAAAACTCAAACTCGAGGTGAAACTCGTTCACCTTAGGGGAAAGCAAAAGCAGAAAGGGTAACAAGTTTTTTTCCCCGCGTCGTCGTTTGAAGATTTAGTCTTCTAAAAGGAAAAGTGTTTGAGTGCAAGAGAGCGACCGGGGACGGCAGCGGTATAAAAGAAGCAGCAGCAAAGCTGAGCGGAGCCCATTTCGAAATCGAAGCGCTAGCTTCGTTTTAGTAAAGAAAAAACTTTGAACGTCAAGATGAGGTGCACTTACCCAAAGCTGTATCCTCTCTCACTTTTCCTGCTGGTGGTGGTGACCTTGAGTCTCGATGTTTCGAGTGTCCTCGCCGAGGACGACGCCTGCGGCGAGGACATCGTCCCCGGCGTGGAGCGCATCAGCCGCGGCGTGGACATCACCGAGCTGGACCTGACGCCGCCCTTCAAGGCCTCGCGGAGCATGCTCGGCGGCCTGCGCTCCCCCATCGTCGCCTTCACCTGCTCCAGCGGGGAGAAGTGGCGCCATCCGCAGACGGACACCACCTACGAGGTGCCCGACCAGCTGCAGCGGCCGGCGACGCTGCCCAGCGGCTCGCTGCGCGCCGTCACCAAGGTCAGCGGCGACTCGGAGGAGCTGAAGAAGAGCTGGTAAGTGGTGGAAAGGGTTTTAAAAGGCATTAAGATGATGTTTACGAACCATTTTCGAACCAGGTCGACGACCGTGGGCGGCGGAGCGGAGGGCGAGAAGTTTGGCTTCAGCGCCTCGGCTACCTTTAAAGGCGCCCTAGAGACGCTCCATCAGGACAATCGGACGGTGGCTGAGGTAAGAATTGCTCTTGAAATCGATCTTGGTCTTTGGTGGTGAAGTGTTGAAGGGAAGGAGTTGAGGCTCTTAAAGATGAGCTTCGAAAAAGAAAAAGTGGCCTAGGAGTTTGTTGTTTTCGTTTCTCAAAAAGAGCAAGACAAAAAATCAGGCTACCTTTTATCGGGCAGTGTTCATAGAGGACGAACTGCTGCTGTGGTGGCGGCGCTGGTGATCTTTGATCTTCCAACAAAAATCTTTAAACTTCTTTTTCGACTTTTTCCCCCCTCTTCAGACGACCTGCTCCGTCTCGACGCACGTCGTCGACTTCAAGCTGCCGAAGCACCTGACGCTGACGGAGGACTTCACCGACTACTTCACCGAGGACGACGCCGACGGCGTGGTGGCCACCTACGAGGAGGCCCGCCCGCTGTACGACAAGTTTATCAAGCAGTTTGGAACGCATTACTTCGAGTCGGCCACCTTTGGCGGGACGATGGTGGTGAGGACGTACCTGAAGGAGGAGTACGTCAGCAGCAATGGTAAGTGCAGTCATCTTCGAGTAATTTCGAAATTCTGATCACCACTTCTTCTTCAGACGAGTCCAGCGTGGAGACCGACCTGGAGGGGAACTTCCTCGAGAAGTTCAAGGTGAACGTCGCCACGGAGCACTCCCGCTCCAACGTCTCCGACGCCTTCCGCTCCACGGCCCTCTCCGAGTTCGGCTACTACGGCGGCAAGGTTCCCGATGGCCTCGCCACCGACAGCTGGGACTGGTTCGGCGCCTGGACCGAGCTGGTCAACAAGGACCCCTGGCTGACGGGAGGTCGGCTGAAATCGATCTCGGAGCTCTTCACCGGCGAGGTGAAGAATCGAACCGTGGAGGTGCGGAAGGCGATCCGAGTGCACCTGGCGAAGGCCTACCTGCAGGAGCTTCGACTTTCAGTTCACCTCGGTCGGTACCGCCTGACGGCGAAGGAGATGGCCGAGGTGGAGGAGGCGGAGAAGCGGCTGCTGGATAAACGGCCCCAGGCGGTGGACGAGACGGTGAAGATGCTGGATGAGATCTTCAAGCAGATTCAGGTTCTCAAAGGTAAGAATTTTGGAAATTTTTTGTTGACAGATCTTTATACCAAAACATCTTCTCTGTGAACGCCCCCTTCAAACTTCTGTTTACTTTTTCCTCTCCTCTTCCGTCAACGAACGTTCAAAAACTCCCAAACCTTTGAATCCCCTTCTTTCTAAAAATCTTTTCCATCTTTCTAAAAATCTTTTCTATCTTTCTATCAGATCGCCTTCGCCTGCAACAGCTGCAGTCCCTCTGGGAGGACGGCCTGCTGGACGTCATCAACTGCAAGTCCCACGTCGTCTACAAGTGCCGCCACCTCGAGTGGGAGGCCTACAGCCGCAAGGCGGACGCCCTGCTGGACTTCTACGAGCAGGTCAAGGAGCGGACGTCCAACTTCGAGACAGGCAAGCTGCTGGACCACGCCGGCCTGAAGCTCCTGTACCGAGACGCCCGAAACGCCGTCCAGGACCAGCGGGCCTCGCTCAACATGTGCCGCGACCTGGCCAAAAAGGAGCACTGCATCGCCTGCGTGAAGGCGGCCGTCAACCTGGCCGTCAGCCACGAATTTCAGCCCTTCTGCACCAGCAAGGTGGCCCGGAATGCGGTGAAGCCCGTCCTGTAATCCCATCCTCTTTTTTTGCATTTACCTTGGGTAATCCCCTTAAGTACATCATTTTTAATCACATTTTGTAAACTGTGTGTTCACCAGAGCATACACCGCCTCTCCGGCGGCCGGCTCATCTTCGCCCCTTCTTTCTTCTGGCAGGCGAAGGCCTTCGAAAAGGGCTCGAAATTGGCCAGCGGCAGGTTGACGCGGTACTGCTCGGGCGCATGCTCGTCGGTGTCGATCACGTAGGCGAGGGTGGCGTTGTTGCGGTAGGCGGAGCACCACGTCTGCGCGTAGACGAGGAAGAAGAGCTGGGCGGGGCTGAGGGCGGTCAGCTGGGGCGGGACTAGCTCCTCCCCCTCCTCAACTTTCTTATCAGCCTTATCACTTCGAAACGCCCTCCAGGCAGCCCTCAGCCCGCCATTATCAGCCATATTCTCCGCCAGCGTCGCATTTCCATTCAGCGACCGCCCCGTCAGCGTGTCCACCACCTCCGAATATTGCTCGCTGAAACACTGAGCCGCCGAAGCAAAGTGAACTTCCGTCTCCGCACTCCACCAATTGACCATCCGCCCCTCGGCCGAGAAGTGCCGCCCCTCCGAGTCAAAGTGATGCGTGATCTCGTGGCCGATGATGGCGCCCATTGAGGCGAGATTGAGGTAGGCCGGCCGGCCCACGTCAAAGAAGGGCGCCTGGAGCATGGCTGCCGGCAGCACTGGAGATAAGGTGATAAGAGATGATAAGAAATGATAAGAGATGATAAGAGGAGTGGTTAGAAAGAGGAGTGCTTGATAAGAAAAGAGAAGGAGTTTTTGTTTAACTTACTAATCTCATTTTTGTACTTGTTGGCGTAGGCGTTGATATTGGCGGCGCCGATTTTGTTGCTGAGGAGTTGTAAAAAAAGAGGATTTTTTAGTTTAAAAAGAAGAAATTTTTTGGTAAAAGAAGTTCTCACTCTCGAATCATGTAGTTCATCTGCCGGGAGAAGGTGATCATTCGGTGGCGACGGAGGGCGAGGACTGACTCATAAAAGTGTCCTGGTTTTACCTCGAGATCTGAAGGTGATGGTGGTGAACTTCCGTTACCACCATAAAGTCCATAGTGTTCATCCAACTTCCGGTCATCGAGGATAAAGTCGGCGTAAGCGGTCTCATATCGGGTCGCTTTTTCTTTTTCCAGCGCTTTAGCCTGCGTTTCCTTGTCCAACCAGGCGGAGGCTTCCGTTTGAAGGAGTCCTCGAAAGGCGGTTCGAATTTTGCCGATCATCGCCTCGGCTAAGGTTTTTGCGTCCTTTGGAACGTGCTCCTCGACGTAGAGCCTCGAAACGGCCAGGTCAAAGTTCTCGGTCACCAGAGCCAGGCACCAGTCCTCCAGTTCTTCCGGCGTGGAGGTTCGATTTCGAAAGTAGTAGAGGAACTTCAGTCCTAGGTAGTTGCTCAGAGTTCGAGGGCTCGTTTCCGCCAAGATTTTCGGAAGCTTCTTAAAGTATTGAAGATCGGTGATCACTACCTCAGTGTCCTCGGTGATGTTGTAGAGGTGCTGAAGGCGGAACTTCTGCACAAAAAGCTCCGGAAAGAGCGTCCAGTTGAAGGAACGGTTGGTGAGGAGGTTAAACTCCCGAAGGCTTAGGCGATTGTAGCCATCCCTGGGGTCACTGAGTTCTTCAGCGGGCGAGGTGGCCATCACCAGCTCCTCTTCGAGGAGGAGGGCTTCCGCCAGGCGCTCGGCGAGCAGTTTAAGGGTTGGGTTTTTGGGTTTCTTTTTAGTTCGAGGTTCATTATCACCCTCGTCGTCACCTTCGTCACCCTCATCATCATCTTCAGCTTCAAGGTCTACGGCTTCTAGCTCTTCAGCAGGGGTGGTGGAGTTCAGACGACCTCCTTTCCGGAGAAAGTCCACCGTCATGTTGTACACCGACTGGCGGTAGATGGAGAGGCCCGCCGCGTAGCTGACCTTGTCCGAGTAGATGATGCGGTCCTTGTCGAAGCCGTCCGGTACGGTGAAGTAGAAGACCGGCCTCGAGGTGTCGTTCGCATCCGAGTCAATGAAGAAGTCCACCAGGGGAGTGCTCTCCAGCAGGGTGAACTCCATCAGCGCCTCGAGGAGCCGCCTTTGGGAGTGATGGCTTGAAATTCCTGGTTCTTCAGCATTATCATCATCACCTTCACCTTCAGGGCCACTGTTGTCCTCAAGAAGCGGCCACTCAGTGCCGAAGATGGCCTTCAAGGCTGAATGAAGAGGTTCGAAATCGGCCTTCTCCCGGGCCTCCAGGTCGAAGCATTCGTGGTAGAGCTGGCGAGCGATGGCCACCGACTTTGCTTTGGAGGTGGTGGTGGCTGTTTTGGTGGTGGTGGTGGAGGAGTTTTTACTCCTCAGAAGCTCCCGCAGCTGACGATCAACTTTGGCGGAGAGAAGTGTGAAGGCGCTGACGCCCAGGGCGCCGGACTCCTCGTCGATTGGATTCGCCCGAATCCAGCCGTTGCAGGCGAAGGCGTAGAAGTCCTCGCAAGGGTCGAGGCAAAAGTCCGCCGCCTCGAGGATCGCCTGGCCCGTCTCAATGCAGGCCGTGCTGGTGCACACTTTCGAGGAGGAGGAGGAGGTAACGTTTTGATGCCTGAAGACCACTTCCGGCGAACATCGGTGCTGCTGATGGTCGAGGTAGAAGCTTAGCAGGAGGTACGAGGTGATCAGCAGCGCTAGGAGGAGAACTCCGGTGAAGACGCCCAAGCAGAAAAAGGAAGAAGTTCTCCGTTTTTCCTCCTCCTCCTCTTTTCTCCTTTTGTAGACTTTGTTGTTGTTGTGGTGGTGGTGATTTCTGGCTCCTCTTTTCGAGTTTATCACTATGATGGGATTACTATCTTCCAGAGAAGTTGGTGGTGATGAGGGTGACGGCGGTGGTGATGAAGAAGGTGGTGGTGATGAAGGAAAGAAGAGCACCGAAGTGTACTCTGGGGGTGACGGTGCTAGCATTATCGTCTTTAAGTTGCATCTTTTGAAGACGAAATGTTGTCACTGTGCTGAAGAACCGACGACAACAACAACAGCTGAAAATGTTTTCCACCTTCAGTGATAAATCTTCGAAGAGTGTCAGCGGGAAAGAAAAAACTTTGTGGCTACTAAAAAAAGTGAAAGTGAAAGTGAAAAAGAGAGAAACTTGCCGCATCCAAACGTTGTACTCATTTGCCTACTGCATCAAAGAGAGAGAGAGTGCACGCAATAGAAAAGTGAGGAGAAGAGGATGTCCTTGGAAGATAATTGAGCTTCTTCTTCTTCGCTTTCTTCTCCGATTTCACCACTTTCCCCACCTGTCGTCTTTGAACTCTCCCTCTGTCTCTCTTTCTCTCTAGCTAGCAACCAGTATTTGAATTTCTCTCTCCCTCTCTTTTACTGATCAATGTATAAACAAAATTTTTTTATTTTTATACATTTCTCCCCTTCGTGACGAGATGATAACGACAGCGGCGACAGCGGTGGTGGTGGTGATGCAAATGAGCTCGAATGATTTTGTTGGCTGATGCGGCGGCGGCAAAGTCAGAGAAAAAGCTGATGATGATGATGATGATGATTGTGATGACTACTACTTCGGTGATGATGAGATATGACTGAATGGCGATGACAATTGAATATATGCCTGGCAATTATGACTGCTTTATAATATTAGTAAAAGGGGAAAATGTGGTGGTGGTGGTCATATCCGTTTCATTCTCTCTTTTGTTTGAGTGCTGACTGCTGATGCCTTTGATGAGCATCAGGATATCTGTGACTGATTTGTTGATGTTAATGTTGATGTTTGTGATATGCTGAGGAAGTTGATACTGATGTCTGAAATGAAATGAGTTGAGATGACGACTGCTGCTGCTGCTGCTGCTGCTGCTGCTGCTGTTGCTGTGAGGATGAGGAAGAGCAGTTGATTTCCGCTTTTTTTGCTTTTGCTTTCTTGTGATAGCTGAAATTTAAATGAAAAAAAATTAAAAATTGGCAAATCAGCGGCGTGTGTGTGTATGTGTTGAGAAAGAGAAGTACAATTAAATCTAATTTAAATTTTTGGAGGTTTTTTATTTCAGTTCAGTCAAAGGGGCGCATAAAAACAGACTTTTTATTTAATTTTTCTTTGACCTATTTTAACTTTAATTTTTAATCATAAATATTTTTTAGTAAAAAAACTTGTTTCTAAAAAGAATGAAATTTTATCTTCTTTTCTTTGCCTCTTTTTTAATTTTTGAACACTTTACCACTGGCGACGATTGGACACACAATGGACGTAACTCGCCTTCTTCGGATTACGACGACGACGATGATGATGGGGAGCACAAAGTGAACAGCCTGAAACGAGAAGCCAAGCAGCTGCAAATAGGCGTCGCCCTTCCCTGGACCCAGACCTCCAGTCTGAATCTGTCCTCCATTCCCCGGCAGTACCTGGTGCCTATCAAGGACTTCTACTACATAATCAAAAAGGACTACCGCCGTCCTTACCCGCCTAATTACAAGAGAATAGATCCGGCCATTGACTACGTTTGCAAGGTGACAGTAGGCAAAGGGGTGAAAATAGTCGGTCGGGTAAGTGAAGAAGGGAGGAGGTGTGGTTGAAAATGATTTTTAAAAACAACAAAAAAATTTTTAAAAAACTTTTTACTAGCTCATCTACGACAAACAGCAGTGCCTCATTCCTGAGCAGTTTTCGGCGGCTCAAAACGCCGCTCAAATCAGCTCCATCTCCGCTGAAGGAATCACCAGCATTAAAAGTGGCAGCCAGTGGCCGCACTTTGAGGTGCTGCTCAATCCTCGAGGCTTCACCCTCGCCTGGGCGGCACTTGATCTTCGCCAAGGAGGAGGAGGAGGAGGAGGAGGGGCAAAGATGGGCCTCATGCCGGCAAGACCGGTGCTAGCTGAAAAGGTTCCTAGAACAAGGGTTTTATCCTATTCACCGTTCATTGCCGTGTACAAACCCAAAGAGACCAGCCCCGGGGTGTACTACACCGGCGTCGTACAGGAGGTCTCTGAAAGCGGGACACTGGCTTTCTACTACGGCCTGTACAATGTACAGCGGCTGCCGGCGTATGTGGTGTCGGTGCTGGCGGTGCTCAACACTCGAATGCCGCCGCCACCACCAAATTATCATGGCTTTACTGGCTAGAATGCTCTTTTTGTATTGTGGTTGATGATGAACCAATCTTGCAGTTGTGTTTATTTTGTTCTGATGAAAATGTCTTTGTACGGGTAATTAATTACCTGATGAGGTCTGATGAGAGATGAGATGAGATGAGCTGGGATGAGTGTCTGGAGATGAGCTACAATTATGCCATATTTTCAGTGGTGTTGTTGTTGTTCAAGTCAGTGTTCACCACCTGTTGACTGATGCTGACGCTGTCTGACTTTTCAAAGTTGTTTTTGGTTGTCTGCTGCTGCTCTTTTTCACTCGTTGATTCCTGCTGCTGCTGATTATTACCACTACTCATCGACAGTGCCCTTCCCCACTTTTCCGGCTCCGAGTTGACGCCGAAGAGGAAGACCACGGCTCCAAAGGCGTAGATGGCGGCGCCGATGCCAAACAGAATGTTCCACTGCCTCATTAAATTGACCTTCAAAGTAGGAGGAGAGGAGAAGAAGAGAACAACAACTTAGATCGAAATAGCCCAAAAAGCGTTCAATTTCGAAACACTTACATTCGGCTGGTCGAGCATCAGCCCAACGAAGAGGGGCGCCAGAAAACCGGGCAGGCTGGCAATGGCGTTGGTGAAGCCGTAAATCGAGCCGCTGTAGTTGGGCGCCACGTCGACGACGATCAGGAACTCGCCACCGGCGGTCAGGCCAATGACCAGCATGGACAGATTGAGGAGGAGGACAATGGCGGCAATGTTGCAGCCCGCAACGGGAATCAGGGCGAGGAAGAGCGCCCCGCCGAGGAGGGCAATCGACTGGAAGGCCTTCCGAGAGGCGGTCTTCGAGACCAGCCGCTTCCGGCCCACCACATCGGAGACGTAGCCCCAGAGCAGGGAGGAGAGGCCCAGGGTAATGTAGATGGAGGCGTTGACGTAGCCATTCTACAGCAGGAAACAAAAGAGGTCTTAATTTGTACACAAAAAAAACCCAAAAAGATGAAGGTCACTTACATAGGTCATCGGCATGTGGAGGACCTTGCTCAGGTAGCTCGGAAGCTTCGAGACGAGAAAGAGACTGCCCCAGCCGTTGCAGAAGCGGGTCACGGCGATGGCCCAGATTTTGGGCGAGCTGAGGATGCTCCTCCAGGGCACCAGAGCTTTTTTCTTATTACTCGAAGAGCTAATGGAAAGGTTGCTGGTAATGTACACCCGCTCGGTGGGGCTAATCCGCGGATGCGACTGGGGCTCATTGTACACCAGGTACAACCACGGGAGGGTGAAGAGTAGGGCCACCGAGCCGAAGAGGTAGAAGACCCAGGGCCAGCCGGCGTACTGGGAGAGGAGGCCGCAGATGGGCATGGTCAGTACGGCCCCGAGGTTACCGGAAGCGACGATCAGGCCAAAGGCCAAACCGAGCTCGCCGGTGGGCATCCACCTGGGGAGGATGGTGTAGAGGGCGGGGGTGACCACTCCCTAGGAAAGAAGAAAAAGATGAGCCCATTTTTTTAGTCCCAGAAAAAGGTAAACAAAAGGCGTCTATTTGTACCTGCGCCAGCCCGGTGACTATTCGCACCGTGATGACCAGCGAGGGGTGGAGCTGGGCGCTAATTGGAATGGCCAGCGTTCCCAGGGCGCAGGCGGTCATCGAAATGGCTACCAGAAGCTTTGTTCCAACCAGATCGGCCAGCTGGCCTCCGTAGGCCATCGTGAGGATGTAGCCGTAGTAGAAGGCGCCCAGGATGACGCCCACCAGCGACTCGGACCAGTCGAAGCCTTTGGGGGTGACCTGTGGAGGTTACATACAAAAATGGAGGTTGAAATTATCAACAAAAAGAGCTTGTCAATTCAGCGCTTACCTCAAATAGGCGCAAAAAGTTGGGCTGAACTGTTGTTGAGGTGAGTATTTGGGAGTAGTTTTGCTGAGGCTCATTGTTGATAATTTCATTTGAGGGACAGCTGTCGAGGTCGGTTCCGTTGTTTACGGAGGGCATCTCCTCCTTGACCATCGCCACGATGGTCATGTTCAGGTCGAGGCGCATCGTGTAGGAGATGGCGTTGGTGAGGCAGCACAGCAGCAGGATGATGTACCGCGTTTGGATGCAGCCTGAAGGGAAAAGTAATCAAATTAAAGAATTGAAAGGTTTGAAAGAAAATAAATACCATTTCGTGCGCCATTTGCAGTGGTATTGCTAGATTGGGAGATCGTTCTGCCGATGGAAGTTTTGGTTATGGTCGTCGTTTTTGAGGTGGTGGTGGTGATGCCTGAACCTTGCTTTGGTGAGGAGCACATTTTTGATGCACTGGTGATTTTGAGGCTTTACAGGTTTGGGACAATTGAGTGTCTGCACAATCAGATGAGATTGAGTGATTGATTTAGTGAAAAACTAAAAACACTTTTTCAAAGACAGTCTTTAGAAAGCATCTTTTACCCAAACTGCTCTGAATAGCTCATCACTACCAACTGTCAACTGTTTTATACATTTTTTTCCTTTTCATCTGCTGACCAATGTGACTTTGGCCCCTGACGATTAACCGACGCCCTCAGTTTGATCGAGCGGCGTTGGACCGGTTAATTGCACCCTCGTAGTAGAGGCGCAATAAAACGCACCTCAAAACGCTACTGAAATTTTCTCCATCTTTGGTGAAATCAACGGTGTGTGTGTGTGTGTGTGTGTGTGTGTGTCTGTAATTGCGGACATTGTTCAGAGGAAGACTCCTCGGAAGGCAATGGATGAGATCGACTCACGCGCGCGCGTCTAATCACCGGCGCCAGCCGCCGCCACTGACACTGCTCATACTGTCGACTTTGATCTTTTTTTCCCTCAATACTTGAGCAACACCACAATGCAAACTAGCGGAATTAAGGTTTTTACTTTAGGCACTGGCTAGTACATTACCATTAGGGTGAGGATGACGACAGAGTTTGGGTGTAGAGAGGAAATTGACAGAACGGCAGTTTGACATTGAAAGTTTTCAGTGACATCAAAAGTTCATGAGATGATGAGTGTTTATGATTGTTTTGTTTTGCTTTTTGGTGGAAAATGCCTCAACTTTTCATCAGTCAAAAAGAGAATTGTTTGCGCAACCTGTACTAAAAGTGTGCTTTTGTGTGTTGTACTTGTGCCAATTTTTTTTTGCTTACTGCTCTGATAACAGCAACAAAATAACTCTACAGTTTTAATTTAGGATTTTGTTCTAGGCCAGATTTTTGTTACAAGGCAACCCTTTTATTAGAGTGACGACAGTGACGTGTTGTTTAAATCGCAAAATTGGCCTTGAATTTATGTAATGCAGGAAAGTTTTTTAGAGTAGAAGTTCAATGCCTGATCAATCAGTGAAATCAGTGCAATTTTTATTTTTTTTATTTTTTGTTGATTTTTTGTGACATGAACTCTTTGCCATTAATTTGTTGTTGTCGTTGAAAAACACTGAATTGAAGTAAAAGTCAATTCAGTGGCCACTTGCTACTTTTCGATCATCGATTAATTGATTGATTGATTGACCGATTTACCATTTAAAATTTAGCATCACACACACAATTTTAAACCTTTTCCCTAAACTAACTTCTAGCCCGGTCCCTAGCCAGATAAACTTTTTTAATGGACTCATCACCTTGGCGAGAGGCAAGTGAGCCCGGCAAAGTTTATCAATCAACAGGTTTTTAATTTTAAATTCAAATCATCATTTTACAAACAAAACAAAACAAAATAACAATCAGAATTAGTGTGACCGGAACTCTAAGCATTTGTGCATTAAAAAAATTTTAAAATTTTTAAACCAGACCAAATGAGAAGCAGCAAAAAAGCAAAAATGCTCTTTTCAGACTTACTGAGCTTTCACTTTTTGCTCAGGTTTATATACTCTCTCAACTTGAGCACTGGCAATTCCTGCAGCAGCTAATAATAATAACATCGTCGTCAAAAGATCATCATCATCGTCACCACCACCTGTTGCCTACTTCAATAAAACGCAGTAAATGTAACTGCTGATGACGTTTTTATGACACCAGCCAAATGATGTGCACTTCTATTTGTCATTTACTTTTTTTTGTAGTGGCTCAAACTTCAGCCACGCAAGTGCCTCAAAGAGCTGGCACACATGTTACTTCTTTTTTTACTTGCAAGTGCAGCATATACAATTACAAAAAATAAAAGACACTTTTATGACATCGCTTTCTGGAAAGGGGTGTTAAAAACGCCCGAGCACTCTGTAGTGTCACTGAGCTCGTGAGTATTCCCAAATGATCTGGTAACACGGTGAACAGATTTTACTCAAAAAAAGTTACCATCGCCAAATTTGGTATCGTTGGAATGGTAAAATTGAGTTGAGTAAAATGGCATTTGTGGTTTATTTGTAACAGGTCCTGGGTTTCCGGTTCCGGTCAAAAGGAGTTTAACTGTACAAAAAATCCTAAAAATTTTTTTTGATTAGTTTTTACTAAACTTAATCTGGTAAAATTAACTAAAAAGGTGCTTCTATTTATTAAAAATAAGTTTGCTCAAATCTGATAACAATTGCAAAAAAAGTTATGATAACTGATTAAAAGTTAAATTATACAAATTTTAGCAGTGCTTTTAAAGTGCTGTAAAAAATGTTACCATTCAAGTTATACATCTAGTAAATAGTTTTTAATTACGGGAAGTTTATTTCTGACAGTAAAAAAATTTTAGCTGGACCGGAAGTAGAACTTCTTTTTTGGAACTTTTTACTTCCGGTTTATATTTTGTTGAAAAAAATATATGTTAGAGCCCTATTAAAGAAACTAACAATGCGTTTTTTGTTTTTTTAAAATCGAGCAAGTACGAGTGCTAAAACAATTAATCAAAAAAAGGAGTTTTATTGAGTTTTATTAAACTTTAAAAATTTTTAAAAAGTGTT
>JAALOO010000892.1_pt1 | contig 23909 bp, 12 predicted proteins | sample 7257641 | NCBI WGS metagenome assembly JAALOO01 (sample SAMN14085613, study PRJNA598686) | mite metagenome | biome: ENVO:01001000; feature: ENVO:01001002; material: ENVO:01001226; isolation source: single female mite from University of Michigan culture on fish food culture... ...
GAGAGAGAGAGAGAGAGAGAGAGAGAGAGAGAGAGAGAGAGAGAGAGTGAGTGAGAGAGAGAGAGAGAGAGAGAGAGAGTTGGGAGATTTTTACTTTGTTTTCACGCACTAATTCCTCCTCCTCCTCTTTTTCACTCCTCCTCTACCGTACTTACTCCGTACCGCCACCACTGTATCACTAGTTACTACCGTCGAGACTCCCGTAACGTTCCCAGTAGAGAGAAACAGGAACAACAAAGACTGCTGCGACATCAATTCTGGCAGCAGCATCCGCCACGGCCCTCATCTACCGGATTGACTCTTTCTTCCTCATCAGCACCACCACCACCACCACCACCACGGCCGGTGGACCGTCTACCGTGGGAGCCAAGGGTGAATGTCGTGGTGGTGAACTCACTCACCACCAGCTCAGTAAACTCTAAAATCTCCACCTCAATGAACTCCGTGGACACTAGCTCTGCTGGGCTAAACACCAACTCCAACTCTAACAATAGCAACAACAACAACAACGACAACAGCAACAATGACCGCTCTGATGACCCTGTTCCAATGAACATCCCTGATGACAACAGCAGCAGCAGCAGCAGCTCTGTCCCCCCGCTGATGATGGTGCAGAATTCACTGCAGAATTCACTGGAAAATTCACAGAATCCTCAAACTCCTCAGAATCCTCTACAGAATCCTCCTCAGAATCTGCAGAATCCACAGCAGCAGCAGCAGCAAGGTCGTACAGCCAACTCTGCGGGCGCCAAACGGAAACGCAGCAGCAGCAGCAGCAACAGCAACAGCAAAAACGACCGCTCAGGTGAAAATAGACGAAACCAAAGACGAAGTCCACCTCCTCCAAAGAGGCTCTGCCGCAGTGATCGAACTGAAAGGGTGATAGTGGGCGGCGGGCCGACCCTTACCACCACCATTGTCCAGGTTATGGATAATGATGGTAATGGTAATGGTGAGGAAGAGGAAAGAAGCAGCAGTAACAGTAGCACCAGCAACAACAGCAACAACAACTCGTCTGATGGTAATCAGGTGAACATGGTGGTGATGATGAACAACGGAAACCTAGCTGACAATGAGGAGGAGACGGATGAGGATGATCACCCCCGTCACCCTCATCACCATCACCATCACCGCCACCACCGCCACCACCGACAGCCGTCAACTAGCTCCGATCCTCGGGAGAAGAGGGGACGACGCAAACGAAAGCGCTCGAAAAGTCGCAGCTCCAATGAAACTTCTTCTTCTTCTTCGACCTCCTCCTCCTCCTCCTCTCCCTCCTCTGTCTATTCTTCCGAGGCTTTAGGCGAAACGAGGCTGAAACTTCGACGAGTCGACGGCGGTGGTGGTGGTAGTGGTGGTCCTCCTGCTCTGTCCTCCTCCTCTTCTTCCTCCTCTTCAGAGCAGCAAAGCAGTCCAGGAAGTAGCAGCAGCAGTAGCATCAGTCCAGGCACCAGCCACTCTGGCGAAGAAACCGAGCTCAGCGGAAGTTCACCGGTAACCGAGAATGAAACGGTAAACCTGGTGGCCGCTGATGATGATAATCACGATGCTCTTGATGAACTTGCTGATGCTAGTGGTTCTGGTGATGGTGATGGTACTTCGAGTAGTGAAGGTACTCTTTCTTCTTCTTCCCCTCGAAATGACCAAAACCACAACATCGAAGTTGATCAAAGTGGAGCCAGAAATGAAGAAGAAGAAGAAGAAGAAGAAGAAGAAGAAGAAGAAGTCGCTGCTGGTGGTGGTGGTGGACATGAAAATCTGCTCATGCTCGCCCAGGTGGCCGCCACTCGGCAGTACCAGCCAGTGGAGAGGGCCTTCGACGCCGTCGATGCCGTCGATGCTGAAGTTCAGGGCTATTTCGACCCCTCCCTCCAAGAGCCTCCAGACCTGCTAGACCTGCTTCAGGCCGGCCTACGGCAAATGGTGGAAGTGGTGGAAGTGGTGGAAGTGGTGGAAGTCTACTACCGAGAGGAGGAGGAGGAGATCTTTCAGCTGCATCAGCGGCTTCAGGTGGCGGCGGAGTTGCCTCCCAATGAGTTTCCACGAGGGTACCTGGAGATGGTGGCCGCGGCTGCCGCTGCCGCTGCTCACCTCCAAGCGGCTGCTCAAGAAGTGGCTGAAGAAGGAGGGGGAGAAGGAGGAGAAGGAGGAGGAGTTCCTGCTCTTCAGCATCGCTTACCACCTAGGGTTAATGAGCCCGTGGTTTATAAGGTAGGCGTGGCAGATGAAGAATTTGACGTTGAAGTTAAATTTGAAGTTGAAGATGCAGATGAAGGAGTTCAGCCAGATCCTATGGAGGAGGAGGAGGAGGAGGATGAGGATGAAGAGGAGGATGAAGATGAGGATGAGGATGAAGATGAGGATGAGGATGAAGATGAGGATGAGGATGATGAGGAGGAAGCGTTCTCCTCAGACTCCTCCTCGGTGGAGTTCTTTGACCCTGAAGAAGATGATGATGATGATGATGAAATTGTCTTTGATGGTCCGTTTGATGATGATGATGGTGAAGTTGAAGGGCCTCCGCCCTTACAATCATCTCCTTCTTCTTCGTTCCTCTATCCCTGTCGGGACTGTGGTCAGAGCTTCTCCAAAAGAAGCCTTCTTGCAACGCACATGGTGGAAAAGCATCCGGAACAGTTCTAGAAGCGTCCAAGGATTCAAAGCAGTAGCCACCGCCGCTGCCACCATCATCTTCTGCTTAATCAGCAGAGCTGAAAGCTGGATATGGTCATCATTATTATCATCATCATTTTCAACATTTTAACTATTCAGTTTATCTTATTTTTCCATTCCTTTTTATTAACATTGTCTTTGTCCATTTTGACTACTCAACATATTTTTATTTTATTAATAACTCCTTTTATTGCTTTTTCAAACACATTTTGAACACAATATGCCAACCAAAGCTGCTATTTTCGCACAATTAATATTTTTGAATTTGTAAAACTCCCTTCTCATCTTGGCAAAGCTATGTTTTCGCACAATTTGTATCTTTTGCACTTGTTCAACTTTTTTTTCACCCTCTTTTGCTCATTTTTTCTATTTTTCCATCCAAAGATCTCTCCAACACACTTCTTTTCACTGTACACTTTTTAACTGCTGTACACTACACATTAACTCACCACATCTTTATCACTCCTTTGCTCATCTTCTAACTTCTTCTTCTTCTTCTTCTATTCACCTACTACTATCAACTACTTTTATACAACTGCTTTAACTGCTATATAACACATACGATAAATAAATAATAAAAATCCTTTGGTTGAGCAGCAGCAGCACTTACCCGGTAGAAGTAGTTGGTTGGTTGGTTGAATGGATGGCTCCCATCTTTTGCCCCCTTCTGCGTCTGACAGCAATCCCTTTGGCTTTGCTTTGCACTGCTTTGCTTTGCTATGCTGTGCTGTGTTTGCCCCTCGTCTGGCGAACTGTCTGGTTTTCTTTTTCTTCTTTCCTCCTCCTTTGTTTTCTTTTTCTTCTTTCCTTCTTTCCTTTCCATCCTTGCCCAGTGTGTACTTCGTGTGCACTTGCTGCTGCTGCAGTGCTGGGCTGACAGCTTCGCGTCTCCTTTTCCTTCTCTCTCTCTCTCTCCTCGCTCTTGCCTGTCTGAGAGTCCGTCGATGTCTGTGTCTGCGTCGCTGCCAGTTTCTGCCTTTCTGTTCACTAGCTTGGCCACCACCGAAAGCTGTTGACGACTGAGAGAGTGAGAGAGAGCGGAGCTGCCTGAAGAGAGAGAGAGAGAGAGAGAGAGAGAGAGAGAAAGCAAGTGCTGCGTCTGCGACGAAACGGCAGCAGCCACCGTCGCCGACAGCCGCCGCCGCTTCTTCTTCTTTTGTGGATCCTCTTGGTCTTTCCATTCATTGATGTTGCTGGCTGTGTGTTCTGATTTTCCGCTTTCAGTGCACTTGATTCCATCTCGAAGTTCTTAACTCGATTCTTCACAAATGGAACCACCGCTTCAGTTGTTATCTTTGTCGTCCTCATCCTCATCCTCACCTCCTTCTTCTTCATCCCCATCACCATCCTTATCTCCATCATTATCTTCAGCTTCCTCATCACAGCTTCTGCCATTCGCCTGTCGGCTCTGCTCCCTCTCCTTCGCCAAAAGCCACTCCCTTGCAGAGCATGTCATGTGCCGGCATTCCACCACTAAGGAGGAGGAGGAGGAGGAAAATGGGGACAAGGATTCTTCTTCCTCCTCGCCACCGCCATCATCTTTTTCTTCTTCTTCAGCATCAACTTCTTCAGCAGCAGCATCGTCAGCTTCGAATTCATCATCACCTTCTTCTGCTTCGCCGGTGTCTTCAGAATCTTCACCCTCAGAAAAGAAGTTCAAGTGTGCCCACTGTGAGGTGGTGGCGGCCACCAAGAGCGACCTCCACCGCCATGAAAACAACAGCCACCGCCTGCAGCAGACGGAGCGCTTCCTCTGGGCGATGTACAGTGAACAGCGAAGTCAACAGTCTAGCAAAAATTTGAGGCCAATGACTGATGATAGTGTTGAGGGTGGTGAGGAGTTTGTCGAAGAGCTTTTAACTGAGGAGAAAAGTCCCAACCGAGTCCTCGACCCGTTTCTCCTCAGCACCGCCTACCGCTGTTCACTGTGCGGGCAGGCGTTTACCTACCGCTGTCGGTGGCATCTAGTTCACCGGGATGAACTTCCAAATGATGATGATGCTGATGATGACAATAGCTTGAAAGTAAATAAAAAGGGCCCAGCAGAGACGACCCAGCTGCCCTTTCCCTGCTTCTTCTGCATCAAGAAGATCTTCGAGGCAAAGAAGCGACGGGCGGCAGAAATTAAAAGGCAGCAGCAGCTTCGAAATTCAAAGACAAACAGTGAGCAGCCAGCAAATTTGACTGTGATTGAGCTTGATGACGAGGACCAGGAGGAAGAGGATGAAATGGAAATTGTTGGTGGTGGTGATGAGCCGATCTCAAGCGAAAAGCTTCCAGGACAGACCAATGATAAAAGTTCTAAAGGTGATAATAAAAAGGACGACAATCAGAAAGTAGAACTTGCTTCAGTGCCAAATAGAACCTCAGCAACGCCGCCGCTTACAATAACCGCCAAACTTACCTACAAATGCGCCGGCTGCCGTCTTCGCTTCACCAGCCGCGAGGACCGCGCCGACCACGAGGCGGCCGAGGGCCACCGGCCCTCGAAGTTCGCCTGCTCCATCTGCGGTCGAGTGCTGCGAGATCGCTACAAGCTGGACCGCCATCGAGCCACAGTTCACGCCGACCTTCCACAGCACCTTCTGCAGATGAGCTTCGGCGATTCGAAATCGGCAAACTCCGAACATTTGGGGCCAATTCGAACGCCCTCCGCCGTGGGCGCCTTCCAGTGTCCGCTCTGTCGGAAGCGCCTCAGTCGGAAGGATCACCTGAAGGAGCACCTGAGAAAGCGGCATAGCTGGCGAGGTGCCATTTCGAATTCGGCCATTTCGCTGGCGGCGGCGAAGGCGGCGGAAAGAAAGACGGTCCAAGAAGAGTCCAAAGAAGATCTGAAAAAGATGGAGGTTAGTGATAATTATTTGGGTGATAAGGAGGAAACGAAAGCAACTACAGACCAAAACAGTGAGACAAATCATCATGTTCATCTTCGCCTGGAGATTGAAGCCAACGGCTTCATTTCATCATCAACAAACAAATTCTCGTCTTCAGCGTCCTCATCCTCTTCTTCATCCTCCTCTTCAGGAGTCTCTAGCGGCAACAGCAGCTGCAACTGTTCGCCGACGATCATCTACTAATAAAAACAGCTGAACCAGAATATTCTGGCGAAAAGAATTTCTTCGCAAAAATTGAAAGGATCAGAAAGTTGAGCGAAAAAGTCAAGATCAAAACAAACTGCAGCAGCAGTCTTGCTCTTGTTCATCTTTTGATCGGCAGATGGCGCAACTTGGCAGCGCAAAAAATGAAAAATTGAATCTCTTGCGCGCGAAACAAAAACACAACAATTTTTTACCGATTTGCTGGAGCTGTGCAGAGAAACACTTTGTCCACACTTTTTCTTCTTTTCGGTCATCCATCGCACAGACAATTACAGGGTTACCACAAATAAACACACACACACAATTTTTAAGTACAAATCAGCGCAACAAAATGGCTTCACTAGGCTTTACAACTTTCAACTTTGAATCTTTTCATCATCATCTTTTTCTCCTTCTTTTATACCACTTCTTCTACTAAAAGTAGCTCTCCTTCTTATTTCAATTTCAACTTCAATTGCAAGTACAACTTGTCCTTGTGCTTTAAATACCTTGTCAAGATGAATTGAACTCTTCTTCTAGTATACCTTAGTATACGCGCATATTTTGGCTATTTTAATTGTCTTTTGCTTCTTCTTTCTGTTCATTTTCAAAAAATGGACCAGATTTTTATTTGTCTCTTTTCCTATCCTTATTCTTCTTTTCCTTATCCTTCTTTCTTGTCCAATACCACTACGCCCACAACACACGCACACAAACAAACAAACAAACACACGAAGATAATAAAAGTAAAAACTTTAAATAATTAATTTGCATAAAATATTTTTAAAATGTTTGATTTTTGCCTGCACGTTTCTCTTTTCTCTTTGTGTGTTTGCACAGTGTCCACAACTGGCCAAGGCAAATTCCTTTCAGAGACAAAGTGCGTCAGAGGCCAAAATGGGGAGCTGCCTTGCAGAGCCTTATTTCGATTGACATTGGTAGTATATTTTGCTCTACTTTTGAAGCGATTGAATTAAACTATTGATTCACTTTTTCATTTTTGCACCTTGTTACTGCTCTTTTTTAGAAGATTCTGTAAAGATTCAGGATTTGATCATCAACGTTTTGACTTTGAGCCACACGGCGTGCGTCACGTCCTCTCTGAAAAGTGCAAAGTTGGCTGCTTTTTGTCGCTGAAGAATTTTTTTGTTGCCTCATTTTCTCGTTTTCGCCATGTGCTTCATGTTCAAGAATTAGTTTCAGAATGTTTTTAAGAATGCCTCCTTTTCTTCGTTTTCTAAAGCTGCTTTTGATGATATTCTCTATCTGGTCGGATAATCTTCTGGCCTCGTCGGCCCAGTTCACCATTCCCGGTGGCGTCCATTACCACTGGCACTGGGACGAGCAGGATCAGAAGGTAAGTGGTTGATTTTTGGTCTTATTTTTGGTGTGAATTTCATCATCACCCTCATCATCTTATCTTCTCATCTTTGTCACCCTCATCTCATCACCACCCTCATCATCACCACCACCACCAAAACCGAATCAAGATCATCCGACGCGTCTACGAGTCCCACGAGAATTACACCTTCACGGCGTACAAGTTTCCCGAGCCAGACTACACCGCACAGTACGTCTTCATCGCTTTTGTCACCTTCTGCTCACTTGCCTCCTTCGTCTGCTTCGGCCTAATCGTCTACGAGGTGACGCGGATCGTCAAGAGTAGAAGACTGGAGAAAAAACGGGAAAGATCTGACCTCGAAGGACAAGGACAAACAGGAAAACAATCGCAGCCAAAATCGAATGGAGATTACGCCTTTTTCGAAAATCAGGACATTACACTGCAACAAAAGCTGGGCAGCGGAAAGTTTGGCAGCGTCTGGCGAGCTGTGGTGGAGCCCAAGGTTGATGGTACCTCTCCTTCTTCGCCTTCTTCTTCAGAACAACAACCTCAGCCTCTTCAAGGCAGCCAAAGTTCACCACTACCAACATCAAATACTTCGAATACCACGGTAAAGAAGGACGTCGCCGTGAAGGTCTTCACGGGCAAGGACGAGCGCAGCCTCTCAATGGAGCGCTTCATCTACGACCTGCCCGGCATGGCCCATCCCAACCTTCTCCGCTACCTGGCCGCCTTTGAGCTTCGGCCCTTACCATTACCATCAGAAGATTCAAAGAAGCAGAAGAAAGGAAAAGCAAAGAGCGAAAGCATTCCGCCGCCTTCTCAGCGAACCTTTTGGCTGGTCACCGAGTACCACCGCACCGGCTCGCTCTACGACTACCTCAGCCGACAGAAAAATTCGGAAAAATTCACCGTCCACCAGCTGCTCTCCCTCGTCCACGGCCTCGCCTCGGGCCTGTCCTTTCTCCACAACTTTGGCGATTATCACCACGGACGTCAAGGAATGTCCTCCATAGCTTTGCGAGACTTCAAGTCAGCCAATATCATCCTCGCAGAGAACGGAAATGGCTCTCTGCGGCCGCTCATCGCCGACCTCGGCCTGGCCGTCGTCTTCTCCAGTGGCGGCGAAGCCTTCGGCCAGGCGCTGGAACGGGTCGGCACGCCCCGGTACATGGCGCCCGAGGTGCTCAGTGGCCACCTGGACCTCACCACGCCCGCCGCCTACCTCGCCGTCGACATGTACGCCCTGGGGCTGGTCCTCTGGGAGCTGCTCAGTCGAACCGAGGCTGAAGAAGCTGGTGAAGAGCTGGAAAGCTATCGACCACCGTATCAGGAATATCTCGGTGCTGAAGGTCGTCGAGTACCGCCCTCGGTGGCGGAGATGCACTCCCTGGTCGTGGGCCGAAGACTGCGACCTTCAGTGAAGAGCGGCTGGTTCGGTCGAAATAGCCGAGGAGGAGGAGTTCAGGTGGTGGTGGTCGCCGAGTCGATGGTCGACTGCTGGGACGTGGACGGCGAGGCGCGGCTGAAGGCGGCGACGCTGCTGATGAGGATGGAGGCGCTGATTCTAGAGGGCGAAAAAGGAGGTTCTAAAGAAGAGGAGAAAGAGGTCGAGGAGGAGGTCTTTGAAGTTTGAGGAGTTTGTTTTCAACCTTTCTTTTTAGTATCTCATTTTAGTTAGAACTAATTTTAGTCAGCTTTAGTAGTAGTAACTAGTAGCTAAACTGTAAACAGAGCTGCATTTTTTTCCTGCTGCATTTTTGAGCTCCTTCTCATCATACTCATCATCATCATCATCAAAAGATCTACTTTTATTTTTATTTTTTTAGTTGGAGGTGTGCGTTTTTGTAAGTTCATCAGTAAGCTCTCTGATGAGCTTAGGAGGAACTCAAATGTTTTTTGTTTAATAAATAAGCTTAAAACTTTTTTTAGGTTTAGGTTTAGGTTGATTTATATTAGTTGGACAGATCACCGTGCAGGCGAAGGCAGGCGAGCAGACCGTGGTCGCCGCTGATCTTGGCGCCGATTTCGACGTTGTGCAGATTGGGCAGCAGCTTGGGGACGGTCACTGAAGAGGAGGAAGAAAAAAGAAGGTAAATTTTTCGAAAACTTTTCGAAGTTCTTCTTTTTCTCCTCAACTACTTACGAGCATAGTTCAGGTGGACGTGTTCGCCCTTCTTCACCGGACACTTCACGTACTTGCAGCCGTCTCGGTCGACGCCGGGAATCGGTATCTCCAGGCCCTCGACCTTGGCGCTGAGGTGGACGCTGATCTTCGCCGTGTCCTGGTTGCTGATCATCTCCGCGTCCAGTGCCAGCGGCTTGCCCTTGTGCAGGACGCAGGTGGCCACGCCGTCGGCGCACTGCGAGATGTTCAGCTTCACCACCTCGTGGTGACCTGGAGAGGAGAAGATAATCGAAAAAGGAGGTTAGTTTTGGGAGTTTGATTTTTGGAGTTTGATTAGAACGTACCGCAGTCCTCGAACTTGACGTTGCCGGCAAAGGCCACGGCGACAAAGGCGAGAGCGACGATGAGCTTGGCGTACATTTTTTGGTGGTAATGTTTGAGGATGCAAAAGTGATGGTCAGCTGAGGTGAATGAGGTGATTGGTTTCGTTGTGGAGGCTTGCCTTTTTATACTTTTTTTTGGCTATCAGCTGGTCGATTTTGGATCGTCTCTCTCTTTGTTTTTTTTTGGAATACCGCCACAAATGCTCTCTGTGTATCCTGGCGGATGTGTCCAGTGAGAGTGATTAAACGTAGGCAAATGTTTGTGTGTTAAGTGGGCAAAAGTTGGCGACTGTGGTTCTCCAAACAGAGGTCGTCCACTGTACGGCAGTGAGTACAAGTGAGGAGATGTGTTTGTACAGTTGGGCTGATTAAATTCTCGCTAATTAGGCTGAAGGCGTGTGTGTGTGTGGTAATTAAAGTAAAAAGATTACTATCATGATAGTGAGCACTTCTGATAGTCTTAGATCTCCGATTTTAAAGTGTCTGGCAAGGGATGGACGTCGTCACTAACTAGTTATCTGTCTGAAGGTCAAGTACCGGAGATAGAAAGATAGTGATCACCACCACCACCACCGATTCGATTGACACATTTAGCCGTTAATTAGGGTATTTTGTGTACTGGAAAGGAGACTAAAAATGATCAAAGGCAGTTTATTTTTGGTACAAAGATTTGGTGTGTGTGTGTGTGTGTTCACTAAAACTAAAAAAAGTTGATCAAGTCTCAAAGAAACAAAACGAGAAAACAGTCGATATTCTTTGGTAGAAAGCTTTGGTCAGCAGAAAAAATACCCAGTTTTCAAACTCTTCACTCTCCTCTCAATCCCTAAACTTGGCCTTCAACGAAGCGGGCAGCGGCACCACGTACACCACCGTGTTGATCAGAAAGGCGGCCAGCGCAAAGATGAAGACAAAGGCAAAGTTCTTCCAGAAGACCAGCGACCACTCGGGGACGTCCTTCACGTCCTTCAGGCGCTGGTCGAGAAAGTGGTTCCCACTAAGGAAGACACACTTCCCCGCGATGATGTTCCCCGCGCAGAGCTGCAGCGTTCGATTGGCGGCCGCGTACGGGACCCGCACAAGGTCCTCATTGAACTGAAACTCCCCAAAGTGCAGCGTCCAGCCGGCCCAGTAGTAGAGGTTGAACCAGTTGAGGTAGTAGGCGGCGGGCGGGGCGGCCATCATCGAGCGGACGGTGGCGCTGCCCAGTAGAAGGGCGGGCGTTAGGAGCGTGGAGGCGGTCACCGCCGCCCTGAAGCGGCCCTTCACAAAGGCCATCACGCCGATGGTGGTCTGCTCGGCGAAGGCGGCCACGCCCCAGAGGGTGGCCGCGAAGACCGTCCACCGGTAGTGCCAGTGCTCGGGGTCGAGGCGGAACGGGGTGGTCCAGTAGGTCAGAGAGGCGGAGGCTGCTGCTGATAACAGGCTAAAGGGCAGGTTTGCCAGGGTGCTGGTGAAGACGAGGGAGGGGCCGCGGTAGAGGGCGAGGCGGCTGGAGTCCTCGTAGAAGCGGTTGCGGTGTTGGGCGACTGTAGGGGAGAAATAGAAATTAGAAATTGGAAGTTGTGCAGAGTTTGCCTTTCTGTGCAACAGGTGGCGCCGTGCAGTGCTCGGTTGTTTTGATTTTGATGTTTGGCTGCTCCTAGAAAACAACAAATCACCACTACTTACAGTAATCCACGGTGACCACCGGCGTGAGGAAGGTGATGGCGGCCAGCAGGCAGAAGATGATGCTCGACCGAGTTTGGAAGCTGTTCTGCGTCTCGGCCAGCGACGGGGCGATGAAGCTGTAGAGGAGGAGGCTGAAGAGCGGGAGGAGGCCGAGGCGAGTGGCCAGCCGGCGCCAGGCGAAGTTGGCGGCGAACTGGCGGCCCGTGAGGGCCACCAGGACCGAGCAGGCCGAAGCTTTTCCGTAGGCGGTGAGAGGAATGGACAGAGGGGAGGGAGGAAGCATCGGTAGGGTGTGTTTGCTTTGAGGACCTCCACCTGAGGGACTTCCATTTCGGCTGCCACCGAACTTTCCTCGCCAGCTTTCGTGTCCTCCTCCTCCCTCCGCCTTGAACTTGTCCACGAGGGCGGCGATCTGCGCCGAGGACTCGATGAAGCGCTCCCGAGTTCGGCGGTCGACGGTGGAGAGGCAAACTAAAGTGGAAGGAAGGTAAAAAGAAGTTTAGAAAAAAAAATTGATTTTTTTTGTTTACAATCTCTGAACAGTCTGATCTCGCTCGTAGAGGACGTGACAGAGTGTTTTGATTTGATTCGAAAAAAACAGTCTCCGAAAAAAAGATTTTACTTACGATAGTACATCAGCGGATTCTCCAGCTCCGGACAGGGAAAGCCGATGCTGCTGAAGTACTCCATCATCCCCCGAGTGCTGCCCGTGTAGACGACATCGCCCAGACAGAGGAAGGTCACCCGGTCCAGAAAGGGAAAGACGTCCGACCGTGGTCGGTCGATGGTGAAGAGGACAATTCGCCCGTACTTCTTCACGTGATTCGACAGCATCGAGACGATGAAGTAGGTGTCCAGCGGGCAGAGACCGGAAGTGGGGTCATCGAGCACCAGGAGGAGCGGGTCGCGGACCAGCTGAAGGCCGATGGCCAGGCGCTTCCGCTCCGCCTCCGTCAGCTCGGTGACGTCGAGCGAGGAGACGGAGCTGAGGGCGACGTCGGCGAGCACTTGCTTCACTCGAAGTCGAAGCGGAAGCCAACTTCCGTCCGCCAGTCGGCGACCGATGATCGGCTGGCGAATGGTCATCCGCGCCATGTAGGTCAGTGTTTGGCGGACGGTGAGGCCGTCGATCAACTGACTTCGACGCGAGACAAAGCCGCACTGCTCTTGGAAGAGGCGTAGAGTAAGTGGGACGTCATTTAGGAGGATTTGTCCTCGTGTGGTTGAAGTGGAGTTTGAACTGGATGAAGATGAGGAGGAGTTTGAAGAGGGACTTCCGCTCACTCGGTGGGCGATCACCTCGAGAAGGGCCCGCTTTCCGCTGCCCTTTGACCCGAGGATGGCCATCATCTCGCCGGAGTGGACTTCGAAGGAGACGTCCTTTAGGAGCAGTCCAGAGGGAGTGCTTCCCGTTAGGCGGGACCAGAGGGAAGGTTGTCGGCTAGTTGACGGGAGGATGGGGCCCGAGTGGGAAACGGCTATGAGTTCCAGAACATGAGGCATCGTCAGGGTGTTCGGATGTTGGGGGTGATGGGGTGAGGAGGGATGGGAAGATGGGATGTGGTGGTGGTGGTGATTGGGAGGAGGAGGAACTCCACCTCCGCCGTCGAAACTCATTTCGAAACTCGAGTTTTTTTTCAGCGCCTGAAAAAAAGGTAAACAAAGGGTTAGAGAGCTGCTCGTAAACGACGTGCCGCTTTACCTAGGCAGAAACCGTGGAAAGGAGGAAATTGCGCCTATTACCGAAAATGGTGGAAAGTAATTTCAGCGTCGGTAATTCTCTTTCTTCTTTCCTTCTCCTTCTTTCTTCAGGTAAGTGAAGCAGTCAGCCAAATCAATTGTCAATTGTTTCGATGGCAGTTTTTTCCCTTGCTTGCTTTGCTTTCTTCTTCTTCTTCTTCTTCTAAGAGACAAGATAATCACGGCGGCGGCGGCAGCAGAAGAGGAGAGAAGACGAGGATAATAACATTGAAGCGGCGGTGGCGGCGGCGGACGAAAACGAGTCTGAAAATCTTTTGGAGAATATTTGATTTTCCTCCCGTCGAAAACTGAAAACTGTGCGTGGACACACTTACGAACTTTAGCCGCCAGTGGACGGGCAAAGACTGCTGCTGCTGCAGACTTCTACTTCTCCTCGGTTGATCTTTGTTTCGCCTGTCTTGGGAGCTGGCTCTCCTCTTCTCTTTCCTCTTCTTCGTCTTCAAAACAAAAGTTGAGAGTCGGACGCCGTTGCCGTTGTTGCTGATGTTGCTGCCGAAGAAGAAGAAGAAGAAGAAACAGGTGCTCAAAACTTGTTCTCTCTCTCTCTCAATCGCTCCCACTTCTCTCGAATAATACAACACAATGCACCACTCGCTCACCTTTCTCTCTCTTGTTTCTCTTCTCATTTCAGCGTTTTCAGCTTTCTTCTCTCTCTTCTCTTCAGCTCCATTGAAGCATACCACCAACTTCGAAGAGGACTCGAAAGGACTGACTGACTCGGAGCTGGTGCCGGTACTGCTTTAGCTTTGGTCGCTTCTCAGTTCAGATCACCGACAGTCGAGATCAACAACATGCCAGCAAACATTACCACCACAACATCGGCGACTGCTTCAGCAGCAGCAGCAGCTTTTCTTCCTTTTTCTTTCTGATGTTGATGGTGCTGGCAATAATTGTGCGATAATAATCGGACTTGACCTCTGAAGAGGACTTCAGCAGCAGCAACGAACTACGAACAACAGCGCCGGCTTTGGCAGCAGCAACTTCTGACCACTACAGTGTTTTGCTTGAGAAGAAGAAGAAGAACTGCATCGAGTTGAAGGCAGTTGAGCTCAAACGCTGAAGAATGTTTGCTTGATTTGTTTGTTTTCGGTTTGTTGCTGTGTTTGACTCTGTGTGGATGTGGATGTGATTTTCTCGTCTTCGTCTTCGTCTTCGTATTCATCTTCATCATCATCGTCTTCTTCTTCTTCGTCTTCGACTTTTGATGCCTGCCAATTTCGACGACGACTACGAGGAGGAATCTACGAGGAGGGCAACCGCCTAGCCCTTCTTCATCTTTATCAACCCAAGTACGATCGTCTTCTAAAAAGGTAAGTTTCTTTTACATCTTTTTCCCTCAAACTTCTTTTTAGAATTCTCAATTACACACACACACACACACACAAACACATTCTTTCTTGATTGCTTCGTGAGTTGCTTGAGAGATTTTTCTTTATTTCCTTTAGCTTTAGCTCTGTTTTTCCCATTACTTTGACTGCCTTTTTGTTCGTCATTTTCTACTATTCTCTCGATTGCATCTCTTCTAATTTTTTGAGTTTAAAGACTTTAAAGTATATTTTCAGTGATGTTTTAGAAAATCGGTTTTTTATTTAGGATTTTCAGGTTAGTCAATACTTCTGTTTAGTTTTCTTTTCAATTTTAATCATTTTAAGATTTTAACCACTAGCATATTTCAACCGGTTAACTTTAAAACTACTTTTAACTTATTTTCTTAATGTTTTTATTAAAATGTTTCCGGCGCTCATTTCTACGCCTAAACTCATCTACAGATTTCCCTTCCTTTTCCCTTCCTCATTTTCCTACTACTTTTCTTCTCAAAGAAGTGATAGATTTGATAGTGCTTTGTTTTATTTCTATACAGCAGTCTTTGCTGAGACAACAGTCAAATAAAGGAAATGAAAGGATGGAGAAAAGATGCAGATCAAATCAAATCTGAATCGGTTTTCACTTACTCTTTCATTCATTCATTCAGTCAGCCGTTCTAAAATGTTAGCTCAATCTTATCAGCAGCAGCAGCAGCAACTAATTAGCAAAACTTTAGCTGCCACACTTTTTTCACACCTTAACAGCCCTTTTCTTCTTCTTCTTTTTTTACTCTTCAAACTGACACAAAAAATGCTGCTGGCGCTAATTAGCACCGGTGCCAGCATTTGCTTTTCTTTTCCTGCTTTTCTTGCTTTCCCTCTTCTTTTTTTCTTCTCTTGTCTTGATGGTGACTATTCACAACTCAAATCACATTATTTTTCACTTAGCTTAGCTTCTATCACCATCACCATCATCATCATTTTCTAGTAAAACACAGGCCTCAAACTTAGTTTGTCTGTGTGAGAGAGACAGTAGATTTTGATTGATGATCTTGTCTTCATCTTAATTTTTTTTGTTTGACGACAAGATTCGTACTTAGTCGTTTTTGTCGTTGACGGCAAAGGAAAAGCAAAGGAGACAGATTAGACTTTAGCAGCAGCAGCAGCAGCACACGAAAGACCTAAATTAATTCACATGAATCAACTTGGAGTTGATGATAAAGCTCTTTCTCACACTGTTTCGCCGGTAACGAAATTGCTGATGAGCAACTGTCGATTTGTTTCTCGTTCTCTCTCTCTCTCTCTCTCTAATTTGTTCCTCTTTTTTTCATTTTGATAAGCAATTGTGCTAATGTGTGAACTGAAGTGAGCGATGTGTGTGTGTGCGCGCGCTTTCTTTTTGACAAATTGTTTTTTTAAAATCCGAACTGAAAAACTTTTTGACTCTTATTTCTGTTGGTTATAACCGGTAAACAAAAACTAACAAGCTCACTTTTTTCATTTACTTTCAATTATTATTATTACAACTAGTAAGCTTAAAAATCGCTTCCATTTCTCATCCATTGCCAGCCCTTTTTTCACTTTGTGTGTGTTTTGGTGTGTGTGTTTGTGTTTATTTTTGTTTGCAGCAAACTCTCTTCCCAGTTCTCTTCTTCTTCTTCCAAACTCCTTCATCAAATGCTGCCTGTGACGTTTACCTGTTACAGTAACTCACACAAGCACTCATTCACGTCTTTCTCTGCCTGCTCAAAACTCCACAAAAAACTTTGTTTCTTTGTTTTTGGGCCTTTTCAAGTACTTCTGAAGTGAGTCAGTGAGAGAGTGGTGCACCCACTGCAAAACACTGAAGAGAACAACTTCTTCGTTTTCTTCTTCAACGCCAAACAGCTTGAGAGAGTCTTCGCTTTACTTTTTTTGTTGTTGGCGACAGACGACTACTTTTGCTTTCTTTAGAGCCAAAACGCTGCAGAGTAAAAGACTTCTTCTTCTTCTTTTCAACTTATTTTTTCTTCTTACTTTTTTACCGTTTTCCGTGCACTAAAAATACCTTTGCCACCTGTGGAGCTTCGCAGCAGCAGCAGCAGCAGCTTACGTTGTTGACGTTTTTCTGTCTGCTGCTGCTGCTGTTTTACTATTTTATACATTTTACTGCCTCTGCTGCTGCTGCGACGACGTTTGGCAAAAAATGCCATTTCGCGTGACTCGAGCATTTCTGTCTGCCGAGCTGAGCTGAGCTTTGCCGATTTGCATATCTCTCCCGAGTGTGTTTTCGCTATCAACTTTTCAAGCTGATTTAGATTGGCGATAGATTTTTGACGATCGCCGATTACACTTAGGTAGTTTAGCTTAGATTGCCAGGAGATTACCCAAAGTTTTTTCTTCTTTTCATTCCAGTCTATGATCAAACAAGCACAGGTGGTGGTGGTGGACAATCAAATAGAAAATGAAATGCAGGTAAATGCGGTAGGACCTGAATGAAAAAAAACTGAAATGAGAAATGTGAAATGAGGCAGAAATGAGCAGTGGACGCAAAAAAGAAGTTTGTCCGTTTTTCCTTCTCTCGCTTCCGGACGGAAATTGGGCGCCACTGACTAATTGTGACTTTTGTGGCTACTGCGGTTCTGCAAAGTTTTTTGCTTATTTCTTCTTTTCTCCTTTTTTCTTCCCCTAAATTGAGCCGTAATCGAGCAGTTTTTGAGCAGTTGATTTTAGTGTGTTTGAGCCCGTACTTTTACTGTTTTTGCTGTTGCGGCGGAGTTTTACTTTTTGTTGTTTGACTATTTGCTTGCTTGTTTGCTTGTTGGTTGGTGAACTTTGCAGGTTTTTTGTTTCGTTTTGTTACTACTGTTATGTTGTCTCAGCACTGCTCTTTTTGTTGCTTGTGAACGGATTTTTTTTTTGTATTTCGTTCGATAGTTGTCTGTTTGAGATTGCTCAGAGCAGTTGTTGGTACATAAAATCAAAAAGGAGTTTCTCTAAAAGGTTAAAACATCAGTTTAATTTTTGTGTTATTTAGTTAATTAATATCTTAGCCAATATTTAACAAAAAGGTATTTTTTAAATTTCTCACATTTTGCACTTAGAATAACTGCCATTTTATTTTTCAATCTTTTTTTGAATTTCATTTTTGAGTTTTTTCCTTTAAATAGCTCACATAAAAATAGGAGTTTAAGTTAGTGATTAGTGCGTGCAGAGGTGGTCTTGGTAAATTACAACCACTCACCAAGATCCGCTTTAATTTACCATATCTAACCGCTAATTTGCAATGTGAATAGAACTTGGCTGATTGAGTCTGCACTGGTATTGCACTGAACGGAAATTAAAATTTACAATTTTAAAAAACGTCCTTTATTTGAAATAACCGGTAAACATGCTTGACTTTTTTTCATTATCTTTTTTCTTTTGCTCAATTAGCTGATGATGGTGATCAGAAAGAAAAGAGGCTGATTATCAAGATCATCTTTTTCATTTATTATTTATTTTTTACTGTTTTTATTGCTTCTAACTGTGCTTAATCGATTGTTTGCAATGGTTGTTTTAAGAGATTTTTAAAAAGGATTCCAAACACAATTTACCTATCCTAGCTTTTAAATAGTCTAATCTGCAACTTACAACTTGCATTTATTTATGCAAAGTCGCCTGTTGCACTAATCAGTTTTGATGCATTTATTTTTCCTTAATTGTCATTACCATGACCATCATCATCATCATCATCATCATCTCATTTTTTTCCTTTTGATTCTATTATTGTACATTAGTGCCATTTGTTTTGCATGTTTATGATTAAAGAAATACCATCTCTTTGAATAGCAACTGATTAGCTAGTTTAGTTAGTTAAACAGTCTGGTAATTGATGATTTACCTTTTTGCTAATTTTTATTTCTTTTACCTGAACTTCACCTTTTCGTCCATTAGCTTTTTATGGGCTTGCTTCTTTTTGTTTGTTTGTTGGTTTGGGTATAGCTGCAGTAATGTTATTTATTGTTTGCTTTTCTTTATTTTTCCTTCTATTCTTATTCTAAATGGCTCATTTGCGACTACCAAAAAATGGCCACTGCGGTTGCTTTTCATTTTGATTGCTATTTTGCCATTTTTTGTTGGTTGTTTTTAATAACGCATGTATGATAAAAATTAAAACAGGTTTTAATTTTAAATCTACTTATTTTAAATTGTTTTGAAAGTTTTTTTATTTGTCTTTATCTGTTTTTAGCTTTATTCAAATTTCCCTAACTACTGCTGCTGCAGTTTTCGATGTGTTGAGTGCATTAGCGGTAAATATTTGAAATCCTTTTTTAGCAGCAGCCGTGGCGGAGGTGTCACTTAGGCAAAGTTTAACATCTAAGTGATCTGTTTATTTTTAAAACACCGTGCTAAACACCGCACAACAAACAGTAGCAATTCAATTAACAGGTGGTCGTAGGTGGTTGTGATCAACAGTTGAAGATTTTTAAAAGAAAGATAAAGCTGAGAGGTTTCTGGTGCAACTGTTTACTTTGACTACTTTTTCTAAACTATTTGTAAAAATTTCCATTGCGCTGAATATTTTCAATTGATAAAAGGCAATTGCAAGTTAGTGCACTTTGTTTTGTTGCAAATGTATCCTCATTTGAAAAAAAGGTTACTAAAACTCTACTGTTATTTTCATATTTAGGTTATTGTAAAAGAGAAAGAAGAATCGGTTGTTGTCTTTTTGATTTGATTTGTAGAGCATCACTTTTTACCGGTTGCATCGTTGCATCTGGTTATTAGCCAAAACACAAAAAGGGTAATTTTAATACTTTTATTCACTATTTTCATTTTCTCTCTTTTCCTATTTTTTCTTCATCATCATCATCATCATTTCTACCATCACACTACACACACTCACTACTGCACACTAATCTTCTGTAGATCCTTTTTAAAGGTGTCAGACAGTGCACATTGCAGAAAAAGACTACTACCGTCATTACATTCTGCAGTGCTGGAGAACAAAACAAGCTCACTAGCCTAGCAAGCAAGACACTGTTATGATTTAATAATCATGAAGTCCATATTACCTACTGCTGCTGCTGCTGTACAGTAATTGCACCTGACTGACCTGGCCTGTCCTTTGGTCATTGTCTACTACCTTCTCCTTCTTTCCCTCTTTTTCTGGTAATTGTCCCTCTCTCCTTCTTTCCCTCCTCTGTTGCAAATCGTAAAACGGTGACTTTGTCATTTTCTCCGCTGCCGCTGCTGCTCTGCGTCATTTCTCTTTGTCACCTCGGCGGCTATCGTTTCGACAATGTCTGCTGCTGGCTACGATGTTATTAGGAGCAGGAGTAGCAGACACTGGACACTAGGCTAGGAAAAAAATTGCTTTATTTATTTTAGATGAACAGCAGATTAGATGCAGCAGCAGCAGCAGTGTTGTTGTTTTCTAAGAATAGAATGTCCCTCTCTCTCCTGTTGTCTTTCTTTCTTTTTGTTTAGTAGCAGAGTGTCCACAGGTGACCACCACTTCAACCACTTCTGTGGACTAATCGGACGACGATGTGGATTGAGAGGAAGGAAGGAAGGTTTTTTGCCTACTAAAGTTGTTTTTGCTTTTGCAGTAGCCCAGTACAGTGATAACAATGGCGATGTTTTGAAATAATAGTAACAACGATGAGCAATGACACTGCTGCTGCTGCTGCTGCTGCTGTGTTTGAAGCGTAGGCTTTTGCGTAATATTTTTTATCTTTAAAAATCAGTAGGATATAAAATGGTTATTTAAAAATTTTTATAACAATTATTTTTAAGAAAAAAATTGACAACGAGAATTAAAACTGGTACACTCAATATTTGTTTTTGTTTTTAATTAAGTTTACATTCAACACTTGATTAATGTATTAAAATGGTACTTAAGTTTAGCGTTAAATTTTGATTTGGTTTGTTAAAAAATACCTTTCTACCGCTAATTTTACTTTTTAACATACTTTTAACATAGCAAACACATAGCACACACATAGCACACACATAGCACACACATTTTTTTCCTTCTCAACTTTCATTCAACTAACTAAAGAAGAGAGAATAGTGTAATGTAAAGAGAGAGAGAGAGAGAGAGAGAGAGAGAGAGAGAGAGAGAGAGAGAGAGAGAGAAAGCAAGCAAAACCTCACGATTAATCACTTCATTATAATTATTGGCACACAGTGTGCAAGTGCAATTTACCTAGTTACAACGCTGATGCTGCCTTTCATCCTGCTAATTACCGGTGCAATTGTTGTTTTTGAAGTTATTGAGAGCCATGTATGATAGGTGATGGAATGAGAGAGAGAGAGAGAGAGAGAGAGAGAGAGAGAGAGAGAGAGAGAGAATGAAAATCGTGTCCACTTTTCCATCTCAAATTTTGGTGCTGTAAAGTGCATTCATTTAATTGCCCTCTATGACCAATTGATTAGGCAGCCGCAATTACACCCGCAACCAGTGTGCTATCAAATTGCTGTTTTGTTTGTTGGAAGAAAAAACGAGTATAATTTTTTAAACGGTTTACCTAGGATCTCCTTTTCATCAATTATTACCACTTTTTTTTCATTTTTTCTTTATTTTCTTTCTTTTGCAACGTCACGGTAGCCAGCAGGTAGGCAAAAAGTTATTAAAGTTTAATAGGCGTAAATTTTAAACATCAGCGTTGGCGAGACAAAGTTTTTTTTGAAAATTGGAGTTTGATATTTCCTTTTTTCTTTCTTTTAACTTTTTTCCACTTGTTTCAGTGTCAGTGGGCCACTGTACATCTGCTGTACGGCAATCACATTTTCCCTTTTGATTGAAGCAATTATCTCCTTTTTCTTTTATATCTGAATGAATGAATGAATCACTTTCTGGTGATTGATTGTCTACTGTAGTAGTTGCTGCTGCTGCTGCTGCTCTCTTTGCTCGCCATTTTTTCCGCCACCTTCACAACTACTTTTTTCAATTTATTACAGTTTTTTGCTACATTGATTCTAAAAGGTCTCATTCACTTTCACTCTTTGTAGTTTACCCGGTAGAACAACTGATTTGAACTTTAACAGTGCACAGTGGCTGGCTATTGTTTTTGTCCTCAAACTTTTGCTCAGAAAATCAGTCTACAGGTTTAATCATTTTTAGCTTTGTTCTTCTTGAGGTTGCCCGCATTCATTTTGCATCTCTCTCTTTCCTATCCGTTTTGCTCTGTTCAGAAGTGTTGCTTTGCAGAAGGTTAAGAGAAAGGGAAAAAGGAAAGGGAAGAAAGATGCTGATGTAGGTGATGATGATCGACGTGTCAATTGCCTGCTTGTCTTTCCAGCAGCAGACTAAACCTTTGAACTTGTGGTGGTGGTGGTGAAGAAGTACAAAGTCGTGACTTTGGAGATAGGGGAAAAGGCAGAGAAAGGAGAAGGAAAGGATAGGGAGATTCATCTTTCACTGCGGAAAATGTGTAGTCACCTTCCCCCTTTTCACTGTCAATGAAGTTCTTTTTGGTAGCTGATTTTTATTCGGGGCTTTTTGTTGACAAATAATTTTTTTATGTAAGATTGCAATAATTCTTAAATGGTTACTTTAAAATGATTTTTGTTTGCTAAATTGTAAGCATTTTAGTTGTTTAATTTTTTAATTTAGTTTACATTTGGGAGTGAAAGGTGTTTGTAGTTGTTTAAAAGGTCAACTATTTCTAGTTTTTTAGTACAACATTTTTAAAATCAAAGTTTGATTGTGAATACATATTTTTTTGAGAAATTTTAAAATTTTTTACTACACTTACCGTGCACAACACTCTTAACAGGTAAATTAATTAAATTATTTCAAAACACTTTTTTTGCATTTCGTTAGCACACCAAATCTTCACACCAATTAGCATCACCTTACAACTGCTGATTTCGCCAGAGTTTTTTTTTTGAGCAAACAGCCATTTGACAGGTAGAAAACACACACACACACACACACACACTTCAGCAAAAAGTTGGCAATTAGCACATGCACTTCTTTCACTTTACAACAACAATAATAATAAATTCAGCACGTGTTTTGTTTAGTGCCAGGTGCCACCTTACCACGTTGTTTTTGATGAAAATGAGCAGCAACAGCAACAGCAGCAATTCAGAAGCGATTGCACTGCGCAGCCAATTGATTTGTTTGCTGCTGCCTCACAACACTTTGTTGGCTCTATTGTTTGTCCCCTTCTTTTTTCAATTTTGCAATCAGTTTTGCTGCCCATCATGATATGTTTACCACCTCATCTTTTGCTGCTTTACATTTTTTTATTTGAAAGCGCAGATCAAGGTTAATTTGGGCTCATTCTTTTTTTCAAAACGACGATATTTGGCAATGATACTCTTTTTCTCTCTCAATCAATATCACTGATGTGACAGAACTGATGTTGATTGACTGAATGACTGACCAAAAAATCTGATGGAGCTAATTTTTTGTTCGCTCGCTTGTCTGACTAATTTTAGCAATTAATGTTGATGACAAAAAGCACTGCTAAGTAGTTTGATGATGATGATGGTGATGCCTAACATGTGACCAGTGTGTTTTGATTGCGCAGTTTCTTTTCTGTCAATCAGTTGTAACTTTGGGTTTGTTTGAATTGTTTGATATACTTTGAGTTTTGTTATTAAAATTTTTTGACGAATGTGAGTTTATAAAAGGTCCAAACAGTTTTTTAATTAACTTTATCAACATTTTAATTTTATTGCCCGACAAGCTAACTGTTTTGTTAAGTAAAATTTGGCTCTCTTTCTCAACATGCGTGCTCAAAATAGGTCACAAACACTTATCTTTATTTAAAACATTTTTTTTAAAGCAAAACAAACAACTGGCATCATTTGTTTGTTTACTTTCATTCTTTTTCATCACTTTTCCCTTTTTTACTGCAAATTACCTTTAACACTTTTCTTGAAGCCATTTTAAAAAAGGCTCAAACAGCTTTTACCTCCCCATTTAACGACTACCTACGATTCACCACCAGACAGAGAGAGGTCTGGTCGATGATGATGATGATGAAAATCATCTCTACCAGCATGATCTTTTAGCTCTAATCAGCACTGCCTCCTCATATTCAAATACTTGCTCAAATACTAACTGACTACCAGTCACAGTCATCATCAACATGGCAATCCCTTTAGTCGCTGGTAATGATTGCCTAAGTAGCATTGTTCGTTTGTGCTCTGCACATTTTTGCCTTTAGCTGTCATGTTTGGACTTGACTCGTCTCGGTTAATAGACAATGAGAAAAGACACTGAAAGACACTGAAGGTGTCTTCAATCGATCAGTCGATGAGGAGGACGACGACGACGATCAATCGACGACGACGACGATGACGATGACAGCCACCTCCGAGCTGTCTGCCTTTTTGTTTGTTTGTTTGTCTGTCTGTTTTTGCTTTTGCTTTTGCTTTTGCTTTTGCTTTTGTTGTGTCAGCTCCTGTCTGTCTTTGACTCTGACTGACTGATTTGCAAATCGAACTGCTTTTGCAAACGCCGCCACAGTCGTCGTCGTCTTCGTCGCTGACGGTGATTTGGTACAATTTTTTTTTCTCACGCCATTGAACTTTCTTCTTCTTTCTTTCTCTCTCTCTCTCTCTCTCTCTCTCTCTCTCTCTCTCTCTCTC
>JAALOO010000386.1_pt4 | contig 23903 bp, 20 predicted proteins | sample 7257641 | NCBI WGS metagenome assembly JAALOO01 (sample SAMN14085613, study PRJNA598686) | mite metagenome | biome: ENVO:01001000; feature: ENVO:01001002; material: ENVO:01001226; isolation source: single female mite from University of Michigan culture on fish food culture... ...
TAACCACCACCACCACTGTTTCCACCACCTGTTTACAAATAATTTATTAACTTCAAGAGTCGATAATCATTTCATTTTATTCGTACCACCGCCATAGCCTAAAAAATAAAAAATAGTTAAGTAAATAAATAATGTATAAAAAGTCAACTGAAGATCACAAACCTCTGCCGCCGCCGCCGCCGTGGCCTCCTCCACCACCTCCATTGTTGTAGCTATTTCCTCCGCCGCCGCCATTGTATCCGCCATTTCCGCCGCCATTGTATCCGCCGCCTCCTCCGCCACCACCACCACCGTACATGTTCATGTTTCCGTAATCTTCTCCTCCACCATAGTCGTCTCCGCCATCGTCGTATCCACTGTTCATGGGCATTCCATATCCTCCGCCGCCACCACCACCGCCGCCATAACCTCCACCACCTCCACCACCTCCACCACCTCCATAACCTCCACCACCTCCACCACCTCCATAACCTCCTCCTCCTCCTCCACCACCCCCTCCATAGTCATCGTTGTCATCGTAGTTGACCGGTGTCGATTTGTACTCGCCCGTTATGTAGCCATCATTTCCGCCGCCGCCACCTGTTGCAAAAAGCTATTAATTCTGCCCAATGAGCTTTCAAAGAGACTGCCTTACCACCACCACCACCATAGCCACCCATATCGTACCCGCCCATGTCCATTCCATAATTTCCTCCCCCTCCACCCCCGTACTGGTCATAGTCGTACTTGGGTGACTCGGTTATTTCGCCTATTTTAAATTGAAAAGGCATACTACCGAGGAAAAATAGATAATAGTAGATTTCTAGAAAGTAAAATGAAAAACACTTACGGAATTGGTATGGGAAGAATGCCAAACTTCGGCTTCAGCTTGTGCTTGCCGATGGCGTATAGAAGGGCCAACATTTTGGCCCCTTTTTTAAGCTTTTTTAACATTTTTAACTTTTTAATTTTGCCTGCACTGCCTTGCTCGACGTGCACAAGCACTAGCTGAGCAATCACTAGGCTGAGAAAAAGGCCGGAGAGCAGCCCTTTCCGATGAAGCAACATCGTGAAAGGCTTTCTACAAATGCAGCCGTACACCGGCTTTGGTAATCAGGTGGTAATCACTTTACTTCACTGGAGTTGTGATGACGCTGTCGCTGGTTGGTACGTGCGCTGGTTTAATAGTCGGTGAAGACAAAAGTCAGTAAAACACTGTTTAGCGGAAGTTAAAGTTCATAGCACTGCACTGAGTCAATTGAACGCCGACAACACTAAATGGTCGACACAGGAGGAAGCACACACTAGCACTGACGAAGATGAGAACAAGGACTGGCGAAGATGAAGTGAAGATGGCTAACTAACTAACTGGTGGTCACTTCACCACACGGTAACGTTATATCAGATACTTATATTCGGCGGACACATTCTCTGGAAGAAGACAGACAGACAGTCAGAGAGACAGACATGAGGTGCCATGGCGCTGTCCATTGGCCATTGTCCATCCTCGGCGAGGCTTCCCTCTCTGCTGGCTATCTCCTCCTCCTCCTCTTTACTGGTGAGCGGCATAATTGGAAGAGAAGAAGTTGGCAAATCTGAGAGTGAAAGCGAAACGGCGGAGATGCAGAAAGCAGAGCATTGAGCACCACCGCTCACCGTAGACAACAGCACCCGCACTAATTCGCCTGACTCTCACTTACTCTCTCTCTCCCTTCCTCTGTCTTTTCCGTTCCCTTTCTCTTTCTCTTTCCCCCTGCTGCACCGTTCTTTCTCATCATTCTCGAAGACAGTGCCAGTGCCAGTGCGGCACGCGTCTTACGGGAAAGACGGAGAAAGTTACGATTGCGATTCTAATTATAAAGGCAAAACGGCTACACACTGAATTGCCTGGACAACTGCTGCAAGGAAGAAACAGGTTCGCTTGCTGATTAAGATGGATGCGCCACTGAGGATGATGCTGCTGCTCATCGTCGCACAAGGTGTGCTTGTGTGTATGTGTAGGCAAGAAGGAAAAAGTGTGAATCCAGGTAACTGTCCAAATGTGGCCCATTTTACTGCCGCCGTCTGACAGTCGTTCCGCACTCATATGTACTCAGTGCATGGTTCTGCTTCGATTGATGCAATCAGAATAGAATATTTCACAATAGTCTGAAGGATGACCGCTACGTTCCCCCTCTTCACTCTCTCTCTCTCCTCTGCTGACCAGTTGAATAGTTCCAACTTTCTTTTATTTTTTCTTGATGCCTTTGAATTGTGCAATTTGAAAGGTTTGTTTTTTATTTTGAATAGAACTTCAGTGTTTGCGCTTGACTCAGGCTTGTTTTATGAATGAAGTACTTTGTTTTCATTTTTGGATTACACCTCAAATAAATCCTCTTTAATTGGAGGATTTATTTCCAGTTTCACTTTTTATCGTCCGGACACAATGCAAACTAGATGGTCTACATTTGGCAGCAGTAAGAGTGAGGAAAGTGCAGTGTGGGCAGACTGTTGTGTGTTGTCTTTTTATTTGATCTCAGTAAAAGCATTGATAAGACAGAGACACACACACACACACGCCTTGCTGCAGATAGTGTCAATTCAATGGGACCATCATCGGAACTACTGTATTTCATTTGGCAGCACCTATTTTGTGCATCGTTTGTCTGCCGTTTGCGCATAAACGTGACTGCCTTTGGTGCTGGTGGTCAAAGTGGTCCACCGTGCTGACCAGTGCACCCCATTGGCCTCTGCGACTAACTAATTGAACATTCAACAAGTGGAAATATCAATTGAACCGCTTCGATTTGCAACTCACTTAATTGAGGTCTTTTGCAAACTTTATTGTCGGCTGACGGCGCTCTAAAGCACGATCGAAAGTGATTGAACTACCATTAACGACCAGTGGCGGTGGTAGCAGTGGTGCTCGGCATATCCAACTGTTGATCTGTACGAGGTGCGATTGAATCGCTTTCATTCGAGAAGAATACACTCGCAGGTAAAAATAGAGCACTGCTCAAAGGTACTGCAGCAAAAAAGTGATATGTGAGTTTTAGTATCGTCGGCATTGACAAATGAATCTGTCTTCACTTGAGTGGCTGATTGATTTCCAGCTGCTCACATTCACTGTGAATATGCAAATCAGCCTTTCTCGCACTGTGCTGCTGACACACACAGACGCAAACTGTGTGGCACTGCTGAACTTTGGTGGCATTATTAATTGATTTATTGTACTTTCTCTCTCTTGCAACGGTTCACACAGACACAGTACCACTCCTTGTGATGCGGAAAGCCATTGTTTATGGGAAAAGGCCGACCAATGAGCTGATGAGGTGATGACCATTGCTGCGGTAGTGGAGATGCTGAGACAGGCAGTGGTTGGGACGGCTGTGGCGGCCATTGCTGCCCAGTGGCCATAACCACAGCTCTGACTGCACTGCCTGTCCATTGTTTCTGTCTGTCCAGCCAGAACGGCCAAGATCTTGCTCGTACTGTGCAAACTACTGCGGAAATCTATTTTCGGAATCGGCAGTGATTGATGCCACTATTCGGTATCGCATCTATAGCAATAGTCGATGCACAAATTAATTTTCTTTTTGTTTGCGGTTTGCTAGACCGATAATCTAATTAGGATGTACTAGTCGAATGGAAAAAAAGAAAAGAAAAGGCTATCCCCTCTCTTGTGTAAACACAACAATGGATATGGCTTGTCTAACCTGTAGGTTGTCTGAGCATCATCTCTCCAGTGAGCAGATATCTTCTATCAGTCTAGTCGCATCAAGCACGTGGTTCTTGATCATCAATCGCAGTATTATAGTGGTCACCACCGGACAGTAAAACACACAACGCCATCGATTATGCCGGTGAAAAGCGATCTGAGGATTAGTTAGGAGACCGCAAAAGGTAAGAAAAAATGCAAATGAAGTGCCGAGTCCACTATTAATAGTCACATCTTAAAATTGAGCAATTTTGCAGTTAATTGCCAAACTGGAAGCGATCCTGTCGTCGTTGATTGAGCATGATTACCAATTCTCGATCATAAATGACACTTAAATTTGGTGGGGCACGTTTCTTTGGCAGCGTTTTTGCTTTCTCGCAGCAGTAACAAGTAGCCACTTGTTACTGGCAACAATTGTGCTTTATGGTCAGCTATTCCGCTACTCAATACTAGCGCTCTTTTGGGGCACTTCATTATAATGTCTTGATCGATTTGTCTAGTCGACTTTAAATTGAAAGCCGACAAGCTGACAACGGCATATGCAAATTTGGCGCCATTTCCTTGATGCTTTGCTTTGCTTTGCATGTAAATTGCCTTATTTTGGAGAGTTTGTTTGTGGATTGTCTTTAAACTTAAAGGTGGACAGCTGAAGTCACTGAAAGAGGCTTCTTAGAAAGGTGGCAACTTCTCTCCGCTATCTTTCCCTTGCACTCTTTTTGGCAGTTGTGTGTTCAGATGTTTACTGCTGTGTGGCTGTAGCTCTAAAATAGACCAATCTAAGATGCAAGTGGATGACAGTGCTGCTAGTGACCGCCACTCTATAGTGGAGTCCGAGCACACACATGGTGGACGGTGAGGGGAACAATTGGCCAAGCTCGCATCATCTCCTGGGGTGTCATTTCGCAGTGAATGAGCTAATTGTGGTCGTATTGTTTGTGCGTCTGTTTGTCTGCCTGTGTCTACGAGTGTAAGAGTGAGTGTCTACTGCTGTTGCTGCTGTTGTTGTTGTGAACACCGAGCAGCAAAACGGCGCGATTAGGGCAATTAGCGTGAGAGTCTCCGGTGAAAAGTGACGCCTGATTGACGTTGCTGCAATTTCTGGCCATTGGTCGCCGCCACTCGATTGTGTTTAATTGTCAATAATTGAAATGTTTTCATGTTCTCGACAGCCGTGCTTTACCTGCTTAAATCAAGTCGCCGCTCATTCTCTCTGTCTTTCTCTGGAGCACGGTCACCAGCAGCACTTAGCGGTTCCGCAGTGGAAGTGCAATCTTCGATGTAGTCCACAGAACACGACTTGTACTGCAGTTCCCTCATTGTTGTATTTACCGTGATGGACAATTAAAATCTATTTGCTAACAAAGCCAGTGCAATACTGCGCTGAGCAGCCTAGGCTGTTCTTATCGGAGATGGCCTAATCTCTCTGCTAAGCTGGCCATTTACATGTTGCTTCTTTTCTCTTCCTTTCCTTCATTCATTCTTCGTTAGCTTGTTCGTGATCGCAATTAGCGTGCAAATGAGTGCTGCCTTTGCTGGAGTGAACACTGTTCAACTGAAGAGGCCTGCCAACACCTACTTCAGCCTGGTACCTACAGCATCGATGGCAAATGACAGCAACAATTACACAGTGTGTGTGTGTGCAGCACATCCGCCCGATGAGTCCAGCGAGGCAGTAGTCGTGTGGCAGTGCTGTCATCGCAATGAATCAGTGAACAGGGCACAGAGCAGTGGCGCACTCGATTAGCCATGTCCACGGCGGAAAACACTAATTGACTGTCGAACAATCACGGCAGCATCTGCAGCGGTGAAAGTTTGCTCGCACAATCTAATTACCGCTATTGTCTTCGGCACTTTCACTTTCACTGCCATTTTCAGCACTCCTTATTGTGGCTCTTTATGCGGAAGTCCTTTCTGCTTGCTGTTGTCATCAGCTTTCCTGAATGGCACCATTCATCAGCACAGTGACTAGTTCAAGTATCGTGTGACAAGTTTGGGAATGCACGCACATTCACACAAAGTGAAGCGCCTCAAATGTCACCAGAGTGAAGCGACATCATTTTGTACATCTTATCTTTCCTTACCTCCAACTACAGTGAAAGGCAACAAAAAGGGCATCATTAGTAACAGGCGCTCTCCAGTGCTGCTGCTGCTGACCACTGCTGTTTCATGCGTAATTGATCACCCTGAATTCCCAGGCGGTGGAGATGAAGAGCACAAAAAGCCAAGACCTTGGAAGCATACAAATTTAAAACGTGAGCAACACTACCTGGTTTCTTGTTTTCTTGTTAACCAGCACAGAGGCGCGCTTATGGGTTTAACTTTGACACAATTTCCATGCTATCATTAAAACATTGGTTGAGTGCTGGCTGAACGTCAACAACGAGCCGGAACAACGGTTTTGTCATTACGGATGAAATTCAATCTCAAAGATGAGCTGCTGAATATTACTGGAAAGGCTTAAAACACTAGATAAAGGAGGAAGTGCAAATCGAGAATTTTCCCGTGCTGTTGCACAAAACAAATGCAAATTACTTCATTTGTCAAAACAAAATATCCAGTCAACACGAGTTAAACCGTTCCCTCCTTACAGGTGTCAAACTAGTATAAACAAATCTGCAAACGTGTAAATCAATCGAAATTCACTTTCCACACGCTCTAAGCTGTGTAAGCTATCCGTACACCACAAACTGGTCAATTGGTCAAATTGTTCGAGCCGAAAACGAAACGATAGCGTGCATTCACAGCATTGCCGCCGCATTAGAGCGCACGAAACAATCAAAGCAGGTGTGCTCGTGCTCACTGGGTAATATGCTCGGATTAGCCGAGTGCTGCGTTGTTTCCAATATAGGTAATGCCTAAATTGTCGTTTGCGGTTTAGGGAGCAATTGCAGTACTGCCAGTTGTAGAAACTCTATTGAACCGACCAGGTAGAATAACTACAGGTATTGGCAGTTGCACTATGACAGGTATAAATAGTAGAAAGCTCCTTGTCAGATAAAGCAGCACATTAAGCTTCATTTCAGGTAGATTAGTAAGTGGAGCTACATGGAGGAAAAGGGGGCAATGTATTTGTTTGCAGAAGAGTATCACAGCTCCAAGGTGTCCGCTTGTATGAACATCACCGGTTTCACCTAGTTACTTTGCCTGCATACCTTGCTCATTTGGCTCATTCATATTAATAAGCAGACAAACAAATGTGGAACAATGTGAGCGAAGCCGACCAAGGAGCGGTACTGCGCGAGGTGTCGAGTCAGCACATCTTCAGACAGACTGGCAGAGAAACTTAGATAGACTTAGATAGAGAACAGTGGTGGGCACCTTCTCCAGTGAGAGGCAGATTGGCCACCTGCACACTGGCCATAAGTCACACTGCTCGCCAAAGGAAAGATCTACTTTGCCGAGAGAAGGACTGATGTGATACTGATTTAATGTAGATGATTAAGAAAGCAGTCGGAAGGGAAAAAAGTTCTTGGAAATGAAGAAAAACTAGCGCTCGACGCGCGCGAGAGTCGCCTGATTGAAATTCAGCGCGCAACACATTGTGCAAAGGTGCATTTGCATCTACGTCCCTCTTCAGCTTAATAGAGATCATGTGCAAATGTGCTGAGACAGCTGAGGAAGCAGCGTGCCAAACACACAATCTGTCTCCTGTAACATGAAAAATGCTTTTATTTTGACACCAACTTGTCGGCTGCATCATAACTCCTTTTTACATTTGACAGCCTGTTGCTGTCAGGACATGTGTCTGATTCTGCTATTTATTCAGAAAAGTCCTGTCTAATGTTTTTTAGTGAACCAGTTTATTTGTTTTTTTATTGTTTAAAATCATCTTCATCATTATTATAAAAATCACAGTCTGGGTAAATCATAAAGTATAAACAAAAATTATTTAATTTGTAGTAGTATAAACTTGTTAAAAATAATCCTAAGCAAAGCCGAACCCTTCGGAACACTCATGAATAGCCTTCAGTAGCATCAGACGCAGCTTGTCGTACGTTTCGTAGGCGGGTAAATCAAGTTGATTGAAACTAAATAAAGTAGTAAATTAATACATTTTTTGTCATATAAAAAGCATTTAAAAGTGAAACTTACCATGTGTGAGCAGATGGCAAACGGTCGGTGGAACGATCATCGAGATGAATCTGGAATTTCTGTGGACCGTTCATACCTTCCAACGCAGAAAACCCTTGAAGAGGTACTTTAGAAGTTCCTGTAAATGAAAAAGTGTGTCAAAAATCACTCGGTTGAAAGTAAAACACAAAGTACCTGTAACAAATTGCAAAAATTTGGCCCGATCTGCCTGGTCAAAGCTTCGCAGTGCTCGCCAAAACCATTGCACCTGAAGAGAGTTCGTAGAGTACTTGTGATACTCGCTGTTGTTCTTTAGATCGTCAATGTCAATGTTGGGCAAACCGGAGATGAGCAGCTCAAGCTCATGTTCATTGAAGATGCTAATCAGCTTTTTGGGAACCAGAGCGTAGAAGCCTTCGAGGAAGGCAGAGAGCTGTGCTCGAATTGAGTTGGTCATCTTAGCCTGACACATGTACTTCACATAGTCATGCTTGTTCGCCTCTGTCACCACAATGTTTCGTCCATCTGGAGCTAGCTCAATGGTCTTGACCACTCCGAAATCATCCACTTCGTAAACGAAACGCATCTCAGTGCCCATGTCGGCCACATTGTGCTCCAGCAGGTAGACTAAGCCTTTGTACAATGCATTGTCTTGCGCCTCTAGATCGTTGTACTTGACTACCTTGCCAAGAATGTGCTTGTAGAAGGAGCGAGTAAAGTAGCAATCAAGTAGTTTGTTGTCAAAAATTGCCTTTCCGATTAAACGTCCGACAAACTTGAAGTAGCTAAGGTGATTAGTATTGCAGTAGGATGATTGGTTGATCATATAGGTGACACGGTCGCCGGGAGATGTTGTGAATAGGGCATAGTTTGGATTGAAAATTTCTCGAGAAATGATAGTGTACCACTCGCGCAGTAAACCACCAGCATCTTGACCTTCTTCGCCCTCAAACACGACGTAGAAACCTAAAAAGAAAGATAAATTAATTATTTAAAACAAAAAAAATGTTTCATAACGTACGATTCTTCCACTCTTCTGAACTTCTTCGATTCAGCTCGCGGAAAGAGTCTTCGAATACATTTTCACGACGAATATGAACGGCTAGGTCGTCACGTCGCACGCCATGATCCAGTCGCTCGAGTTCCTGGCGGAAGTAGCGACGCTTAACATCAAAGTCCAGAATGCGGGTGTGATCCACCAAAACTGAAAATGGACCAGCTGCCAGGTGAACTGAAGATTGGCGGAGAATTTGGTTGAGGACAACTCGATGCTTTTCAGCGAAAAACAAAAACTTTTGCGTATCAGGTGGAAGATTGGCCATTTGAATGTTCTCGCTGTCAACCTGGGTAGCATCGCTGGGAAACGTTTCACTCGTGGCCATGCTCTGGCTGATGTGAGCCAGTTGGTTGCTAACTGATTCAGCACGAGTTTCAGTTTTGTTCGCCTTTTCGGGAGCGTGAACCAAGAAGAAAGACTCGACTGCGGGCTGAAGGACAAGCACGGCATGGTCGTCGGGTGCCTCAGAGAGAAGACACAGACACTCACTGAGCTTGTCCCAGAGGTGATCAAGATGCAGTTCAGAGCTGAGTTTGTCCTCCTCCTTGTCCACTTCCATTTTAGTTTCGCTGCTTTGGTTAGTAGGCGTCGAAGCTTTGTTCTTACTGCTTGCAATTCCTCGAATGGTAATGATGATTTTCAAAATCCGCAAAAATAGAAATTGGCTAGATGACTTGGAAATCAGTGCCGACATTGAAGGCAGCTGAACTTCCTTGCCGGAAATGTTGTGCTTTGAAGTGGCAACAGCGCTGACAACAATAGACTGACTTGAATAACGATCCAGAATCAGACCTTTGCTTGAGCTCGCCTTGTCACCCGAATCTCCGGCATTATCCACCACTGGTGTATCTTTCCTCATTTTAGCGAGCAGTTCTTTCAACTCAAATGAAAGTGCGTTAATGTCGGAAAACACACTATCACCGAGGCCGCGAACTCCGTCGAGTAGAAGCTTGTAGAAAATAGTGCGACAACTGGAAAACACAGTGGCCAACTTGATCAAAAGGGAAGTGGCATCGATTAGACCTTCTTCTGAACAGCCCTTAGAGATCAGCACGTCGACAACGAGTTTGAGAAGTTTTTCATTGGCCAGAGACTTTTCGAGTTCTGCAAACTTTCCTTCCTTAGTTTCCGTAGTTGAAGCGTTTCGTGATTCAAATTCGGCATACATTGAGTAGGTGACATGTGTCAGCAGACGCATCAATCGATCGGTGAGCATTGAACTCTTCTTAATAAACTGGTGGGAGAGTAAACTCAACAGCTGAGAAAAGGGTGACTGTTCAATTGTCTTTGATCCATCCGTGCCGTCAATTGCCTGAACTGAGGTGGTAGAGTTAACTTTGAATAATGAATTAGTTAAAGTGACAAAACTTAAACTTTAATAAAAACATACTGTGTTTAAGAGATTTCTTCTTGTTTGCGTGAATGCTATCATGACGCATAAGCACATCGAAAAAGTTTGGAGTATTTTTCGAAGAAGATGGAGAGGAGACAGCTTCTTGAGATTCAGATTTTAATGTGGGAGTTGAAGTGTTTGGTGTCACAATTGGATTTTTTGAAGAAGAACTGAACGAAAGAAACTGTTCAGGAAATGTTTTTGATAAAAAGATAAGAATATCAAGAACATTGCGGCAAACAAAAGATGAAGCTTGTGGATGAATAAAGATGGTAAAGTTGGGCTTTTTCCAATTGCTCGACTGGAGTTTGCTAGAATTTTGAACGTAAAAAACGTTTGTTTTAGAGCCAAACGCTGACTCTAAGCTAATTGAAAGCCAAGAAACGGAAGGATTTTGAACAACAAATCTGCAAAATGAAAAAAAATTAATTTCTTTGGAAAAACATGTTTTTCAAAGGAAGCACATACTTGACAGAAAGGTCATCATTGGAGATAAGTTCACTCGAGTGTACAGAATCATAGCTCTTATCAACTGACTCTTTAGTTCTTTCCATGATTTCCAGTAAAGATTGAATCACCCACTGACGAGTGGGAGCATGAAAGCACAGATTTCGAATGAGGCGATGCAGGCGTTGTGAATTGAGAAGATTATCATGAATGAACAGCAGAATGAGCAGAGAAGAAAGCGAATCAAAGTCAAGAAGATGTTTCCCTTTGATTGTGCGTCCAACAGATGCGTTTCTTGGAGGAAATCTAGAAGCGGAAAAAGTGTTGCGGTTGTAATGACCTGCCGCGGCGGTGCCGTTTGAATGTGCTCCACCGCCAGCTCCAGGTCGATTGCCAGTTGCGTAGTTGAAGGCCCACTGGTTGGGCAAGCCAATTGAGTATCGAGCCCGCGCTGAAGCTTAAAAAAATTAAAATTAACAAGTAGTTCACCAATGATTTTTCAACAAAAAAACTTACTGGCATTACGAATAATGCGCGACAAAGCGGTGCTCGAAGAGAAGAGCCGCTCTTGAAATTGACGATGGCGAATTTCATTCTCCTGCCTCAATGCTCGAGCCTCGTTGGCAATGTCAACTGACAGCAGGCGAATCTGACTATCATCGAGATCAGATAAAACTTGGCGTCGCAAAGAGGGGGGCAAAGATCGGAAGAAGCTGTCTGGGTCGACAGGAGCCTCTGGGTTGACGCTCTGCGCGGCCAGTCGTTGCTGCTCTGCACGCTGCTGCGCCAAAACTTCCTCTTGAATGTTCGGTGGAAGTGCAGCGAGAAACTCTGGATTCACCTCAGCAAACGTTGCTGGAGCCAAATTTGTTGATGCATTTGCAGTGGCAAGTTGCTGTTGCTGCTGTTGCTGTTGTTGTTGCTGCTGCTGTTGTTGCTGCTGTTGTTGTTGCTGCTGCAAATTGTTAAGTCTCTGCAACCTAAACTGCTCTGCAATAACCTCTTGTCGGATATTTTCCGGAAGAGCGGCCAGAAATGAAGGGTCGACGCCATCGGGAATTTCCTGGTCTCCAAGAATAGCCCTCTCTTCCGGGGTGAGATTGTAAGTAACCTGAGAGCTGCTTGGTGGGGGTGGTTGCTGTGCAGTGCCAGCAGCAGAAGTAGCAGCGGCAGCGGCGGCAGAAGCCGCATCATCCGAAGATACAACAACAGTCGACTGTTCCGGCGCATCAGCTTCCAACTGCTCTGTGGACTCATTTGTCGACTGATCCATCATTTCGGGAGTGTTCACACTTTCAATCTGAGCAGAAGTAGCCAAGCTGGCATCATTTTCCGATCTCTGCTCATCAGTGGACATTGGAGTAGGGGTGATAGCCTCTGCAGCCTCCTCGTTCACATCCATATCAACCCGTTCAGGTTCGGCAGCATTTTGAGTGGAAGTAGATTCGGTAGATTCAAGTGGCACTGAGTTAAGGCTAGTTTCAAGGCCAGTAAGGGCAAAAGCATTTGTGTTTGTGTTTGCGCTTGCTTGAGCACGTCTGGATGACCGTGAAGAGGGATTGGGCGCTTCAAGCACATTATTGATGACTGAGTTGGCCAGCTCTTCAATGTGTGCATGAAGATCTTCAATTCGCTGATTTTCCTCGCTTGCATCAACATTTGGTTCACTCGGTGCATCTCGGTGGGATTTGAATTCTTTGATCAAGGAGGCAATCTTAACATCATCATTCTTTTTCTTATCCTTTTCCTTGAGATCCTCAGCTTTGTACTTTTCCAGGCACTTCATAATTTCGCCTTTGACAAGGAAAATGGCATCGTACATGTATTCACCATCCAGCACGCGACACTCTTCATACCAGCGACACATGGTCGAAGGAATGGCGCTCAGAGAAGGGTTCTGGTGAGCACCCGTTGTTGAATAGGCTGAAGGGAAACCACTTCCACTGGTAGGATTATAAAGCTCTTCTTCAGGAATGTCAAGGTTTTGTCCGCCTACAACGTTATTGCCTCGAGATGAGAATCCATTGACAATATCAGTGGGAAGGTAGCTTGTGCCTAGGAGGCGATGCAAAATCACAGAAGTGTTATTGCGACTGGAATTGGTAAGGTGCCAATTGTGATTGCTTGAGTTGATAAGCGATGATCGATAAGTTCGAGAGCGACCATTTCGCGAATGGCGAGAGTTCATTATGGAGTTGCTAGAGTTGAGCTGATTGATCGAGTAAAACTGCGACGCGTTGGCAGCAATTTCCATATTGTTTGAGAGAAGGGGATGCTGCACCAACACGTCAGGCGTTGAAATGACTACAGCTCCTGCGTTTTCGTTGTTCAGGCTAGTGTCCTCGTTGTTGCCAAAGGGTGAAAAGTTGTATCGGTCATTGTGGCGAATGAGAAAGGAAGGCAGCATATCCTCCACATTGAAGAGAATGTTGGAGTCGTAATTGCGGAATCCTTCATCGAGAATGTCCTGCAGGTAGTCGTCGACATCCTCGTCGTCTTCATCCTCCATCTGCTCGTCGTCTTCATCCTCCTCCTCTTCCTCCTCTTCCTGTTCATCCTGGGTGCTTCCTGCAGCATCGTCCTCTTCATCCTCCACCTCGTCACCATCGTCATCTTCGTCTTCAGTTTGCGTTTCATCGCTACTCTCCGACTCGGCACAGTTTGAGTTGACAGTATTATCGTGAAGTTCACTGCGATTGTTTACCAAATCACCATCCACTACGTTGTGCTGCATGACCACTTCATCGTCATCGTCATCCGTCCGATCGTCCGAGTTGAAAGTTCCGCTTCTCGGATGAGAATTGAATTCATTGTCATAAGCGTCAAGATCGAATATTTCATTTGCAATCTCATCGGCGATCGCGTTGTTTTGAGGAGGAATGTCGCCACTGCTACTGTTGTTGAGAGCAGCGACAGACTGAGAAATGTCACTAGAGTTTGCATCGATATTTGAACTGTCATTGTTTGCAACGGCGGCATCCTCACCGGTGTCATTGATCATCACCTCCATGACTTGTTCATTTGAAGCTTGCTGCTCGGCACCTGCAGTGGTGTTGGAGGCATCAGGGCGAGTTCGATGAAGTCGAGTCGGGTAAACATTGCTCGGCACATTAAGGCTCTTTGACATGAACTCGAGCGTCTTCAGCAAAGAGTTAACAGTTGTCGACATGTTTGGAGATGACAAGTCAAGCGACTGAATCACTTTGGCAAGATCGGTTATAAGGCCTCTTTTGACCATGATTCGGAGGATAGAAGAGCTGCTACCAGTAGTGCTTCGGTTGTAAATTGAATTGAAAGTGGAGTTAGGGCAGGACTCTACTACCAGCGTGATCAAGCTTGATAATGCCTGAATTTTCAAGTGCTTGTCAGCCGATTCTGGACACAACACTGTACGGCTGAGAGAAGACTTAATTTCGGTCACAATGGCCTGATGGACTTCACTGGAGTAAGTCACCGTTGCCAGTGCGGCAAACAAAATTTTGCTGTACGGCGGAAAGTCCTTGTCGCCGTTCGGTGGGTTTACAGTTGGCACATACAGTAGGTTGTCCAGAATAAATGAAAGTGCGCTACATTCTTCTGATACAGCGTCAGCGAAGCCTAAAAGATAAATTAGATAACAGATTAATCACTGAAACAGTCTGAAAAACAAACCACATACCTCTGGTGTAACTGTGTTCGCAAATAACTTTGGCAATGACGCCGTATGATCGAATCAACTCGGCGAGTAAAGCGAGAATGGTAGATGTGGTAAAAATGTTTTCATTTAGCTTGCACTCGTCATCTTTCTTTGCCCCTTTCTCGCCTTCTGGTGCATTAAACTCTTCGGCGTGTTTGATAGGCAGCAGATTCAGTAACTCGTAGATAACATCACATGTTAGTTTTGGAAGGGCAATATAACCATCAGGGTTTTCACCCGTTTTGGCTGAAATACCCTTAAGGAAAGTAGGAGTTCTATCATCTTCCTCGTCGAGCTTTTTGTTGAAAATGTTTACTCGAAGAATTGACTTGGCAGATTCCTTGAAGAGGTCAATGTCTCGGCAAGCAGCAGGATTGAAGTAGCGGAAGATGTAGTGCATTTCGCGGTTGTTTATCAAAGATGAATTTGCCTGTGAGCGAATAATTTTCTCCATCATCACCTTCAAAACTTCCTTATCCTCAATCACATGGCGAATGATCAGAGTTGTCATTGAGACGATGCCAACGAATTGCGAGCCCCTAGGCAGATTGAGAAGAGTCGTGATGCCTCCGAGTTCAGCAAAGAGGCACGAGCTTTCGTGATTGCGAGAGAGACGGAGACACAGACGGAGGACGGCGTGCAAAGTGTCTGGGTCAATGGGTAGCTTTATCAAACTGACCATCGTTTCAATCAGAGTCTTTGAAAACATCGATGAAAGCGACTCGATGTGAACCCAGTCAACAACGTCCACTTGCTCTTCCTCCGTATCCTCACTGGTGAACATTATGGGTCTCCAGTTTCCAGTCTCTTCATTTACTTGCAGCATATTGTTGAACTGAATACAGTACTTTCGACGCATTGCCGTGAACCGATAAAACTGTTCACCGGTGCGGAAAGCGTCGTCAATTGCCTTGTTGGTAGCTGGAATATACGTGGTCCATCGAGAGGTGCGATCATCGAAAAACTTCCACTGCCTTTTACAGTTTTTGCTCAGTAGTTGCTTTCGTCGTTGCGAGGCGACAGCATACTTTTCGTAGACATCAATCAGAAGAACTAGTGGGCACAGCCATTTAGGTGTTGTAATTTTGGCTTCCTTTTCATAAACCAGTGTCAGCAAGTACGCGGACCGATCTAGAAGCTCAACCACTCTTTCAAAAAGATCCGATTTGGATATTTGCCCAGCACAGCTACTCTTCATCTCATTAAAGAGAAGGGCCAGCAAGTGGATTCGAGAAGACAACTTGCGAGCTTCCGGCAAGGTCGACAGGTGATTTGCCCAATCATCTCCAGACTTTTCCAGATCCGTGCCTTCGATGAATGACGATCGAACCAGACTGCTGATGTTGACGGTGATTTCATTGATCAGCTCAATGATCATGTTTTGAAACCACACAGTTCCGTTTCGCTTTGCAACAGCTATCAACAGCTCACAGCACTTGTAGACAGTGTCAGGAAGTTGGTCCAGTAGTTTTAGTGTGCCGGAAAGTATGATGCCGGTGAAGCTATCGAGCTCAGATTTACCAAGTGGAACTTCATTTGTAAGCGGTGGGGTAACAGGTTTAGGCAGGAGAACGCCTTTTTCACTCGGTTTATCGGTTTCGTCCAACGACATTGCAATCGCCTGAACGACTTGGTCCTCTTCAGTCATGTCTACCTCAGCATTTGGTGCTGAAGATGAAGATGCATCCTTTTTGCATAAAAAAAGAAGAAAAAATGCAAATATAAACAAGTCGTTAAAGCTTGGCTAAACTTGAACACCTACCGCTGATATTCTTACCAAGTGCGGGTGTGATATAAGCAGCTCGGCGGCCTGTCCTACATCGTTAGCCGTATGTGCAAGAGCAACACCGGCCAATTCACGAGAAAAGCCCATGTCCACGAGAATGTCGATGATTCGCGATTGTGCGTTCGGCTCCTCTCCTGTCGGTTCGGGATTAGCTGGACGAGCGGCAAGTGGCGGAACGGCAGCCGGCTCAACAAGGCTTGCTGCTGGAGGAGCACTATCCGGAGGAGCAGTGACAGGGACTGGAGCGGAAGCTGACTTCTTTTGTGCATCCGTACTTGTGCTTTCTGCGCTGGCAGTGGTCACACTTTTGTCCTTGAGGTACTTCTCAATAATAGATTCACCCTTCAACAAGTGGGACAAGATTGTGAGCAAAGAGTTGATGATATTTTCACTGTTCATTTGGAAAAGTTTATCATTCCAAAGCTCGAGTATGCAGGTAAAAGTTTTCTAAAACGAGTTGTTAGTTATTTTTAAGCAGCTTCATAAAACCATCCACTTACTTTGTGTGTTCGAATCAAAAACTGAATCGGATCAAAAGGCACAAAGGAGGCGTTTTTAGCATCCGCTTTAGCAGGAAGTGAATGAGGCGAGTCGAGAAGGGACTGTGGGTTAGTCATTTTCTCAAGCAACAGCAGCCATGCGTCGAGGAACTCAACGATGCCATCAGGCAGCTCGCTGCTTTTCCAAATGTCCGAGTTCTGTCCAATGGCCATTTTGAAGCAGTGAAAAAACGCATCATGCCCGCCGTGAACTACGAAATTCTGAAGCATTAGGTGGTAAGGAAACTTTCGATCGTCAAACAGCATCGGGCTGGAGAATCCAATTGAACAGACGTAAAAAGTGAGCCTGGGAAAGTAATAAATAGTTAATGTTACTTTAGTTATAGACCAAATTTGCTTTGATGATTGAAAACAATCGGAAAAACAAATTAACGATGTTCATAAAGTAAACTTTTTTATGCCATTTACGACCTAATCTGAAATTTAAATTTCCAAAAAAGGAGATACCAAGGCAACACCCAACACACAGCAAAAAGTTGCTTACCTGTATTTTGGAACGTTGGTATCAAACGGCTGCTGCCATGAAAGACCGTGGAAGAGCAGAACATTGAGATATTTAGAAATATTCCGAGATTGCTGCGAAGGTGGTTGAATAGTGGACGGGGCGGTATGGTGGCTTCGGCGGCGAATAGGCGAGCCAACACAAAGCTGAAAAAAAGAAATGGTAAACTTTCCAGTAACTAGCAGCCAGTAAATGTGAATTATTACCTTAACCAAGAGGCCAAACAGTTCTGCCAATGATCGACCAAGCTTTGAAGCGACTGTTAGCAGAGGCTTGATGTACTTTTGCTGAGTATTCTTTGAAAATGCAACAGGAGTAGATTTACCCTTCTTCTCAGAATCGTTTCGAGGGACACAGCCCGGGCAACCTGGATCGTTGTTGTCAGAGTCAACTTCCATCGGTGAAGCGACGTTATCATTTTCACTCGAAGACTTTAGCAATGAATTCAATCGCTCTAACTGTGTCTTTACGAATTCGTACTTTTGCGAGTTTGAGTCGTTGAGACCAAGCAGAAGCGTGCTTTCCCAGACAAGAGCGATGTAAATTTTACTTAGCTGGCTTATGATGTCTATGCCCAGTTGAGATCCCCACTGTTCAATAGAGATTGCACGAATATCACCCTGTCCAGTTCGACAAATATGGACAAACATGACGATGTAGGCGTGCACTGAGGACATTGATTGAAGTATCGGCGAAATAAAGTTTTGTGAAGCACCTTTCTTTGAGCCTAAAGACTGAATTAAATCTTCAAGAAGCACACTTCCTTCAAAAGGTTTATTTCCATTAAAAAGGGGGTCCAGCTTTTCGATTATCTCCTTCAGCTTGGTCAAACAGCTGGTGAAAATGGTTTTTTCGTGTGTCAAATTCTGCAAAAAAAGGGTCCGCAGTTATAGTTTTTGTCATGAATGTGGTTGTCGCCATATTTACCAGAAGAGATTTGAAAACGCCAGCCACGTTATAGCAAGCGGGTGAAGAGGGAAAATCGGCTGGAAGGTTGGGCAGCTTTAAAATCTGGAATAGAGGCTCTAAGCCATCGTTGCGAAGAAACTCCTGACAGTGATCCTCAGTGGAGTTGTTCGTTAGAATGGCGTCAACGAAGCGCATCTGATAAATAAAAACCAATAGCGTTATACGACGGTTTACAAGGCAAAGTACATCAACTCTTCAGATGCAGTAATGAAGCTCTCAGATCTCATAATCTTTACCATCCTGTAAAAGTCTACTACTTTAGAAATGACACCATTTGCAAGAAAGAAATGATCACAACTAAGATTTCGACTTTAGCACTCAGTTGTTTGTTCTAATCATTGAGCAGTACTGAAGTAGTAGCAAATACACCTAAAACTGAAAATAGACTTACCACATTGAAGATGTAATCATGAAGTGGAATCTGCTGTTTTTGTTCGCTTCGGCTAGCTGATAGAGGCTGTTTGGACGTACTTGCAGGGGGAGTAGCAGTTGCGGAGACCTCTTCTAGGGTATTGCCACTAGCACTGCTTGTGCTGGCGGCAGTGGACGGTAGCTGGACAATTTCGCTAGTCACATTGGAAGGCGGCGTGTTAGTTGCCGTATCGTCATCAAAGTCCTCCTCCTCATCAGAAGAGCTTAGGTCGTTGCTAATATTGGAAGTGGTTGGAATCACTCGTTCAGAGTTCTCAGTGAGCACTAGTCCAATGTTGGAATCAGTTGATTTAGTCTTTGAGCACACGTACTTGGAGTCTGAGCCAAGTTTGCATATTTCATCGAGCAGCTTAATGATGGCCTTTATTGCCTCCACACGCAGACTTGGCTGGTGTCGCATAAGTTCGTCCATGGCGTTGCCAAGGCTGGTGGCAGTGTCGCCAATGGACTCGCTTCGTCTTCGGCGCATAGCTTGCAGGTAGTTTGGGGAGAGGAAGATTTTAAAAAGCCTCTCAAAGGGTTTCAGCTCGACAAAGGCCTCCAAACCACGACGATTGAGGCAAAGGGCAGTGAATACGTTTGGAAGTGAGGCAAGCACCTCCTTGGTGGAGGGAACATCTTTTACCAGAAGGGCGTAGAGCACCACATCAGTGAGACCGTTGTCTTGCAGTGTTGAGAGGAGGGAAGGCTCGTGGTAAACGTAGACCGATACCACGTCGGTGGCAAGTAAAAATAATGATGATCCATAGTACTCGGCGTTGCTTATTATGTGACGAATTGAACTGGGAAAATTGCCGTACATTAGATGGCGAATTCCCTCAGACAGTGTGGAGTACTGAACAGCTTTCTTCAAGAAGTTCAACATCGACTTGAGCAAGGCTGCTCTTTGCGGGTAACAAATTATCTCAGATGAAAAGCGCGTTTTGTCAATTGTCAATAAGTCTTTCTCCGGTTGGTTTGGTGCCTGCGTTTGTTCAGCTTCGCTTTCCACTTCCATTGGAGTCTCGACTTCACTTGCCTTGGCAGCCTCCTCTGCAACGGACAAAGCCAAATCGTTCTTCTCCTTGTTGATCTTATCAGCAGACACTTTAATTTCAAATGGCTGCTCACTTCGGCAGATTTCGACCTCATTCTGAATTAAAAAAAAGTAAAATTAGCTTTCAGCACAACAAGTTAAATCCTAAACATACCTCAAGGCGCTGCACAAAAATGTTCAAGCCATCATTGTTTTGAAAGGCGCTCATCTCGAGATTGGTAATTAAATCAATAACTCGAACGGCTCTGGTTACAAACTAAATCGGAAAAGAGTTGTAAGTAATGCCGTTGAAATTACCAAAAATGTTAAACTTACAGTTATGTGATCTAGTTCAGGACCCTTCCAGTTGATGACTTTGAGCAAAGATTCCATTATTCCACATTGTACTAGCGCTTCGCAGCCTGGTTCGTAGCTGGCAAGGTGGTAGAGAAAGGAAAAGAGGGATGTCGCGAAATTTAGAGGAAACTGTTCGGTGTCGCCAGAGATCAAAGAGTTGATGCAATTTCGAACGAGAATTGGCAAGAACCCGTGGTAAGAAGAAGCTCCGGTGGTATCGATGATCACTTTCAACTTTGAGTTTCGATCTAAATGAATGATGGATGTGAGCGCCTTCAAGGAAGCCGATTTGATTTCAATCAAGTCAGGATTTTTCAGCTCAAGAACATCAACGAGTTCTTCAATTAGCCCATTGTATAAAAGCTGTGTGTTTGCTTCTTGAAGAGCCACTGATTGACAATAAACTGAAGGTAAAAGGGTAAACATTTGGTAATTGCTTATTTCCCAAAAATAACAAAACTCACCAATAATTGACAATGCGTTGAGTCTGGCTTGAACGCAGTAAAGGCGATTTTGATAGTTGGCGAAACTCTTTGTCAAACGAAGATGTGTAAATAACTGGGTGTGACACTCAGCTGGCACTTTGTACTTTTCCACAATTTCTTCCATAAGAGCAGACAAAGACTTGTCGATGAGATGAACATTTTCGATGTGAATTCCGATGACGTTGTTTGGACACTTTCTGTTTTCACCTTCATTCTTTGAGTAAAATTCAAAGTTTAATGTTGTTGCCGAGGAAGGGTAGCTGGACATTGGCAAGTCCTGGCAGCATTCTGCCAATCCAAAGCCGTAGTCTTTGCCGCCCCAATTCTCTGCAAGATAACACAGTCGAGAGAGGAGAGCTTGTCGTTTATCTGAGCTGATTCGAGAGAAAAAGTTTGACCGCTTGCTAAACACGAAAAGTAGATTTAAAATGGCCAAAACAATTTGCATATCAGTAGACGAGAGTAAAGTGATTAGATGCTAAAATAAAAAAAGTTAATTATGTAAAGAATGAAGAACAAAAGAAACTTAATACTTCGATTGAGTTGTAAAGGTGGCGGGAAAAGCTGTGCTCGATGAGAAGGGATGTAAATGAGATGACGGACAAGAGAAGATCCTTTTTCTTCAAGTCAAAGTTCAAAGGTTAGCTTAGGTCATTTCGAAAAAGCGCAAGAGTCAACTTACCTGAGAATTTTCTGGAAGATCAACGGGTAGAATCCATTGATTGTCGCCCTTTCGACAGCAATCCTCGAGGATTGCGTCGAAGATGTCGAGTATATCGATCCAGTGGTACAGTTCGCACTGCAACAGTTGAATAATGTCAACATTGCAATAAATCAGTTTCAAAGTGCCTCAGCAAACTTACTTTTCCACAACTCCAAGTTTTTATGCTCTTGAGTGTGACCAGTAGCTCGTCCTCGTTGCATGATTTCAACTTGCTAATTAGAACTTTACAGTCAAAAGGCTGATAAAGCGAATAGATGATAAAAATGTATAAGAAAGGATGGCGACAAAGACAACGCAGACGCAACAAATTACCACGTCGGAGGAGCTTTTCTTCGACTTGAGTCTATCGATCTTCATTGTGCCGACTCTTCTTACGACATGGCTTTCCGGGAAGTTGATTGGGTGAATCGGTGGACCAGTGGGTACGCCGGGATGTTGTCGAACCTAGGAGATTTAGTATAAAAAACTAGGGAATTGCAAAGTCCGTAATGACTGAGCCAATTTTTGACTGGTAACAGAGGCGAGAAGAAAAGAGAGAAACTCTCTTGCGAGCGCTTTGTGCCTTCTTTACACTTTGCATCGCGCTACTATTTACGTGTTAATCGACGCACTTTTCGCAGAAGACGTGTCCACCTGATGTTTATCTTTTTTCGCACCTTTCACCTTTATCGACCCGCCAAAGGAGATATTTCAAGTGTGTTATCCTTTATTTGTTATCAACGATTGGGCGATTTAATATGGAGGTTTGTGTTTTTGATATCGTTAGGTCTTGATAATTGCTAATTCATTTTCATCTTCAGAAACTTCTCAACTTTCAACCCGTGATTCAAAAGACTAAGGAACCTGGTTTCTGTGTCAAAGCCCGCATGAAAGGAAGCAGCTCCAAGTTTTTTATCAACTTTTGCCATTCTACTGTGGTAATATATTTAAAATGTTTAAAATAAATGGAGTTTTGTTCAACGTTTTGTTTTTGCAGATCTCTCCTCCAACTCTGGTTTTAAGTGAACGAGAGCTGGAAGCTTACATTGAAAGTGAAAACGTTGAAGAGCTTAGCAAATTCACAATTCCTTTAATTATTGAAAATCAAGAATCTACAAAAGACAAAAAAGGTGTCTCATCAAAACTGTCACATGTCATAGTAAACAGCAAGTTCTACGGCGAATACATTGCTTCATCAGTCGTTTACAAAAGTTTTCTAGTTCACATTACGATTGGATTACTAAATGAAAAATTCAACGTCAGCATTGATTCAAGTGATTATGTGATACTGAAAAATAAGCAGTTTCAACTGCCGGATAACCAAAACACTTTTAACAAACTCCTCAGAGATACACTAGTTGAGGCAAATACTGAAACGAACAATAACAAAATGGAAGTTCTCGACAATGCCAAAGTTTTAGACAATGAGCCCGAGAACAGCGCCGATTCAAATTCGAATGTTCGAATGAGCCTTGATTGCAAAAATGATCTTCTCGAAGTGGCCATAAAACTCAATGATGAAGTCTCCTTTGAAGATTTGGCTCTACTGTTAAATGACGACCGAATTATGATCAGGCATAAAGATCAAGTGCTGAATGATTTTCACACTTCAGTACCTATGAATGCTGACCAGGCGTCTGCTCTTTTTAAAGATAATGTCTTGCGAATAAAATGTCCTGTTTTCTTGTGATTTAAGGTTGTGAAACTTTGAAAAGCTAACATTTATTAAATTTTTTAAATATTAGAATCGTTTTTCAGTTTGAGATTTGCACACTGTGTGCCACTAGCTTCGGCTGAGTGCTTAACAAGTGCAACAAGGCATCGATGTGGTTTCCCCGGTCGACACAATGGCGCACATTTAGACCCTGAAAGTGCTGTGTGCTCTAATAAACTGAATCTATTGAATCAGGGTTATTCAGTGGGCGAACAAAGGCATTTCCGTCCTCATCCTTAATTGTGCCGCATTTTCCGACACTGACTCAATTACCCAAATACTTGCTTTTACCTGCAAATTTAGGCAATTGGCAGTTTCCTTACAACTGCTCTTGAGACGGGTGTTCACATTGGTTCAGCACAGGCAGATATCTTCACTCGCTAATAAATCAGTGCCATTTCAACTGGTCTGCTTGTTATCACTTTGCTCTCCTCCTCCTCCTCCTCCTCAGTAATGAAGTCAATTGTCCAGCTAGGCAGTGTATAGAGCTACGCGTCGCTAGTTCCCTTCCAATCGTCATCAGCGCCTTCCGCTCTTGAACTTTATTTTTTTATCGGTGCAGTGTCTCTCCATTCCTTTGGAGCGCATCCGAGCAATCGATTTCCAATAGCACACTGCAAGGAAGGATTCTATTATGTCAATGTGAGGCATTGTCTGTCCACGGACGGTCTCATTTCCATTTCTTAGCCTAATTCCCCATTATGGTTCGACGTCATTGTGAGTGTGTTAGTGTGTGAGTGGTGCTGGTGGTGGTGGTGGTGCCAAGAGCAGACCCGAGTGTGCGGACACAATCACTCATTGCCATTCATGTGCCTATCGCACACACACACTTGTTATATCTCCGTCTTCAATTTGGCCTATCTCCCCGGCAGTGCAGCAACAGCCAGGGCGAATCAATTAAGTGGACTAGGAGAGAACCACTGGCGTCTTCTCCCGCTGAACTGAGCGGCACTTCCCTCCCCGAGTCAATATGGCAATAGCGCATTCCTTCCTCCGGAGTGCCCATATCTCCTTCCACCTCGTCTTCCCCCTTTTTTTATTAAAACAAATTCTTGTCTCT
>JAALOO010000894.1_pt1 | contig 23889 bp, 20 predicted proteins | sample 7257641 | NCBI WGS metagenome assembly JAALOO01 (sample SAMN14085613, study PRJNA598686) | mite metagenome | biome: ENVO:01001000; feature: ENVO:01001002; material: ENVO:01001226; isolation source: single female mite from University of Michigan culture on fish food culture... ...
TCTCTCTCTCTCTCTTTCTCTCTCTCTCTCTCTCTCTCTCTCTCTCTCTCTCTGATGTTGACGGCAATTCGCTGTGTGGCAAACTGTGTGTGTGTGTGTATGTGTCAGATGACAGGGACAAGACATCAAAACACATTCAGCTACTTGCAAAAAGAAATAAAAGAAAAGGCATAAACAGAGTTACCAGCGAGTGTTGATGGCAATGTGCAACGACGGCGGCGGCACGACCAACTCGAGCGTACGTCGATTCTCAATGCGCACTAATTATAGCCGCTGCTGCTGCGTCTGCTGCTGAATTTCGCCTGCAAAACGGCGACAGAAGGCTTGTACATTAAGCGCCCGGGCGCTTTAGTGGAAATGCCGCCAAACATATTTGCCGCCAATTTTTCCCTCTCCCGTTACGGCCTCGACTACATTGTCATAATAATGCCATATTTTTACAATATAAAAAGGCATACATTTTAGTGTCTTTTTGTTCTTTCATTTCTTTTTTCTGTTGCTCTTCTGTGTCATCATTGCCAGCACTGGCTGCTACATTGGCAACTCCACCCAGACTGAACCCCTTTTTGCTTGAAAACGCAGAAGATAGTAGACTGGTGATTGTTGTGCTCTTCTGGTGTTCTTTACACGAGTTGGCTGGTAAAATGCTGTTACCCGTGAACTGTCGGCTCAAAAAAGGCTCAAAACTTGCTTACCAGCCAAGACAGTACAAGTGCAAAGAGTGCACTTTTAGTGCCAAGACAGCTGTGTGTGTGTGTTTGCTTGCCGTATTTGGTGCAACACTGCTGGTTTTAACGGTAACGGCTGCCAGCCTGCAGCTAAAACTGTGAACGAGAGAATTTGAGAATTGCCGTACAGTACAGCAGCAGCTGCTGCAGAGTTTGATGTTTGCACTACGGCTTGGCAGCGAGTTGTGAAGAGCTGTGAAAAACTGGCGGTGGTTGATGGTGGCGATGAAACCGATGCGGCGGTGATTGCCGCCTTGAAGAGGTAATTGGTTGCTATTTACAGAGCAGCTCACACACACAAAATTCGGGTAGACTACAGTGTCAAGACAAGAAGAAGAGAGGGAACTTGTAGAAGCGGATAGACGGGTAAAATGTGCAACGGGTAAAGCGCGCTGTGGATTAGTGTCTTCTTCTTCTCCTTCTTAAAGTCTAAAGCAGTGGCAGATGAGGATGTCAGTTTACTGGTAGACACGGCTGCAGATACACACACAAACACAGTTAAAAGCACACAGTAAAGCACCCTAGTCAACAGCAACAGCAGCAACAAACCTTTCTCTTTTAGCGACAATGTCTCGAAGTCCCTTCTTCCGACCTGCAATCACCGGCGACCCCTTCTGGGACATGTGGTCACCGGAGCGCTTTTTTGACTCACACTTTGGCGCCAACCTCACCGAGGATGACTTCTTTGCGCCCACCATGGTGCCCAGCTACTTTCTGCGTCGTCGAACTTTGGGGTAACAAAACCTTAAAAAGCATTGTTTTTTTATTAGCAATTACTAACATATTTGTTTTAACACTAGGGCCCCTCGCAGCCCACTGATGCCACATTCACCGATTGGGCCCCAGGGCGCCGAACAGCTTGCCGCCGCCGCTCACCCCTTGGCCAAACCACAGTCTGCAGGAAGCAATGGCGCCGGCGCCGTAATTCCGCAGCCCTCCAGCGACAAGTACCAAATCATGGTGGACGTGTCTCACTTCACGCCGGAGGAGATCACCGTAAAGACAGTGGACAACACCATCGTGGTGATTGGCAAGCACGAGGACAAGGCCGACAACTACGGGTACGTGTCGCGGCAGTTCTCGCGCAAGTACCTCCTTCCGGCGGACGTCGACCCGGAGACGGTCACCTCGACGCTGTCCGCCGACGGCATTCTCAGCATTCAAGCGCCCCGAAAGCCGCTGCAAATTAAAGACACTGACGGACGGGCAGTGCCCATTGCCATCAGCAATCAGATGCTCTCCCCGGTGCACAACATGGCGGCGCCGCAGTTTCCTGCCGCCCCTGCCGCACCTCAGCCTGCCAACACGCCGATTCCGGTAACCAGTGAGCAGAGTGCCCAGCCACCAGCGGCCCCAGCCGCCCCAGAAGCTCCTGCTCAGCCTCAGTAAACACACACTACTCTTTTTGGCTTTAACCTGAATGCGAATTTCCGTGTGTTTGACACAAACCCCCTTTCCTCTCTTTTTCCTTTCCCTTGTTTCCACAACCTACCAATTACTTCAAAGTGATGCCCCTAACCTTCAGTGCCAATTTAACACACTAAATGGCGGGAATATCCCCTTTCCCTAACCCAACACTACTACTACTACTAAACTTAGTTTTTTCCGCCACCACCGCCGCCGCCTTATTACTGTTTTTGTCCCTAATTGGTATGACAACGATGTGCACCAAATAATAAATAAAGAACAAAACACTACTAACACAAGCACTAACTCTCTCACTTTCTCTCTCTTTCTCACTCACTGGCACTGGCTCTAGAATTTGCACTTGCACTCGTCACGCAAACTCATGCTAGCTGGCCTTCATCTGCCTTTGATTATGTCAAGTGCAATATCTTTCCGCGGCGTTGGGCAACAACTGAACTTGGCAGCAGCAGCAGCAGCAGCAGCAGATGCCACTTGTTCCCTAGTGCTCACTCACTCAATTATTGGTTGTCCGAAGGAATGTGCACTGACGGCACCGAAAAACCACCACCAATACTATTGATAGAAAGTGAAATGTGTTCAATGAAAGAGTGACAAGTATTAATAGTATTGAAAAAGGAAAAAGAAAGAAAGTGGCAATCCAGAGAAGCACTCCCTCTCCCCTTTCGGTTCGAGGTCTTCAGCTCTAATATGTTCATTCAGTGCTGGGTAATAATTGATCAGCAGCAGCAGCAGCAGCAGCAGCTTGACATGGCAACAAAATAGCAAGGCAGACCAACACACACTCACACACAGACATTTGCAACATGAGAGCGCCTAGTGACAACACAAGACCACTCTGCTTTTTACTGTGAAGCAGAGCAGGAGGAGGACAAAGTCACAATGAAGACCAAACGCGCGTGATGACGAAAGCGAATCCTATGTTCGTTCCCTCGTTCGCTCCTACATTCGCTCATTGTAGATCATGCGCTGGTAATAACAATTAGCGATGCCAATGTTCCATACTAAAATGGGGGAAAGAAACGGTGCCTGAAGGGAGCTGGGAGATGGAAACGACTGCGACTGCTGCTGCCTCGGCAGTCTGCGTGCTCAAGCCTGCACCAGACTGCCGATGATAATAGTAATGATGATGATGATGATGAGGATGATGAGGATGATCGGCCGCAGCAATGACGAATCGACTTTTCTGCCTGTAGAGGAGAGAGGGAGAGAGAGAGGAGTACTCTTTTTCCTTCTTTTTGTCAACGCAGCAAACTTCAGACTAATTCCTATTCATGCGACGACGATTTTCTTCGTCGTCGTAGTCGTTGTCATTGGTAGTCTTTCCTATCGCACAGAAACCTGGCACATCGGCAACAATAACAACAGGAGGAAAACGCTGAATCTAAAACTGAAACACCAACAGCAAAAGTGAAAACTAAAGAAAATGCGACACAAAAACAAATTTGCTGATTTGCAGTGATGCGCCAGTTGCGCAGGTAGAAGAAGAAGAAAAAGCAGCAGATGATGGAGTAGACAAGAAGCAAGTTGAGAAAATGGATCACTATTATCACCGCTGAAAAAAACTGCAAACAGGTGACAGTGACACCAACACGACATTGTTTTTTTTGTTGTTACTACCACTTCTTCAAACTTTTTACTAACTTGATGATCAATGTGGTGCCAACTTCCTACTTACCGTTTATTAGTTGGCTGGCAACTACCCAAAGCAGCTCCCCTCTAATTCATCATCTGAAGCTTACAAACTGTTGTACTTTTTCATTATGTTTTTTTTCATTTATCTTGTTTTACTATGTTTCCGTTAATCTTTGTGTTCCAAAGTGTGCCTTTAAGTTTGAGTGATATGACTTTCAGTGTTCAGTTTTCCCCCAAACGTCAGACTGAGCAGTCAGATGGGGTTTTCTGTTTGTGTTAATAGAAAGACAATGCAAAAACTTAAAAATTCTTTCATTCTCATTTTCCACTTAAGCGAAAGCCATTGAGATGATGTCCGCACCTTCCATTGCCAAAGTTAACAACTCAATAAACAACAATCCCGGCGGTTTTCCGTTTAGCGCCATGGCACATAATAATAATCCTAATCATCACCACCACCACCACCCTCTTATGCCGGCTTCCAATTTTGAAAACACAATGAACAACTCATCGCTGGCAAACATGCTCGAGGGATTTAACCCTCCTCCTGACCCTGTGTTTAGCAACTCATCGACGGCCAATCATTCCGGTAGGCTCAATTTGATGTTAACCGGTTGGAAGTAACTTTTTCTGTTTTGCTTTTTTTGTGCAGCCATGTGCGACGCCATCTTCGATGGCATCTACAACTGGCCAGCCACTCGCGCTGACACCATCATCTCAGTGGAGTGTCATAAAATTTTCTCCATCAGCATGGGCCATGATGTGGATCAAGACTACCAAAATGAGAGGCAGTACGCGAGTCGCAAGTGCCTCCCCAACGGCGTTTGGGGCTGGAGCAATTGGACTAACTACACGGAATGCCTCAACTTACTCTCAATACAGGTGAGGTGATGGTGAAAACGAATCATGATAACTCATGATCATGATCATCATTGATAACTAAATAGATCAAATCAATGAAAAAGTGGGAACCACATGTTTGATGCGCTAGCTCTCCGTGTGTTTTTTGTGTGTTTCGGAAAAAGGGGCCTAAAAATAGAACAGTCCTTGAAAGTGAACGCAAAATGAAAATAAATAGACACTTTGGCAGCACAATAAAGGTTTGTGTCAAGTCACCCCCGGTGTGGTGAGCAAGGCAGTGTTTTTCAAGTGTACGCACAATGACAGTGACTAGCAGTCGTGTCGGCGGTTTTTTGCCTTATGACAAGGCACATATCGCAAAAGATGGCTGAAGAGATATTGCGCAATAGTGAGGGAATAGTAAATACCAGTGATACACAAAACCACTTACTGGTCAAGAATCACTAAAAAGTTTTTTTAATTTTTTTGTATTCTAAAACACTTAACTACAAAATTCCGTTTAACAGGAAAAAGACTCTTCAACAGTGAATCGTGTGCAGTCAATAATCAGCTACATTGTTCTCATCTTTCTCATTGCATCATTGGTTTCGCTGATTCTCTCTATAGTCATTTTCATGTCTTTTAAGTGAGTTGCAGTATTTAATACTCCAGTCAAAAATGAAACCAAACTTTGCATTTGTAGACCACTACAGTGTCTGCGCATTCGAGTGCACAAAAACTTGTGTTTAGCGCTGCTGATGAACTGCTGCCTGTACATTATCATGAACTCACTAGTGGGCATTCACAAAATGGATCTTTCAGTGGCGGTGAGTTGGTTAAAAACAAAAGTTTTCACAATGATTTTTTAACAACTTTTGAGTTTACCATATATAAACTGTGTACTGATACTGTTTCATGTTTGCAGGCCAACTGGTTTTGTAAGACCTTGAAATGCCTCAACGTCTACAGTTCAATGGCCACCATCAATTGGATGTTCGTCGAGGGCTTTCTTTTTCACCGTCGACTATACGCGCCATTTCACCAGAACACCAAGTGGTACCTGGTGGGTTACTACGTCATCGGCTGGGTTTTTCCCGCTTTGTGCGTCCTTGCCTGGTCACTCTCCCTGGAGTTTGCCTCGGTGGTGGCGCACAAGCCCTGTTGGGAGGGCTATCGAACTTCCAATACCATCTTCATCGTCAGCACGCCGATGATCATCGCAGTGGCAATCAACTTTATCTTCCTTATCAGCATTATTCGCATTTTGATAACCAAATTGCGCGCCGACACTTCACACTCAGATCAGGCGACGATAAAGGCAATAAAGGCGACGGCCCTGCTGATTCCACTGCTTGGTAAGTGAAAAGCTGCTTGATTCCTTCTATGTTCTATGACTTTCTAAAGCACTGCTTACCACTTTAAAGGAATTCACCACATGGTAGTCCTGTACAATCCCTCCACCTTCAACCGGAAGCTAGTCAACGTGTACATCGTCCTCAATGTACTCTTTCAGTCAGTGCAGGGCATCATCGTCTCTGTGCTGTACTGCTTCACCAACAATGAGGTGCGCACTGTGCTCAATGCCGCCTGGTCACGCCGGCGGATGAGCCACTCATTTCACGGCCAGGCGGTGGGCAACAACTCACTGCTGGCCAAGCGACGTCGGCCCAGCATCAACTCCAACTCCTTCAACTCGCTCATCACACAACATCAGGCGAATAAGATCAATAACAACAACAACAACAACAATGTGGATAGCAATGGCAATGCCCTGAACAACAACAGCAACACCATCACCAGCAACAACAACATCACCATCAACAGCAACCTCCCCAACAGCCCCCACAACCCCCACAACACCATTGACAGTGGCGCCAGTGTTCTGGTGCACCTCAACAACAATCACTTGCCGCCAAACCTGACACTTGGCGGGGAAGAATCCTTCTCTTATGACAGTAGCTCCAAAAAGAAACAACAGAAGTCAGCACCATCGGCGCCAGCAGAAGCGACGGCGGAAAAGCTGCCCAACAAGAGCAAGAAAAAGGCAGCGAAGAAGAAGAAAAAGAAGGATCAGAGCAGCATCGGAGCGGCAGAGCATCTCACCAGCACGGCCACCACTACCACAACGATGATGGTGCAGTCATCGGGCTACCGACATGCAAACTTGTTTCCCGCCAGCACCGCCATACCACCGACGGCCTCCATCACCGACCTGTAGAAATTGGGGATTCCAATGATGACAGCACAGTCTGAGCAGTGATGACAGTGGTCAACAAAAAAAGCAGAGCAGCTGATTTGGGCAAATAGCAAGGACGAAAAACGGTGAGGATAAAGAAGAAGGAGTCGATGAATAGGAAAAGTAGAGCGACCACTGGTTACACTCACCTGCACCCGTATTTTTTATGAAGGATTTTTCTTCTTTTTCTCTTTACTTTTTTTGTTTTTTGCAGTTGCAGTCCATCTGCCCCACACTAGTACTTGCTGTTGCCTGGGGCAAACATCCGTGCATACTGTGCACACTGGACTAACTTGTTATCTGATCTCGCCGTCGACGTATCGATTCAATAAATGAAAATCGGCCAGTAAACGAGTTACTCTCTCTCTCTCTCTCTCTCTCTCTCTCTCTCTCTTTTTCTCTCTCTTTTTTTACTTGGCTTTTAAGCATTCACTGCTAGGTGACTTCCCTCAACAACGGACAGATTACCGTTTTCTTTGGCTTAAGACGCCTTTCTCCCTTTTCTGCCGTCTCACTCAGTGAATTGATGCGGCCAATGGCCCTTACTGTGGCGGCTATGGACGTCGCTTTTGCCACTTAACTTTTTTCTGTCAGTCATCGCCTGTTGCTGTTTTGCAAACAGTGGTTTCTACTGCCTGATTTAAGCGGTTTGTCGGTAAAATTGCCAAACTTGAGGTAGAAAAAAGGGAATAGCAGAAAAATAAAAAAACGGGCATTTGGCGGTAGTAGCAGTAACGAAAGAGGGAAGCCAATCGGAACGACTAGCGAGCTAGTGTGTTGTTTGACCACAACAACAACAACAACTGACTGCCTCAGACCGGCTGTTGTTGATACTGCTGCTTCTGCTGCTGCTGCTGCTGCTGCTGCTGCTGCTGCTCGCCTCGACGGCCAGCAAGTGATGGTAATGATGATGATGACAGTGATGATGACCTAAGGTAACAGTGTGTACAGTTGTTTTGCTGCTGCCTCTACTCGTCCGTACTGGCTGTCTCCTTAGCTTCTCTGTCCGAGGCTGTTTTTGCCCTTTCGGACTGCCCTGACACGTATTGAGTGCTAGCGGCAGCAGCTGAGCTTGGACTGCCTGGTCTGCATAGCTACAAAGTGTTTGTGCCTTTCTCAATCAAGGTCAGCCAAGTTAAGAAGGGCAGATCGAGTCAGCTGAAACGTTTCAGTCAGTCAGTCCGGCAGGCAGGCGGCATCTGACCCTTATCACCGCTATCCACAACACTATCACCACCATCAGCCCATGAAGTTTTGGTCATCATCATCATTACGATTATCATCATCCGCCTCTAACGACATCCGCCTCTGCTGATCTGTTGCCCCACCACCACCCTATTGGCAGACTGTCGGGAAACTACCACCATTGCCATGAATGACTACCTTTTGTGGCACCTGCTGTACCAGGTGCCTCTGCCCAGTCGCTTCATTGACGTCCTCTTCACCGTCTACACCGCCATTCAGCTGTACATCTTGGGGGCGATCTACGTCGTCAAGGAGATCCACCGAAAGTTCTCCAGCAGCGTGCGCAAGCTGACGCCCGACGAGCCGGACATTCCCAATAATCTGCTGAAGTACGTCGCCATCGTCACCGGCGGCTCGCGGGGCATCGGTCTCAGCGTGGCGAAGGACCTTTACCGGCGCGGCTGCACGGTCATCATCACCTCATCGGCGACCGCGGAGGGCGAGCGGCGGAAGGTGGCCGACGAGGTGCGCCACTCGGTGACGCCCACCGTGCCCGGCGGCCGAGTGCTGGTCTGGTGGGTCGATTTCCGGCAGCTGAGCACGGTGGCCGACTTTGCCGCCCGCTTCAGCCGCACCTTCGCCTCGCTGGACATTCTGGTGAACAATGCAGGGGTGATGTTCGTGGAGAAGGCGTACACCGGGGACGGCTTCGAGTACCACTACCAGATCAACTACCTGAGCCACGCGCTGCTCACCTGGCTGCTGATGCCGGTGATGCACCGCGCCAACAAGGTCAGTCCGGCCCGGGTGGTGAACGTCTCCAGCAGCACCCACTACCCGCGCAGTCTTTTCATCGAGGACCTGCAATCGCTGAAGACGCCCTACTCGCCCTTTCACGCCTACGCTCAGTCGAAGCTCTGTCAGGTGATGTTCACCTACTTCATGGCCGACTGGCTGAAGAAGCACCAGGGCGAGTACCGGGTGCTGGTCAACTCGCTGCACCCGGGGGTGGCCAAGACCGGCCTCTACCAGCACGTTTGGTGGGTGAAGATATTCCCTAGAATAGCTCGACTTCTTTTCAGGGTAAGTAGTAGTAGAAGTGGTGGTGGTGGACGATAACGTTTGGCTATTTCACTAACAAACTGCTTTTTTGTTTTCACCTTTACAGACGGCAGAAGAAGGCGCAGAGACGGTGATTTACGTCGGATTGTCGAGCGAGGTAGAATCGAGTGGCTACTACTTTGAAGACTGTGCCAAACTTCAATCGTCTCGATTCTCGCTGGACAAATCCATTCAACGCCGACTGGCTGCCCTCACTAAACAACAGCTTTATGATGCTATTGAGCAGTACAATCGAAACTATCCAGATTTTGCCGTTAAGCAAATGCTTGCATAGGAACAAAGTTTTAAGAACAACAACAATTTTTTACAACAGTGAGACTAAATTTAGACGATCTATTTGCTTAATAAATCTGTATTATTGAACATTTATTAAAATTTGCATTTGCGTTTGATTTGTTTTGTTCAAATTCTGTTAAACAACTTTTTTACATAAATTTTTTAATAAAACCTATGTTTATGTAATAAAATTTTCAGTTAAAACGATTCTATTTTAATTTTTTTAAAAATGACAATTTTTTTAACTAATAAATCACTTACCGGCTGAACATGTTTTAACATAAATTCAATGTTATATTTCAATATAAAACATGCGAATTACAAATCACTTTAAAAATAATAAAGTTTAGACAAATTGAACGCCATCAAGGAGCAGTTTTTTAAATGTTTTTATGTTTATCTGTTGTTTTTATCTACTTTGTTATGCATAGCATTTAAAAAATACAAATAAAAAAATAATGTTTAAAAACAATTTTTAAATTTTTAATTTGTAAAACTATTTTTTTTGTTTTTTAAATTCAAGTTATTTGAAACTTTATTCAGTTATTTTTAATTATATTTTTAAATTAATAAATGTTTTTTTTGTTATTTTTTTAATTTAAAAAACAAAAATTATTTAATTAATAAAAACGGAAGTTTATCAGTTTAGATAATGTTAGCGTAAATTAACAGGTTTTTTGATAGTTATATTTAGTGTAAATGTAAATTTGTTTTTTTACTGCAATCTATAGTTAGAACAACTTAATTTTAGATAACTAATAAATTCAATTTACTTGATGAGTAGACTAACATTAAAATATGCAATCGGGGAAACCTTGTGAACAAACATTGATGTTTTACAAACTAAAAACAGTACATTAAATAGTATGTTTTAAAACATTACATTTAATTAAGTTTCTAAATAAACAATCATTAAAAAAATTTAAAGTACATAAATAATGAACTTGTTTATTGATAATAAAAACAAATTACACAAGTTTCTCATTAATTATAACATTTATGCAAATGAAAATAACCTTTAAATTTTTTTTGAATGAAGATTAGAATAATAATTTATTTTTTAACACATTTTGTTGATTTAAAAAACAAAAGGTTGTTATTTGACATTATTGTTGCCAAGCCAGTAGCTATTCATCTCAACGTTGTTTGTCATGTTTGTGATTTTAGACACGTAAACTGGCATCATTCCTTTGAATATGTCTGTATCGGAATAAAAATCCTGAAAACTGGACACAAAATGGCCCTCATCGACTGGTTTACCGACCGCCTGGTTATTGTAGAATGCAAACGGAAGCATTCGGTTTTCTCTTTCAAATGTCGGTTCAGTGGGAACTACGGCGCCTACATTTGAACTAGATTCAGTGACCACCACATCGACATCATCATCAACTGCAGGCAGGCGGGTAGTGGTGAAGAAGAAAAACAATGGCCCTTGCGAGGAGATGGAACTGCGAGTGTTCACCTCCACTGATATGCTAGTGTGCGTTTCATCCGCATCACTACTAATGCTGCTGGCTGTGGTCAGGGGTGACCCTGAAGTGAATGAAGACGGCTCAGAAGAAGAGGAAAGAGCAGTACTATTTGCACCGGTGCTCAGTGTGCCCTGTCGCTCCTTGAGGGCAATTAGCTCTCTAATAAACTGCTTGGTTGGGTTTTCAGTGGCCACCTCTTCTTGCTCACTCACCGATGATTCGCCCTTGACAATCTCCGCTAGACTGCTTTTCACTGTAGTGCTCTGGATTTCAGCACTTTCAGGACTCCAGTTGGTGCCTGTGGTCACAAGACCAATGTCGTCAATGTTGCTAGAGCTGGTAGTGGTAATCGATGATGAGGCGATTTCAAGTGGAGTGACCACAATACTTTCAATATTGGCTGATGTGGTCACTGCTTGAGAGGAGAAATCAGGGCCTTTTTTCCTTGAGGAAGTTGTGCTGGACTCGCTGTTGCTGTTGAGCTCACTCTGCTTGGGAAAACGTTCATTAGAGGGAAACGCCGAGTCAGTTATATCCTCAACGCTAGTCGCTGGTGTGGAGAGATCGGCCGTAGTTTGATCGTAGTCAGCAGTGGTGCTCACTTGAAGACGATTTTTCAGGTGGCTGTAAAGAAACCCGCCTTTCAATGGTGATACTGTTGTTGTTGGCTCAGCAAAGCTGTCGACACTGTCAGTTGAAAACCCGCTAGTTTTATCTACTCTTTCTTTGCCCAAACTTGGGGATGAATCCTTTACGTAATCTGGCAATAGAATGGCTTCAGTAGACGACTTTACAGGTGATACAGTTGTCGCAAATAGTTCCTTTAGCTGCTTCTCTTTGTAACTGGCTAGAGTTGTGAAAATTCCCAAATATGGTGCGTTTTCTGACACAATTGACTGTCTGCTTCTGATTGTTTCAGTTGAGGGCATTCTACTTTCCCGATCAGCGCTGTTTGGGATGATAACTGAAGTGAAAGTAGTACTGGCTTCAGCGTACTCAGTAATTGGAGGCGGAGGGCTGGTGGTGGTGGCGATATCATGATGACCAAGGGACAATTGATTAGCCAAAACTGCCGTCTCATTGTCAGCAGTGACTGACTTCTTACTGTTACGAATGCTGATGTTTCCCACCGCTCCAATAAGGGCTTTCATAATGCGGCTGTGTTCAAACGATGATAGTACCTCACTGTAGGCTTTGCCGCTTCTGTTTTGATTTGACGGGAGTACGGATGTGACGTTTTGTTCCATTTGGCGAGGAACTGTGCTTGTAGCAATAGAAACATTTTGAGCAGTGTGAGCAGCTTTAAATAGTATGAAAAGAGTAACTTTAGCATTGTTGGTTCAACCAGTTACCTAATGCAAAAAATAAGCAACAAGAATACACACTCACCAGAATGCCAGTTGCCGAACCAATTCCACGGATTAGTCAAACCATAGTAGTAGCCGGTAACAATGGGAACGTGGAACAGCAGAAGGGCGCACAGCGCCAGCACGTGAATTAAAGCTTTCATGGCTCTAGTCAGACAAAAGTGTGCTTGACAAGGCCAAACACTTTCTTCTTTCTAGCCTGACTAAAACTGACGCAAAGAATTCGGCAACAACAGCAGCAGCAGCAAGAGCAGCAGCAGCAGCGTCGACCACCAACAAGTGCCCGTCGGCATGTGCACTGTCCTGAAGAATGAAGCTCCAGAGAGTGTGAGACTCTTAGCACTTTTCACTTTCAACTGAACTATGGGCACTACTGGCAGCAGCAGCAGCAGCAGCAGCAGCAGCAGTACCACCAGCTCTGGCACGTCAAGTCAATTCTGTTCATCTGCCCAACTGACGATTTATGCCTGCTTTTGTGTAATGGCCCATGCACGTAAGTGTCTGTCTGTTTGTCTGTCTCTCTGTGTGTGTGCCTAGTGCCCCTCGCTTTCGTGCAGCAAGTGAAAGTGAACTGGAAATGTCGGTCAGAGTGCGTCTGCAGCAGCGGTGCCCACCTTTGAACTAGCTAGGGAGAGTGTGCAGTGAGGGTACAGGTGCCTCTTCACTCATCGTCATCATCACCATCTTCCTCTTCATTCTTCAGCTCTCTCTCTTTCTTTCTAGTCAGAGAGTGGTGCAATGCTTGGCCGGCCAATGAGAGCAATTCAACTGACGGGCACTGACTTGAGCCAGCGGCGCACCACTTCTTCAGCATTCTCTTCACAGTTCTGAATACCGTGCAAAATTTATTGAGCTCTAGCACACTGCCAACTGCAATCTTCGTGTACTGCCTAAGGGGGCTAACCTTTTTTGCAGAATGTCTACTTTATGGCTATTAAACTAACATGCTTGCCTTCACTCAAACCACAGACTTTTATTGCATTTTTGCTTTTCTAAAATATTTTAATTTTTACGCAATGGTTTTAGCAAATTCGGTTATTTTAACATAAAAATGTGGAAAATGTTTTGATGTGGATAAAGAACATTCTTTTTATCAATTTCAATTGTTAAATCATTTATTAAAGTTAAACAAATTGATCAATTTAACGCAATAGAACATTATTGTTGCATAAAATTTCAGTGAATTAAAACGACAAACAAGTCAATGGAAGTTCACTTTAAGCGCCCATGAATTAGTAGTGCAGTTCTTTTCAAAATACTAGTATGCAATTTGTTGGTGTCGGCATAAGCTCACAGAGAACAAAGTAACTGTTGCTTGTTGGCGGTTGGTAAACTGCAATGCAACGTCCGTGAGGTTTTAATCGACCACCAAGAGAGCACTATGGCACTGCTACTGCCTGCTAGTTCACCAAAGGGTAATCAGCCTGTAGCCGGCAGACAGAGAGGACTGCAGATAAGACTGACTGAATGAATAAAAAGTGTAAAGAAAAAGAGTCAGGGACAGAGAAAAGAAAGAAAAAGAGAGACAAAAACCAAGAAAAAAAGAAAGAAAAGAAAGAAGGAGCAAAAGTGAACAAATGGAGAGAACCAGTTTAGCCAGCACAGATCAATTGGCGCCCTAACGAAGAAGAGGGGGCAGAAAAGAATGAGTGGCGCCCCGGTAAGTAAGTGGAACATCGCCAGAAGTCACGTCGATGCTCTGTTGCTGCTGCTGTCTGCAAACTCCGTTTGCTCAATCATCAGCAGAAACTCATTGCCTTAACCAGATCAACTGACCCTGATAAAACTTTAATTTTGCTGAAGCACCCGAACAAACACATGCACAAAAAGAGCAAGAGAGAGAGAGAGAGAGAGAGAGAGAGAGAGAGAGAGAGAGAGTAGAACTAGCGGTAGTAGTAGGCATTGGCATTTCCTAAGCAGTGGCAGCCATTAGCAGGTTTTGCAGGTCTGCAGACCTCTTTCTCGGTCACACTCAAACGCCGACACACAAACCGACCGACCGACCGACCGATCGACGGAGACTGTGAAACAGACAAATAGATAGATAGATAGTGCCGAAATGGCAAGGCGCCAAATAAAGCCTTTGCTCAGCAAAGAAAAGAAAGGGGCAGATGAGAATGGTAGCGTCGGTAGCCTACCTGGTGCGTCACTCTCCGCACAATGTCCACAAAGTGGAAAGAGGTGGTGAGTGTCAAGAGAGTAAGTAAAAAGCACACTGAGACACACTAAAGAAAGACAGACATTGATGTGTGTGTGAGTGTAAGTGCGAGTGAGTGCTGAGAAATGTATTAAAAACACCCCCAATCACAGCAACTTTTTGCCAAAGTTTCCTCGTCTGATCCGTGCCTTCCAGTTCCTCACTCAGTTCAGATGCTCATTTTCGTTTTATTTTATCCTGGTTATCGACTTCACGTAAGGAAAGTGACTCTTTCTCTCTCTGTTTTAAACTGTGTCTGCCTGTTCGTTCACTAGTGACTACTTCTTCTGAACAAACCTGCGACAGTGACTTTAGACTTGACACGACTTTTCCAATGTCCCATCTTTACCACCAGTCAGCCTCTGATAGTTAATTATATTTGCGCATAATACTCTGTCATCACTTTAGTTTTCACTTTAGTGCACCACGACAACAGCAGCAACAACAACCACCAATGACGACCACCAATTATTTGTTCTCAATAATTGCCAATACTGCAGCACATCACTGAGACGCCGTTTTGTTTGTGTCTCACCATTTTTGTCTAGATCTTTGTTCCACGCAGTCTAAACGGCGGACAACAGTTTTTTCCTGCTAATTTTTGCGAGATCTTAAAATCCCTGAACGGGTCACCGTCACCGTCCATTTGCCTGATGGCAGCAAACTTGTTCGGTGCTACTGCTGTTTCTGTTACTGTTGCTTCTGCTCACCGGTACTCATCTGGCGTCTGCTTTACTGTTGCACTATTTTGCTAGTGCCAAACTAGTGATTGCTCTTCTTCTTCAATTAGACCAGTCAGTCAGCAAACGGGGGATCCTCTTCTTTTTCTACTTTTTTTTGCACCACTAACACTCGCTGATTGTCATCTTGCCCGGCTGACGAGAGCAAAAGCAGTCAGTGATAGCAGGAGTGAGTTAGTGAGTCAGTCAGTTAGTGAGGGAAAAGTGCACTAAAACCGTTTCATCTCCCCGCTTCTTCTTCTTCTTCATCTTCTCACTAACGGAACATTAGTGGTCAGTAGTGTGCGGTTGCTGTCGTTCCTTCTGCTGAGAAGTTAGTGATATTTATTCAGTGCATTTAAATCAGTGCACTCGTCCCTCCCGTACTGTGCAGCAGTTTACGTTTGAAAAAATCGTCTCAGCCTGAAGATGATGCGCGCACTGGACGCCCGAGTGGTCAATGCCACTGCCAACTTGCTGGGCGAAAACTCGACGCTCTTCTGGTTTGTGCACACCTACTGGGAGGACACCGCCGATCCGCGCACCAAGGGCTACACCCTGGTGGACATCTCCAATGTGACCATCTCCCTGGTGATGATCGTCTACACCTTGCTCGTCTGGGTGATCATTCCGCGGTACATGCGCAAGCGGGAACCGTACAATCTCAAAAATGCCATCATTTTCTACGACTTTTTCATGGTAAGAACGAGTATTGTTTTTGTAATGTTGCCTTTTGTACAAATGCATTATCAGTTGAGCTTTCTTGGGTAAAACTCATAATGCATGTTTACAATTTTGTAACAAGCAATTGAATTTACAAAAAAATATGGTAATTAGAAAATATTTTTATTTTAGGTTGCAGTGAATTTGTACTTCTTTGTGAAAACCATTCAACTGTCAAAGTGGGGTCAAGAGCTGTTCAAGTTCTACGACACTCGTGGCGACACATCGGAGCACGCCATGGCGTACATTGACGTTGCCAACCTCTACTACATCTCCAAACTGGTGGACATGTTTGACACCTTCTTCATGGCTTTCCGCAAACGCGACTCACAAATTAGCTTTCTCCACGTATGGCACCACACTTCACTCAGCTACGCCGGCTGGCTGTACATGAAGTACAATCCATGTAAGTGGTTTTCCAATAACATGCAAATTGTCACTTATTAAAATTACGACTTTTGTTTGTTAAACTTTGCAGACACACCTTCCATCATGTTGATCCCTTTCATCAACAGGTAAAATTTATAGTTGTCCGTTTGTATATTTGTGATATTGACCTAAGTCTTTTTTGAACAAAATCTTTTTCAGCTTTATTCACATGGTCATGTACGGGTACTATGGATGCGCCGCAATAGGGCCACACATGCGCAAGTACCTCTGGTGGAAGAAGTACATCACTCAGATTCAGCTGTTCCAATTCACCGTTGTCTTTCTCTGGTACATTCAGCTGATGCTGCGCCAGACCAACCTGCCCATTGGCTACCTGCTCTGCAACTTTTTCAACTCTGCCTTCTTGTTTGGCCTTTTTACGCACTTTTACATTCAAAGTTACCGCGCTGAGAAGAAGGCAAAATCTGCCTAGTTTGTGTGGGCTGCAAACAGTGCCAACTGATTTTGCTACACTCTCTCTTTGTTTTAAGGCTACTTTTCTAATAAAAACAGCATCACTTAGGTTTATTTCAAATTGCAACGTGTTTATTGCGCTGTGGTTTTTGGGTGTCACAAAAACACATGTTTACAAATGATTGAAAACTGAGAAAACTGAGAAGGATGGACAAAACACTCAGCATCAACACAAAATTTCAAGCTTAACAAAAGCAATAGTTGTTGAACAAAAAAGTGGAAGGGTGAAACGATCACCCCATTCTTAGTGAAACCTCATTTATTGTGCTGAGAGCAAAGAACACGGTGTCCAACTAACTAACTAAATGTTCACCTAGTTTAATTCAGTTAGTTGCGTCGTGGATTGAGCGCCGGAATGGTGGAGTTGCTGTTGGGCTGCTGCTGCCCGGGCGATGATGGCATGCCGCCTCGATTGAAGCGCGATATGCCGTTGCCCTGGCGGGCACGACGAGCGGCGGCCAGCGCCGCCGCTGAGGGCGTCGCAGAGGAGGCAGAACCGGCGCTGGTTGCCCCTGAGGCCGAGTTGGGCCCACTGGTCGGGCGGCTGGTGGTGAGGCGGCCGGTGAGCTGGCGCTGCGTCGGCTGCAGGCCATTTCTGCCCCTCGGCCGGGCGGTGGTGGCCAGCGCCGAGGGTCGCTTGGTGGTGGGCGCCGTGGCGCGGACACGACCGAGCCCTCCCTTGGGCGCCGGAGTGGTGTTCACCTGCACCTTCAGCAGAGGAGGGGTGCTCTTGATGAAGGAGGGCAGCGTCGGTTTCGGCTTGGCTACGTTTCGCGCTACAAAGTTCCGGCCGCCGGCTCTGGCGGGAAAGAGCTTGGCGAAGCGGTCGTCGGAAAATTTGGTTTTAGCGGGGTCGGGCTCAACCTCTTCGCCGCCGACGGCGCCTTTGTCCCCTTCTGAACCGCCCTGATCTCCGCCAGAGTCTGCTTTGCCCCCCGATCCGCCATCTCCGGCCGCCCCGGGTGGTCCCTCCGGACCTCCGTAGTCTTCATTGCCTGCATCCTTTTGCAAGGCTGATGTTTGGCTTACCAACAACAACAGCAGTGCCGTTGCAAATGAAAACACAGTTATCCGCTGCTGCAGAAAAAAATAGGCATTAAAATTTGTTAGTTTGATCAAAGATATTAAAGTCTGAAAAACTTTAACTGTTTTATTTGTTTTTAGCGCTTACCATTGTATCAGTAGTAGCAGTGGCAAGGTTAAACGATCTTGATTGTCTTATTAAAGCAGGTTAAAACGGTATAAAATAGAAAGCACCACCAATTACTTCACAGAAAAGGGAACAGCACCGGAAAATAGATAATAAATACTAGATAATAGTAAGTGGAGTGCTTCAAGAAAAGAAAAGAAGAAAAGGCGATGCAACAGTGAGCTGACTAGTGGCACATCAGCAGTGAGCAGTTGAGCAATGAAGGAACAGTTTAATCAGTTTAAACGAGTCAATGAAATGAATTATGTGAACTGAAGCAAAGTGAAAAACAGGTGCTCAGGCAAGGTAGTGCATAGTAGTGGCGGTAGTAGTGGCAGTATTATAGTAGTAAACGTAGTCTTGTGCTGCCGCTTATCCACTAGTCAAATTGATTGGCGGTAGTACTGAGCAGTGAGTAAAACATAATTGTGCGGTCTAGTCTTCAACTCAAGTGAGCAACAGCGATGGACACCAATGAAAGTGAGTTTGTCCGTCCGTCTGTCTGTCTGTCTGTCTGTCGCTTTTTCGCTAACTGTGCTAATATAATGTGTGAGTGAGACCAGAGAGCCGGATTAGCAGACACTGCCAGTTGCAGTTTGGGCAAACTGAGCACAGCAGTGCCAGCGGACTGAGTGGAAGTACACGGACAAGACGGAACTTGTCGAAGCGTGCAGGAGGAGGAAAAATGGAGATTTGATGAAGAGATGAGTAGCTCAGTCAGTCAGTCAGTGCTTCAGTTCTCAGGGCAGTGCAGCAAACACTAGCCAGCTAACTGGCTTGCTTGCTGATTTGCCGTCTTGAGCTTTTCTCCACGCGTCCACGCCACACACATCTCCACACAGCTCAGAGTTAGTCTCTGTCTCATTTTGCCCGCTGGCCTCGAGATTACTCTCCAATGGGTCGACGAGACACAAACACACACACACACACAAACAAACAGACAAACTTGCAGGCAGGCAAAAAAGCTAAGCTGAACAAAAGCTGAGCCGAGCTGAGCCGAGATTGACTAAAGCTCAGTTTGACTGACTTGATTGACTTGAAAAGAAGGTGAGTGAGTGAGTGGTTGTAGTGGTGGTGGTGGTTATTGGCAGGCTGTGCTGGCAGACGATGAAGACCGACTGAGCTTCTTCTCGTCGTCATCGGGCACATGTCCACATGCTTTGATGACGTCTTTGCTGCGTCATACGGCGAGCGAAAAACATCAACGGCTCACACGGCAGTTTTGGGTGAGAGCAAAAGTCATCCTTTGACCTACTGACCTTTATAAGCGAGCACCACACAGTGTGTGCTGTTTTCCCTTTACACTGCACCTTTCTTCTTTGTATTTGGTTTTTCACTTCTTCTTCTTCTTTTTCTTCTTCCTCTTCTCCTTCTTTAGCTTGCAACTCAGTATTCAACAAGTCTTAACAGAAGACCAAGCCACATACACAGCAAGTGTCAGATTATGGGCGCAAAGTTACTCTTTATCCGAGTGCTGTTTTCAAATCCACGTCTCTTTTAGGCGCCACTTTCTTTCAGTCTTTTAGAAGAAATGCATTTGCCAAAATGCCACAACTTTTTTCTCTATTTACAGGTGGCTATATTTGAACACCTTCATTTTCGTTTTAGTATTTCCCATCATTTGGTTTTCTCGTCAGCAAAAAAGCATAAATCTCACAATAAAATGGATAATTGGACTCATGGCACACGCACATAATATTGCGACCATTCTTCGCAATCATTTTTTGAGCAGTAAAGTAAAATTATGGTGACACAAATGCAAAATTGTAAGAATTGCTCCTTTGTGCCCTGTGGCCAATTGTTGCTAGGAGCCATCATTAAATGGAAGATGATGATAGTTTCGTTTTTCCATTAAATCATTCAACTATTTAAAATGGCAACGGTGCATCACAAAGCAGTGCAACATTGTGATAGGTGCCTCTTCGTTGTTAAACTAGATAGTATTGACTAAAAGCATAATTTTTACTACTTTTTAGAATGAGCACAAATAAGTTGCAGTTAGTGAGAATAAAGATTAAACTGATAAAAAAACAATAATGATAAAAAAATATAGCAAAAAGTACATTTTTCTAAAACTATTTATAATAGGTGAGTCATTAAATAAGTAAATTAATGAAAATAAAAATTATAACAAAGTTGTTTTAAAATGCAAAAAAGCAAAAAATTACGTTTTATAAGCAGTTTTTGTTGTTAAAACAAAGACGTTTATTAAAATGACTAAATTAATGAAACAAGTTGATGAAGTGCATTACAAACGATGTGAATCAGCACGGCTAAAATAAACACACATGTTAGGGTCCAATTAATGATTGGCTAGCAATCTTTACAAAACTGGTCATTTAAACTGCTCACTGTCGCCGTCTGTTTTTCTAATTTGAAACTATCTTTAACTTTTAAAAATTTTTTATATTTTTCACAACAATACAAAATTTTATTTTAAAAAATTTTTAAAAAACGTATATGTTACTGAACAAAAAAGTATTGGGCAATTTAAACTTCATTTTTTAAATACATTTCAGTGTGTTTTTGAGCATTTAAATAAAATTGTGACTAGTAATTTGGCGCATCTCTGCATCATTTCACTAATGACAGCTTCAACTTGCTGAAAGCAGACAAAATGATGATATTGACTATTTGCAAGTGAAAAACAAATGAAAGGTCAATGAAACGAATGATGCACATAAATATCAAGTTCAGCAGTTGAGATATCACAAAACAATTGTCTTGAAGTATTAGAAATAAAAATCACAATTGAAAAAATATGCTGTTTTACAGTTGATCTATGCGTTGCTTGGCATTGTATTAATTCAAGTGGCTTTTGCCTTCAAAACGTTCACTAATTGCTGCTCTAATAGTTGCTGGAAATGTTTGATGTGTAGTGATCATTTTCTCAATTGCCTGTCGTGTAAAGTCGGCTAACTCTTCAGCAGTGTCTGCAGAGTCGCAAGGAATTGGCTCACCAATGTATGTTATTAGTTTTACTGGAAAACCACCAAAAAGCGGCACAACTGGAACTCTGACTCGCTCGTAAAGTGGACGAAGTAGTCGTTGAAAAACTTCCGGAATGTAGAACATTTGACGGATGTTCCGTGTGAAAACGGGAATGATAACAACACTTGATTCTTTGGCAACTCGCGCAAAGCCTGCTCGATGATTCCAGATGGTTTCGTATTTTAGTGTAGCAAACAGTGCTTCACGAGTTCCGCCTAAAAACACAAAAAAACAATTGGTTAATAAAACGCATCTTTTTTGCAAACTAAAAACAAATCAATACATACCTGGAGAAATTTGAAGTAAATGACCATCTTTGAGCGTTTCAATGCACTTCTGTGGCGGTCCAGGAAAGATGTAGTTGCGCACCATGAGTCTCCAAATGGGCAAGCAGAAAAGAAAGCGATCGGCAACGGTGCGAATGACACGGCCTTTTTTGAGAAAGTATCGCACAGGCAGGTACTGCATGTCTGCCGGCAGGACACCGTGGTAGTAGATGATCAGTGCAGGCTTATCTTCAGGTATGTTCTCGATTCCATGCACTTCATAGGAGTGGAAGAACCGTCCAAAAAGATCAGAAAGGGAAGCAAAAAGGTAGGCAATGGCGTCCAGCCATGAGATCAACGGGTCAATTGTGATGTACTTGAAGGACAGTTTACTAGTGTAACTAGCACACTTCTTCTCCACCAGGCGAGCCGCTCCGTAAGAGGCAATAAAGACCGAATTAAGTGCATTCGGAACCAGAATGGAAAAGAAAGCTAACCAGAACTGTGCCATTGCGAGGTAAACAAGTAATGGCCAAAAACTAAAAGTTGGCAGTAGGGACATTTTCCAAGCTGAAGATGATGGATTGACAGTGTTGCTTGTTGACAAGCTTGTGCTTAATTTACCCAAAACAATAAGGATCACGCGTTTCTGGGTTTCAGTGACGTTTGATAAGTTTTCAAGTTGGCGAAATTTCAACCTAAATATATACAAAATAACGAGCACACTGCAAAGACATGGTGGAGCCTAATAGAAAAATTTCCGATAAGCACTGTGGCGTGGTTCGCAATGTGTTGATAAAACCGAACTTGAGATAAGGTTCATTTCAGATTTGTAGCAATCAAAACTGTTTCGCTAACAGTGAGTTAGTTGTTTCTTGCAACTGCATTCTAGGGTACGTTCAGTTTGGTTGACCAGCGCAAAAACGAACGAACGAAATTATCTGGTTAAGGTATTTGTAGATTCATTGCTGGTACAGCAAACTGTGTACATACAGTACACAATATTTAAATTAAACCTAGTATTTTATATTTATACTAAAAACAACAACTGGATTTGCACGTAGTCAATGTCAATCAGCGACTACCAGGCAGATAAACCTAAATATTTCATCAACATTTTGTTCAATTTTTAGAATATAACAAAAATCAATGTTTATCAAATAAATAGCAACCTTTTTTGATGGCAGAAAAACAAAATACAGTTTGCCATCCTGTTTTCATGCTTTGTCCGAAAACTCGTTCACAAACATTTGTTTTTAAATCACAACATTCAATGCAATTTGCTAATGTTTTAATATTTAGCTACTAAAACATATCTTATGCTTTATTGTCTTCTCCGATGCACTTAAGTTAAACTGTAAAAAAAAGAATTTTAGTTATTACCGCCTGATTAATTTTTTTATTTGTTTTAGTAATAAGTACCACTTATCAAACAATTTTATACAAATAATGTAATTTTTTCATTGTTATTACAAACAACTATTAAAACAACGTCATTTTAATAAAAAATAAATCATTTTTATAATTGAAATTACAAGTTTACATTTGTCAAAGGTGATGAATGAGAGTGACCTAGTAATTAGGTGATTGTCGTTGCCAGTGACTGTCGCCCAGACAACTGCAACTAGTATTTTTATTTGCTGTACGTAAAATAACCCTAAACATATAAATTACAACTAAACTAATCACAGACGCAATTGTTAGGCAATAATAATAATAATAGAAACAAAACATGTGCAAAAACGTGAGATATAGTCGCCGGACAAAATAATGACAAAAACAAGTTAACTAGTGGGCTGAAAGGTGTTAAATGATAAGTGATAAACCATCCCAGGTGTTGAGTCATTTGTCTCGATTTTTTACAGTAAGTCAATCTTTCTTCTGTTTTAATTGATCAAGTAGCTGTAGCAAAAAAGGCAGTTGCCCACTGTCATATTGTACTGTAAAGCATCAGTGGTGCATTTGTGTGCATCGGGCAAACATCCTTTTGATGATAGTTTGCTCTGATTTGGTCATAAAATGAAACTCAGTTGCTGCACTTTTATTGTTTTAACTAAACGGTTTTTTAATTGTCTTTTTGCTAAAAAGAATGTTGCGTGCACTGTATCTGCATGTAATATTAAAGTCAATTTTAATTACACTGATTTGGGTTATAAAAATTAAGTTAAAAAATAACAAGAGTGCTTGAAGTGATTTTTGTTTGTAACACAGATAAAATATGTACTTTTTTAACTAAAATTAGTTGCCAATTAGATGATCTGATGTGAAACAGATGTCAATAAACTTTAATGGCACTGTGCCACTGGGTAATTGCCAAAAGTTATGATTTATTTTGCAGTGATTTTATATTTTTGTCTTGATGTAACACATGTGACAGTTGATATTGCAAATAAAAAATAACTCATTTTAAGAATGTGTGTTATTGCAAATTGGTGAGGATAGTAAAGTAATTGTTAATGCAAATATTTGTTACATCGCTTTTGATTTACAAATTGTATTATTGTTTTTAGATTATCTGTATTTGTTGCCCAACAGTAAATTACAATGAATTTAGTCAATTTACAAGTTATGTTTCACATTACACCTTGCTTTGCTAGCAAACAAAAAAGTAAAAC
>JAALOO010000895.1_pt1 | contig 23854 bp, 26 predicted proteins | sample 7257641 | NCBI WGS metagenome assembly JAALOO01 (sample SAMN14085613, study PRJNA598686) | mite metagenome | biome: ENVO:01001000; feature: ENVO:01001002; material: ENVO:01001226; isolation source: single female mite from University of Michigan culture on fish food culture... ...
TCTCTCTCTCTCTCTCTCTCTCTCTCTCTCTCTCTCTCTCTCTCTCTCTCACAACTATTGTTTAAAGGTTGTACACTTGTCCACCACCGATCACCAGCAGTGGCTAATAAAAGTGTCAATGGCATCATCATCATCATCCACTGGTTGCCTGCCAATGCAAGCACACAGCTGGTGCCTAGTTACCAGAAGCAGCACACCGGCAGAAAGCAGTATATCTCTTTTTCTTTCTCTCTTCTACCGTACCCTTTTCATTACAGTTCTGGTTGAGCTGATACAGTCACCACCACCAGCAGTATCACTAATAGACCGAGTCTATCTCAACGCACACTGCACGCACACAAACACACACATTTTGGTGCCAACAATGAGCAGATCTTGTACAGCAGTGAGACCGCCGTAGGCAGCCGCCGACTGAGACTGGCCACAGCAGACTCAGTTGACAATCGAACTTTTTTTGGTTACTTCTGACGTGTGCCAGCAGCTGCGGCAGCCAATGCCCCGCTCACACCGTTCACACTGAACATCACCCTGTCGTGTCACTCTCACAGCTGCCTCTTGCCCACTCATCAGTAGCACATTTTCACCTGACTGCTCTACTTTTTTTTCACTCTCACCTTTTCCTGTCTGCCGTTATCAGCTTGTCTGCCGCCGCCACTGCAGCATGGCGCCCAATCTGCTGAAACTGTACATTCGCCGTTTCCGCCGAGACCCACTCACCTGGGCGCTTATCATCGTTCTCTTCTGTCTGCTGTACCTGCTGTACCTGCTGCCGGAGGGGCAGCCGTACAACGGTAAACAGTTCGCCTCGGAGTACTCGAATCACTCGGCGGAGAGCTATGACACGCTCGACGTGCCCGCCGGTTACCAGGACTCCGAGCTGACGAAGCCGGTCTATCGAGATGGCGTCCTGGGCAACTACGAGCCCACGCGAAAGCTGCGCTCTGCCTTCAATCGACCCGGCGACCACGGAGAGCCCTACTCGCCGCCTTCCGGGGTGGACACGCAGATGAACACCTACGGCATGAACATGGCCGCCAGTGACCGCATTCCCATGGACCGAATTGTGCCCGACCTTCGCCACGGCGAGTGCCCCTACTGGCACTACCCGGAGAAGCAGCTGCCCACCGCCTCGGTGGTCATTGTCTTCCACAATGAGGGCTTCAGTACGCTGCTGCGTACCGTCCACTCGGTGCTCATTCGATCGCCACGTCGACACCTGCGAGAGGTCCTTCTCGTCGATGACTTCAGCGACCGTGCTCCGCTGAAGAGCAAACTGGAGACGTACATTGAGGAAAACTTTGGCACTTTTCAGCATGACTTTGTACGCCCTACAAGTGCTGAATCACTGCAAGGTAAGTCATTTGTGCAGTGATCCAACTTTTTAAAGTTTAACTCCTCTTTTTCCTACTTTTAGGCGAACGTCTGAATGAAAAGTCCGGCAAGGTGCGCCTGCTGCGCAACAAAGAGCGCGCCGGTCTAATTCGAAGTCGTGCTCGTGGTGCTCGTGAGGCGCTGGGCGAGGTAGTCGTCTTCCTTGATGCCCACTGCGAAGTGAACTACAACTGGCTGGTGCCGCTGCTGGCGCCCATTGCCGAGGACCGAAAGACGCTGACCGCCCCGGTCATTGACGGCATCGACGCGAACACTTTCGAGTACCGACCGGTGTACGGCGCTAAGACGCACTTCATGGGCATTTGGGAGTGGGGCATGCTCTACAAGGAGACGGAGATTGACATGAAGGCACACCTGGAGAAACACCGATTCTCAGAGCCATACGAGTCGGCCACCCACGCCGGCGGACTCTTTGCCATTGGACGGCAGTTTTTCCTCGAGTTGGGCGGCTACGATGAAGGACTGCTCGTCTGGGGCGGAGAAAACTTTGAGCTAAGTTTCAAGGTGTGGCAGTGCGGCGGACGACAGTTCTGGGTGCCATGTAAGTTCAGTGCTCATCTGTCAGCCAAAGTTTGACCTAACTTGTGCTTCCAATTTGTAGGCTCTCGCGTGGGCCACATCTATCGCCCTTTTATGCCGTACAGCTTTGGCTCGCTGGCCTCTGCCCGCAAAGGCCCCCTAGTGCTGACCAACTACAAGCGCGTCATTGAGGTGTGGTTCGACGACACCCAGAAGGAGTACTTTTACACGCGCGAACCAATGGCTCGCTACTACGACGTCGGCGACATTAGCGGCATGCTGGCGCTGAAGGAGCGACTGCAGTGTCGCTCCTTTGACTGGTTCCTCGGCACCCCCGTCGGCTCAATGGTCCTCAAGGATTTTCCCCGTCTTCCGCCGAATGTCGCCTGGGGTGACGTGAAGAGCGCCGACAGCCATGGACACTGCCTAGACGCCACCGGGTCGCATCCTCCGGCGGAGATTAAGCTGTATGGGTGCCATCGCAGTGGAGGCAACCAGATGTTTCGACTCAATGCAAAGGGCCAGATGGGATTTGGAGAACGGTGCATTGATGGAAACACATCCGGGTTAAAGGTAATTTGGTTGAGGTGATTTGGGTGAACTTTTATATAAACGATTTCTCTTGATTCCAGGTAATTATCTGTCCGATGGGCAAAGTCAACGGTCCCTGGTCCTACCAGAACGCCACTCAGCAGATGCTCTACCGTGGCCGACACTGCTTGACGGCGCGGGACAATACGGTTGTTCTGGACACCTGTGATGAGGCTGTGCCCGCCAGCCAAAAGTGGATCTGGCGACCCATTCCACCTAGAGCTTAACTTCAAAGGGAGCTTTTCAAAGCGATAAAACTTGTAAAGTACTCTTGTCAATTGTTTTCTTGTATTTATTTTTATGTATCTGTTTTTGTTGTAAATGTGCTCTAAACTTAACTTTGATAAGAAAGTTTTATTTTCATTGTTCTGTTGATCTTTTGTGTTTGCTTTTGATGGTAACGTCGTATGATATATGATAACTTATCCAATCTACTGATCTCCATATGATACGTATTGTTTAAGGTTTTGGAATGCTTGATAAAGTCTAGTTTTTTGTCAAGTACTTTTATCAAACTGCGATAAACAGCATTGTGCACACTTTTGTACAGCAGGATTACAAAATCTAACGGCACAAAAATAGGACATCCTTGGTTTGACTTTATTTGTTACAAAAGAATATTGTAACGGGAGTTTGTTAGCAGCCGCCACTCTTGCAAAAGAGTGCTCGTTCAGCATTTCGCCGTTTGACCAAACCAGCAAGTACCCTTCCGCCAGCGTGAACAAAAAGCTTGAAATCGTTTGCTGCCGCCTTGAAGTTGTGCGCCTTGATGTGCTTTCCCATGGTGCCGTGCTGAAGGTTGCCACAACCGAGGTTGTAGACAAAACTGACCAGAGCTGCAAACTGATTCTCATTGAGGTGCGGCGCAAAGTGCTCCACACAGGACTCAAAACGGGCGAGGTCTTTGCGAAGCAGCGCTGAGCCCTGCGCCTCGGTCAGTGGCGGGTGAATGTGGCTGCAGTCACTAGAGTGGCAGGCGTGTCCATAGCCGATGGTCTTGATTCCAACAGCATCCTATTCAATGAGAATGGTACATCAATTAAAGCAATCATCATCAGGTAACATTTAAAGAGTTACATTGTAGAAGTGGCTTCTAAAGCCTTCAAAGCTTTTAATCAAGTGTAGTCCGGCTTCATTGATCTCCCGAGCAGCGACACCTGTCAGCAGCATCAGCCCAGTCAGAAGCATCAACACAAAGATGCACTTGCTGTTCATTGTTGTGTGTGTTTCAATTGAGAAGTGTGGAACGAAACAACAAAAACTGACTAAGATTGTCAGCAAATCAGTGTATTTTTATATACTTCCCCATGCTCTCTAGTGTCTTTCCATCGGTGAGATTAGACCGACACAACATTGTCCACCATCACAGGTGGTCGTCAGATGACTAATGGAGGGTTTTTGCAACGTTGATCATCGTTAATTAGCAAAATTGGCAAAGCGTCACCGCTTTAAAAACTGCACTGGCGACCAGTGGAGAGTAAGCTTGTTATCAGACTTGACAAATCTCGATAAAGTTATCAGTAAGGACATTCACTGCTAATGTGTCTCCTGCTGTTTTTTCTTTTTACGGCTTACAACGATGGTCCCTGGAGGCCCAAGTATAATCTGCCCTTTAGCAAACGTTTTGGCAGCGAAACTTGAGCTTTGTTGTTATAAGGCTGAAATTCGAAATCATTTCAGCCACAAAACTCAGCTGTCAGGCAGCTCAGCGTTTCACTTTTGTTTTGCGCGTTAGACAAACCAAAACGTTTCAGTTCTGACAACACTTTGTACACTTTGTTTCATCATAAAAAATCTTTACCGAAGATGACCAGCTGCTCCCTTACCAGCGTTTTTGGTCGCCTTCTTCTGCTGATCGTCAATCTGGTCACTGGATTAGCCGGACTGGCCTTTATGTTTATTGGCATCAACGGGCGTGATCCATCTGCTTCTTCGCGTAACATCGACTGGTCTGCCACCAATGTGGCCCTCATTGGCGGCGCCATTCTGCTGCTTTCCTTGCTGGGCATCTTCGCCAGTCTCCTCAATTGGAACCTACTCCTGAAGGGCTATGCTGTCATTCTTCTGATTCACGTCCTCCTAGTCACTGCTCTCTACCTCTACGTGGCCATCTTCTTCACCGCTTCGGTTATGGACTTAGCGCAGCAGTACTTTGAATCGCTGATGGTCGCCTTCAACGAAGACAGTCGCGCCCACCTGATCGTGGAGATCATTCAGAAGACACTGCTCTGCTGCGGTAGCCTGGCTCCTGCTGACTGGCACAATGTGACCACTGGAAACTCTGCCAACAATCTGTTGCCCACCGGCTACTACCCGGCCAGTTGCTGCAATGGTCAGTCGGGCTTCTTCAACAATTTCTCCAGCAGTCTCTGTCTGGAAAAGGATCTGCTCTTCACTTCAGGTACTTTGTTTTTGCCAGAAATGGTCACCTACTTTACTTTTGTCTTATTCCCTTATCAGGCTGCTTCTCTCCGGTGCAGATCAGCCGCTACGTGCACAGTCTGACGGCCTACTACCTGGTGGTGCTCACCGGTCTCCTCCTGCTGGCCTTCATCGCCTGCTGTGTGGAGCGTGACGGACAGTTGAACAGCGCGAAGCAAGTCAACCGCCAGTTTGCCGCCCACATGGAGACCTGCCGCTCGACTCGAGGCAGAATTTGGCGCTATGCCACCCTGGGCGGCGGCAACCCGGCTGCCAAGGAGTCGCCTCGTGCTTTCTTCTAATCTTGCATATCTTTTATCGCTCCTGTGTCTACTTCATTGGTCAAGACGCTGGTGCTCCTCTCATATTCTCATTCATTGACCAGGACAGCATATATATTTACTATATTGTAGAAATTACAACTCAGTGTAACTGTAGTGTACATTGAAATGTTCCCAAACTTTAAATACACCTACCATTTGCTTTTGTTTAATTTTCTTACTCCGGAGACCACACGTGAAGGCACACAATCATACTCTGTAGTGACGCTAGTTTCACTATCCTCAGCTCTAAAACCTTATCCTGTTTACATAATCACGCCATCACTCTAATTAGTGGCGATGTCTGTTGATGTTACAGATGAGTGTTTGATTGTTGATACTACACCTGCAAGGTCGGCAGCATTAGTGGTCTTCTTCTAGTTAGTGGTGCTGTACATTTGCTTATCAGGCTCTATCAGCAAGAACTGATGACTCTATTTGATCAGCAAATATTGGTGTCTGTAGGATATGCAATGGGTAGCACAAATCCGCCATTTGTACATTCAAGGCAGTCGGACATTGAAGTGGATAAGCTGTGTTCGCTATAAAAGCAGCACGTCGCCTTTTTCCTTGAATACTTTGTTCTCAGCACAGCACAGCAACCGACCATGTTCAAACCAATTGCCATTGTTCTTCTTCTCGTTGCCGGCACTTTTGCCCGCCAGATCAATCATGAGGGCCTCAGCCTTATCAAGGGATTCGAGGGATTCCGTGCCAACTTCTACAACGTAAGTGTTTAGTGCCTCAACTGATAAACGTGCTTGACTAACTGTCTATGACCGCTTAGGACGCTGTTGGAATCAAGACCATCGGCTATGGACACGCTTGCCACGCCAGCGACTGCAGCCACATTCACCCGCCACTGACCGAGGCCCAGGGCTCCGCTCTCCTGCTCCAGGACCTGGCCCGCTTTGAGTCCTGCGTCGAGGGCTACGTGCACGGTCTCGATGACGACAAGTTCGCCGCTCTGGTCTCCTTCGTCTACAACCTCGGCTGTGGTTCGCTGACTCACTCTACCCTTGGTCGTGATGTGAAGGCACACAACTTCAAGGGCGCCGCTGCTCAGTTTGGCCAGTGGGTGCACGCCGGCGGCCGAGTGCTGCAAGGTCTGGTGCGACGACGAAACGCCGAGCGAGCTCTTTTCTGCAAGTCTGGTGGCTGCTAGTCTGCTCTGATACTGATCATGCCTTTTGAACTTCTCACCAACTTTGAACTCTGTACAGTTTGTAATGTAATAAAGTAGAAGTAGAGTTCATCAGCTTATCAGTTCAATTGTGTTTCACGTGTGCTTCAGCGGCTGACCGCAACTGACCGTTGCTGGCGTTGTTGACGCTTTGGTCGCCATCGGCATAAATGCAGCTTGTCGATCGCTGTGAAACGCACATTCGCGTTTGTTCGTCTTCACTCTCAACTCCCCAACAACTCCCCAACAGCTCACCATGCGCGAATGCATCTCCGTTCACGTCGGCCAGGCTGGTGTCCAGATTGGCAACGCCTGCTGGGAACTGTACTGCCTGGAGCACGGCATTCAACTCGAGTAAGTTCTATTTGTTTTGAGTGGCAGGTTTAAACGAGTGTTTCATTTCTAATCGTGAACCTTTGAATCCAGCGGGCAGATGATTGAGGGAAAGACCACCGACGACTCCTTCAGCACCTTCTTCAACGAAACTGGCGCCGGCAAGCACAGTCCTCGTGCTGTGTACGTCGATCTGGAGCCGACCGTGGTGGACGAGGTGCGCACTGGAGCCTACAAGAATCTCTTCCACCCAGAGCAGCTGATCACCGGCAAGGAGGATGCTGCCAACAACTACGCTCGTGGCCACTACAGCATCGGCAAGGAGATTATTGACATTGTCCTCGGTAAGTGTTCTCCATTTTTATTCTATTTGAATTTAGCTGTAATGAGCGTTTTTTTTCTCCACTTCAGATCGCATTCGCCGCCTCGCCGACCAGTGCACTAGCCTGCAAGGCTTTCTGATCTTCCACTCCTTTGGCGGTGGCACGGGCAGCGGCTTCACCAGCCTTCTCATGGAGCGTCTCTCCTTGGATTTTGGCAAGAAGAGCAAGCTGGAGTTTTCTATCTACCCCGCTCCGCAGGTGTCCACTGCCGTCGTCGAGCCCTACAACAGCGTCCTCACCACCCATAGCACACTGGAGCACTCCGACTGCAGCTTCATGGTGGACAATGAGGCGATCTTCGATATCTGCCGCCGCAACCTCGACATTGAGCGTCCCAGCTACAGCAACCTGAACCGCCTGATTGGCCAGGTGGTCAGCTCGATTACCGCCTCGCTGCGCTTCGAGGGCGCCCTCAACGTCGACCTGATGGAGTTTCAGACCAATCTGGTCCCTTATCCGCGCATTCATTTTCCGCTAGTCACGTAAGTCGATGTCTGTGAAAGTTGGTTGACAAAACTTTAATTTGTGACTTTTCCTTTTCACTTTCACTTTTATAGCTACGCGCCCTTCCTCAGCGCAGAGAAGGCCTACCACGAGCAGATGACGGTGATGGACATCACCAAGACCTGCTTCGAGCCCACCAATCAGATGGTGAAGTGCGATCCGCGTCAAGGCAAGGTAAGGAGGTGGTCACTCTGGTCATTTCATTTTAGAATCTCACTTAAAAACATTCTTTCCAGTACATGGCCTGCTGCCTGCTCTACCGCGGCGACGTCGTCCCCAAGGACGTGAACAGCGCCATCATGAACATCAAGTCGCAGCGCTCGATTCAGTTCGTCGACTGGTCGCCGACTGGCTTCAAGGTACGTCTGTCTGTCTGCTCATCATAGTTTTATCGCCTTAATAACACCTCTTTCCTTTATCTTATCTCATCACCATAGGTGGGCATCAACTACCAGCCGCCGACGGTGGTGCCGGATGGCGACCTCGCCAAGGTGCAGCGTGCCTTGTGCATGCTAGCTAATACCACTTCGATAAGCTCAGCCTGGGCTCGTCTGGACCACAAGTTCGATCTAATGTACGCCAAGCGCGCCTTCGTGCACTGGTACGTCGGCGAGGGCATGGAGGAGGGCGAGTTCAGCGAGGCTCGCGAGGATCTCGCCGCCCTGGAGAAGGACTACGAGGAGGTGGCCATGGACAGCCAGGACCAGGACGAAACTGGCGTTGAATTTTAATCTATAATTCTGTACAGTGTTCACAAATAAATACTGATCTTTTACCCACCAAATTGCTTTGCTTGTTCTAAATGCGCCGCGCTTCACTTTGAAATGTACTGTTTTGTGAATGACTCTTTAACCGTTTTTATTCAAAAGTTCCCTCCACCGCAGCACACATGGCTTGTTTGTGTGCGTGGGCTCAGAAAGTCGTCGTCGTCTGTTTTCGCGCCGTCAGTCTGGCCAACCAACAATAGACCGTTGATTGAGTGATCAGGTTCGCGCTGGTAACTGGTCACAACTGAAGCCACCTGTAGACATCACTGAAATTCTCCACTCCACCCTCTGCAAGGATGGCCAGCAAACGTCCCGTCGAGGTGGCAACCCTAACTGAGACCACAAACACTGCTGTCAGCCTGCTGTCATCGACGCTCAAGCCGGACGCCTCCACTGATGCACCACCATCCACATCGCCCAAACGCTTCTGCACCGGTCTTCGTTCGGACAGCTTCTTAGCTCGACCTGAAACCTTTCACATTGGACCGAGCATTGTTATGCGCACTCAGAGGAATTACGACACCCAAAGATATGAACTCAATAATGATTTGATATTAGAAAAGAACATTGACCAGTTGGTGCCGATCGAGGCCTGGGGCTTGCCAAAACCACTGGTGAAGTACTACCATGACAAAGGCATTTGCAAGCTGTTTCCGTGGCAGGTCAAGGCACTTTGTCAGCCTGGGGTGCTCTCTGCTAGCCGAAACCTCGTCTACTCGGCGCCTACATCTGCCGGCAAGTCCATGGTCGCCGATATGTTGATGTACAAAACTTTTTTCGAAAAGAAAAAGAAGGTCATCATTATCCTGCCTTTTGTCTCCATCACCCACGAGAAGGTAGACTCCCTCAAGAAGGTTCTCCAGTTTACGGGCATCACTATGGAGTGCTTTGCAGGGAGTCTCAATCCACCGGGAGGCTTTTCTCGAGCTGATGCAGCTGTGTGCACCATTGAAAAGGCGAATAACATGATTAATCGGTAAGATTCATTTGTTGCATTTTGGAAGTTCTACAACTAATTTTGTTTTCAACAGACTCATCGAAGAGGACAAACTCTCCGACGTTGGCCTCGTCGTTGTCGATGAATTGCACATGCTGGCTGACTCTGGTCGTGGCTATCTTCTCGAGCTTCTACTTTCGAAATTACTTTTCGCCACCAGCTCTGCCGACTCCAAAGCTCATTCTTTGCAAATTGTCGGCATGAGCGCGACTATTCCAAATCTTCCAGTTATTGCCTCCTGGCTAAATGCCGCTCTTTTCGTCACAGACTATCGGCCTGTTCCGCTTACCCAGCTAGTCGTTAGAGGGGAGGAAGTTTTGAAAGTGGTCCGAAGCTCATCTGAGTGTGTATCAGACTGGTTAAAGCCTGTCGAACCGGCGGTTGACATTGCAAGTTTGGAGATAAGCTCGTCACCGGATGATGCTCCTTTAGTTTACTACGCCATGGAAACCCTCTCCAAAGGCTTTTCAACACTAGTCTTCTGTTCCACTAAGCTGGGCACTGAGAAGATGGCATTGACTATTGCAGAAAATATTTACGAGTTTGGTGCCAAAAAGAAAGAAAAGATGACCCAACAGGCAGAAGCTCTCGGAAATGCTTGTCGAGCAAATCTGTGCATGAAGAAAATCGGGGAACTGTGGACGGCACTCTTCGGAATGCCAATGGGCCTTGACTTGACGCTGGCAAAGACGGTCCGCTTTGGAGTGGGATTTCACCATGCAGGCATGAGTCACGAGGAAAGGTTGCTCATTGAGCGAGCTTTTCGCGATGGAACGATCAAAGTACTTTGCTCGACGACTACACTATCCGCCGGTAAGTTAGTGTTTACAATTATTATCACACTCGCTTTTTGATGAAACTAACATCATTTGTTTGTAAAGGTGTAAATCTGCCTGCTAGGAGGGTACTTATCAACGGTCCCTACGACTTCAGCGGTGCTTTCTTACCAGTGGCCACCTATCGACAGATGATTGGTCGAGCTGGTCGCGCCGGAATTGACACTCTTGGAGAGGCGATGCTCTTCTGTCGGCAAAAAGACTTTATGAAGGCAATGAAGAATCTGGTTGGCGCACAGCTGCCACCCATTGAAAGCTGTCTGGCAAAGAGGGAGCGGACCATTGTAAACTCCACTCAATCATCGTCATCACAATCGAATTTTATGTCTGCATCACAAGTCTCCCAAATGTCACTTTCGGAGGCGGCAAACTCTCAACAGTGGACTGAGAAAAAATCAACCTGTCTGAAGAGGGCAATTCTGGAGGTGGTCTCCAATGGAACGGCAAGGAGTGAGGACCAAGTAGAGGAATACGTCAAGTCGACCTTTTACTCCACCTCTAGTCAACTCCTAAAAAGGGCAGATGAGTGGTTGCCGACGCCCTTTCTCACGCCTGATGATGCCACAATCAGCAGCAGCTGCAGAAGTTCACATGAGGAAATTAAGAGCGCCATTAAGGAGGCGTCTCTGGACTTGATGAATGAAAAACTGATTCACGGCGGAGAGGAAAAGGAGAATCAGGAGGAGGAATCAGCAGACAGCAAGAAGAGCCTTTCAGTGTCGATACTGGGCAAGGCCATCGTCGCTAGTGGCATCGGACCAGACGAGGGACAGTTCATTCAACGGGAGCTCAATCGTGCTAGAGAGAACATGAAGCTGAAAAATGAGCAGCACATTGTCTACTTGGTAAGTTCACTTTATATACTTTGCACACTTTCCATCTACTAAGCTTAACATTCTCATTTGGCAGGTCACACCGCCGTACATTGCCCGGAACCTTGACCTCGACTGGGATCTGTATTTGCAGATTTACGATGATCTAAACGATGCCCAACGCCTGGTGGGAGACCTTGTGGGCGTCTCCAAGGCCTTCATTATATGGAAAAGGAACTGCGTCCTGCCGGAGAGCAAGCGATCCAGTGCTGATATGGAAAAGTTTCTTGTTCACCAGCGCTTCTACGCCAGCCTGGCGCTCTGTGATCTCGTGCAGGAGGTGCCGCTGAAGACGGTGGTCGACCGGTACAATATCAACAAGGGCCATGTACAGTCGCTGCAGCAACAGGCGGCCACCTTTGCAGGCATGCTGGTGGCCTTCTGCGAGAGGATGGGCGAAGACTGGCAGCAGATGGGCGTCACCTTCAGAGAGTTTCAGCCGCGACTAGCCTTTGGCGTCCACGCAGACTTGGTCGACCTAATGCGTGTCTCCTACCTGTCCACCACAGTGGCAAGGCAACTCTTTGACGGAGGCATCAAATCGCTGGCTGATTTTACAACTAAAAGCCCAAGTGAAATAGAGTTTGAACTTATTAAGATATCAACTCGCGAGGCGAAGAAAGCCGATGAAGCAACTGGCAGATATCAGGGAACACAAAATACCTCAACGCAAAGCGATGCAGATTCGGCTTACGGTACTCAAAGAGAGGAGGAAATTCAACCACTTTACGTCCCTTGCCTCGGTCGATTCGTGCCCGTCAGTGAGCTGACGAAGATGATCATCAAGGAAGCACGATATCAACTTGAAGCTGAATCCACTCACAGGTTTGATTTCTTTGAAAAAGCAAAAACTACTACTGAAGAAACTGGTAATCATGTAAATCACAATGGCGAAAACGAAGAGAAAACAACTTTTCAAGAGGGTGATAAAGACTAAAAATGAGTTCCTCTACAAACTCTGTTATTTTGTACTGTACAAAATCTTTATTTTATTACACCTGTTTGCACCCCCTTCCTTAAACGCGCCGTATACCACTTCTCCCGATCTTTGACGAGTGTTTTGCCAAAACTGACATTTCACGAAATCCCATTCACTGCCCCTGACGATGATAGGTACTAGATATCCAAATAATTAATTGTTGTAGTTCTAAATCTAGGAATGTATCGAATACTGTACAAAGATAAATACACTGAACTTTATTTTTCTTTTCTTTGTGTTGTGTCAAAATGACGAGACTACAACTTTCGGTCGCAGGTATCATCGTCCTTGGCTTGGTTGTCGTTGTAGTCAGCTCAGCTACTCTTCTATCCCTACATCGTGTTAAACGAGGTGCCTGGTCGATCGCTAAAACCGGCGGCAAATATGGGTGGAAAGCGTTGAAAGGGACGGGCAGTGCATTATCTAGCCTCAATGATGCTTCCATGAACGTCTTTCAGGCGGTGGACAACTTCAATAGCGTGGCCAACGTCTTTCGAAAAAGAACAGATGCAGACGATGATCAGGGTGATCAAAAGGCAATGTTAGGCAACAATAACCAACAGCAGCTGATGGAACAGATACAGGGACTGGCAAGCGGGAAAGAGGAGATGCCCAAAGTGGCTGCACACAAAGAAGCCAAGGTAGTGGAAGAGCCAATACACAAGCGGTACTTTACGGAGATACTCTGCGTCGTCCTCTTCGTTAACTTGCTCATCTTTCTCTGGTTCATTAGAGGCAGAAATTCTACTCCAAGTGCACCGTCTCTGAAAACTGGATACTTCACTCAAGAGCAGCTCCCAAGAAAACGGAAAAAGTCAAGGGGCAGTAGGAAAAGAAGTAGAAACAAAAGAAGAAAGAAGGCCAGCAAAGGCGGATAACGATTTCCATTGTTTCTGAGAAAAGTTGACATGATGCCCTACATAAGGTCGTTTAATTTAGTCGCCTATCATTCATTGCAGTTCAATTGATTTCGATCTATCAAACGTTTATGAATCATTTGCTACAGTTTTTTTTAAATCCGGCCGCCGCACGCCGTACGTCATTTCTAAATGAGTTCAAACATGGGGGGACTTGCAAAACAAATCATTTTCGCACGCTTCTCTGCTGAGTAACTAGGCAGGTGGATGACGCCTTTAAGGACTCTATCGCCCCGCCAACACCGCTTTGTCGTCTCGCTGTCGGCAGCTCGACACGTGTGCTCTCTTTAATCTCTTCTCACTTGCAAGAAGCGATCTCGGGAACAACAGCTTCTTCACCAGGCGATTGGCGACGATAAATAAAAGGGTGGCACTTTGGTTTTTCTCAGAGTAACCAACGATCAACAACCAACACCTCCAGAAAAAACTGTCGTTGCTGCAACGACTCTTGCCCTCTCTGTTGCCACACTTGCCGGCGATTGCATCAGCCATCACTGCTTTTTACTATTTGAGCTCCGTCACCGCCAAAGGATCATCGGATCAGTCAACATTGCTGGTGCTGACCAACCGCTGAACACTATCAACGATGGCAAAGGATAAAGCCAACTCGTCTACTTCGGCTACTGCTCCACAAGTCAAGAGCCCCACAAGAGATGAAGGAAAGTACTTTGAGCTGGTCGGTGCCAAGGAGGGCGAGGTTGTTGTCCGTTTCCCGCCCGAAGCCAGTGGATTCCTGCATATTGGCCATGCGAAGGCGGCCCTGCTCAATGCCCACTACCAGCGACTGTACAAGGGTCGACTGGTGTTTCGCTTTGATGACACCAACCCGGAGAAGGAAAAGGAGTCCTTTGAAAAGGTATGCTCTTTTGTTTATGGTGTGAATGTGTCGTTAATCAAATGTTTTGTTTATCAAATTCAGATCATCGAAGGAGACGTTGAACTGCTAGAAATCAAGCCAGACCACAAAAGCTACACGTCTGATCACTTTGCCGACTTGCTGAAGAAAGCCGAGGAGATGATCAAGAATGGCAAAGCCTACGTGGATGACACTCCTCCGGAGCAGATGAAGGCCGATCGTGAGGCTCGTGTTGAGTCAAAGAATCGCTCCAATGACGTCGCCAAGAACTTGGCCATGTGGAAGGAGATGGTCGACGGTTCCGAGCTCGGTTTGACGTATTGTCTGCGCGCCAAGGTGGACATGACCAGCGACAACGGCTGCATGCGAGACCCCACCATTTACCGGTGTAAGCCACAGGAGCACCCGAGGACGGGCAACACCTACAAAGTCTACCCCACGTACGACTTTGCCTGTCCCTATGTGGACAGCGTTGAGGGCATCACCCACGCCCTGCGCACTAGCGAGTACATGGACCGCGATGTACAGTACTACTGGTTCTGTGACGCCATGGGCATTCGCAAGCCACAGATTGCCGCCTACTCACGACTGAACCTCATGAACACGGTGCTCTCTAAGCGAAAACTGACCTATTTTGTCCAAGAGGTAAGAGTCGACTGAAAAAGAAGGTGGTTAAAGAGTAGTCGGTAATTCTTTCTCTCTTTCTATTCTCTTCAGGGAATCGTCGACGGATGGGACGACCCGCGAATGCCCACCGTTCGCGGTATTCTCCGTCGCGGCCTAACCGTTGAAGGGCTGAAGCTGTTCATCGCCAGTCAGGGCTCCAGCAAGGCAGTGGTCGTCATGGAGTGGGACAAGATTTGGGCGTTTAATCGCAAAGTCATTGACCCTCTCGCTGCGCGATACTCTGCCGTCGAGTTGGCGGACGCGGTGCGTGTGCAGCTGGAGGACGAGGTGCCCGCCGGTCAGGTGCTGACGGTGGCACTGCACCCAAAGAACGCCCAACTGGGAAGCCGCGAGGTGCCACTTGGCAGGCAGCTGCTGATTGACCAAACGGACGCCCAGTTGATCCTCCCCGACACCAATGTCACCTTTATCAACTGGGGCAATGTGAACATTGTCTCGGTGGAGAAGGACGCCGCCAGTGGTCTGGTCACCGCCATCAAGGGCCGCCTTAATCTGGACAACAAGGACTTCAAGAAAACGCTGAAGGTGACCTGGCTGGAGGGCAGCAACCCGTCGAATACCATTCCTGCCTTTCTCACCTACTACGATCACATCATCAAGAAGCCTGTGGTGGGAAAGGACGAGGACTTTAAGCAGTACATCAACCGGGACTCTAAGCTGACCGTCTCTGCGGTGGTGGACGGGGCGCTGAAGAACGCCACCAAGGGCACCGTCATTCAAATTCAGCGAAAGGGCTTCTTTATCGTCGATGAACCCTACGATGGCGAGTCTACGGTGGACTTTACTGGCAAGCCGAAACCCATTGTTTTGATTAGCGTTCCCGATGGAACAATGGACATGAACATCTTTCCTAAGGTAGTTCAGGAGTGGCGCAAGAGAAATGCCTACATAGGAGAGCCCGCCGTTGCCAAGGGAAATGACAAAACGACCACACCTGCCTCTGCTGCCGCCGCCGCTTCAACTGCTTCCAAAATCGATATTGGCAAATTGGATGCTGAGCTGAACACACTCTCAACGCAGATTGACCAGCTGACTGCACAGTTTGACAAGTTGAAGCTGCAGTATAAGAGCGTTGTCAAAAAGGAGTGGAAGCCCTCAACCGCCGTTTCTGGTGCTACTCCAGCTAGTACGACTCCATCAGCTCCTGCGGCCGCCGATTTCGTGGCCGACTTGGATAAGCGGATTCGTCAACAGGGCGATCTGGTGAGGAAGCTCAAGGGCGACAAGGCTGAAAAGGCTACCATCGATGAGGCGGTTAAAAAGCTACTCGCATTGAAAGGAGAGTTTAAGACTGTCGCAAAGGTCGACTGGAAGCCCGATTTCGTGCCACCGCAATCGAGTGCTCCTGCTGCTCCTTCCGCCGCCGCCGCTGGTGCTTCAGATGGTTCTGCTGCCAAAGACTTGGACTCGCAAATCAAAGCCCAGGGAGACCGAGTACGTCAGCTGAAGACGGAGAAGGCTTCAGCTGAGGCGGTGAAGGTCGAAGTGGCAAAGCTGCTGGACCTGAAGAAGCAGTACAAGGAGGTGACCGGTGCTGAGTGGAAGCCTGAAACGCAAGCGCCAGCGTCAACCAAAGCAAAGACTGCTGCTCCGGCCGAGGCTGCTGCCAAGCCTGGCAAGCAGGCCAAACCAGCCAAGGCCTCTCAGCCGGCCCCATCTGCAGGTCCAGCTGGCGACTCTAGTGGAAAGGCCGTGAAGAAGGCCACCCGTCTGGGCATGGAAACCTCGAAGTCCGCCAACTACTCTGAGTGGTTCACCGAGGTGATCACCAAGGCGGAGATGATCGAGTACTACGACGTGAGCGGCTGCTACATTCTCCGCCCCTGGTCGTACGCCATCTGGGAAGCCATTCAGGGCTTCTTTGACGCGAAGATCAAGACGCTGGGCGTGAAGAACTGCTACTTCCCCTGCTTCATCTCCAAGAGCGCCCTCGAGACGGAGAAGACGCACATTGCCGACTTTGCCCCCGAGGTGGCCTGGGTGACGAAGAGCGGCAGCAGCGAGCTGGCTGAGCCCATCGCCATTCGCCCCACCTCGGAGACGGTGATGTACCCTAGCTACGCCAAGTGGACGCAGTCCCACCGAGACCTGCCCATTCAGCTGAACCAGTGGTGCAATGTCGTCCGCTGGGAGTTCAAACAGCCCACTCCCTTCCTGCGAACGCGCGAGTTTCTCTGGCAGGAGGGCCACTCTGCCTTTGCCACGAAGGAGGAGACGATGAAGGAGGTGCTGACCATTCTCGACTTTTACGCCGCCGTCTACGAGGAGCTGCTGGCCATTCCGGTGATCAAGGGACAGAAGACGGAGAAGGAGAAGTTTGCCGGCGGCGACATGACCACCACCATTGAGGCGTACGTCGATGTGAATGGCCGTGGCATTCAAGGGGCAACGTCGCACTTTCTCGGGCAAAACTTCTCCAAGATGTTTGATATGAGCTTTGAGGACCCGAACACCCCCGGTCAGAAGTGCTACGCCTACCAGACGAGCTGGGGACTGTCGACGCGCACCATTGGTGCAATGATCATGATCCACGGCGACGACAAGGGCCTGGTGCTGCCGCCCCGGGTGGCCTCTCTTCAGGTGGTCATTGTGCCTTGTGGCATCACCGTCAAGACCTCCAAGGAGGAGGTGAAGAGCCTCAATGAGCAGTGTAACCAGCTGGCACTGAAGTTGAAGGACGGCGGCGTCAGGGTTCAGGTAAGTGATGATGTTCAAGTCTGTTGTTGATTGATTTTAAAATGGCTTTTTGTTTGCTGTTCTCAACTCGTCTCTACAGGTCGACGATCGCGATCACGTCTCTCCGGGGTGGAAGTTCAACCACTGGGAGCTGAAGGGTGTGCCCATTCGCGTGGAGCTCGGACCAAAGGACCTGGCGAAGGGCGAGTTTGTCACTGTGCGCCGTGACACTGGCGAGAAGGCGTCGGCCCAGCTGGCGAACGCCCTGACGACGGTGACCACCCTGCTGGAGTCCATTCACAAGACGCTCTTTGATCGTGCCACCAGGCTGCGTGATGACCGGATGGTGGTCACCGAGGACTGGAAGGTGCTGCTCGATCGACTCAACGAGAAGTACATCATTATGGCTCCCTTCTGCGGCGACAAGGACTGCGAGGAGGTCATCAAGAAGGAAAGCACCAGAGAGGACACCGAGGACGCTGCCGGTGGGCCGCTGATGGGCGCCAAGTCGCTGTGCATTCCCTTTGTGCAGCCGAAGGAGCTGCAAGCCGGTCAGAAGTGTGTTCACCCGGACTGCAAGCGAAAGGCACTCAAGTACACACTCTTTGGTCGAAGCTATTAGCCCTCCGCACCAAACTATCTTCCTCTCTCTAAAGCGTACACACACACATATTCAGCAGTCTTCCATTTTATACTTTAATCGCAATGTGTAATGTCTGCTAATAATTATTTTCAGTTGTCTTGCTTTATCTCAATGAATTTTAAGATTTAATGATTGGTAAAAGCTGTCCAGTATGTTTTGTGCTGCCTCCAGCTTGCACTAACTTCAAAGCATCAAGTTTCCAGCAGGAATTGGAATTTGAGAGCACGTTTCAAAGGTGGCTTCACTGCTTAGCTTCCATTTGCCGCTCTAAAACAAGTCGATTGTTCTAGATTGCCCGTGTCTTCCCTATGGCCGCCTTGTCAAATTGTTGCCTGCAAACGGCAAAGCACCACAGCTGGTGAAGTTCTAACTACGCTGATTCATACCCTTAGGCATTTCGGAGGAGCACTCATAGAAGGCATACTTTGTTGTTGTTGTTGTTGTTAGTGTCCCTGCTGCTGTTACATGTCGTCATCGCAGACTCTGCCTCATTAACGTTTCGCCTTCTCTGAAGTCGTACTGGCAACGCATCTCACACTCTTCTTGTTGTTGTTTGTCTTCTCGAGCGCCTTTCGGATTCTTCGCGCCGTCACCAGTGTCACCACTCTCCTCACCTGTAGCCCCTGAGGCAATGGCATCCGAAGAGCTGGAACTTGAGCGGCTCGTCCGCAAGCTCTCCTACCACGAGTCCATCATCCGGAAGATCCTCGCAAGCTCAACATGCAGCACCAAAATTGTCATTGTCAAGGAAAAGATCGAGCAGTTTGAAGGCCTCGTTAATGAAATACCCGACTCGCAGGCTGACCTGTTTGACGAGTACATGGACAAGGTTGTCAAATTATGGGTATTGTAGCCTTTTGAGAGACTGTCATCGTCATCGCTTTAACTTGGACCGTTTGATTTAGGACTCGTACAGTGCGGCTGCCTCTGAAGCCGGCCACAGACCGCCGACTGCACCAGCAACGACATATCCGCAGCCGACCAAAACGTCTGCCAAAAGCAATCCGTCGATGTTGACAATGTCGTCATTGCCTGAATACCATCGCACTCGCGCAAGACCCAGTCACTGTGGCAAGGATCGCAAGAAGTTGCACAGGGGCTTTGCCCGCAACTGCGGCGACGATCGCCTCATGGCAAACAGTCGTCAACATTGAGTGAAATGTGATACTGCTCTCTTCTAATTTCATTTACTCTTTACTCATCTCACATTTCTAAAACACACAAAATTGTACAAATTTTTAATCTCAAAATTTTTGGCGTCTACAAAACGTTCCAAATGTAAATACAAATTTTTGATCACACCCATTTCTCGTGAACATTCCGTAGAAATTCTGCTAAGCAAATCGATAGATTACTCATTTTAGAATTGCACTCTTATCAGAACCAGGTGCATTTCATTTGTTGTGTGCGTATGAGTCAGAATGTGTGCACCTTGATAGTTAGCTGTGAATGCGGCGCTTTCTCAAGTTTATTCGAAATCTAGTCACCTGATCAAGAAGAGGCTCATTCTAATTCACAATTTCTTTTTTCGCCCATTTCTTCCATCTCAAACCTCTGAACGCTGTCATGGATCGTTTTGCCTCCCCATGGTCTCAAAAGTTCCTCAAGGCCGGTTCTGCTTTGACTGCACCATCGCCAAGCACCAATGCCACTGCACCGTTGTCGATTAATTTGACTGCACCTCGGTTCGGTCACAAAGTGTCACTGCCTTACTTTCCGAGCACCGACAGCTTCAATGCTCTAACCGGATCCATCAACAAGAGCAACATTGGCAAGCATCTGAAATGGGCATTTGAGCAGTTGGATGACGTCCCCGGGTACAATTCACTGAGCGAATCAGCCGCCTACATTGATGGCATGCAGACACTGCTCGCTGCAGTGGTGAAATCCGTCAAGGCCTTTTTGCCCTTTCTAAATGATGACCAACTATTTCTGGAAGTGTCTGGCTACGCCATTGCCAAACTGCCCAAAGAGAAGCAGATTGAATTCAACGCTCGCTATGATCGAAAATCACTTCTCAGCTTGATGGGCTTTCTGCGCAAGGAGATTCTACTTTACTATGAAAATTTCACCAACCACACAGCCAAGGCGGCCAAAGTAAATAAAAGATACGCTAGCTCTGGAGAAGAAGGAGGTCTCGATGCCGAAGCGTACTGTGTCTACTGTCGCAATGATGGCCACACAGTGCACGAGTGCTCAATCAAACGGAACATGCTTTGCTTCAAATGTACAGAGTTCGGTCATACTTTGAAGGTGTGTCCCAATGGAAGAACTGTCAACATGTAATGAAAGACCACAGCAATACGTGTCAGCATTGTCATGAAGACACTGCTGCATTCATCATATTTATCTTAACTTCCATCTGCTTCATCCGACCTTTCCCTCACATCCTCTTTATTAGTATGATTTCTGTAACTTTTGTTATATTGACTCAAGGCAGCTAAAATCTTATTTTTTCAAAAATTAGCAATAAAACACTTTCAATGTTTGCTTAATAAGTTCTACTATTTTGTTTGATCGTACCGCCGAACTTTGAGACGGTTTAGTTTGGGCAGTGACTTCTGCAGCGAGCCCACCAGTGAATCGGGGAAAAAGCGGTAGTGATAGGTAATGCTTAGACTGTGAATGGCGGGAAAGGTGGTGCTGATGAAGGTGGACAGGTGGGCATTGATTGAGAATTGACAAATTGATGATGCTCTGATTTCGCTGATTATGATATTGGTGAAGTTTTCTAAAGGTAGTGTATCAGAAGGTCAACATACCTACGTGAATGTTTAAAGAAGTTTTAATTTAGAAAATAATAATAGACATTTTGAACCGGCATGAGAATTTCGGCACAAAACCAGAGTAGAGAATTAATGACTCTTAAGGTAGGTTACTCTATCGTCGTTTGCGGCTTTTGCTTTGCTCCTCGTTTTCCTCTCCTTTTTCGTCCTCTTCGCCTGACAACTCTTCGTGAGTACGCTTCCCAGTTGAACGGGTGCTTACGTCTTCTTCATCATCAGCAGCATCCTCATAGTCCTCATCATCGTCCTCATCTTCCTCCTCCTCCTCAGAGGACTCGTCGTCGTCGTCCTCTTCCTCGTCGCTCTCGTGGTAAGTTAAATCCGCCTCCTCATCGTCTTCCTCGTCCTCCACATCAGGACCTTGGTCGTCCTTCTTGGCACCTTCTTCACCACCAGCTGGGATCTCTTTTTTACTATCAGGAACATTGGCGTCAGGAAGCTTGTTGCTCTCGGCGGTGGTCTCCTCATTTGGGTTGGGTTTTGTGGTTTTGGTCTCCACTGATGACTTAATTTCCTTGCCGGAATCTCCGCTCTCGATGGTAGTGCTGTTTGGCTGCTGCTCCATTTGGGTGGCTTAGTAATGCGAGAGATGCGGAAAGAAAGAGAGGACAAGAAACGGTAAAAATCACAAGGTGAAGGCACGGAATGACAAATAGAGAAGACGGCGTGCGCACCACGTGTGAGTGGCTCGGTGGCTTCTTTTCACGCCTGCGCGCCTCAGTGGCGCCTCCACCTGATATGACTAGAAGAGGAAAAGTTTCGAAAAGGGAAGCTTCTTTTTGCTTTATTCAAACTAGCTAATGAAAGTGAGTTATTACATAATGGTTAAAGTTGAAGTCTAGTTAGTTAGTTAGTAATTTGGCTAATATAAAAGAGAAACGAAAATATGTGTAAAGTAGCTTTAGGTTTTCCATTTTCTGTGAATCGAAAGGCTCAATCAGTTGGCATCCTCGCTGATTTCACTGTCACTGTCCTGCTGGCAGTCGCCAGTCTTGTGCATCTGAAAGCAGTTTATGCAGAGCTCAGCAACTTCATCAGAGTTCTCTTCTAGAGCAGGCTTTTCGGCTTCATCTTCTTCCTCTGTGACAGTCTTTTGTCGCTTAGAGTGAGGCTGTTCCTCAACGCATTCATAGAACTCCTCTTTCCCTGAAGAGCTCTCTTCAGAGAGTGAGCGTTTTCGTGAAAGAGCATAAACTGGAGATTGGTGTTCAGGTAGCGAAGGACCATTGCCGTTAGTCCCCTTCCCGACTTGTTGTTTTGGCAGAGAAGGCGGGGAATTACTGGGCTGATCGACAATGCTATCTCTTTCCTTTGTCCCAAGTCGCTCCAGGACGTGTCGCCTTGGTGTAGAAGCAGAAGTAGAAGCCAGGCTGTGTGAAGAAGGCGGGCGAGCAAATCTGGTGACATTCCTGAACTGGTAAGCCAAAGAATTGTAAGAGTACGGAGTGTTCTGAGAGCCATAGTTCCACGTATCAAAGTCAGCAAACTGGCTCCACCAAAAGGCCACCTCATGGTGCCACTCCTCCTTAACGTCGTAGGGAGCCTCGGCCATAACTGTTCCTACTTCGGTGAGATTTCGTTGCAGCATGTTCTGAATTCGGTGTCGCAAGTTGAACAGCTCCTCGATGTTCTTCTTAGCAGAATCGTACTTGGTGATCAGTTTGCCCACCTTGTCCAGGTAGGCTCGTTGTGAGGGGGTTCTTCCTTCCGGGTTCATGATCAGGCTTAGATTGTTCTTTTTCTACAATCAGTTTTAGAAGCGTCAGCAGAAGGGGTCGGCTATTGACTGAAGACTGCAGAACAAACTAAAACGAACCAGACAAACCGTTGGTGAACTGAGCTATGAGCTGTCAGTCACGCACTTGTTGCCGAGTTCTAAATCAGCTTATCAAGAAAAATCGTCATCAAGTTCTATTTCTGCGTGACTGTGTTTAGTGTGATAGTTGGCCAACTGTTTTTTATTACTAGAATTTATTATAATGAAGTGCATCGCTGGTGAAATAACCGTCAAACAGAAAAATAAAATTAACAAAATTGAATTGTAAACTGGCCGCGGTTAGCCCCTTCGTCTGTGCAGGTCTGTGTAGTCACACTGTACGGGTCTCTCAGGTAGTAAGAGTACTTGCCAAAGTAGTTGCCCACATGAGGGCAGGACGAGTTAAAGACTGCCCGGTACTCAGGGTTCCACTCATTTGTATGCAGATTATCAAGATAGCGACCCTTCGCGCAGTAGTACTCAGTGTCAAATACTTCACAGGGAGACTTACAGCTGATCACTTTGCCAGCTGCGTTGCGACCGGCCAGTTCGCTTGGACAGTGGGCTTTCACGTCTGAGAAACAACCGACCACTTTGCAATCAGAATCAGCCTTGTTGTAGCGACCGGGGATGATCACCAGTGGAACATTGAAACCATTGGCCAGCTGCACTTCGTAGTTGGTGCCGTTAATGGCGTATCCACGAAAGGCCCCATCAAAGGCAAAGTAAGCTCGAGTCACCGGTGTTGGTGCAAGGCAGAGCCGATCCTTTTTGTGAGTGCACACTCCTGTCTCACATTGAGTGCCATTTTCGTTGCAGCCAGTTCGTGCCCAAATTTGGTTTTGCCATCGAGGCTCAGGAACGACCACTCGATAGGGAGCAGAGTTGGGCGCTAAACTTAAGTTGGTGGGGAAGAGAGGGCTGGAAGAAAACGTAGGCCAGATCGGAAAGGAGCACCGGTTTTTAAGGAACAGAACATGATGGTCTTCGGCAGTGGCAACGGAGAGGAGAAGCACCTGCAACACGGTTAGACCTAGAATAGACATCATTAGTAGTGCTGATTATTTAGAAATGTTGATTGAGGATGATCAGTAAGGAGATTTTCTCAATCTTTTTATAGGCACTTTTTCCAATCAATTAACACGGTTATCTAGAAAATGATGTGCAATCGTCGCAAAGTTTATTTGTGGATCGTTAATCCTTAATAAACAATCAGCTATAATTAAAAGTAACTCAAACCCCAGCTGTTTAAAACAATTATCGTTACTAGGATTTAATTAGATAACGGATTTCAAGAGAATGCGGCTTTAATGAAAAACAGTTGCATCAATAAATGACAATACAGTTAAACTCAATTTACTTAATAAGGATTGTTAAGAAATTCATTTAAAACAATTTTGTGTTGATACTATGGTTCTCCGATGAGTGGGTCGCTG
>JAALOO010000504.1_pt3 | contig 23836 bp, 27 predicted proteins | sample 7257641 | NCBI WGS metagenome assembly JAALOO01 (sample SAMN14085613, study PRJNA598686) | mite metagenome | biome: ENVO:01001000; feature: ENVO:01001002; material: ENVO:01001226; isolation source: single female mite from University of Michigan culture on fish food culture... ...
ATGATAATCAATGTCATTTATACCGCCGTTTTCAATATATACACACATGTTTAAACTTGAAACTGATAATGGCAATTCTGTCGACAAAGCAAAGAGGGATATCAAAAGGGGTCAATGATGAATGATAAGCTGATAAAAGTGCACTCTTACTGCTCAGTGCTTGTCGAACATTGGCTTTTACATTGCAGACGATAGTAAGTTTTAGAACGCTGCTGCACTGTTACTCTGCACACTTGTCGTCCAGGTTTTCTCATGAGCCGAAAGAAAACACTCATGACACCGGACCACATGACTACTACTCTCCATCGTAACTTCATCATTACCACAACCTCAGCTCAGCTCGAACTTTGTCTCTGCAGTGATATGAGTCTTATCAGCAAGGAAACCACTTCTAGCACATGAGATTTGTTGTCGGCTTTTATCGTACAAGAACCGCAACTACTATATTTTTATAAAAAGACGTAATTCTAGTAATCTCGAGAAACTTTCAACTTTAACAAAAGATGAGAAAAATAATTGGCCAGTTGTTGAAAAGCCAGGTGGGGTTTCCATTTGATTCGCATCAAGTTGAACTGAGCACCGAAATACCGCTGATAACTCAACTCAATGAGACTTTTGCTTGCATTCATAAAACGTATTTACAAGATGAAGAACTTGAGCAAGTGATTACTAGTGTTTGGAAGGGAGGTCAATTCTTGCTGGAAATTGCACCTCTTTATGACTACGATGCCTCAACGCATGCTAATGGCTACTGGAGTTTTGCAAAACTAATTATTAAATTTGGAAAAGTTATGCAAATTGCATCAAGTGAAGATGCATTCAACCGAGAGCAAGCATTTCATGTTTTAGAGGTAAGTACTCTACTAAGAATAACAATGTAGTGTCTGATGTCACCTTTTATGTAGATCCTCAACACTGGTTTGGCTATTTGCTACAAAATACGCCGTAAAGAAAGCTACAACAATGATGAACCCAAAGAAGATCATCTGTCAATCAAAGGAGTTGATCTGGTCGAAGAAGGAAGTCTGTTTGCAAGCAAACTCGACATTGTCGATTTATTAGCGCTGATAAAGTCGCTCAAAAAGCAACTTTCATTCTTTTACGCGTATTTCAATTCGTGCTGGGTAAGGGATTTTTATTCAGACATTTCACATTTGGCTCTAATTTTCAATTTGCAAATCTGTTTTTGCAGTTGTCTCCATCGATTTCGCATGTGATGCAGTACTTTTCTGCTTTTATGGCCATTTACTCCTCCCAATGGAAATCACTCAAAATTTACAACTGGATTAATCGACAAAATCGCGGCACTATGCTTTTTAATATGAGCCTTGGAATTAACATAGACGTAAGTGACATCTCCAATTGCAGACAAGAGAATTAGAAAACACATCTTCTTCCAACAGTGCCTTCAAAGCATGTGGAACATGACCGAGTATCGGGTGGCCCGACAGTTCATGATTAGGCACGACAAGTCTCAGATACTGACCAAGAGCATCTACGCCAAAAGGCAGAGTCGCTGGAAAGTGGCCATGTTTGAGGGAAAAGTCTATGATCAGACGGTGCCATGCCAGCAGGTGCGCTTTGGCCGATGCGTAAAGTCGACTGTTCGCTGTTTGCTCTTACGGTCGCTTCAGAGGGAACACCCCAGCTCTAATCTGACGCTTCATTTGCACGGGGGCGGCTACATTAGCCAGTCACCAGAGTTTCATCAAGTGTACCTTAATGAGTGGGCCAAAACGCTGAAAGGTAATGGTTTGCGGTTGGTAAATTCCACTGTTCTAACACAGTCAATCGCAGATACGACCATTCTCAGTGTCGACTACAGTCTCAGTCCTGAGGCGCCCTATCCTGAAGCTCTACAGGAAGTACTCGATTGCTATCTATGGCTAGTCAGTGGAGACCCAGAGGTGGAAGCTGCAATTGGCTTTCATCCCACAAAAATTGCCATTTGCGGCGACAGTGCAGGAGGCAACTTGGGCATGGCACTGGTGCTTGCTCTGAACGACATTAGGCAAACAGTGAAGCAGTACGGCGGCAGTCTGGATGGCTATCCATTTCCAAGTGGACTTTTTTGCTTCTACACACCGTAAGTGCTATTCAGTTATATGAAACTGATTTTCTCATGCACAGAAAACCCTCTTTCTTCCAATCAGGTTTATTCTAAACACATTTGTCTCTCCTGCTCGAATAATCACTTCAGTAGAAGGCCTAATTCCAGTTGGAACACTGCTCAGTTGTCTGGCTGCCTATGTGCCCCAGGAGGTGATGAATAAAGACCATCCAACGCAGGGCGAAAGCGATGAGATGCAGTTAGTACCAAATAACATCACATCCATGGTACAACTCCTTTACTCTAAAGTTGTATGGGGCATCAAAAGCGCTTTATCAGGTTGGTGGCAGAGTTTCAATGAGGGGAAATACCTAAATGTTCTACTTCTCCAGTGGTTAGCACTAATTATCGACTGGTTCCGTGGTACAAGAAACCTGACAGTGTCAAGCAGAGCCTCTATAATTTGAACAAGTTTGTTTCCAATCCGTTCATTTCTCCACTGTTGTCCAAGGACATTAACTTTGACGAAGTTCCGCTGTACTTGTATCCTCTCACATACGACGCCTTTCTAGACGACTCCATTGAAATGGCTAAAAAATGGAAAGGTACTCATTACTTCATTGACAAAAACAAGCACTAACACGCAATTTCTTTTAGGGAAAGTTTATATAGAAGTATTTGATGAATTGCCGCATGGATTTTTAAATCTCATAGCATTTTGTGATAAAGCCAAAGAAGCAAGTGACAGATGTATAGAGCATATAATGGATGTTTTTGGATGAATGAAATGTACATAAAATAAAGGCAACACTAGAGCGAGTTACTTACAAAGCAGGTTGCAAGTTTCCATGAGCTCAGAGTTAGGTATATACTCCAATTGCTTGATAAAGTTGCTAATCAGAATTGTGGTCTCGAACGAACGAGCACGAATCCAGATACGGCCGTTCATGCCAATAGCCTTTTCAAAACGATACTTTTGTCCGAGAAATTCACTTATTCTGGAGTCTGGTGCCAGTAGTCTTCTGCTTATGTTGATGGGAACTTTGATCATGTATCCGCCTTTTGGGAGAACACCCAAGCCGTCTTTTCTTCCGTGCTGGTCGACACAAACAAGCTCAGTTTCCACATCTTTTGCTGCAGCCATCACTTTGGCAAAGATGATATCACCAATCTGTAAAAAAGCTGATTAGTTTTCAGAAATGTAAATTACAGTTAACTTTGCTTACCTCAACGATGCCTTTGTTGCGTTTAGTAGCATTGGGAAATGCGAAAAGAGATAATGTTGCCTGTTCTGAAGCGCCAATGTCCACACGGCAGTTGTTGCCGAATTTTGACGTGACCACACCAACTACGGTGTCTCTTTCGCAGGGAATGTAGTAGCGCTGGTGCGAGTTGATCCAGAAGAGGTTTCCATTTCGGTGCAAAAGTTGACCGGCTGCATGAGAATTGATTTTGTTTTTGCTATGTCGCTTTAAGCCAGGACCGACGATTGTTGCCTTTTCCTTGTTGTCCTTGCAAGCCTCCAGCAGTTCGATTAGATTTTCGCCCGGAAGAATGGCCGAGTTCTCCACGACAGAAGACATTGCTTCGAAAATCGGCAGATTTTATCAGAAAAACACGGGTTTAGATTTGTTTAGATTTTTAGTGAATCACATGTTCAGTGTCGACTATGGTCAAAATAGCGCGCTATTGTGAGAGGCATGCTAATTTGCTAACAGCTGATTTAAATGTTTCATGTTTCACGCCGCAAACTCAACAAAACTCATCGCATTTGGACATTTTGATTAATCTAATTGGTAAACAGCTAACCGAAGGAAAAGATGCATATTAGAAACGCAAAAGTAAGTTTTATTGTCTTAAAGTAGTTGCCTGATTGTTTCACAATGGCTTCTTTCACAGCCCGAAGATTTGATGAATATGCAGCACTGCAACTTGCTCTGCCTGCCGGAAAACTACCAAATGAAGTACTACTTTTATCACGGTCTATCCTGGCCCCAGCTGTCTTACGTGGCGGAAGACGACCAGGGTCGAATCGTCGGGTACGTGCTTGCGAAGATGGAAGAAGAGGCGGACATCTCTCACGGACACATTACCTCACTGGCAGTCAAGCGAACCAATCGCCGACTGGGACTGGCTCAAAAGCTCATGGATCAGGCTGCGCGGGCGATGGTCGAGTGTTTTAACGCTCGCTATGTGTCTCTTCATGTTCGCAAAAGCAACCGTGCAGCACTTCATCTGTACCAGAATACTCTAAAGTTTGAGATCAGCGAAATCGAGCCAAAGTATTATGCCGATGGCGAAGATGCGTATGCAATGAAGCGAGATCTCGTTGAATTCGCTAGACTCAAAAACATCAAGTCTAGCGATCCTACTTTCTTCTTTGATAAGAAGACCGACAAAAAGACCGATAAGAATGCCGATTAAAATAGCGTGGGCTTTTTACAGATGTGAGTTTTTATTACAAAAGTAATGATTCAAATTGAAACTAAGCTGTATAAATTAATAATTCTGTTACAATTAAAAATCTACATTTAAAAATATAAAAAGTTTTGATGTACTTGAGTTAAAAATGGGCGAAAGTGTGTTAGCGCTTACTCTTTGTCAAGCTTGTCTTAAAAAAGGGAATTAGTCGTAGTGAAAGTGGAGAAGAACTAAAAGCACCGATGTAGTAAAATGGATCTAAAAAAATTACATGCTTATATTTACAACAGGCGCAGTCGTAAGCTTGAGCAAAATCGTACAAAAGAAGAGAAAGTTAAACAAATTGGAATCAAAGCAGTGCCCGAGAAAACGTATCAGTTCTAGTGGTCTGTGGGTAAATGTTTTGGTTGTATCACTGTCAATACTATCGAAGCGTTGTGATTGACTGCAAATGCGTCCGTTTCAGTATCAACTACTGTAGCACCACCTTGCTACTTCTAGCCACAAGCTTACTCTCTTCACCAGTTGGCCATTCCGGGCTTATTCAAAGTCATAAAGTAGATTTGGCACGAAGAACCGCCCTTTGAAGAGGAGAAAAATACCTGTGCAAGTAGACAGAACACATTAGCTGAGGTTGTTGGTGAGTTTTTGATCCTAATATCTTACTTTATCGTTTCGTTCACATAAGAATTTGAGTTTTTGCGCCTTCTTGTGCATGAACACACCATCCAGATGGCCTGTCTCCACGCCCCGAATTTCAATTGCTTTGTTGCCCCAGCCCATTATTTGACCGGTGCCAATGAAGGCAACCGAAGTGGGCATTTCACCCCATTGCAGCACAATATTCTTGCTCACTTTGCCGTAGGTGTTCACGTAAACTCCTTCGTCTGAAACGAAATTATGATTAGAGAAAATGAACGTAAAGAGAAGAAAGTTTGCAGCCTTACTGTCATAGCAAAGGAGCAGTTGCATTCCTTTGGAGTTGGGCAAAGTGATGATGGTGTGCGGTGTGATTGACGACTGACTCTGTAATTTTGTGAACACCATTAATGATGCAGTTCACTTTACATTTCACTTTTAAACACTTACATGCGTGGGCACGTAAATGTCGTAGACGGCTCCACTGTCCAGTTCAACAGCGTGAAATCCTTCAGACGAACCGTAGACGACCTTAAGACGGATACCTTCTTCGATAGTCATGTCCACCAAGAGCGGCTTATGGACCAGATCGACAAAGGATTTGAAGGCCATAAACTTGTGATATGGTTTAGGAGCCCAGGCGTAGATTTCAATGCTATCTTTGAGAGCAATCACTAAAAACTTGATTCGGTCGTATTTCACTGAAAAGGAAAAAATTTAAGTTGTCATTTGGCGTTATAAAACACAAAAATGAAATGAGCAAATTAAAACTACTTTAGACACTACTATTTAAAAATATCAATTATATGTGAAAATACCGTTTCCACTCCATATTCGAAAAGTATTCTCCCAATCTTTAGAAACTTGTTGTGGTATCTGCCACCCGACTAAAATATGAAGTTTTTGAAGTTAAAGAAACAGCATTAGAGGAAAACACACTTGAAATAGACACTTTGTGCCAATGAGAAAACTACCCCTAATAAAAAACATTCTAAACAACTACAAATAAAAATGAAAATGAAGGCATAAATAAACATAAATGAAAACAAAAAAACTAGTTTGAAAAAAGCAAAACAAAAGAAAAAGAACAAATAAGGCTATTTTACCAATTTTGAAGTGAACAGCACCATCGAGGTCGCCGACATTAACCCATCCGTTTTTCTTTTCAATTTGCTGTGTTAAAGTTAAAATTAGTTTTCAAAACGTATGTGGTCCTGTGTAATGATGTAGTACTACCTGATCAGTGCGAATAATTTTGCTGCGCAACCACGAAAGGTGATACACTCGAACGCGAGACTTTTTCCCCGAAATGGTAACCAGGATATTCTGTCCTTCGAGCACTTCCATTTGCTGAAACCGCCGTCGTGATATCAGGTGATACACCTTTCCCTGACCACTGCGATCAAGCAGCATAAGGCCATTCTCGGTGCCGATTAGCAGATTGACGCCCCACAGTGCAGCGCACAGCACCTCGGAGGTGAACCGCTTCTTGTACTTTCGAATTTCCGGCGTATCAGGCTGAATTGATGGCGACACATTGACATTGATGTGTGACTCTCGTCGAGGAGATGGACTAGGAGTGGGCACATTGCTGCCAGCACCAAAACCAAATGTCAAAAATGAGCGTTGCTTGTGCTGGAGATGAGGCGGTATTGAGGAATTTGATTGGCGCATCTTGAAATAAAAATACATTAGTGTTACAGTTAAGTGCATGTATCGCCTACCTGATTCATTAGCAGTGAGGCATCATCACAATTTTTAAGAGAATCTTCCGATAAGCCTTGAGGTAACAAGTCAGGCATGACTGTACTTTGCCGTGAGCTGACCTCTTTTGAGCCCGACACTGACGATTCAGATCTTGGATTTTGCTGCAAAAATAAAAGCAACATTAAGAAAACATCTAGACACACACAAGCAACAAAAGAAGCAGTAAGCAACAAACGGAAAAGTCAATGTTAAAGACACACACAGATTAAGCTGAGGATCAACAGCGACATTTAAAATCAAACAGACTTAGAGTGCGGGCAAGTTAGTTTACATGTACAATACAAAAGGCAAACCTGTACTGAATTTTCAATGGCATTCCGGTTGATATAGTCTCGAATGTTAGAGCCATTTTTGGTAGCATGTTCCAAAGGTGGGACCACCTTCTTATTTCTATTAATCGGCTCACGATCCAACTGAATGACACTTGGTGGGGCGCCGCCTACTGGTTCTACCGCTCTACCGAAAAACTCGAGTTTTGCACTTTTTCGTCGCTCCTCAATGACCGAGTTTCGCAATTTAACATTGTTACTACTGCTAGAAGTAGCAAGGGGGACCGCCGTCTCAGCGTTCTGTTGAGGAGCACTTTTTGGGGGATTTTCTGAATCGACCACTTTAGCACTACTGTCTGAGACATCGGCCTTTTTAGCTTGTTGCTATCCAAAAACACGTCAACATTGATCAATATGGCACTATCAGGCTGCACTTACCCTTCGCAAAACCAACGTCTGATCATGTGAAGATTCATCGTCGTCCAGTGAGGTGCTCTTCGGAATGGGCGGCAAAGGCTTTGAAGGTGGGTAGGCATCAACTGGTGGCGGCGGCAATGGCCGGTTCGGTGCTTGACTTGGGCTTGATTCTAAACCAAAAGCAACTCTTTAGCTTCCAAACAAATCCCCAAATAATGTAAAACTTACCCATCATTCCGCGGAGTGCATTAGAGCTATCCGATGGCCTTAAATGAAATAGTATAAATTATGGTAAACCTGACAGACTTTGTAACACATACAAGGGACGAGGTGGGTCAGAGGCGAGCAACGTTCCGTCATTACGCGCTCCCCCAGTTTCAGCAACTCCAACGTCCTCATCGTCATCGTCATCATCATCGTCATCATCGTCCTCCTCATCGTCGTCTTCTGATCCCGAACCTGAATTGCCTATCATCGGAGGACCGCCAGGTCGTGAATTGTTTCCAGCCATTGGCCTTTGAACATTTCCCTGTGGCTTCTGGTTAAAGCCGTTCTGGTGAACTGCGCTGTCTTTGTACTTTGGCGGTGGTGGGTTGAACGACTTGTTGCTCTGGGGGACAGCACTTGGAGCCGACGGCTTCTTTGCCATTTGACCGTTTTTGTTATCAGCCTTGTGGTTGTTATTGCCTCCCAGCTCATTCAACTGAGCGGCAAGGAGTTCAAGATCTTCGGGCTTTTGAAACTGCGCCTTAATGATGGCCGAATTTCGGTTGGCATTGTTTGCAATGTTAGTAATATGAGCATGTTGCGGCTGAAAGTTATGCTCCATGGCAATATTCCGGTTAGTGATGATTTTCTTGTCGCCTTTCCTATCATTCTCCACTGGAATCGGTGGAAGTGGTTTACTGGGTGGAGGCAGCTCTGGAACTGCAATAGCTCGATTTGGCGGTGCTGGGAGTGGCCGGTTGACAATGTGCGGAGGCGGCGCCTGGTGATGCTGCTTATCCGGTGACTTGTGGGAAGGTCCCGCCTGAGCGGAATGTCCATTCGCCTGGTGGTGGCCGTTTTTATGCTCCACATTAGGCGAAACCGGAGTCTTCTCAGGATTCCTGCGCAATGTGCTTTCCTGAGCAAGATGCTCACGCAAGTCAATGTGATTGACGTTTTCCTCCTCATCGTCGTCGCTGTGGTACCGAGAGTCCTCATTGAAATCGCTGCGCTTGTGCTTCTTGCAGCGATCAATGTGCTCCTTAATCTGGTTGCGCACTTGCCTTTCATTAGGCTGATCTCTGATGAATGAGTTCTTTAGCAGATTCTCAGTAAAAGGCCTTCTCGTGTAGTCCTTCACCAAAACAGTTTCAATAAAGTTTTGAAACTTTTTCGACCACTTCTTTGACTTTAGGCGTGGCGGCGGATTTCGAGGTATCAAAAACAAAGCTCTCATGGGATGTAGATCACAAAGCGCTAGAAATGGAAAATATAAAGTAGGCGTGTAAAGAAAGGAGAAAGAACAGCAGAGGAGAAAGCAACTTACGTGGAGTATTTTCGGCCATCTCAATGGCGGTGATTCCCAGAGACCAAAGATCACTTCGGTTATCGTACGTGGCATCAGGATTCTCATCACAAGCAATCACTTCGGGAGCCATCCAGTATGGCGTGCCAATGAATGTGTTTCGTCTGCCAATGGTTCGATCCAGCTGAGCACTGACGCCAAAGTCCACCAACTTCACCTCGGCATCATCAGTGAGCAGAACGTTTTGGCCCTTAATATCACGATGAATAATTTTGTTCTGATGAAGGTGATTCAGTCCGCGCAAAATTTCCCTGCAGATATAGGCGATCCACTCCTCCTTCAGAGAGTGCCCTTTGGTGGACTTGACTAAATCCGTCACTGAGCCGGCACCGCAGTACTCCATTACCAGCCACAGTTTGTCATCTTTGCCTTCGGGACTCTTGTGGATAAATGCCCCGTAGTAGGTAGCGATATTGCGATGATGAGAGTACTGTAAAAGACGCTGTTAGTATCACCGTCGTGTGACGATTTGCTGTACAAATCAAACCTTTTTCAGGACATTAATTTCCAACTTGATTTCCTCCTCTTCATCTTCGGTAACGTCCATGATCTTAATGGCCGCCAGCTGACCGGTCTTGGTATGGCGTCCCTAGAGAGCAAACGATCCATATTAATTACTCCAGATCTCCACTTAATAATAGTTAATGAGTGTGTACAAATATTGTCGCCTTTCTTGGCTATCTAAATAGTATTGCAAAACTAATAGAAACGTTTATTTCGAAGTTGTCGCTAATAACAAACAAAATGCAATCTACAATCTGTCACTCTGATGTCAAATGACTAGTTCCACTACGATAGCTTTCTCAAGGAAATGAAAAAGAAATGATTGAGAGGAAATGAGTGCTTAGAGGAAGTGCATTAACAACAACATTTTGTTTGCATTGATGCATGCACAAATCTAGGCATAGCCTTGATAAAAACAAAAATCAAACGAACCTTATACACTTGACCATAAGTTCCATTGCCGACCACTTCTATAAGGTCAAATATTCCAGCTGGATCCTGCAAAAGTGAAAGGAAAAGAATGAGCACGAGAGCGATAAGGATCAGTTTTGGAGATATATGACTGCTGGAGGATTAGTCACTGCCGTTTATCATACAAAAGTGATATTTAGCAGTCATTGCCACCTAAATGACACAACAAATTTTATTGCTCTTGTAGGAGCTTAACCTACCTTAAGACTATTCAAATCAATGTCATCCAGACTGCAGTTGATGGAAGGCTGGGACATCGCCATTATAGATGGTGCGGTGTGATGTCTTGGTTAGTGAGACGGTTTAGATAAGAAGTAAATGACACAGTTCATAAGGTGCGGTATGTCGGTTAAGACTGGAGGAAAATGAAAAGTCGAGTGATTTGAATTTGCATATCGGTTGAATTAAAACTACTGCTTTTGACTGGCAGTGTGCAGAGACGAGAGCGGTTGAATCATGTAGTAGATTTGAGGTGAGCAAAAGTAGCGACGGTGATCACGATAGTATGGTGAAAAACAAATAAACATGTGAATTAAGAAGATCAACCGATGACTGTTGATTGAAAAGAGATAATTGCTCGGCGACAGGGGTAGGACACTGTGCAAGGAGTTTAGCCGATGTTGGAGAAGTTAGCGAAGCAGTGCGTTGTAAAATTACAATACGATTCGTAGAACAATGCAAAGTGGATGACTAAACATGGTGCACCGGACTTGCAAACAAGGGTAGGGGCTCAAGCAAAACACACACACAGCACTCAAACTGCTGGTGGCGCATCAGATGCTATCGGCCAGAGGATGACATATGCAGAAGTGGCAGCAACAGCAACAGCAGCAGCATCCAGGCTGGCACTGAGCAGTGTCTGACTGTGTTGATTAGGCGAAGCGAGGCAGAAAAACAAAACACAAGTGCACTGGACTGACTGCATCAGATTACTACGAGGTTGAGCTCGTGTGTGGCAGGCTGCAGCAATTCACTGCCAAAAGTGCCCTTATCGAAGGAGTGAGCTCGGCGTGTCCTCCCCTCCCTGGATGGCCTTAGTCCGGGTCATCGGCAGTCGGCGGTGGATCATCAGGCCAGGAGGATGCGGTGTCCAGACGAGGACCAGAGGGGAAACAATCGCTGCAGCAGAGAGGTGCAAGAGAGAGCCAGCGCAGGCGGTGAATGGGAACAGCGTCGGTCGGTGCCACTGGCCAAGCATTTAATCTCTCTCTCTCCCACAGACACTCTCCTGAGCAGCCGATGCAGCATTTGAGAGTGGAGCTATTGCCAGCGCATGCGTGACACTCCCGAAAGCGCACTGAAGGCGAGTAAAGTCCCGAGAGAAGGGGATTACCGAGGCACTTTCTGGTCACCGTCAACAGCAGGGGGTGGGGCAGGAGGGGCGGACAGGGCCTCCGCTGGGCTCGCACTCACTCGCCGTCCACTGACCGGCACTGAGGGTGGTGAGGAGTACCAGAAAATGGGCAGCTAGTGGGCTGGAGAGTGAGCACATTGCGGGTTCGTCTGGGCGCATCACTTGGCAGTTCAATAAAAAGTTCAATGCTCCCAGCAGAGCAGTGTGTGTGTGTGTGTGTTCATCGCGCGCGCGACTCGCAGTACTTTGCTACCTTCCTGTTAGTGCCAATTTGTTGTCCGCTTTCGGTTCACCTCGCTCTCGCGCCATTCGATCATCGCTCCTGTGTTGCTGCTCCTGCTGGTACGGCATCTTGATCTGCGTCACCGTTGGCCAATCTTCGTCACCACCACTGCCACTGCCACTGGCACCACTGGCACCAAGGAGCCACTCTCAGTGGCGGGCAGTCATGTCTTAGACGCTGTTGCTTCAAGGCTGGCGCCCTTCAATGCGCTTCCTCCATCCTGCGCATATGGTGGTGGTGCAGAATTAGTGCGCTCTTTAGTTGCCGCTGTTGTCGCCTGCTAAATGAGCATACATTTAGGGGCAATGCAGTTGTGCCTGTTTGCGCCTCGTGACAAAACACAACACACACACAGTCCGGACTGGTTGTTCGGACTGGGTGAGGCAGTTCGACAACTACAGTTGCATTGATCTCTTCGAGCAGTGACCACTGTCCGAAGTGTTCACATGTGTCACACAGGTGGCCACAGTGTGTTTGTGTCCTTTCTTCCGACATTCAGCGGCAATGAATCAGCACGTGCCTGGACTGCGGCACTGCAGGTCAGGCACAGAGTGCATTGCCTCAGCGGACACAGTGTCATGGCTAGCAGCCAGAGAACAACCAGGGAGTCTTCCCTCGTGTCGGTCTGTCTGTGTGAGTGTGTGTGTGCAATTCGTTCAAGTCAGTGTTAAATTAAGCACAGATGACATGCATTGTGTGAGCATTTATTGCGGTGAATGGCACTGGCTTCGCGCTGCAGTGCATTCGCAGAACAGATTGCCACCCACTGATGACCACATTAGAACCAGACCGATTAGAGAAAGAAAGAGAGAGAGAGAGGGGCTACAGGGAAACACAAATAACTGCGCTTAGTGATAATGCACTTCGAGTGTAACTGAAACAAAGATGGGGAATGGAAGTAGCTCGAGTGGTTGCGTACCAGCAGATTCACGCATTGAAGAAATGAGCCTCTGAGCAGGCACATCACTACACTGACATCTGCTTCAAGTATGAGTCAGGCAGAAATTGAGCCGATTCATTATCCAAAATCCAGTAAAGCTCGCCGTTGGTGGGTCGGACAAGACCAGCCGGCAGAGGCTTGTTGTCCACAACAATGTCCTGAATAAGTGAGAATTAATAGCCATTCAAACTTCATTAAATGCTCCTTCAACGCCTACCTTGATGATTTGAGCTTTGGCAGCTCCAGTGATAAAGAAGACGCAGCACTTGGCGTTGTTTAAAACGGGCAGTGTCATGGTGATTCGATTCGGAGGTGGCTTCGGTGAGTCGCCAATATACGAAATCCATCGTTTGTCCTCCTGGGGAAACGGTAAGAGGAAACAGTAGTACATGCTTATGACACCAAACTCAGATGACTTACACCGAGTAGAGGATGATTGGGAAACAGCGAACAGGTATGACCGTCAGGACCCATGCCCAGAAAGAGAAGATCAAATCGAGGAAGTGCCACTTCGATTTTACGTGAAAAGACCTGCTTCATCTTGGACAGGTAATCGTACGCCGAGTTCCATGCCTTGAGGCTCGGATCGATTGTCACAAACTGATTCAGACTCAAGTCAGCAATTTTAGGCACCAAAATGGAGCGATACGCTCCAAAAGTGCTCTCTGGATCGCTGAAGGAGACGAGACGCTCGTCGCAAAAGAAAAACTTCCACTTCTTCCAGTCGGTGGAAATTTTGGGGAGAATCTCTGCGAGGATAGTGGGAAGACTGCCACCGGAGAGGCCGACGGTGAAGACCGCCCCAGTGTGCTCGTCCACCGCATTCTGAATGACCTTCTGCAGTTCGTCCTTTGACTCCTGAATGGAGGCACACTTGAGAACGTTGATCAGCGACATGTTGTGTGTGTGTGTGTGTGTGTTGGAGACGGTAGACTGTCACTTGCTTAGTTGTTGCCCTTGCGGTATCCTTTGTGCTGCTTCGCCAGTGATTCCGTGCACATTAGCATGGATTGTCGTTTGTTGTGCATGTTTCGGCGGAGCTGTAAAGCCTTGACGAGACTTTCCCTTAGCTAAGTAACAGCGAGGGAACAACCACTTTACATATACACTGTCGCCTATACTATTTCCACTAAGCACCACAGCGCACTGTACTGTAGACTGTTGCAGCCGCAGCAGAGTGGACAATCTGTTAGCAACTGTTAGCAGCCGCTCGAAAACAAAGCCCAGTTCAGGGGCGAGCAGACGACGACTCGGCGACAGTGAACCAAACGCTGGGCGCGCGCATCTCCCTCAGTGGCGCATGGCACAGTGAAAGCTGTCATCACAAAGACTGGTCACCGCCAAGAATGATTCCAATTGTGGGAGGATGGTCAAACGTTTCAAAACCCGGGTGGTTTTCGTGCTCCTTCTTTGCTCGCTTCTACTCGTGTCGATGCTCTTCTACTTCATGATCGCATTTGAGGACACTAAGGTGAGAGGGAAATATGAAAGCAATCTTATTTTTAAACCTTGTTCTTTCCTTCAGAAAATCACCGTGAATCACAACATCAGCTCGAACCCCCTGATTGTATTTTCCTTTGATGAAGTTCGGCCTAAAAATGAGTCCCTTCAGCAAATATTTTTAAGGAAGCTTCAAGTGAAGGTGCAAAACTTAATCAAGAAAAACTCCGTCTTTTCCAAGATTGAAAATGATCTGCAGTTACGATCTCTCAAGGACCAAATGTCGGTTAATCAAAGCCTGTCAAAGGATTACGAACGAGTATGGACACTGGCAAGAAAGTGGGTTCGCGCTCGGACGATTACACCCGTGAACGCTTCCGAACTAGGATCAGTTCTCAGTGCACTGCAAACTGCGCCAATACTTGCCAGTGATGTTTCCCGCAAAGGAACTCAGCTGAAACTACTGCTCACCCTTGCTGGAGGAGAAAAGAAGAAGCAGTTTGCACTGTTCAAGCCAAAGCGCTACCCTCGAGATTACATTACTGATGACATCTACTCAGGTGCTGATCGGCACAATGGCGAAGTATTTGGTATGCTTTTTAGTGCTGATTCATTATTCAACCACAACAACACCTTCTCTTCATCCTCTAGCCTTTCATCTAGCGAGAATTCTCGGACTTCGATTCGCGCCGATAGTTGCCTCTCGTGTGGTGCACGTGTCCACGGAGATCAAGAAGTCGGCCAGTGAGGCTTTGCTTAGTACCTTCGTCAATCAGACTCAAGGCAACCAAACTCAGGAATGCTTCTACGGAGAATGCTACTACTGCAACGAGTATGACACCGTTTGTGCCGATGGTAATGATCGTCTCGAAGGGGCGGTTATACTGATGCTGCCTATGCACTACAAACTCCAAAAGTTGCGCAATCCATGGCAGAGGACGTACAAGAAGAACACCAAAGCCAAATGGGAGAATGACTCTCACTACTGTCTCTCGGTGCAAAAGTCCACCAATCAAGAGCGCCTCTTGGACTACGTTGACTTGTCCATCTTTGACTTTCTCATCGGAAATGCAGACCGCCACCACTACGAGGTTTTCAAGGACGTGCCAAATAGCGCGCTTTTGATGATTGGTAGGAAGTTAATTTGTGCTTATTGATCAACTGGAAACTAACTTGTTGTTCCATCACTTGCAGACAATGGAAAGAGCTTTGGTGATCCTGGCCATGATGAAATCACAATCCTGTTTCCCCTCTTGCAGTGTTGCATGCTTCGGAACTCAACATATCGACAGCTGCAGAAGGCTGCCCAGTTCAAGTTGTCCCGTATTGCCAAGTTCCTCTTGTCCGATGATTTGCTGTGGCCGCTCCTAACCGAACCTCACCTTGAGGCACTTGACCGTCGTCTAGTCATGGTACTTGGAGCAGTTGATATTTGCTTTGATACATTTAATAAAAACGACGTGCTGAAATTTTAAAATACAATATACAAAGCTTTAAATAACACAACTTTGAGAAATCATTGATAAAAGACGGTACTTTACCAACGATTAGTTTCGTCAATGGATTCAGATGCATGCAATGAGTTTTTACGGCACTCATAAGAAGTAGGGACACTTGCGATTGGGGACAGTACGTTCAGTGTCAGGCACGGCATCAAATATTTTAGCTTCTTTGTTATTCGCTTGGTTGAAAACCAAAATGGCAGCTACATTAGCACATCGGTAGCAGTAGTTTGGTGCCGACCAGACGGTGATTAGCTTATCATTGAAGCTATACTTGAAACCCTCTTGAACCAGCTGATGTGCCCGACAGATCAACTCGAGGTTGTTTATGTGCATAAACTGTAATCGATAAAAACGCCCAATGAAACACATGGTCACATGTTGAGAGCAGACAAAAACTAACCTCGTGAGTTACTTTAGAACCAAAGAGCCAGCCTGCGCCTCTTGGGCTCACTGTGAATGTGTCCACTTCTTCAGGGTCTGACCAGACAAGATCACAAAAAGGACCATTACAAGGAATCTCTTGATTTCGCTCAATGGTTCGAATTTGGTCAATTGTGTTGATATCAGGTGAAAGGCCACCGTGGACGCATAATACTTGGTCGTCAATGATCTTAAAAGAAACATCATTACAAAATAGGAATAAAACCAAACATGTAATTTTACATACCGCGGCAATATTGAGCAAGTCAAAAACCTTGCAGCAATATTTCCAAGCATTGGCATTGCCGTATTTGTTTAGGCATTCATCTACATATCAAAAAGAGCAATTGTCAGAATATATTGAGTATGAGCAAATTGGTAATCAATACCGTAAAAGCCATAGATTTGAGTGATTTGCCGGCTTTCATGATTTCCTCTGACCAATGTTATTCTGTCAGGGTATCTTGCTTTAAGGGTGAGCAGTCTTGTAAAGGTTTCTAAGCTATAGTGTCCTCTGTCGACAAAATCTCCCTGTATTGATGGCAAACAAAACAGAGTTGTAGGAAGAATAACAAAGAAAAACCGCTGCAATACGAACCATAAATATATAATTGGTATCAGGAACTTGCCCACCCGTCTGAAAGAGTTTTTCCAAGTCATAGAACTGTCCATGAATATCACCGCAAACAGTAACCGGACAAGAGACAGGCTGGACGTTTGACTCTTCAATCAGAATATCACAAACAAGTTCGCAGAGTTTCTGTGGGGAAGAAATTGGTGGTCAATCATCGTTGTTGACGTTTCGGCACATGACAATTACGTACTTTGAGATCATTTTCAGGCAGGTACTTGCACTGCTTGGAAATCTCGATCCACTGATCCAGCTCAGTCATGTTTCGGTTCAGGTAAGGAGCCGGTGTATCAAGGTGGAAGTGGACCAAGAGAGAAAGAGCAGAAGAAGAACCGACAAAAGTCTAGGCCGCTTGTTGACTGATTGTTTCCACCAGCTAAAACTCACGTCTGTGCGGCGCAGTCGCTTTTTTGGGAAAACTTTTTTTACCCAACTAACCTGCCTTCGGGAAGACTTCTCATTAAAGCGAGCCACGATCGTTTTCTCTTGTTTTCATTGCGCTGTTGTCGATTGTAATCTTTGCCCACTTGATCATGGCTGAAAAGAAGTACCTCACCAGTTCTGTGCCCAAGTATGGCCACCGAAAAGGATGGATTCCACGATGCGAAGCTGATTACGCCGGCGGTGGTGCCTACCCTGAAATCGACGTTGTGCAGTATCCACTTGATATGGGCCGTAAGCCAGAGAATAAGGGCAATGCGCTGCCAGTCCAGTACGATGTGGACGGAAATATTAAGTACGACATGATCTTGAGGCAGTCCTCGAACAAAAACAAGGTCATCTACAGTAAACTGCAAGATCTATTGCCTTCGGAAGTGTTAAATCCCGAACAGATGGTCAGACCAGGAGACGAGGAGATTCAAAAGTCAACTGAAGCCACGAAAGCTGCTCTGGAGAAGTTGACAAGCTCCAAAATATCTGCCGCCTTACCAGTACGAGCTGCTGAGAAGCAAGGGGAAGCACAGTACGTTCGATATACGCCATCTCAGCAGGGAGGAGGCCACAACTCTGGATCTGATCAGCGAATCATTCGAATCGTTGAAGTTCAGCATGATCCCCTTGAGCCGCCACGTTTCAAAATCAACAAAAAGATTCCACAGGCACCCCCGTCGCCTCCTCCGCCAGTCATGCACAGCCCTACCCGAAAGTTGACCGTCAAAGAGCAGCAAGAGTGGCGAATTCCGCCCTGTATATCCAACTGGAAGAACGCCAAGGGATACACCATTCCATTGGACAAACGCCTGGCCGCAGACGGACGAGGACTGCAGCAAACGCACATCAATGAAAAGTTTGCCAAACTGGCCGAGGCGTTGTATATATCCGATAGAAAGGCCCGTGAAGCTGTGGAGATGCGGGCTCAGATGGAGCGGAAATTCGCTCAGAAGGAGAAAGAAAAGAGAGAAGAAAACCTGCGACAGCTTGCTCAAAAGGCCAGAGAAGAGCGAGCAGGTATTAGGCAGGTCGTTGATGAGGACAGTGAAGATGACGAAGTGCGTGAGCGTGACCAAATTCGCCACGAGCGTCAGAAGGAGCGACAACGCGAGCGGAACATTATGCGTGCTGCTCCAGAGAAGAGGACACGGCTGGAGCGGGAGCGGGAACGCGACATCAGCGAGCAAATCGCCCTGGGAATGGCCAATCCACGCGCCAATGCCACTGAAGTTCAGTTTGACCAGCGTCTCTTCAACCAGAGTAAAGGCATTAGCAGTGGATTCGGCGACGATGAGGACTACGCCGTGTACGACAAAGCCTGGCGCACTAACCAAACAGCGCAGAGCCTCTACCGACCTTCTAAAACAGTGGACAACGATACTTATGGTGACGAACTGGAGCAGCTGTCTAAGAACCGATTTGTACCTGACAAAGAGTTCTCCGGCGTTGATCGATCCACCAAACGAGACGGTCCGGTGCAGTTTGAGAAGCAAGAAGAGGAGGATCCATTCGGTTTAGATCAGTTCTTGACAGAGGTGAAAAAGGCGAGCAAACGAACCGAGTCTTCGACTAACTACGAAAATCGAAGCTCATACAAGAAAAAGAGAGACTAGCTGTAGATTATGTCCATTTATTTTCGCCTCAATAATAGATTATTCAATTTGATTTTATTCACATGTATGTACAAATGTGTGCAAGTGCACTTCTACTGAATCGATTCACTGATCATCTCTTTCTGTAGTTTTGCCAGGTTTTCCATCCACATTTGTTTTCTTCCCTCCGCATTGCCTCCACAGTACAGCTGTTGGTAATTGGGGCAATGTGTTAATAATATTTTGTATAAATGAATTTAAATAAATAATGTCAACACTTTACTGTCATATAACTTACGCTTGAGTCAATTAAAAGCTTTGGATTCTCACGCCAAGAGCTCTCATCTCGTGGTAGTGGTATGTCTTGGAGGTTGACCGCCGGAGTTCGTGTGCGCATAAAGGTTTTGGGTTGAAACGAGCTGAAGTTGATCTCCTCAATGGAATTCACCCGCTTCGCTTGTTCCTCCACCGAGAGACGAACTAGGACTGTCTGCGATTTCGAAGTGCTAGCCATTGGTTGATCTTGTAAAGACTTTTTAAATCGCTCCGACGCACTTTTGTTATCAGCGAATTTTGAAGAGCTTTGACCATCATATTTTTGTTGCTGACGATCATAATTCGGAGACCTAGATCTACTGTTGTTCTGTTTAAAGTAACGGTTTTTGGATTTACCAGCCATGTCACAATTCAAAATGCCAAAAGTTCTTAAGAAATGAGTTTATAAACATAGAAATGGAATTTTCCGACATCTATCGGCAAAAAAAGCAGAAAACATAAACGTGCGGCTGAAAGTGAGCTATCAAGCTGAATCATCATTGTTGTGGTATCCAGATTTTACGTCTTATTTACCGCGACTTAGACCTTAGACTTACTACTTTGGCATATCCTAAAATCCAAGGTAATTTTACAGTTCTTTATAAGCTGGAGCGTAAATAGAGCTTACATGTTCTCATAATTTTGTAAGGCTTAATTTCTAACTTCCATTTTTGACAGATATAAAGATGGCCTCTCACGCTGTGCTCAAAGAGCAACTTATTGAGATGGGCTTTGATGAAAAACTGATGTAAGTCATTTCTTATTCTGAGTTTTAATTTCAAACTGATCTCCTGAGTGATCTTTTTCAGAAAGGGGGCTTTGCACTTGCTCTCTGATAAAGCTACTCTCGAATCTGTCATTGAAGCAATTGAGAATGGAACTGCTGAAGTCGAAGCGGCTAAGATGGAATCTGATCCGAAGAGCGCGGAAACAGCTGATAACCCCAATGCTATACCTACCCCTGAAGAGGTTGAACTTAAGAAAAAGCAAATGGAAGATAGAATCAAACAGCGACGTAAAGAAATTGAAGGTAAACCCGATATAAACTCAATGTATTTTCGGCTAATTTCGGCTTCTACTTTATCATTGTAGAAATTGAAAAAGAAGCCGAACGACAGCGAGAGATTCAACGTCGAAGAGACGGAAAGGACATGGGGAAAATGCGTGAAGAAATTGAGAAAATTCAGCGCGAAAAGCTGGCTGAGAGCATTAGACGGTAATATTTTGACTTTCTGACTACTTATGAATACTTTTGCTTATGTCTATCTAAATCATTCTTATTAGCGAGAAAGAATCCGACAAAGCTGCCAGGGATGCGATTCTGCGTAAAATCGAACAGGATAAAGCAGAGCGCCGAGCTCGAAATGCCGGTGGTGCCCCGCCGGCTCCAGCCGTCTCAGCTGCTCCGGTAGTGCAATCCATCCCGCCGCCTGTGAGCAATGCCAACGGAAAGACCAAGTTGGCCATTCGTCTCCTCGACGGCACCTCAATCATCCAGGAGTTTGAGGCTAAGGAAGTTCTCTCCGCTGTGCGAGCTTATGTCGTCACACAGAAGAATATTGCCTGCAATATCACACTGGCTATGCCTCCGAGACCTCCTTTTTCGGAGGAAGACTTTACCAAGTCACTGCAAGTTCTTGGCCTTGTCCCCAATGCTCGTCTTCAGGTGGTCAAGCGGAACAACTAATCTGCAGATTCCTATCTATTTGCTTTCCGTTCCATAAGGAATATGATCGGTTACACTTTTTTTATTTCTGTTTACAATTTTTTCACCAATGTCCATTTCTGATATTTACAGTCATCTCAATAAACTTTAGGTGATTTGCATAGAGATTTAGTGTTCGGTCAATATCAACCCAGCGCACTCCTTTGGCATCATCTCCGGCGTTGAGTGTTATCTTGTCGAAAATGTCATTCTGGTCGTGAAATTCGACAGCCACCGTTTCCATCCATGCGTTATCAGTATTGCGAGGATCTTCGACGTATCCACTGTAAATAGGCTTACCATTTTCCTCGTTGAAAAAGGACTTTAACTGTTGCTGCAAAGCTTTCCGTTGATCAGGGCTCATCTCAAGCATGTTGAGGCTTTCTTCGCAAAACTCTCTCTGGAAAGTAAGTGATACAATTAAACTGTGGAATAATGTTTCTAGAGGAGATATACCTTTAAGGTAGCCGACACTTGCTCGCCAGCATCAACCATACCCTAGATGAAAAGTCAAAACGTTATAGACATGCTAAACTTGTCACTGGTTTTCTTACTCCAGGTATGGCCCACTCGTTTACATCAGAGCGCAAAATTGCGATAAACTGCAAAATTGGCAACTTGGAAATTGGATGAAACATTTGAGCCTTGTTTGCGTCTTTTTTCCATCTAGAAAAAAACTTGTTTGTCAAATTGGCACTGACTTGTTGTAGCATTCTTTACCGTGTGACAATAGGATCAGCTGCATGGTTTGGACCCCACCGTCCAAGGACTCCTCGTAAATTAATTCCGGTTCTTCCAGTTGGGTTCAAAGGATACCCATTGTTGTCAAGCAAATATTTTCCGGTATCTGAAGATTGAAATCATTGGAAATCAGAGAGTTAAATGGAAAGATTATGCTTTACTTACGGCTTCTCCGGTCTACTTTTCCGTCAAGTTGATTCCACGCAGGCTTAAAATTAGAATCACTGTCATTCAAAAAAGCATTGTTATCTTTGAGACTAAAATTGAACCATATCAGCACAAACCTAATTTGCGGATCAGCCCAGAGTTTATTTTCAAAGTCGACATTGACAGCTACAGGGGAGTAGTCTTTCCATGTGACAGACCAGTGTTTCTTGTCTTTAGGAACCAAAGCCCTGCTGACGACTTTATTTCCGTAATGATACAATTGGATGTTATCTGTCGTAAACGAAATTACACAGAAAATTACTAAAGAGAATCTAAATAAAAAGGGGACCATAATTACTTGGCATTTTCAAGTTTTGTTTTTCCCAAAGAGCACTTCATTTGTGAATGCTTGTCATGTGATGCAAATGTTGCGACCAAAACAGAGTGATTCTTTCAACTCCCTTTTGACAACTTGCAACATATCTGAACTGTTTGATATTCCTGTGACAGTTTTAAAGCGTCATAAGTATTTTTTTCATACCTCAAAATGAAGAAAAAGGTAAATAGAAACTATTACAATTTTCATCTTACTTATAGTCCTGCTTTCCTAAGGTTCTTTTGATGGGCAAAAGTGGCAGTGGCAAAACTAGCATGCGCTCCATTATTTTTGCCAATTACATTGCTCGAGATACACGAAGACTTGGTGCAACCAGTATGTGTTTTGCTTTTTGTAGTTTTTAAAAGCACTCACATATTTTTATCTTTAACCATAGTTGATGTCGAGCACACCCATGTGCGTTTTCTTGGTAAGAATAACATTTGTTTTTGGTGGAAAAGTGTATTTTTACTTTTTAAAATGTAGGCAACTTGGTGCTCAATTTGTGGGATTGCGGTGGACAGGTATACTTATTGGTAAATTAATTACATTATTTTATCTAACAGCTACATTTTGTTTATAGGAAGCTTTCATGGAGAACTATTTTGCGTCGCAGCGAGAGGTAAATTGTTTAAAAATCCAAATGACATTTTTGTATTAATTTCTTTTCTTTCTAAACATGTAGAACATTTTCAGAAATGTTGAAGTTCTGATTTATGTTTTCGACGTTGAATCAAGAGAAACAGAGAAAGACATGCATTATTACCAAAATTGTCTTGAAGGCATCATGGAGTTTTCAAAAGATACGAAAATATTTTGCTTGATTCACAAAATGGATTTGCTTCAAGAAGATCAACGAGAATCAGTATGCTTGAACATGAGTCTTTTAACTCCTTTTCTAATGTTTTTGATTTAGATATTCAAAGATCGTGAAAGTCGTTTAAGAAAGGCATCTCAACCACTTGATTTCACATGCTTTCGAACGTCAATTTGGGATGAAACGCTCTACAAAGCTTGGTCCACCATCATTTACTCACTAATTCCTAACGTGCACGAATTGGAGAAGCATCTAAACGTGTTTGCTAAAATAATAGACGCTGACGAGGTGCTTCTGTTTGAGCGAGCTACATTCTTGGTGATCTGTTACTGCGAAAGAAAAAAGCACAAAGATGTTCATGTAAGTGTAACAGTATATCCTATTAGAACTCTTCGTAATAATACCTTTTATAGAGATTTGAAAAGGTATCTAACATTATAAAGCAGTTCAAGCTAAGCTGCAGCAAACTCGCTGCTCAGTTCCAAAGCATGGAAGTTAAGAACTCGCAGTTTTCTGCATTCATCGATGGTTTTACCCCTAACACTTATGTGATGGTCATCATGTCTGACTCGTCCATTCGTGAGTATTTGCCAAACTGTTTCATTGAACATAGCTTACACTATTATTTATCACTGCAGCTTCTGCCGCCACTCTTCTAAACATCCGCAATTCACGTAAACATTTTGAAAAATTAGAAGGCGTTAAGAATTTGTCTCAATCTTCAAGTTCATCATATAGCCGTTGAGTTTACGTTTTACCCTTGTCCACTTCTTCTTGCTGCAATTAATATTGATTACCCCTATTCAAATATTTGTACCGCCTCTGAGGACCGCTAAATTATCAAAAGAATATATATTCTATATAAATATATTTTTATTTCTTTTCTAAAGTGCACAAATTGAATCATTGTGATTGCTAATAAAGTAAAGTCAATAAAACCGAAGCATGAGTAAGCGCACTGACTTTGGTTGCATATCGCTAATTTGATTAGATGCAAAGCAGCCATGTGCAGCGATGATCGATGGCT
>JAALOO010000898.1_pt1 | contig 23747 bp, 22 predicted proteins | sample 7257641 | NCBI WGS metagenome assembly JAALOO01 (sample SAMN14085613, study PRJNA598686) | mite metagenome | biome: ENVO:01001000; feature: ENVO:01001002; material: ENVO:01001226; isolation source: single female mite from University of Michigan culture on fish food culture... ...
TCTCTCTCTCTCTCTCTCTCTCTCTCTCTCTCTCTCTCTCTCTCTTTGCACTCACTCTCCACTGCCGGCCAGCAGAATGGCACGGACAAAACAATACAGACCGTGGATCGATTCTCCTTTACTCTCTTCCCCTCTCTCGTGCGACGTCCAAATTGCAACGGATAATTGATGCGTGTTCTCTCTTGCAGAGCTCAAAGACACTGGGCACGTCGCAGCGAATGCCTATCAAACAGCACACCGCCTGTCGAAAAAACGCACACACACATTCAAACTCAACCTCACACACACACACACACACACACACACACCTCTCAAAGCCTCACACTCTCCGCCTCTGTAGGTCAGACACTGGCCAACTCACCCTTCTCATGTTTCCATCATAATTACAAGCAATTGAAAAGGGAAAAGTGATGCTATTAATAAGCATCTTCATAATTGATGGTGCCAGCCAACAACAACTTAAACATTGCGGTACATTGCCAGCCAGCCTAGCGACGGACAAACAGGCAGCCAGCAGCTAATCAAAAAGGGCAGTTCTAGCAACAGCCAACAAGTTGCCAGCGTATTCAGTTGCAGCTTTGCAGAAATTTGATCTTGCCGACTGATCGTTTTGAATGTATGAACTATTTGTCTGGTTGTCCGAGTGAAGTGAGCCAAAAGCTTTGCAGGCAATAATCTGGTTGGTCAGTAGTACATTATTTCTGAAAAAATAACATCGACAATTTTAGTGATCACTGAGTTGTCACCTAGAAAAAGGCCCATTGTACCCTCTTTCCCCACTTACAAAAAAAACTTATTTTTTCTTTTGTATAAAGAATAAACTAAAAAACTAATTTTTTTTAAAAATTTGAACAAAAAGAAGCTTAGCAATGAATATTTTAATAAATGTGTTACGATAGTTACTGTGCACTGGCACGTTTTTTATTTTTTACGATCACAACGCAGTAATACATTCTCATCAATACATGTTTTGTCAGGCAAAAAACAGTAAAGTATTAGTATGACAAAGAACGTGCGCTGTTTCAAATGTATTGTTATTTGGATTAAAAAAATCACATTTTGCAATCTTTATTTACACCAGGGCCGAAATAAACTCAAATGATTGTTAATTTTTTGTGACAAAATAAAAAAATGTAGACTTTAATTTGATTTGATCACGAAACTCACATTCTTGTTAAATCGTTGCTGAAGCTGATCTACTAGTCAATGGTAGCACGAACTGATCCCATTAGATCTCTCAAGGAGATCGAATAGAGGCAGATTGTCAAAGAATCTTGGGCTTGAAACAGAAAGAGAGAGAGAGAGAGAGAGAGAGAGAGAGAGAGAGAGAGAGAGAGAGAGAGCATCAATTGGATCAATTTTTGAAGATGCGAAAGAGAGCTGCACAGTTGCACAATGTGTCGCACACACTCTGTCCATTTGTTTTCTTGCTGATTGTAGCCTTTTCTTGTCCCTTCCATCATGATCCCATTGCAAATCCATTCGTCTGCTATAATACTAAATGACGCTGTCTGCTGAGCATTTGAGTGTGCCATTTTTAAATCGACTTTAAAAGTCGCCCCGCACAAAGGACATGTTTCAATGGCAGCCAGTCCTGCACAATATGGCCTGCAAAAGGGGGCACAACACATTGGATGAAGGGGACGGTGGTAGGCAAACAATAGCCCTGCCACATTGTGCTCACGCCGCCACCACAGCTCGCATCCACTGTCCTCTCTGCCTTTGCCAGCTGCCTCTAATGGTGATTTATATGCTGTCGAAAATATTTATAATTTTGTCCCCTCTTTTCTTTTTCCCTCCTTCACATTCATTTGAGCATTGCGCTTTCTCTTTTTCTCTTTCTCTCTCTAATGGCGATGCCTCTATGGTCGACGGACAGTCCATCTCTTCTAATCGGCGACATCATATCTAAAGCGTCCGCTACTTGAACGAGCAAACGAGTGAAGAGCGCCAGTGCAGCGGACAGGCAGCCAATCTGCTTTGTCATCTTTGACTTTTCAATTTCTACTTGGTGCACTATCAATTTTGTCGCAGTAACAGTATCAAACTAGAAAAATTAATTTTTTTATTTTAAGTTCATCATCATCTACTTTTTTGTAATCTGGCCAATGTTAAATGTAAAGTCGTTTTTTCAAAGTAAGCAAAAGTATTTAAAATAATTGTCATCAATGAGTGCAAATGCTAAAGCTTTTGGCAGTAAATACCATTGGCCTAAAAGTGGTTGCAGCCAAATTCCTGGCGCATCGTTGGCCAATTCAAGTATATTAGTGCAGGCATTTCTGTATTGAAAAATTTTCAGAAACAGTGGCGTTCATCATGATACTGTTATAAACCGTATTGAGTATATTTTTTATCAAAGTGGCACATGTTGAAGCGTTTAACTTTTAGCACGGATGCTGTTCTTTGCTAAAATATTGCAGTAATATACATAAAACAGAAATATCGATATTTTCTATATAACATTTCAAATAAATTATGACTTTTGTGTTTGCATTAGCGTAAAACATGTAAATAAATTGCAGTTATTACATTCTTTGTTAAACTTTAATTTAAAAAAATCTTTTGAGTTTTAAACGCATTTTGATCTTGAAAAACAATTTTTACAATTTTTTATTTGTAGATTTAAGAAAAACTTTTTAAATGCAATTTTTTTTATAAAAACAAACCTTAATTGAGTCAGTTTAATTAAATATATTTTTGTTATGGTTTAGATAACTAAAACTAAATAAACTACAACTCTAATGTTTATCAAGTTGCTAATAAAAAAGTTTGTGGCTGTTTTTAATTGAAATGCTGATTAGAACCTAACGATCGCAAGCTATTACAAGGCAAAAAAGATTGAATAAACACCCAAAAGAGTATGCAAAACTGTAATTGGCTGTAATTCGTGCCTGTCCGCAAGCGATATCTTCACAAATAAAACCGGCAAAGAACAACGGTCGTTTCAAGCTAATCAAGCGTTGGCAAATTAGCTCCATCCGTGCATGGTCATTATCTTCAATATGCTCCGCTCAAACATAACACACATTCTCTTGTCAACAATTTGTTAGCTACAAAAATCAGAGCAGTGTTGCTTTTCAATTGCCAATTCCAAAAAGTCAACTACTGTGAAAGACAATTGTTTCAATTTGGTGCACATCTACCATTTGTCACTCTTGCCAATGTGAATTGACAATTAATTTATCCATTGCCGAACACATTCCACAGGCCGACCAATATAACTGAACAACTAAAAAGAGCACCGAAAGAAAAATCTGAACCTTGTAGTGGACTTGTAGTGGATGCCATTATATCTAATTGCCGTAATGTTTGTACTTCTTAGACGTTTGTACTCAATTAATTCTAAATTATCTTTTTGCTTGTTGTTGCTGATGTTGCTAGTCTTGAAATAACATTTTTATTAGCGAATGTTGCTTTCAGCCAAGGGGAAAAACGGGTAAAAGCGGACAAAAATGCACTGCAGTGTTGTCTGCAGTCAGGCACTACCGCTACTTGCCATCTGCTTTATGAGGATGCGACTCGCTGTGAATTTCAATTAAGATGTTTAAATTTCGGTGCTTGCCATTTACTTGCAAAAATATATTACTTCAACTTATCGGTTTTTAATACACAATATCTACAACTATCAAACACTGATTTATCAGTAGGTAACACAATTTAAATTTTATTAAAAATTTTATTTTTAGTTTTTAAATCATAGCAACACAATGTTTGAGTGACATACTCAAGGCCTTAAGCTAGTGGCAAATTGAGATTAAGTTTATGATGATACAATGTAAATACAGGCAATTTAGATTTGGTATATTTTTTCAAGCATTCCTTGTCTAGCTTTATTTTGTTGCCTAAGTGCATCTTAAAATCTAAAGCAATTTTACAGTATTAAAAAAAGAAAAGACAGTGTATTCTTTTTATTTTTATATATTTTAACTTTAATCAGATAAAAGCTACCAAAGGGTGATAATAAAAACCATTTTTGAGTTCACTGTACAGTGTTTTGGCAAATATAACAATTGTTTTCATGCAAATAAAAAACAAAAACTTTTAGTTGACGGTTGATGTAATGGCCAGCTCAACTTGGGTTAAAAAATACTCAAAATGTTATGCTATTGTTTTACGTATATTTCATTTTAAAAACACATAAGACATTTTAATTTTTTTAATATACTTAAAACAATTTAAAATGTTGCTTTTAAAGCTATTAATAAGTACAATTAAAAGTTGCATACATAAAAACATTAGTACCATTTATTATTTGTTTCATATTAGTAACAATTTATTGTTGTTTGTTTAACAATGAAATATAATATATGGTAATGCTCGTCAAAGTGCCTCATGCATGGGGGAGACAAGTTGACAAACGAAGCACCAGTTAATCCATTCATGCCAAAAAGAATTACTGAATTGTTAAACGGCTTTCCAATATGGAAGTTGCTTGTTAAAAAAGACAGTCTTATTGTGAAGATGCACTAAGGACAATGGGCCCTTAAATTGTGAACTGTACGATCAAAAATGGTGTTCTCTAAGAAGTTGCAGCAATTTAACTATTTGTCTCCGGTATTGTTATCGAGTGTGTGCACTGATTGGCCAAGTAGCCATGGTCACCATCACCACCATCAAATAGTTCGGCTGTTGTGATTTCTTCCTTCTTTTCTTTCTTAATCCCAATTGTCCCTTGTGTCGCCAGTTGTGTGTCCATTTGTTCAAGCAGCATTGTTTTCCTTTTTGGCTACCTAATTGGAACGTTGCTTGCATTGGAAATTGATAGCTTTCACGCCAATAAGTTGTCGCACTTTTTTCTTTTCTTCTTTTAGCATCATAATTTGATCACTGTGTACACAAACGCGCTCATTCCACATGATTCATTGTTTTCAAGGAACTTTGTTTTTAAGTACAAATGATGGCGACAAAAAATAAAAAAGAAGAACAAGTAAACAAAACGATTTGTCACCTTGCAAGTGGTGCTTGCGCAGTGGTGGTTGGTTTGGTTGGTGTTGTCTTGTATTGACAATTGAGTAATTTACAAATTAATTATGTTCAAAAAGTTTTCTGTTTGCCCATTCAAGTGCAAACTCAGCGGTAAACTGTACTTAGCAAGTACAGCAAAATCAATACATTCAAAGTTAAAACTTTTTATATCATAGTTAGAGGTAGGGCCACTTTACCCTAAACTTAATCAAGGTAAGATATGCACCTTCGATCGACCAAGGCGACTAGCTGCTGTGGTTGGAACAGGCACACCGGCTGGTTAGCTGTTAAATTAATGGTTGCTAATTGCTGGGTCAGAGTGGTGGGCAAATGGTGAAGATTGTCGAGGAGCACTTGGCAATGAGAGCAACAACAACTTTTTGCTTCACACTCTCTCTCCCAGTCCTCTTCTATGCAAGCCTAATCTCAACTTCCGTCGGCACAGTTGAGGCGCATGTGTACATGACATGCGCTTCCCTGGGCAGCATGTGTGCCCGACTTTGGAAAAAGCACCGCACGATAAGCAGTTGATATCACTGCGTTTCTTGGTACGACCGGAGTAACACACACACACAAGTTGGCCACCAGGCGGGCAGTAGGGAAAACCAAATTCGCCAGCATTCCTTCACTCCTTCAAGTCAATTTGGCGGGAGTCGCTCTTAATCGCAGCGACGACGAGTCAGTCGATTGAATCATTCGGCGCTGCATCGTTTTCTGCTGCTGCTGCAGCCGCTGTTGTTGGTGTCCTGTCGCCAGTGTTGCCGGGTAGTTGTGCTCTTCTTCTTCTTTCCTTTTCTTTTTTTTGTTTGTCACTCCATTTTTACTGCACCGAGTCAACTGAACGTGTGTCTAGTGTTTAGTGCCGAGCATCGTATGCAAACACTAGTTTCACCAGCCAAACAACGGTGTCTTTCCCGCTCATCGCCTCCTCCATCTTCATCTTTATCTCCATTTTCTCGACACTCACACACACAAACACGTCAGAACAAAGGCGAATTGTCGCTGAACATTAAGATGCCGCGTTCATTCATCGTCGCTAGGCAAAGTAAGTTTTTATATGCCTTCCTCTTTCTTTTCGACGGCGGATACAAAGTGACAAAACAAATTCGATTTAGATTTGCATGTCCTCTAAAAGCTATTAGATTTTCTATAAAATGGAACTCTTGCGAGTTGGCCTAGCTTTGTTTCATCAATTAAAGATAGCCCCAAACATGTGCTCGGCACACGTTAGCAGGCAGAGCTGAGTTGGTTCAAGTAGGGAGGAAAACATGACTGCTTTTTCTACAAGTGCAATTGATTGTCAGAAGCAGCGAGGTGTGTTCACTGTAAGTAAATGTAAGTGAAACTATTCTTGATCGAGCCGAGTGGCAATCAAATTTGAAATGTGTCAATGCAGTTACAAACACTGCAGCTGCTTAACAAGAAACCTTCTGGGAAATGGTTATGGGTTCCTTGCCTTCCGTCCAGACGGCAGTCTCCTTCAGTCATTTTTCTCGCTATGCCTCTTCTTTATTTTCTCAGCACCTCTTCTCGTGTTTATTATGTCATCGACACTTCTTGTTCTTCATCTTAATAATTAAAGTATTTTTTCTTTTGTATTATAATATTTTTTCCTATGAACTCGAGCATAATTAATTTTGTGTGTATGAAAAACTTACAAATTTTAAATAAATTTTTAAGCAATGAAAACGCAACAATCATCAGTTGTCTGAAATTTTAATTAAGCTTTTGTTTGCTTTGTTAACGAACAATTCATTTTTTACACACATTTTTAAATTGTTTGACATTTCTGATTTTATTATTTTTAAAACACTAAAATTTGTAAAATATAGCAAAATGTGCAGGGATATGAAAAAAAAACACTCTAGTTGTTGTCAAAATTGTTTTAAGTTATGGTCAGTAAATAATTTAAAATAAATTTTAAAATAACATAAGGTAAAGTGTCAAAATCGTGCCATAAAAATCACTTTTTGGAAAACCATTTTTATTTTAGAAAGGTTTTGTTATTTAGCTCAATTGCTATTTTATTTGAAATTTTGTTTTTATTTTAAGCTGTCAGCATGACCAAGTTATTTTATAAAGAAAATTGTTGCCTTGTTATTTATATTTGCAAATAATTTTAACTCAAAAATATTTGTTTTTAAATAAAACGTTAATTTTAAAATATTAGCAGTAAAGTGTTTACAAATAGTGTAAACTTTAAACTTTTTATTTTTTAAATCAATTTATATTGCTGTTTTGACCAAACTGTTTTGTTTATTCAGTTAGAGCAGACTTTTAAAAACACTATCAAACTTTGCTCTTTTGTGTTAAGTAACAGAGCCAAATGGCATACTATCAGATCAGTATTGAAAACATTGCACATCAAAGCACCATTATTAAAGATTCTTTGGCAGTGTTAACGCTTTTTACACCGTTTAATATTAAATTTTATGAAACTTAATAGATAGAGATTATAAAATTTATTACATTTTACTAATATTATTATTATTGCATTAACATATGCATTGACTGAAGTCGGTTCAGCGAAGCGTTTAGAGAACCAAACTCATTGAAGCAACTTGATTAAACATGGACAAAATATGCATATCAATGGAAGATATAGCAAAAAATAAAAAGAATAATTTAGTTTGCAAAAAAGACTCAATTAAAGCACTTTTTCTCAATGTGTTCAATAGGGCAGTGTAAGGACGGCCACACACTCAATGGCCATACTCAAATAATTTTTTATTTTTTTTATCAAGTGTTGATATTTAAAAAAATAATTTATTTTTACTATAACTAATTTTAAAAAAGAAAAATAATTTTACTATTTTTAAAATTACATTATGCGGTGAAATGAAAAAGTAAATATTACAAAATATGAAAAGAATCACTACTCCGCTAGATGCTGTTTGACTGGTAATTTGCTTGTGTAGTGAAAAGAGATTACAGTGTGATGACGAGATACAACGGAATTTGCGGTGACATGTTTGCGTCTTTCTCCCGAGTTGTGTGTACTTTAATTAAATTAACAATCTCAGCACTTACTCGTTTTAATGGAATATTTTTTATGCAAAAGATCGTTTCGTATGAAAATATAAGTTAATACATTCGAAACCTATTTTGTTGAATGGTTCAAGTATTACATGTCTGTTGATACGGTAGTAAACTGTTGAAATCAATAAATAATCAAAACTGAAATCAACCATTAGTAAACTTGCTTTTTTGCCTAAGGTAAGGCTAAAATTGAACATATTAAACAGTTCACAAGAATACCTTAGGCGTTTTAAAGTTTGATATCAACAACTAATCTATAAACATATTTAATATCATGATTGCGCAGTGAATATTCAGCAACCAATTTTTGATAACCTAATTTCATTTTAAAAACATTTTATTACAACAATTTATCTGAAACATGGTGCCAGTTGTTCAGCTCCTGTGCTCAAATCTAAATTTGTCGAATGTATTTTTAAATTTGATTGATTTCATTTTGATCTTTAGTTCATGCGGTGAAGGTTAATTGAGAAACGGAATTAAAAGAATTAAGAAAAATTCATCAATCATTCAGTGCAATATTAAAGGGTGCCTAATGAGGACAGTCTTTTGCAACTCTGTTTTCAAATGCCATTTGAAATGGCGCTCCATTTGTCTTGATCAGTCTATTTTGAGGTTATTCGCATTCTGCCACTGCATGCCTGGCCTGACAGTGGCCTGCACCCTTTGGCGCGGCTGGTCGTCCGTGAAATACTGATGAACATTTGAAATGTTAATTAAAACAACGAAAATATTTACAGGAAACATGCTAAATCGATTTTGCACCACCGCCGCCATTACCATCACCACCACAACTACCGCGTTCATCATCTGAGCAAACCGAATCCCGTACAGCACCGTTGTGCTATTCATTTCGTCAGTGAGAATGCACACACTTCGTAGTTGGAGGCAAATCATCACCCAAACGGTGGCTGACAGTGTGATCAGTGCCAGCCAAGTCGACTGGACCGGCAATGGCAGCAGCAATGGACTCGGTTTTGACGGTCAGGAGGGCGCCACAGAGGAGATGTGGGCGACAGGGCTGAACCAGACAACGGAGGCATCCGAGCTGGTGGCCCATCGAATGCCCCGACCCAATTACCACCTGATCTTAGGCGAGCCGAAGCACAGCATTGACCTTAACTTGAGCTTTCGCATTGTTTTCTACCTAATCTACGGCCTCATATTCGCGTTCGGGATCATTGGCAATCTCCTCGTTTGCTGGGTCGTTTTTCGGCAGACCTCCATGCGAACGGTGACCAACATATTCATTGCCAATCTGGCACTGTCGGACATACTTCTCTGCCTCTTCTGCGTCCCCTTCACGCCGCTCTACCTGCTGGCAATTAAGGAGTGGCAGTTTGGGCAATTCTCCAACTTACTTTGCCATCTGGTTCCGTTTGCTCAAGGCGTCTCTGTGTACCTGTCTGTGTTCACCATGTGCGCCATCTCAATTGAGCGCTACTCAGTCATCGTACACCCCTTTCGTTCGCCCATCACTGTCTCAAGTTGCATCACCATCATCTTTTTCATTTGGGTCTTTGCCATCATTCTTACGCTCCCCTATGGCATCTTCATGCAAGTACTCAATGTAGTACACATTCTGCCGGAGATTAAAAAGTACATTCATCATGGGAATGAGACGGGCAGTCAGATGGAGCTGACCAACCAGAGCACCGCTAGTGAGCAGATGTCGAAAATGGACAGCAAAGACAGCGAGTTTGTCAATGAGTTCCTGAGCCATCCCAAGGAAATGGCACTGAATCCAAAAGTTCGCTCACTGATCAGTCTGCCGAAGCTGTACTGCGATGAGATGTGGCCAGGAGACAATCTTCGAGTCATCTACGGAATCACCACCACCATTATTCAGTTTATCATGCCATTTTGCATCATCACCTTCTGCTACTTCAAAGTGTGTGCCCGTCTCTGGGACCGTGTGCACACCAGGCCGGGAAATCGAAACTGCTCGAACCAGCGAAAGTGGTTAGAGAAAGAACGAGCGAGAAGAACAACTCAGATGCTCATTTGGATGGTAGGATGATCACGTTGTTTAGCGTTTTACTTATTATTTCTATTTCTATTCATAGGTCATCTTCTTTGCCGTATCATGGTTCCCTATATCAGCATACAACCTGGTAATTTCCCATCATTGACCTGATAAACTGATCTCACACATTTGATTATTTTGCAGATTGAAGACTTTTACGGCCAAGTGGCAAACTGGGCTCACTCCAAAACACTATTTTTCACATTTCACCTCATCGCAATGTCCTCGTCAATTTACAATCCACTGCTGTACGCGTAAGTAAATGTCTGCTGCAGTGATGGTAGTGGAAACAAAAACTAAAAAATTACACCTTTTAGCTGGCTGAATGACAACTTTCGCAAGGAGTTCAAAAGTATATTCGTTCCCCTGACTAGTCGATGCTTTCGCCTGTTTGGCCGACCGGAGAGCTCACTGGATCAGGCGAAAGAGCTGCGCAACAAGGCCAACAATGCGCCCGGACAGTCGGCGACGGGAAAGAAAGCCGACTCGAGCAATGTGAACTTTGGAAAGCACAACAAAAGTAATCACCACTACGATTCACCGGTTGTTGTTCACCTCAAAACTGACCGCCTTTCTCCTCCTCCCCAAATGCAGACTGCACCTTCACCACTGACCTGAAGGGAAGTGAACGCGGCAAGGACGACGCCGTTGACGACGTGGAGATCTCCATGACCGTCCTCGACACGACCACCAACCTGGTGACGAACATGGAGTCGATCAATGAGTTTGAGCTGCTGGAGAGTCTGATGGTGACCAGCGTGCGCAATGGCATCTACGCAAACCGCGTTCTGCCGCCCTCGGGACAGGCACAGGCCATCGTCGACACTAACAAACTCTGAGGAAGCCATCTTTTATTCACCTCCCAACCAATATCATTTTGAATGTTTAATATATGGAGTATATCTGAAAACATTCATGCATTCTTTATAAGTTCCACGCAGTCATACCTCCCGTTTCCGCTGCACACACGCAAAGCAGCATCGCTTTTGCCTCCAATCGATTACATTTTCAAGTCCTCTTCTTACCTTTTTTTCACCGTTTTTCATCCCTTCACTGCACAAAATTTAGTTTTCTACATTTCATATAATTTTTTCCTGTTATCTAAAATAAAGAGTAAAACTATCTTCCAGCCTTTTACTGCCCTGTTAAAGCAGCAAATTAAATTAAAGTTGCGCTTCAATTCAATTTCCCCAAAAGGTGAACTGGGTGAGCTGCTGCTGTTCTGCCGCCCGGATAGATTCAAAAAGTTGCTTGCCAGCCTGCGAGCCGCCACTCCATCGGCGGCCACTAGATGGTAGCGGCGTAGCGGCGGCTCACAGCTGCTGCAGACAAAAAGTGCGATTCTCTTCACCGGCAGTTCACTGCCACTTTGCCAGTCTCTTCTAGCCTATTCTTTGGCCGCACTTCTGTCTGTCACCCGAACACTCCCCGGTGGCTTACCGGTGATACCTCCGTACCTGGTCTGATTCACCAAGAACTGATTACCTGAAATCTCACTCTCTCTGAAGGGTGACTGCCCCCACCCACCCGCATCTCTTCTCTCTGCTGACGTCGCTCTGTTGATCGGCCAGGCAGTTGGTGCGAGTAACACGTGCTCCTACCAGGCAAGTGACACGTCAATGTTAGCGTAAACACGCTATCGGCTTTCATTTGGGATATCATTTGTCCACTTGTGATTGTCGGCGATTGACTGCTGCTCTGACGCTGCCTGCCAGCACTCTGCCACTACTTTTTGATGACGCTAATCCGTTTCTACTTGAACAACAACACACAATTCCCACACACAACTCCTCAGGTCGCGACACATATGGCCGTGCGTCTGTAGTCGTAGACGTAGAGAGAGATCGCTCCACTGAACGAACTGAGTCTGGTCATCCTGGAACCACTTCATTCCCCATCTTCGCCACTTTTTTATTTATTGTCTTCAGCATAAGGGAAGAGAGGAAAAAATGAAGCCAAGTCACTTTTTATCGAGTTTTTGTTTACTGGCCGCACTTCTCTGCTGTCTGCCCAGCAATGGTAAATGTTGCAGGTGCTGTGCTGATTGATTTCATGTTTAACGATACTTTTGTTTCCTAATTAGTCTCTTCGGTGGCGGTCATGTCCATCGATCTGGGCTCAGAATGGATGAAAATTGCCATCGTCAGTCCAGGTGTCCCCATGGAGATCATCCTCAACACTGATTCTCAACGCAAAACTCCACTTGTGGTCGCATTTAGGGACGGTGAACGCTTCATAGGCGATGCTGCCTTAACCGTGGGAGTTCGCTTTCCGGAGAAAACTTTTACTCATTTTCTTGATCTGGTGGGCAAAAGTAGCCTCAAGTCGGTTGCAGCGCAAAAGTACAAGGAGCGCTTTCCATATCACAACCTGGTTGAAACGGAAAATGGTCAGCTTGCTTTTGTGCTGAAAGACAATGGCCAGGAGGTTCAGTACACGCCGGAGGAGTTGCTCTCGATGCTCCTCTCCAAGGCTCGTACTTTTGCCGAAGTTGCCTCGGCTTCATCATCGCAAAGTGGACAGGCCCAAATCATCACCGACTGTGTTCTCACTGTGCCTCCGTACTTCTCGCAAGCCGAACGACGTGCACTGAAAGATGCCGCTAATCTGGCTGGACTTAAAGTTCTGCAGTTGTTGAACGCCAACACGGCGTTTGCTCTAAACTATGGCGTCTTTCGCCGTAAAGATTTCAACTCGACACCAACGAACATTCTATTGTACGACATGGGCGCTGGTGACACCGTCAGCACCATTGTTAGCTTTCAAGTCGTCAAAACCAAAGAGCGCGGCTTCACCGAATCCAATCCCCAACTCAGTGTGAAAGGTTTGTTTTTTTATAATTGTCAATGTTCTTTGACTTTAATATCTGTCCACTTAAACCACAGGCGTTGGTTACGATCGGTATTTGGGTGGCTTTGAATTTCAACTGCGACTGCGAGATCATTTGGTGAAGCTGTTTGCTGAGCAAAGCAAGAAGACAGTTGACGAAATCAGCAAAAACAAGCGAGCTATGGCTAAGCTGTTGAAGGAGGCTGGCAGACTGAAGAAGGTGCTGTCTGCCAACAATGAACACAAGGCTCAGGTGGAGAACGTCATGAACGACATTGACCTGAAGGCGATTGTCACTCGAGAGCAGTTTGAAGCCCTTGCCGCTGATTTGCTGAATGAGCGTGTCACAAAGCCACTGGACGATGTTCTCCAGAGTTCCGGCTACCAGCTAACGGAAATTGATTCGTTTATTGTCATTGGTGGCGCCACTCGCATTCCAAAGGTTCAGCAGCTTCTTCAGGAGTACTTTTCGCGGGAGCTCAGCAAGAATATAAACGCCGATGAAGCTGGTGCCCTCGGTGCCGCCTACCAGGCTGCTTACTTGTCTAAAGGTACTGTGTTTTTTAATTTTGAACCATATGTCTGCGCTTCTATTGAGCTCAATAATTTAGTTTACACACTTTCATACTTATTGAGTTCCAACTGAGCGCTAAATTAGGTGAGCAAGATCTAACCAGTCTTGTTTACGCTTTTTAGAGTTGACATTTATGCTTTCAACGAATGCAACATGTCTTAGTACGAAAGCTAACAGTTCAATTTTTTTAATATTTTACAGGGTTTAAGGTCAAGACATTCCATGTGAAGGATGCTAACCTGTTCCAGATCAATGCCGATTTTGATCGTCTCAATGATAGCGGCGAGAAGAAAACCGTCAGCCGAGCTTTGTTTGGTCGGAACAACCTTTATCCACAGAAGAAGGTCATCACCTACAGTAAGCACAAGGAAGACTTTGACATTATGGTCAACTACGGTGAGCCGGTTCCGCAGGACAGCCCGAAGAGCATTTACAAGGTTGGTAGAACAAACAGCCAATGAAATGTCGACCATTTCTAATTTTGACTTTTTCAACTAGGTTTCACTGAAAAACATTGCTCCAGTTTATGACAAGTACACTGGCAATTCGAGCGTAGAGGCGAAGGGAATCAAGGTGCACTTCAGCATGGATGAGAGCGGCATTCTCTCGGTCACCAATTCGGAGGCACTTTTTGAGGTCGAGTACGAAGAGGTTACCGAGTCGGATCAGTACGAAAATCTGAGTGAAGCTGTTGGCGATGCCATTTCCAAGTTTGGCAGTACCATCTCAAAACTTTTTAGTGGAAATGAAGAGGTAAGTGTTTTCAACATTAATTTTTTCTTTACCCTTGCACCTAGTTTACCAATATTCAAGGTTTTGTAGCTTTCGAATACACGTTTGTAAACTTTGAATTTAAACTTGGTGCAAAATTACGCTAATTAGTTTATCACTAATTAATGCTTTCAGAGTTGACACTTCTGCTTTTTTATTTATGCAAAATGTCATAGTTAAAAGGCTAACAATTTTCACTTTATTTTACTAGGCTGGCAACGAAACTCAAAGTGAAAATGCAACAACTACCGAAGAGGCGACGGCTCAACTGAACGAAACCAAAACTGATTCAGAAAAGAAAGAACAAGAAAAGCTTGATGTTAATCAGACTGAATCGAGCAACTCTACTACGACGAAGCAAATTAAAAAGGAGTTGAAAAAGAAGACTGTCAAGGAGGAGATTTCCTCTGTTATTGATATCCTCGACATTGTTCCGCTGCCGGCAGATGTCCTCTCCGCATCAAAGGATAAGCTCAAAAGTCTAAACGAAAAGTAAGTTTTTCCGTTCTATTTTACGCTTTTCACTATAGTATTTGTCTTTTTACTTTACAGAGAGATTGCAAAGCTGAAGAGAGATCAAGCCAAGAACACTCTCGAGTCGTTCATCTTGGAGACTCGTGACAAGCTGGAGCAGAATGAGTTTGCCAGTGCCGCCACCGACGAGGAGAAGACCAAAATTGAAAGTGAGCTGCGCACCGCTTCCGACTGGCTGGAGTACGAATCGGATGGCGCCGATGCAGCTGTGTTTGAGGAGCAAATTAAAAAGTTAGCCTCCATTACCAATGAGCTTTTTAACCGCGTTCGTGAACACCGAGAGCGACCTGAAGCGCTGGGCGCTCTGCGCAACATCCTCAACATTAGCGACATGTTCCACTCTAATGCAATTAATATGAGCGAAGACGACCAGGTGTTTAGCCAAGTGGAGCTAACTAATCTGCGCGTACTGGTCGACGAGACACAGACGTGGATGGAGGAATCGGTGAAGGAGCAGGCCCTTCTCCCCGCCAACGTCAACCCTACAAAGCTGACTCTACGAGCAATCGCCGAAAAGATTGCCGCCCTCGACCGAGAGGTCAAGTATCTTCTCAACAAGGCACGAGTCACCCCGCCTAAGAAGAAGCCAAAGAAGGAAGAGTCGAAAAAGGTATTCTTAATTGCTTTATTGACATTAGGGTGTTCTAACCCTGCGTTTTTATTTAGGATGACAACTCAACCGACCCATTGGATGCTTCCGATCCGCAGACTGAAGAAACAACTGAAGACCAGCCGACTAATGAGAGTGAAAAGTCGGAAAAGAATGAGAAGGCGTCTGAAAAGCCAGTCGCTGAAGAGGAGGGGGAGAAGATTTCTCCGGAGAAGGTCGTGGACGTTCCCCCCAAGACCGAATTGTGATACTAGTATAAATGAATTTCTTTTTAACCCTAAATAAGGAGTAAAGTTCAAAGGACTGACACACTTGATACATTAGTCGTTATGATATTCTAATTTATCTAGTATTACAATTTATACATATTTTATTTTTTGCAAATTGCCTGTAAACTCATCTGCCACTTTGAACCTGTCACCACCTAGTTTCTAATAATTCTGACGCTTTCCATCACAATGTCAGCGTGAGTCTGCAGCAATTTGCAGTTTGTACATTTTTATTTGCAATATCTCAATATTTAATTACTATAATTTATTCCAGCCTATCTTGTTTATTCACTTTCTAAACTATCTACCGTTTGCATAAAATATCATTTTTTGTGATCGCTCAAACCTTGATGCGCAAAGTTGTCCAAAATGTTTTCTCAATCCATAGGCAGGCAATCAAAATAAATAACATACTGTACATTTTATTTGCAAGCAAAGGAATATTTACAACAGGAACAACAAAAATACAAGGGACTTGGACAAACAAAACAAAAAATGAAATGAATTGTTTATGGCACTTGATTGCAGTTGCTGTGAGATCATCCGAAAATGATGGTGTATAGAGTACTCGAGTAGTGTTCAGGGGCCGAGTACCTCTTTTGATGGTATTTCTGTGCTGGCTATTGTTCCGCTGAGGAACAATGCCTGCTGCTGCTGTCAATGGACATGGACATGGTCAGTGGGCGAGTGGGCAGCACTCCGAAGAGATCAGGGTCAGTGTTGCTGTGCTCGGTGCTGGCGGTGACTGAACTCTGGAAGCTGAGCAGGTCGTGGCAGAGGGCACCACCACCACCGCCAATGGCACTGCTGTCCATCGCTTGAGCTGGCTTGTGAATGATGTAGAGGTTGTGATGCTGGCTGCTCTCCATCTCGTACTCCGACAGGGGCTGCAGCTGATCAAAGGCAAATGTGTCCGTCATCAGGTCGGGCAGTGTCGCCCTCAGATCGACGTGCCTCAGCCGGGTGGAGAGCAGCGTGCCCGCCGTGCCCGGGCCCGGACTGTCCTTGCCGCAGCCGCCGCCGTATGCATAGCTCGGATCAAAATTGGCAAGCGTAAATAATTGAATCGATTCCTTCTCAGCGTCAGCGCGCTCATTTACCACCGCCACTTCGTCCTCCATTAGATACTCTTTGGAGCTGGTTGGTTGCGGGTTGGCAAAGTGTTCACAACAAAGTGAGAGAAAGGGAAGGAGAGGGGAAAAGACCATTAAGATATGACAAGGAAAATATGTGTGCGGCGCAAACATGCTGCCGCCGCCGCTCTTATTACCTCAATCCATTACACAAGTCACTAGTGGTAGTGGCGGCGGTGGTGGCGGTGTTGGCCAGTGGCTCGGTGATCATCTGGTGATGACGCGAAAATCGAACATGCGGTTTCTTGCGCCGCCTGCTGATGTGCAGCCGAGTGAGGACGAGGAGAATGAGCGTGACCAGCAAGGCGATGATCAGGAGAAAGGCCGCCGTCCAGATGAGCGGCAGCTGGGAGATGGTCACCGAGGTGGTGAAGGAGGCGGCGCTGGTGTCTTTCGGCTCCTTCTGCGACTCATTTGCCGGGTTCACCGCCAGCTTCTTCTGGTACCGAGAGATGGACAGATTGTGGGCAGTGGCGGTGGCGTAGCTGCTGGAGGTGGCCGTCTCCGGCAAGTCAAGATCATTGTCGAATCGGTCCATCTGCTCCTTGATAATTGCATTCGTTTCCGGTTCAATAGGCACTTTGAAGGAAAGGCTCACGTCACTGGTCAGTCGACCGTCGACCAGAGCAGAGATGAGCATCATGTACAGCGACTGGTCGACGCTCTCATTCAAATGACTGGCCGAATTGGTCGTCTCCAAATGAGCTGAATCGGCGGCGTCTTCCGTCATGACGTTTGGTGCTCTATTGAGTGCGCCTGATTTGAACTCACTCTGCTGCAGCTCATCAACAGCCAGAAGAAAGTTTGGCTCAGTGGAGGTGATGTTGATTAGTTGTCGCCTAAACAAAAGAAAATGTTTTAAAAAGCTATATTTAGCAACAAACCAACTAATTTGAAAAGCAACGTACTTGTCCTTAAAGATTTTCAAGTTGAAGAGAACATTTCTCGGCGGTTGAGCGATGACGTTAAATGAGCGATTCGCCGGCTCCGCCTGCACCTGAGCTGGTGGCTCAGAGGTAGTTATCGGCTCTGGTTGGCATTGCACTTGAATGATCTGCGAAGAAATGTTGCTCTCGCAGAGCAGTTGCTGCTTGATGGTGTTCTCTGTATGTGTGTTAGAAAGTGAATGACCGTTTGAGCGTATTAGCAATCGGCAATAGTCATCACTGCCGCCTCTTTTCACCACCAACAGAAGCAAAGGAGAGCGACTGGTCTCACAGTTGTCCTTTCCTTACACTTTTCCCTAATTAATCACGCTTTGAGCACCCATTAGCCGGCAACTTTCATTGAGTCAATTAAATTAATTTATGGTCCGCCATTTACTGATTCGAGAAGCACCGCTACTGCCTCTTCAGACCAGTCAGGCCTCTCAAGCAAATAATGTGTCTAGCCGCACACTGTTCCACTCGACTAATGCCTTGTTTCAGTCAAAGTGCAAGGGAGTTTCCCTGTCTGAAATACTACCAACCTTTGCAAATTGTGTACATTTATTTAAATTTTCTTACTCTCACTGAGTAAAGTCGTTTTCTGCTTCCTGCAATGTCTTTATTGTCTTTATTCTCGACAGTGGACTCATCAACTCAAAGATTGCTATTCGTTTGCCGAGAATGTAAGCCAATTTACTTATTCCTGCATTTTGCTGATGTCATTTATATTAAACACAAAATTGTCTTTCTGTAATGAGAACACACTCGCTCTACGACTTCTCTCATTGGGTGGTCACGTCCAGTGAAAAGCAAACAGTGAAAATAACGCACCAAAAGTCAAAAAGTCATCCTATTGTTGCTTCCATAACACAATATTGCATAAACTGTCAAATAACTTTACCAGTTGAAAAAAACTTACCGTAAACATTGTAGAAGCAAGGCTCATCTTGGACGCCTGCAAGGTTTTGCGCATAACACAAGTATTGACCAAAGTTGTCTCCACTTTCAATTTGAATCTCCAGTCTACTCTTCATTGCACGGTCGGTGATATGCACATGATGGCTCATTTGACGGAAGGACGACTGACCTCGAAGATCACGGAGGTCCTTGTGCTTGGACTGCCAGAAAAAGGTGACATTCGCAGGATTTGCTTCTACATCACAAATCATTGTTACCAGACTGCCCACATTGGCGGGAATAGTCTGCATCGGGGTAATACACTGAGGTTTATCTAAAAAAAATTAATTTTAGTCATTATCAAATGAAAACCATTTTTTGGTTTAACAATAACTAGTATTTGTGATTTTTTAATAAGCAATATTTTGACTAAAGCATCGTCTTTTGGCTGCACTTAGCAGACACACAAAAGTATAGCTTCAAATGATGGTTTTTATTTTTTTCAATAGGCACTTTAAAAGAATAATAAAAAGAATTAACGCCAAGGGTAATAAAAAAGGCAAAAATAAATCAAATTAGTAACTTTGCGAAAAGGAATGCAGTGTTGCAAATGGTTTCTCGTAAGGAAGTAAAAAACGTAATGAAAATTATGTAACGTCAAGCAATGGCAATGAAATCAAATTTAAAATGGCATTTTAAAAGAAAGCAAACTCAAAGCAAAAAGATGGTACCGAGAAATAAATGAGTGAAGAGTGCCAAATCTGAGAAAAGTGCTCCAAAAATCAAGAAGACGAACAAAACAACAGAACGCTAGTAGTAAGAAAGATTGGTCGAGTGGAAAGCAATCACGTTCATAATCTAAAACTATTAATAATTGCCGCACGGGCAGCATCAAGCGAAACAGAAGAGAAATAAAAAAGATTAATAGCACGAAAAGCAAAAGCATTTGTGCACTAATATTTAAATAAAAATAGAGTAAATTCGACATGAAGGTCAGTGTTGGCGGTGGCAGTGGATTCACCCTGGCCAGTTTCGATCATGTCCTGCTCTGTCTTTCTGCCGAGTTTTCCTTTCACCGGCGTTCAGCATCCAGTCAATATGGAGAGGAGTAATTGTTTGGCAACTAGGCGCGACAATCAATTACTAAGGGATTGGCTACTACCATTTCGGAGCTCAGTCTCTAAATGCCCAAGTCTGCTAATGTCTGCCGTTCCTTGAAGGAGTCCTCCAAGTGTCTTCCGATCGGGTGCATCGGTGTACATCGACGACGACGACTGCTGCAGCTACTGCTGACAGAGCAGTGCATGCACTCGGACCGATAACTGCAGCGATATGGACTGCTGCGCCCCATTGAATGCGTCTGCAAATTCACGGCTGCACTGTATCAGTCGGCGAACTACTCCTTAACTTGCAGTGTAGTGTAATGTCTTTATGCACATAATTTCTCCGATTGTCAGTTAGCCTGCCTGCCTGCCTGCCTGCTTGTCTGATCAATGAAAGAGTAAATAAATTTCTTGAATGCATTCTCAGAAAACGAGGCAATTGCTGCCGAGGCACAGAGGTCGGAAAGAGTTTCAAGGAACATCATCTGACTGAACGACAGACAGTGATCATGGCGGAGATGCGCAATATAGAACGTGGCATCCTTTGCGTATCATCGATGACCAATAATAATATATGTTGTAGTGTGTCTTCTATCAGCAACATAGCCATGCACAAATTAAGTCGCTCTGGAACCATTCTGCCAATCCATCACAGCAGATTTGCCCCTATGTGTGGGTGCTGCACAGAATGGCTGCCGTTGAATTGCCAAATGGCCTCAATTGTTCAGTTAAGCCAATGTCCGACAAGTGTACCCCACTCAATTTCGTAGTGGCCCTATGCGAATTGCTAATCGAAAGGATACAATGAGTAGTAGTACTAAGGAGAAAAAATGTACCCCATTTCTGATTAAAATGTACAATAAATACAACTATTAATAATTATATATGCACAGTGACATCCAATTTGACGATGGCTAAATAGCGTAACAACAGACAAACAAGTTAATGTCTTTTTCTAATCGTATTCACGTAATTACCCATAGTGTAATGGCCACCAGACAGGCCACCAACAATTAGAGGTACAAGACAAACTAATTTTAACTAACGAGCACATCAAATAGGAAACTCTTTAGACAGATGCAGCTTATTGCTACCGTTTTAATATTGAAACTTTTGCAAAGAATTTAAATTATCACCTAATCTATTATTTCAGTAATGGCAGCACATTTTTAAAAAATGCATTTTTGAAATGTAGACGTTATCGATCTCTAGAAGTCCGACAGAGCTGCGACAACACTTTCACAAAAAGGTCCATTAGCATTCTGGCCAAAACAAGAATGATCATAAATTTGGCATTTTCTGGTGTTCAGTTTAGAAATTTGACATGGAAATACTGGACAAGTAGTTTTTCCGTCTGTTCCATAAAGTATTGAGTTTGTTTTTCAGATTAGGAAACAAATCTTTTATTTTCATGACCTATCTTAGTTGCAAAAAAAAGTTGTTATTCAGAAAAGCAAGTCACCAAACTGACTATTTTGGCAGTGCATAAAATAGTGATTTTTAATTAAAACTCAAGACATTCTTATTGATGCGCAAAGCTGAGAAAAAGACCAAAAAGCTGAGCTATGCTGGCAAAAGATGAGCGAGTATTGATGTTGACAGCCAGACGAGGAGAGAGGGAAAATGAAGTGAAATGAAGTGGCATGCATGGGCAGATTTGAATTGCATTATAAATGATACAAATATGGTTATTAATAGTTGGGCCGAGTGCAGGACACAGGACAATAGATTAGCCATTGGCGCGCGCCAGTCTTTCCATTGGCGGCTGAGCTGCACGAACGCGCGCCTTGGCAAAACAAAGCGGTGATTTATATGGAGCCCATTAGGTCTGATTTGGCGTTACATTGCTCACCCCATCCACCGAGCGGGCCACTAATTTTTCATTAGGCACACAATGCCTGTGCTTGCGTGAGAGGCAGCGGCGGTCTTGTTCTACAGGCAGGGCACCGCCACCACCACCACTTTGCACTAGAAGACTGGCAAAGGGCAGCAGCATCTCTCTGTTGATGGGTGCATATTTGCTCGTCGATTAGACCGCCGGCTGGACGGCGCAACAACCACCAACACCCCGCACATGGACGGAAAGTGGCACAGAAGATGAAGCGATGCGAAACCTTCTGGCGAATCCTTCCATTAACCGACCGAGAAAAGTGGACCTGTGTTGTTACTTATTCGGCTGCGCGTGTCCAAAGGATGACCACAGAAATGGTGTGTGCTCGCTAATGCTGCGGTGAAAAGATGTGTGCTCATGCACTAGTGTCTTCCTCCTCCTTCCCACCACAGTGGACTTTGGGCGAACATGCACCAGCAGTGTATAATCAATATTCCTCAATTGGCATCAGTGCCCGCTTTGCCACCCCTTTTTACTTCAAACGTTTGCACTGCTTACCCGGAAATGGAAGTAGTGCAAAGACGCTTAGCAAATTGTTCCAGTGGTAAAAACATTGCAAAGAGAATGTGATCGATCTCAATCTATTTAAAACTGATTATTTTATTTAAACTTTTTATGCTAAGCTGTAATAGTTAGTTTCTAAATAGAAACACTCAATTTAATATTTTATACAATTTTGAATTTTAATAACTTCCTGTGAAAAACACAAAAACTGTAATCTGCCAACATTTTTAAAAAATTTAGCTGGCAAAATATCAACGAAGCAAACAAAGAAAAGCAAACAGCCCACAACAGTTGACTCACTACTTCTAAATACGTGCATTTGAAAAATTTTGATATTTACTTACATAGAATTTGTATTTGAAATTGATTACTGAATCCAGTGCCAAAAGGGTTGCTTCCCCAACATTGAAAATAACCTTGCCATTCATCGGTTATGTTAAAAACGCTCAAAAGAGTGCCGTTTTTAGATATCGCAAAATATTCTGCAAAAATGTAAAATATGATTAATCCTTTTTATAAAACAAGAAGCTTAAAATACACATCCATTGTCAGCTTAAATTACTACTTTAATTCTTTTTTGAATAGTTATAATGATAGGTTGCACTAAGATGATTTTTTATTAATTATGCGGTTACTTCAAAGCTAAACTCCTGTAGTGTAAATCGCAGTTTGTTTCAATGTCAACTGAAAGCAACTGAAGCGTAGGGCAGACAAGCAGTGAAATGAAGCAGGCACAACGCCAAGTTAGCCAATTGGAGAGTGCACGTAATTGGAAGCTATTATTTTCAAAAACAGGAATGTTGCCACGCCATTCAGCGACACACACTAGAAAATTAATTTTTACTTTGTACGCGCGATAAATTAAAAGCTAATTATAATAGAAACTTTGAATAAAGGAAAACTTTAGCACGAGTTTTAAATTCTAGCGGCAAACTTTCCTTTTGCACTCATAGTGCAGCATTTTAATGCAAATTATTATCTCACTAGTGCGCAAAGTTGCCACTCGCTAGCTGAGCGATAAATTCATACTGACAAAACTGAAAAAAACTTACTTGGCTCATCACTTGGGCTCGTTTCGTCATTTAGTTTTCGGGAGTTCAGATACCACACGACACTGTCTACCAGCGGATTTGCGGTTATGTTGCAGTGAAGGTGCAGTTCATCGCCTCGAATGGCAAAACCTGACTTCAAACTTTGGTGTCCTTTGCTGTCGCCGCTTGGGGGTTTTGGAAGCTGTTGCAAAGTCACTTTTGGTGCAACTTTAGAGAAAAAAGATAGTAAGAAAATCATATCATCATTAAACGGCGCTAGCAATGACTAAAATAACTGCAAACAAATATATTTCTTTTTGCTAACGATCTTCAAGATGAGTATCACTGTGCAAACATTAACTTTGAAAACTCTAATTGACGAGACACGTGTGTTGGCCGTTAAAAGCATTAGTAATTTAGGCAAAAATCAGCAAAGTTTTACTTGCAAAATAAAAGTAAAAATATATTTAGCTGAAAAATATTAATTTTTTAATTTATGGTAATGAATAAAAAATAAAAATAAAAAATATTTTTTAAATTAAAAACGCGTTTCACTATTAGCTTTTAGTACTTTCACTAAAACCGGACAATTAAGGGGGGACAACGCGCTCACAACAATTTTTTTCGAATTTTTGGTTTTCTTTT
>JAALOO010000899.1_pt1 | contig 23747 bp, 21 predicted proteins | sample 7257641 | NCBI WGS metagenome assembly JAALOO01 (sample SAMN14085613, study PRJNA598686) | mite metagenome | biome: ENVO:01001000; feature: ENVO:01001002; material: ENVO:01001226; isolation source: single female mite from University of Michigan culture on fish food culture... ...
TCTCTCTCTCTCTCTCTCTCTCTCTCTCTCTCTCTCTCTCTCTCTCTCTCCCTCATCATCTACTGCAGCAACAGTAGTTGATGTTGTCGAGTAAAGTTGAAGCGTGCCCGTGTAGTCTAGTCTAGCCTAGTAGTTGTGGCAGAGACAACGGCGACTGACACTGCTGCCGCCGCCGCTGCGGACACGATAAAACTTGCCCGATAAATGGTGTCGATGATGATGATGTCGTCTTCTGTGGTTAGGGGAAGAAGGGAAGGGCAGTGGATGGGGCAGCACTGGCTAAGGGATGAGAAAAAATCCGCCATTTAACAGCCGTGTTTGCCCTCTCTCTTCTCAGCTGCGCTGGCTATCACAATAAATCAATTTGTCTCCCCTTTTTCCCAAGTCTTCATTCCCATGCCCATGTTCTCAAGTTTAAATTGCCTATCCACCACCACCACCATCACTTTTACCACCCTCTGTGATCAAAACTGGAGTTTTAAAACTGTTGGTACAGTACACGAGTTTTTCCTATTTTTTAATTTCTTCACAACCGCCGGAGATTAACTGGAGCATGCCGCGCGCGCCATTAATTAATGATCATCGGGCATACTGAACACACTGAACACTGTGCATTTCAGTAATGAGCGAACATGCCAGCCTGCCAGCCAACAGGAAAAGTCGACTGGACGGATTGGGCTAAAAACCAGCTAAGGACTACTCGGCTACTCGGGAGTTACTTTGCTTTCAGTCTCCTTGTCTAGTATTCAGTTGCAAACACTACGTTTTGTGGTGCTAATGAGCTCAGATCAGCTGTCAGTTGTGTGTGTCGAGTGTGCCGGGTCGGGTCAGCAGATCCGCGGTCTGGCAGTGTTGCTGTTGAATGTTGAATGTTGGCTTTTTTCTCCCTTTCCACTTTTATTCCCTCCCTTAGCTGCTGCTGCTGCTGCTAATCTGCTTACAGCCGTCTGTCGTCGACTCAGTCTGATCGACCATAATTGCTTGTCACACATCTTCAACAAAAAGAGAGAGAGAGAAACATAAATGCCACATTTATACAGGCTCATCTGCCAGCTTCTGTCATCTCCCGTTTCGCTCGTTTGACAGAGGCACAGACAACCAGCCAGCCAGCCAAGCACTGACAAACAACTGTTTCTCGCGAGCTTTCCTAAGGACATCTTCTCTGTCATTCATTCCCGCGCTGGCGAGCAATGCTACTGAAAGAAACAGTTGAGACTGAAGCTGAAACTGAAGAAGGGCAACCAATTTTGATTGAAACAATCAAACACACGGCCAAATTGCCACAGCTTAGCAACAGCAGCAGCCGCAGTGAAGTGTGAGGGAGCTTTCGAGCAGAGAACTGAACTGAACTTTTTTTTGTCTAGGCAGCAAAACGGTGCCATTTAGTATGCACTCGCCCCGACCAAACGAAGCAATTTGCCGTGTTGCTGTGTTGCCCTGACGCTCAGAATACAATTTAATCCGAATTAGATAATTCGGCGACATCAAGAGAAGGGAGGGGGGAGGGAAAACTGAAGAAAGAAAACAGATAGACAAACACAGCTGAAGAGAAGAAGACAGAAGAGATACAACAAACCACAAGACACAAGATTGCCGCAGCCACTCTGACTGACACATACTCACACACACACACACTCGCTAAGCTAAACTAAACTCATCCTCAGCCATTGTCGCCGCATCGAACGTGTACGTAATTACGAGCTGCAAAAAGCTGCAATTTTAGCTTGGCAAATGCTGTTGCCATCACTTCACCAGAACCCATGGTCGATTCTATGTCGGATTAAAGCATTAGCTTGGGTGAGCAGGAGGAGTGAAAAGAGAGGAGCAAATTCGAAGCACTAGTAATCAATCGAACTATTGGAGAATTACAGCTGAAGTGTTTCACTGAATGTGAGCAAAAAAAAGAAAGAGAACCAGATTCGGCCAGTGGAGTGCATCCAAGTGGTTCATGTTTGGGAGGGAAGAGAGAGAAAGAGTGTTAGTGTATGTTTTGGATTCAGCCAGCTTTTACCGGGAACTGTCGTGAGTTGAGTTGGAGGGCCCCGATGAGAGCGAGTGCATACCACTCTCTTTCTCTCTCTCCCTTTCCCTTCCTACATCTATTTCCTCCATCCGTCTCATTAGTCGACGAGGTGGCATTGGCAATTTAAATGCAAAATTAAATTAACGTCTGCGCCACATAATCGATATGATTTGCGGCCTGCTTCATTTTCCAGGCTTTCCCTCTCTCTCGCTCTGTCGCCTCTCAGCGTTTTACCCGTTACGCGTATGTTGGCACTAATTGAATTAAGACTCACTCACACACACACACACAATCATAGGCAGAAAAAAGCGACAGACATCAGTCTTCTCAAACAGAGTGCATGTGTGCTTCGATTGAACTCATAACGCAGTCCACTAATTTTTTGCCCCACGATTTCCCCCTTTTTCTACTTCCCATCCATCCACAGCAGGCGTTCATCCGTGAGGGTAAATTCAAATTTAAACACTGTATCCTTTTTTACCATTTGCTTTACATAATTTGGCTGCAGGCTAGTTAGACAGGACAGACAAACTGAAAACTGTGGACATTGCTGTTGAAGATGATGATGTGACACTGCTGGGGTAAAAAACTGCTGCTGCTACCGCTGCTGTTCTGTGAGCACCGGTGCTCCTGCAATTAGGCGAATTTAAATTCATAACGATCACAGCTTTACTAATCGTCAAAGCGTGAGCTTGTGTGTGTGTCTGTCTGCCTGTGCTTTTCAGTTGAACTCTCTCTTGGCTCACCCTAATTCTACCCACAGATGTGCCCTCATAACTGTTCCCTACCACCACCATCGCCACCACCCGTCATGGCTAGATTTTTGCTTACTGAAGCTGATGATGATGCACCGCCACCGCCACCAGAGAGGATGCGGATCATTAGGCCACTGAGGCGAAGCACTTCTTCGAATTCGTCGTCTTTGCACTGCCTCTTCGCCTTTGACTTCAGCTCAACAGCAGCACTAGTTTGCTCCAGTGTCTCGGTCGATTCGAGTCTGAGTCTGTTTCTGCTCTGAGGAAAGAAAGAAAGAAAGCTTGTGTCGAGATGAAGAGCTGAGATGAATGAAGCTAAAATGAATGAAGTGAATAGAGATGAGTGCATGAAAAGGAACAGTCAGCTAGCCAGTCAGCCAGCCTCGCCCCGTAGCCTCGTGAACGCCTAAAGTGCTGTTGTCGGTTGCGGTGGTGGTGGTGGTGCTGATGGTGATAACATGCTGTTAATTGAAGCACATCGTTTGCTTAATGAAACAGAAAGCCACTTGGCAGATTGGGTTTCGCTTCAGAGTGGGCGAGAAGACGGGTGCTCTTGCTGGTGGTAGTGGTGGTGGTGGTAGTCGTTGCGGAGACTGACACACTGTGTCACACCGCAAAGAAGAGCAGAGAGCAGTAGTGAAGAGATGAAGTCTGTAATTAGACTCGCGTTAGGGTTTCCACTTTAAAGTTCTTCCTCCACTTCTTCTTCTTTCTCCCGTCACTGAGATTGTCCACAAACACACTCACACAAGCAGTCAGTCAGTCACTGAGAGCGTATGTGATTACTTAGCCCCTTAAACGGCGCATCGGCGGATAGAGGATGAAGGACCTAAAAATAGGTGCTAAAGCATGAAGGCAAAAGGCGACCATTTCGCTGCGACAACGCGATTAAGCTTTGCTCAGTCGCCCTCTCTCTTTCTGCCACTCTGCCTGTCTTTCTCGATTAGATGGTAAATTAATTTGCCTTTTAGTGAGTGCAAAAAGGTCTCTTCCCTTTGCTCCAAAACTTCAGTGTCATCAGTGTACATCATGATGATGGTGGTGATGGTGGTACATCGATGGGCGCAGCTGTCGGCGTTGGTGCTCATCCTCTCAACAGGGACGACCTTTGACGTGGAACTCTTGCCGTGCCGACAACGCTCAAAGTAGTCACAAACACCCGCTCTCTGTCCCTGTGTGTTTCGGAAGCTTTAAAGCTTTGACTTTAATTAATTAACTCGGGCTATAGTTGGTGTGTGAGGAACAAGATGAAGAGTAAGAACGGCTTCGGTTGTTGTTGTTGTTTAGCGCCTGCAAGAAACTGCTCCCTCTTAAAACTGTCTTTCTATCTTCTCTTTTCGAATGCCATTAGAGCCATTAGTGGATGGATGGTGAGACAGGCAGCAACTGCCACCCGTTTTCATCACCCTTACCCTCACTGTTTTTTTTCAGTGCCAGTGTACTAAATTGGCAAAAAAGTCACAACAGTCTGCAATTGTTGTTGTCTTATACTCTTTTCTTCTTCTTTCCAGTACCTTCTTTTCTCGCTTTTGTTTTCCAGCAACACTTTTTTCAGTTTTTTTAACAAAAAAAGCACTCGGTTTTAATTTAAATTTTCAACTGTCGAGCGTCTAAGTGGCGTTCATTTAGCGGCGGGCTCTAGCGGGGCAAAAAGCATTAATTGAATTTGGCGGGAAAACGCTGAACTTTACGCTCATTTGAAAGAGTGAAAAAGTGGTGAGTTAAAGTTATTTTGCAGAGACTGCTGCTTTGGAGCCCCAAGTGGAAAACTTTCATCCTTCTGCCTTCTGTTCTGCCTGTGTGAAACAGTTGAACAGACTCTACACTGCTTTGCTTTGCATAGAACCACCACTACTGCTGCTGTTGCCTCCTTTTCATCAGCTGTCATCGTCAATAATTAATAAGGTGTCATCAATAATGCACTAGTAGCACTGCCTAAGAAGAGAAGAGAAGGAGATTAATTGGCGGAACATGCAAATGGGAGTGAGTGAGTGAGCTGTACAGTACAGAGCTGGTCCAATCGTCGTCGAGTGGCCATCATCATCATCACCAGTCGCCAGCAGTCGTTTGATGATCGATGCGAGTGCTGTCCCTTCTGCCAGTGCTTCAAGTCACTCAGCTCAACGGCAGTGTAGTTGTCCACTGCCAGCTGTACCGTTTCTGGTTCTTCTGTTTTTCCGTTTAGCCAGCAGAAATAATTGCAACCGTGCTAGAAAAAAAGCAAATGCCCAAGCCTAAGCTTTCGAGAATTTTGCCGGCAGATTCACTCGTTGCCAGCAGGCCAATTCACTGACTCATTCGCTCACAATTTTCTGGTCGCCGCCGCCGCCACCGCCGTCAAAGCCGCAACTATCGCAATTCGAATTGCAAACTAGGTGTGCAATTAGCTGGTCTCCTCAGCCAGCGTTGGGGTAAAACTTTTCCAACTCGAGCACTTCTTCTTCTTCTTCTTCTTCCGTCTTTCCCCTTCAAAACTCTGTTCCGTACTGCACTGTGAGTGTGTGTTTGTTTCGTTGCAACACACACACACACACTCACAGAACAACCATAAAAAAGTTTGCAGCAGAGTGAGAATTTCAGGAAAAGCCATCACAGGCAGAGAACGGCAAGAGTACATAGCTGTACATAGGGAAGGAGAGCTGTACCGTAGCAGGGCAGCTGAGTGCATTGAGAGAACTCTGGAGCGAGTGTCAATAACGATCGTTCCTAATTCGCCGACAGAATTCGCCGTAGTTGACAGATAGATTGCCGCTCGGTGACCAGTTGGCAAACACAGGCCCTGACTGCCTGCCTGTCTTCCTCCCTGCCTGCCAGCCTCAGTTTTCCTTGTCCTCTTTCTCTTTGAAAATGAGAAGGGGAACTGCTGCTGCTGCTGCTGCTAATAATTAATAAATTGGAGCCCATAAATGGGAGCCAATTTGCTGGTGAGTTGTCGGTGTGTATTACTTCAACTGCTGCGACTGCACTGAAGTTTGAGTGAGTTGTGTGTTGGCGCAAATGAGAGTACAAGTGCGGATGTAAATAAAACTGCCTTGCGAAAACTGCCCTCCGAGATGGCCTTTATGGGCTGCTCTTTACGGTACTTTGGACCCTGACCGGTTCCGTCGCGGATACAACTACAGCTAATATGTGATCGCCAATGGGCATCGATGCGAGAGTGAAAGTGAAGTGCCGGGCAGCAGTGAACTCTACTTTCTGGTGCACACACTTTCTTCTGTCGCAGTGTGTGTGTGTGTGTGTTCAGAGACTCTGAGGCCATAACACATGGCCATAGTCACTTTTAATTATCACTGCCCATTACCACCACTGCCTAATGACCGTCCAGTGGGCACACTGAGTGTGTGAGTGAGTGAGTACCAGGCGACTAATCCGGGTCCAGGCAATCCTCCTCCTCCTCTACTGCAATTTCGCGTTGCTGAAAAATTAAATAATTTTCTTCCTTTTCCTCTTCCCTTTCGTTGTAGAGCAGTGAAGCGACTTTCTTATTACTCGACAGCACACACTGGCAAAAAAGGCCATGAAAGCCTAATCGAAGAGTGCTGCCAAAGTGCAATTTCGATATTTGATTTGCACTTGTGTCAATTAATATAAATATTAATATTAGTTTTTGCCGTCTAGTGAGTGAAGTCTACTCTAGTGAGTGTCCACACACACACACACACACTAGTGACTACTACTAGTGATTTGGCCGCCATAAAAGCAAAGGCCAAATAATCGACGACAAAACAGTCCGCCTTCTCCTCCCCTTCTTCTTCTTCTTCGTTGCTGATGATGATGCTGTTGCTGTTGCTGCTAATGCGATTAATTCCTTGGCCAGGCTATTAGTTTTAGCGAGGCTCTTTTTTTTACGACACCTTCACTAAAGACACTTTCACTTTCACACATGCCTGTTTCAGCAATGTTCAAAAGCCCTCGGCTAAGAGCCAGGGGCTGATGATGCTGAAAGCAAATGACGACAGTTTTTCTTGCTAACTCTCTCTCCCGCTTTTTGCCAGCAGCGGCCCATGACATTGCACTAATCCTCTCTCATTGTGCGGCAATTTATTGAATTTAAAAAACGAGAGTGTGAGAGCAAAGAAGAAAGCTCGTTGTGTGTTGTTTCGGTGTGTGACGGCAATCTATTAAGTGGGCATTAGTCTTTCGAGCCTGTCTCTGTCTCTGTTCTCCAGTGTGTGTCGGTGTGTGTTTGGCCGTCCTGGGCGCCAGTGCTGAAGCTGATGATGATGCTGATGCTGAAGCTGAAGTTGCATCGCCAACACCGATGTCGATGTAGCACACTCACACACACAAAGTGCGACAGCACCGTCAACAAAGACACATTAGATATTAGACATTAGACACTCTCTCCCTCTCTCACTTTTTGCAACGACGATCGATGGTAATCCAAAGTTGAGAAGTGAAGGAGGAGAAGCAGATCAGGGCATCAATCAGAATTAACGAGCCCAAAAGGGGCGATTGCCGGGCAAGATCTCTCTCTCTCTCTCTCTCTCTCTCTCTCTCTCTCTCTCACTCGCCAGCGTTTGCTTCGTTTTGCTCCAGTGCTAATTAGCAAACAAAAGTGTCGCCCCATGTCGCGCACGGGGCTGCTGCTTATCTGCTTGGGAAATTCATCTGCACAGGTTTAGAAGTGGTGGTGGAAGTGGAAGTGTGTGAGGCGATTGAATTGCGGCTGTGATTGAAGCGACTGAAACACAACATCAGCATCAACGTGGTAGTGCTAATCATCGAAATGTGTGCCGACGCTGTCGACGGCCCCCGCTGTCGACAACAACAACAACGATGACGATGACGACGACCCGTCAACATCGTCAGGCGATCTGAACAACAGCACTACAGCACAGTTGAACACCACTCTAGCATTTAAACATCAACAACGACAACTGCTGACTCGGCGATGGCCACCTCGGTGCACTCAACTGAACTGCTGAACACACTTTCACTTTGCAGCTCCACTTTTCACTTCTGTCTTCCTTTTTTCTCACCTTCTTCACATCGCCTCTCGCCTTTTTTCTTCTTCTTCTTTTTCACTTCCCAGCGCAGCAGTTAGTAGTGGTGCACCCAAAGTGCCACAGCCGTCGCTGCCGCTGAGAAGGGAAGAGCACTGCTGCCGAAATGCTCACAGCAGCACACGGAGATCGTTTTAATCATTTTAAAAAGGTGTTTATTAATGTGAAAACGTACACACAACACAGACAAACACACACAAGCACAGCAGCAGTCAACTGAAGGCAGCAAACGAATGCGGGCGAATAAAATGGTCGTTAGTGTGTGGGAGAATTGGCGCAGCTTTCCGAATGTGCTCCCTCTTTCTCTTTCTTCCATTGAAATGGCGGCCAATTTGCATAGCGACACCATTTGCAGTTGCCTGCTACTGATGTTGTTGATGTTGCTGATGCTGCTGTTTGGTGAATCAAAACGGCAACGGCAGCAAAAGCAGCAGAAGCAGAAGCAAAAGCAGTAGCACACACACCAGGCGCCAGGATATCTCTCAATCGAATGGCTGTTTTGCCAAACGAGTGCTCTGCCACTCTTTTTTGCCATCTTTTCTCCAGTAGGTAAAAATTGAGTTGCTAAAGGGATGTGTGATGTGTTGTTAGCCCCCACCCTCACCATTTTCACCCTCATGTGATCTTACTTTTTGCTAGTGTCATCGTCGTCGTCGTCCTCGACAGCCATTATCGGCTGACTGACACTGACGTTTGCTGGGACTTAAAGGAGGAAGAAAAAGGGGGCAGATGCACGCTTCTCTGCTCTGCTTGCGGATCAATGACGCCCGATGTCTTTCTCTCTTTTTCCCTTTCAGTGCGCCCGATTTTGTCACCAGCGCCTGCCATCTTACCAGTGCCACTGACAGTGCATCGACAAAGCCGAAAACGTCTTCCTTCTCTTTTTTTGTTTTACTAACAAGTACTAAAGAAAAAGAAGAAAAAACTTTGACTTGAAACATAATTTAAAATGTTGTGTCTCACTCACTCGACGGCAGAAAAACAGTAGCAACGGCAGCAGAAACGGCAACGGCATCGACAGCAACAGAAACAGCAGCAGCAGCAACTCCGAGACACACAACTCACTTGGCAAATAAAAAACTTTTTCCTCCCTCACTCTTTTTTTCCTTTTGACAAAACAATCGACAGCTCAAGTCTTGAGCTGAATGGAAGTTAGTAGTAGCTGACAGAACGTTGAAAAAGTTGCTGTCTGCTGATGCTGCTGCTGCTGCCGTTTCAGTTTGGTTGGAGGCGCAAATGGTGTGATGGCGTCTCACTTAGCACACAGCACAGCCTCTCACTTGGTCGTCATCGTGGTCCCTTCTCAATGACAGGCAATGATGGCGTAAATGGCCACTGTTTTTTTCGAGGCACTCTTCCCCAGCACTCTCTGTGCAGGGGAGCTGGCTATTATCATATACAGCTACTTTTTAGCGCCTCTGCACACTGACTGACTGACTGTCTCTGCGCCTAGATCTCCGCTCTTGCTTTGCTCTTCCACTTTGTCTTTGCCTGTCGACAACAACAATGCCAATTTCGCCTTGCCACTTGCAAAGAAAGATAGCACAAAAAACAGAAAGAGAGAGGTGAATCCTCATTACCACCACCGCTCTAGACAGGCCACTTTTCAAGTGTGCCCACTGATGCTGAATGCTGAATGCTGTGAGCACCAAGTTTGCACGCAGACAAAGACTTCTGCAGGGCTGATGCTGCGCTGCTGCTGTCCCTGAAAAGAAGTTTTTAAATCCAATGGAAATCCATTCTGAGGCTGAATCCTCCGTTTTTTCTTCTGCTGTTGCAACTCTGGCGACAGTTGCCACTTGATTCATTGCCTCGGCTTTACTCCCTCAACTGCAGGGGACAGGCTCTCTGCTCATTGCGCTCTAATGGTGTCCACTCTCTTTCTGTTTCTTCTTCTTTTTTCTTCTTTGGCTACTAATGGTGGCGCCATTCGAAGGGTGATTAATAACGCTCACTTGGTGGTGGGCTACACTCACATGAGCAGAAACTAAGAAGGGATTCATTACTGCTGCTGCTCCTCTTCTCGATTTCCTCATCTTCACCACAATCAGAGAGGTAGAATAGTGCACTGACAATACTGTGCAACGTTGCACCGCCGACATTGTTGACATTGAAATTGCGTGATTTCTATTTTGCTTCATCTAAAAAGTGTTTGTATGGTAAAAGCACACAGTAGCCAAACTACAGCACACTAGTGCCTCACTCACTCATTGACCGACTATTTGCGACTGGATAATTGAATTACCGTCCCGACTGAGGCTGGCCCAGGCTTCGGCTTTGGCTTCATCTTTCAGCCTTCGGCCAGTGCGCAATTAGGGAAAAGGAGATAGCAGTCTATGGTGAATGGTGTGCAGTGTTTGCTGGTCGTGTTTTGACACGTCCAGTGAAAAAACACAGAGAGGAAGAAGAGGAGGAAGACCACTGCTCGAGGTGCACTTCAGCTTACAGTACACAGTCTGTGTGCCCTCTAACTCTTTGCCTCTCAGTCTGCATGAGGACCATCATTATCAGCGCCTTATTAACGATAATGCCCGGCGATGGTGTCGATGATTAGATTAGCATTGAAGGAGTGAAATGAGTGCACAGCACCATCGTCTGCTGCTGCATCGTCAGAGTGTTTATCGTCGGTGCTCGGTGCACACTGATGATGTGCACACTGTGCACACTGCAGGAGATGAACGAGTAAAAACGGATTACAGGAGGGAAGGAAGAAAGGGGGAAAATATGATGAGGCCAATTGATGGCGCCAAAGTTGTGCGTTTTGTGAGCCCGAGCCACACAGACAGTTAATTGTCAGTTGTTCCCCATTCGCGCGCGGGCGCATATTAATTAGAGGCAATTAATATGGTGCAGCAAAGCTTTCTGCACCGAAAGTGAGAGGAAAAAACCATTGAATCCACAGAAGAAGAAGAGGCAGCACTTTGCTGCTGGTGGTGCAAAATACTCATCGGCGTCGTCCTCGTTGATGAGCTGCAGTTTAGAGAGAGAGTGAGTGCCGGAGACGATCTCCTCCCCCAGAGCACCGTCCTCTGCCCCCCCCCCCGTCTCTGGCACACACAACCACTGTCATAACACCGATGATAAATTGTGTGTCTGTGTCTGTTTCGGCTGCCTAAATAATGAACACATATCCCCGCACAAACACAAGCATACTTTTGGGGAGATACTACTACTTAGCTACTACCACTGATCACTTAAGCTGAAACTATTCGTTCATAGCTCTCCGCGTTCCCCCGTCCTTCCGATCCTTTTTCGATCGATCGATCGAGAAAGAAGAAGAAGAAGAAGAAGGCAAAAAGGGGAGACGACTTTCTCTCTCTCTCTCTCTCAATTGGAACCAATTTGCCTAATTGCCGCAACGAGCAGTGAGTTACTACGCCCGGCGAACTCTTCGTACACGATCAGTTTTTGGGAGAAAGAAAGAGCAAGGGAAGGGAATGGAAAATTGTGTGTGTGTGTGTCCTTGTGCCGAAGGAGTTGAAGATTTGCCGCCACTGACTCTTTGTGCTCATTTTTTAGCGCTCAATCCTAGAGTCAATGCAGTGGGCATAACACACAAAAAAATCTGATAAGGCTCCAGCTTCAGCTTTAGCTCCCTCTCCCTCTCCCTCTCCGCCATCAATAATTCAGTTGTGCCCTTTCCTCTTCTGTGCATATGTAAAATACGATGACCCTCTCCCTCTCTCTCTCCCCATTTGCCTCACATTCAGTTCCGACTTCAGTACTACTGCGACTACTACTAGTACGCCCATATATCTTCATCATTCTAATGGTAGTGCCTCTGGTGGTGCTCACACACACATACACAGACAGACAAACCGACATTGTAGTTTAGTGTAGTGCAGAGAAATTAAAATTCGCTTCTTGCTGCTGCTGCTGCTTCCTCCTTCAACTCCCGCAGTTGTTGTTGTTGGCGGTGGTGGTGGTGCTAATCGAATCACAATTTGCCATTCACAATCACCCTAACCGGATATGTTTGTCGCTCGCTCTCTGTCCTTTGCTACCCTTTATTCTTCTTCTTCTACTGTCACATTTTTCTCCACTGACGAGCTCATTCTTCTCGGCGCGGCCAGAAGTCAGAGTCAGGCAATCAGAGCTCGGGCAAACTACTGTCAGGCGGCTGGCAGCAGCCTGAAGACGGAGAGACATTCAGATTGGTTGTAGTGTCATCCGGGCAAATGACACTCTACTACCCACCACCGACGAATACGAAAAGAGTGTATCTCCTACACAACGCCAAAAGAAGGGAAGGGAAGACAATCGCAGCGAATAAATCAAGAGAAGACAGAGAGCACAGAGTAAGAGAGACTGGTGTCTTCTTTTTCTCCATTTCATAGACAATGACTGAAGAACAGCAACAGCAACAACAGCAGCAGCAGCATATTATACGGCAAATGTGCAATGCAGCACAACAGTTGAGGGCAATTGGCACAGTTTGAAGTGCTGGTTGTGTGCGGCTGCTGCTGTTGCTGTTGCTATCTCTGTAATAGCTGCTATGACAAATGGCAAATGGAGTATTCGGAACGTGAGTGAGTGAGTGAGTGAGTGAATCGGAGAGTAGGAGAATTCGATTGTGCCGTGACTTGCGCCCGCTAGGCCTTCCACCAGCACCAGCACCAGCCGTTTCTCAGTGCCAGCTCAGTATCAGCCTGAAAGCTGTCCACCCTCACCGACAATAGAAAGGCACCAAAAATGAAAACAAAAATAAAAAGAAGACACAATCGTCTTCTAATGTGCCAAAGAAGCAGCCAAAGATCATTACATTTTTTTCTCCCTTCTAGAAAGACACTAGAGCAGTGGGAAAAAGAGTGAACAGGGCACACAGTGAAAGGCTGCTGCTGCAGAAGAACTGCCAAAAGATCTGTAGTGGAATTCTCGCTATTGCTAAGTCGAACAAACGGGCAACAAAAGAAGAGCAGCCAAATGCCGGGCAGACAAAAACAAATGCTCGCCTTGTTTGCCATGTTTTTCCCCGGTTCGTCTCTGTACACAACGGACAGGAAGACTGGCAGGCAGGAAGGCAGGAAAGCAGGCAGGCAGGCAGTACCCTCAATTTGTCAGTGAACTCTTCTCTGAATTTCACTCTGCTCGGGACTCTTTCTCTGAGTGACTGACTGACTGACGGCACAGAATGCCTCGAATCGATATCTGTCAGTGCAGTACTCCGAGCTTGTGATATGTGTGCTGGCCAAAACCTCTTCTTCTTCTGTCTTGTTTTGGCCTGGCTTGATCAGTAGTGCACCACACACACACTACGGCTGACTAATTCGTCACCGTGTCACCGGGGCTGAAAGAAGCGTTCTACGAACTCGCCTTTTTCCATTTTCCACAGTTTCAGTCACTTTTTTTCATTTCCTTCATTTTAGTCAGTCTTGTGCAGAGAGATGCACTAACTGATCGCACTGAATCATTGATTCGTCTTCAGCTCGTCAGCTCGTCATTTGCTCGTCATTAAAACTAATGACGATAATTGGCCACCGTGGCCGCCGCCGCGCTGTCACCGGGCACCAGAAGTGTATGGGGGCAAATTAGAAAGAAAGAAGAAGGAGAAAAGGCAGAAAGAAAGGCGGTTGACACTTTGCCACCACCACCAGGACAGGTTCTGCACTGCCGTCAACTGTCTGCTCTTCTTCTTCTTCTTCCTCTCATCTCATTTCAGCCATCAACTGGTTCACCATGGTTCACGACCACCACCATTGGACAGGCTTGTCGGCTTTTGGCTTCGGCGCTTACCTTTTCTTGCCTGCCTGTTTCGTGCTTGTCACACTCCCTGGGAGACAGCAGTGGTGATCTGGTGATGAGCAAGGCTCCTCTTCTCTATTTCTTCTGCTTCTTCTTCGTTGTCGCATGGACACAGCGAAGACAGAGTGCCAATTACGTAAGCCATGTGTGCATGACAGTGCAGCCAGTTGTGACATACGGCGGCTCCAGAGTATTATAATGCACACACACTCACACTCACACAGCTAAGCTAAATGCCCATCGTCAGAATCGATAGCCGTAATTGACTTGTTGTTGTTGCTGAACGCTGAACGCTGTCGAACCTTTCTGAACATACCAGGCCTTTTCTCTCCGTTCAGTCTCACGGCCATCCAAAAGTATATCCCAGTCAAGTTTTCGCTGCTGTCGTTGCTGAAAGTTGTGTGTCGCCACTTTGAATATACACACACACACACACTTCAGCCCATTCTATTCTTTCTCTCTTTCCATAGTATGGTAATAATTAATTAATTGCCGTTGCTGTGTGACAAGCATTGGCTGGCAGTAGTGGCAGTGGCAATGGCAGCCAAGAGCAGCATATGCCCACGCACCAAAAGGAAAAAAATATAAAGCCATCGATAGGCAAGAGTTATTTGAAACAATGAACACTCGATGATAAATGGTGGTGACGACGGTGGTGGTGGTGATGGTGATGGTCGCACTAGAAGTCGTAGTAGTGGTCCTCGTCGTGAGCAGCAGCAGTGAAGGGAGCCACATTGCCTGCAGAGAATAAGAGAATGAGAAGAGGAGCCAAAGCTTGAGCGTACATCAAAAAGGTGCACACCACTACTACTTCTTCGAGCAGAGAATGAAAGCCAAAGCTTGCTGTGTGTGATTTATGATTCACAGGCTTTGGCCGCTTTTTGACGACACAGTCAGAAGGAGAGAAGAAGAGCAAGTGAATGACGCCGGCCGCTTTCGCTCCGTCGAGTAACCAGTTTTGATTTAGCGTTTGATTTGCGCGGATCACTTTTATTAGGCGATAGAGAGACTGCCTGACTGGTTGGCTGGTGCTGGTTTGTGCTGGCTGGCTGGTGACAGTGACGACGGAATGTGAATATGTGAATGTGTGACTGCACTAATGGCCCTAGAAGCTTTGGCCTCTCTAGCTTCCTTTTCCAGTTCGTGTTATTTCTCCCGTTCGTTCTTTCTCTGGTTCGCCGAACAACACCGTCCTCGTCCTCGTCGGCATTATTGATGGCAAATGGCAATTCTGTGACAAGTGTGAAGTGTGCGGCAATGAGAGTGAATGAGAGAGAGAGAATGGCACACCGAAAGACCCAACGTTGCCGTCGCCGCCGTCGCTGACGCCCTCCCCTCTGCTCAATCAGCTAATTTCATTTAGCTGCGTTTTTAAATAAATTAAAAAATTTTTTGCTTGATATTTACTCGCAAGCAGCGGAAAGACGCAAATTAGATTGCTCCAGCGAAGAGGGAGACAGAAACAGTGTGTGTGTGTATGTGTGTGTGTATGTCGTGCAGCCAAAGTGACGGGGCCAAGCGGGGAAAAACGGCGTCGTCGGGCACTTCGATGGGGAGCTGCATTCTGTGCAGTGTGCTGGTACAAGACACACTTCTACTGTCGCCTGACAGTCGGTGAATTTGGTGGATCGCAGTGAAAAAGGGCAACAAAACAGAAAGAGGAGAAAAAGAGTGAGCAGAAGAGAATGCAAAAGGCAAATTCTATCGTCGGTCCTGGCCGCTCACTTCCACTGCACTCCACTTTCTCTTCCTCGGTGACTGATTCGGCTGACTGGTGCTCTCTTGCCCTTGCCTCCTGCCTGATGCTTACTTTTCGGTAGTGGTAGTGTACACTTTTTACACTGATGACATGAAGAGAAGGAAAGGAAAGAAATGGCAACGAGAAAGAGAGAAGATTGTGTGGCACTGTTTGGCACTGGTAGTGAACGCATGTGGTGCTGTAGCATCCACCACCATCCACCACCGACGTCAATTATCACAACGACGGTAGTTAAATATTTGAAATTGCCTTGATAAATATTTTCGCAGCCAATTGCCAGTGCAAACTGTGCCCTTTTTCAACTTCAACTCTGGTCTTTTCGGTTTCAACTTTAGGTTGAACTCTCTCGCTTTAGTTAGCCAGCCTTTTTAAACTCCCTCTCTACTGCCTTCATTTGGCAGCTAATTTATGCACACAGATAACGGCGGCGTCTGCAAAACTGCGCCGTACTACTTTTTGGCGGACATTACGGCAACACCAGAAGTAGCAGCAGCAGCAGCAGCATCTTTTTACACTACTGCAGATTGGCTTTGCAACCCTCGAAGACGGAACTCTTGACGGGCGCTGCAAAAAGCAGCTTTCTTCCTTCTTTCCTTTCATCCCCTCCCCTCCTCATTCTCCACACATCTCCTCCCTGACGCACCCGTTTCCTTTTCCGCTATTTTTGCTGCTGATTCGTCCGCTGTGTGAACAGGGGCGCCCCCGACTTTTGATTGCACAGACTTTTTCTGGGCGCTCATTAGGAGAAGCGAAGGCGATAATGCTAATGACTGCCCGATGCCGCTAATGAATTGCTGTCCTCCACACACACACACACAAACCCAGTGCTGCTTAAAGTGCACTCGGTGTGTTAAACTGCAGGGTAGTGTGCTGCTGCTGCCTCAAAGTAGAAACCACGACCACCACCACCACCACTAGTCTACTCTCTCTACTTCGTTGCGGCAAACTTTCGCTCTTTACCAGAGCTTTGCCCGAGTTTGTTTGCCTTTGTGTTTGCCACGAGCCCTGCCGTTTGCGGTTGCCGCCGCCAATGTCGACAACAACAACAACAACAATGTTGAGGGCACCCAAATGGCTGCTGCTGCTGCTGCTTACCAGTTGTCTATGCATTTACCGCACCGAGCATGTACTCCTCCTCAGTCGATTGGCAAACAGGCAAACAACTTCAACTTTAGTTGCTGCTGACTGACTGGATTTGCCGGACAGGTCTTTGAGCTCTCTCTTTTGCTTGTTTTATGTTTGCAACAACGACAACAGCACTCTTTTCTGCCGCTATTTTTGCGCCGTTTTTCTGTTCAGTCAGTCTACCTTGCTGTTTTTGCTGCTGCTGCTGTTATCGTACACTGCTACAACACCAAAACAACAGCAACAGCAGCGCCGGACACTGCCCAAGCTCAGAGCAAATGAGAGAGAGAGAGTAGTGCACTATTGCGTGTTTGTGCCAATTGGGGGAGGAAAGAAAGGGAAGGGAAGGGAAGGAGACAGCAAAAGCAGGAAAGTTTTCCTCCCTACCTTTACTACTACCACCACAGTGAGAACGCCCGTCCATTTCTAGAGCTGGGCAGAGAACTTTTGCATGTAATCAAAATAATGAATGGCGCCTACGATTTATTCTCCCTCAGTGCGCCCGCGCGCGCCTGTGTCTAGTCTGTCTGCTCTATCAGTTTGGGGTGATCACTCGGTGTACAGAACTGAAACCTACCTGCCAATGCTAGGGTGATCGGTGCTGATGATGGTGCGGAAAATGGAGGAAAAAGAACTGTTTTAACTAAGATTGCACCTATCACCTTTGCATTGACTGCTGCTGCTGCCAGACGTCGTTTTGCTGATGATGCTGATGATGATGGTGCACCAATTCCATGTGTGCCATCTTCTTCTCCTTCTGCTTGAACGGCCCTCCAGCTCTGGCTTATCACACCGTCGCCTGTCACCCGGCCATCACCGGGAGGTGAAATCAGGGTTCAGCTCTGGTGTACTGTGCCATAAACCAGAACAGTACCGCCGCCACCACCTAATTAAGGAGTAGTAGACTCATTAATTAAAGCGGGATTTGTGTCCCAGGTCTCCTCTTTGCTCTCTTCTTTCTCGTTTGTCAGGTCAGCAGCGGTGCTGATTCGACTGCTGATGCTGCAACGGCGACGGCGGCGGATGGCGGCAATTCGGTGCCTTGTGCACACACAGTACACACTTGATGCGATCGTAAAAGGAAGGCACCAGCACCAGCAACACCAGCAGCCTCATGACCCGATGCTGCTGCTGTTGTTTGCGTTAGTAGCACCCCATTCGTTGTCTTATCTGCTGCTGAATTTATTTCAATTATGTCCGTTCATGTGCAATTCATTGCTGCTGCTGCTGCTGCTGCTGATGGGGTTTTGCGCATTTTGGTGTGCCATAGACCACACAATCAGTCTTCTGCTCATCAACCTTCTGCCTGTCTCGATGCTAACTCGCCTTGACACTGCACCGAACACATCTACTCTTGATCGGTGAATGAATGCTGCGCTGAAAACTCTGCTGCTGACGCCCGCGTCCACCCGCGTCCTTTGCCTTTGAAAAACATGATGTGATGGCACAGTCCTGATGATGAGGAACTTCACTTGGCGTCGGCAGATTTTGCCCGGCTACTCAGGGGGCACTATTGGGCGTACAATAGCAGAGAAAGAGAGGGTTGACAGCTAACAACAGGACAGAGAGGACTGCTGCCACTCATTAGGGATGGGGCACTACGACGACTAAATGGAAAGAGTTTTAGTGTCGGTCTGTCTGTCTGCAAACACACACACACTGTCAGCGGTTGTGTTCTTCTTCTTCCTCTGTTTTCTGTGTTCTGCGACTCCCGGCGGCAAGTCAGCAGAAACAGCAGCAGTAGTAGTGCACTACTACTGGCAATTAATGCCAAATGCAATTAATCAGCAGTGTTTTAGTTTCCTCAACCAGTGGATGATGTTGGGGTGAATTTGCATTTTCTGCCTACTCCTCCACCCATTCTTCTTCTTCTCCCTGTTCGGTAGACGCCACCATGTCATCGGCAGCAGTGATGGCAATAATTCAATCACTTTTTGTTTTTCGCTCTTCTCATTTCCCTTTTTGCCCTTCTCTCTTCAGCCCATCGTACCATCGTCATCGCCAATTTGCAATTACAGACAACTGCTGCTGTTGCTGTTGGCGTAGATGATCGTGAAAAGCAGTGTGGTAGTGGATCTATCTGCGCCATGGCTGTGATGGCCATCTGCGGACAAAACAGCACAAGCAGCAGAGAGTGCCCTTTGCTGGTATGTCCTACGCGTGTCCATGATTGATTTAGATAGAGTGGAGAGGACACAGGACGATCCTGGCACCCTCGCACCTTGTAAAGGTCAGTGAAAAAGTGAGAGAAAGAGGGAGAGAAAGAGAGAGCGGCAAGTGAGAGCAGAGCAAGCTCTGACAATCAGTACCGATCAATCACGCCCGATGCCAACCTAATTGCCAGCCTCGTCTCTGGCCTCTAATTACAATTACCCACTTTCACTTTTTTCTTTCCCTCTTTTATTAGAGAGAGAGAGTTGCCAAGCTGCTGCTGCTGATCTCATCGGGCGCCATCACTGGGCGCACTGGGTGCGATTCATTCATTCCTTCATTCATTCATCGTCAGTGAGCGACAACGGGCGGGAGCATAATATGCGATTATTCTGCGATTATTATTTTTAGGTTTGGGGAAGCTCAGAGAAGTACCAGAAGCTCAATCTTCCTTTCTCCCTCCTTCCTTCATCAGAGCTCAATCTCTGGTTATCTGTAATTAGTGGCCGTTTTTATCATTAGCTAGGCAGGGAAAGCGGTAGTTGGCGAGCAGCACTGACTGACACTGCTGCCATTGACAGGGTCAAAGAGCACTGTTAGAAGAGGGGAGACTTCTCTCGGTGTCACTCTGGAGCCAATGGCCAAATAGTGAAATTAGAAACGGTGGTGACGGTGGTGATGGTGGGCACTTCCACTATCACCACCGCCACCACCGCCAATGGATGTCTCTCGCTCATTTGCATGACGCCTCATTAGCATTTGCTGCACCAGGCAGAGTGCTCGAAATGCTGCCGCAATGGAGGCAAAAAGAAGACTACCACTTTGCCGCCTCTGCGATGGGCGCCATTCGCCATTTGCCATCACCACAAACAAAATGGCAGGCACTAAAACACAGTTGATGCAGCTGATGGCAACTATGTCTCTTTCTCTCGCCGTGTGCGACTGTTTAATTGAAATGGAACGCTCACTTGCCCGTTTAGTGGGGCAAAAAGTGTGCTTGTGTGCGGTTGGGCACAAAAAGTATATCTGTCGTGCAGTGCTGTGCTCTGTCTTCGGGGCGATAGCAAAAAAAGAGTGCCGTGTTGGTCGGCGTCTTTTCCTTTTCCTTCTTCGACGGCAATCGTAATCTCTTTTGCTGCCTCTGTTGCTGTCTGTCTGTGTTTGCAAGTTTGTATTGACAGTAGTGCCAAGTGGTGAGGTGCCATCACCATCGCCATCATTTCAACTGTGTGCCGAGGATGTGCACTAATTGAGGTCAGCAGATAGCAATTGCTCGATGTTCCTGTCCTCAGTACAGCTACTACTGCTGGTGGTCAGTGGTCAGTGGCAATCAGCACTGTCCAGTAGCGCAGAGACTGTCTGTCTGTTTGTCTGTCTGTTCGATGTGGCTGAATAAGAGGAAGAAGGGAAGAAGAAGGGAGCCAACAGTAGGAAAGGGGCAGGAAAGTAGTCGACGATTTTGCGGTCAGCGGTCAGCGACAGTAACCACTGATCATCAACTCATTGCTTCAAACAGACCAACCGACTAGCCGACCGACCGGCCAAAAACCGTTGTATAAGGCGCTGAAGCGTGGCAAAGTAGCCACTTCCGGTACAGAGGGGACTGGACAGGAGAAGAGGGAGCTAAAACCAGAGAGAGAGATAGAGATAAAAAATTAGAGGGGAGATCAAAGAGAGAAATTTGACGGTGACGATCACGATCATGGCAGCAATTTTTTTGTCTGCACTTTCTCGCACTCTCCCTTTTTTCTACTGCACTTGTCCGACAGGTGTGTGCCGGTCCGTGACTTGATGTGACTCGGTGTTCTGTGGACCATCATCAGCAGCGTCATCATTATCATTATTGAACTGGCATTGTAGCCGGACGGTGTTGTTTGCCAAAGTTGACTTTTGCCTCTACTTTTTTGGGGGCTGTATTTTGGGGGCTGTTTGCAGTTGTCAGTTGTTGTTTGTTTGCTGGGAAGGGGCCTTTGTTTTTCTGCTCTGTGCTTCTCTGTGAAGGAGAGGAAGGGAAGGCATCAACGGACCACAGCGTTCCAAGTGCTGCTGCAGACCAGACCACTTTCGTTGCAGAGTGAGCCCGAGTGTGCTGCTGCTGATCGACAATCCGGCCACAGTGTCCGCAGTGATCACCAGAAAGAGAAAGAGAAAGAGAGCAAGATCAGAAGGAGAAAAGCTGTCTGCTTGCTTGCGACAGTCCTCTGTCCGCTGTTCTGCTCTGTTCGACGACAGTGTTCACTGGATCCCCTCTCCTCTTCTTTCAACCGCTGCTGCTATAGCAAACTTCAGTCAGCTTTCAGTCCTGCAGTTCAGGAGCTTACTCCAGCTCTGACTGACTGACTGACTCTTCTGCTGCTGCGGCGGCGGCTGTTGTTTCTGTTTCGGTTTCTTCAGCAGCAGCAGCACTCTGCTAACGTGCTACAGAGCGACAGTGTGTCCACAGCAGCAGCAGCTCGACGGACCATTCGCGTTGCAGTGCTCCTCGGTGGCGGTCGTTGCCGCGTTTCTCTTCGTCGCTGCTGCTTCAGTCTTCAGTGTTCATTCGCTAGCCTCTTCTTCTTCTACTTTCAGAAGACTTTGCACTTTGTTTTCTCCGCCAGTCTCTTCTTCTCCTGGCTGCTGACTGCATCCAGTGATGTTTCTGGCAGTGGCAGCAGCTCGGCTTCACTTCACCGCTGCTCGCGTTACCGCTTAGCTGCAGCTCTTCAACCGACGACAGCGGCGGCGGCGACCGTTTGTGGCGCCGTTGTGCAGCGGCAGCTCTGGCCGCATCAGCAGGCACAGCAGCACATAGCTTCACTTGTTCATTTGCTACATAGCACAAGCACAGGCACAGCATTTGTTGTTTTCATGCTTCATCCTCGCTGTTTTCTTCCTCATCCTCGGCTCATCGCACCAGTGTTTTGGCAAAGTTGACCTGTGCTGCTGGTGGTTCCAGTTTGGACGTCACTGTGCCGTTATTTCTGTGTTGTTATCCCTTTTTTTTGTTTTTCCTCTTCTGTTTCATCCGAATATTCTCTCTTTCGTTCTTTTTTTCTCGTTGTAACAACTTTATCAACTTTTGAGCCGGCAACTTTAGGACAGCAAACAAAAAAGTCTACTGAGCTCAACTTTCAGCATTGTCAACACACTAAAAAGGTGAGTTTCAACTTTTTTTGCTTTTTTGCAGCTCAGTTCAAGTAGAGTTCTAAAAGTTCTGGTGGATTCAAGTTCTAAAAACTGCAGTTTTTTTAGAATTTTTTGTTGAGTTACACAAGCTAGCAAACAACTGCGTCCAAAGGACACATTGTCGACGCACGCGTTTGACTATCTGTTTTTCTTTTTTTATCTGGACCGACTTTCATTTTCTTTCTCTCATCATCGAACGTGCTACACTTTTTGCACTTTCTCAGCCTCGTTTGCACCGTCACTTTCTCCCTCACTCTCTCTCTCTCTCTCTCTCTCGCTCACTCACTGACTCTTCTCTAGCGCAGTGGCACTCATCCAATTGATCGGAAACACTTTCAGCAGCGGGCTATATATATTACCGAATTATACTTTATTCGGTGTCGGTGGAGAAGAAGAAGAAGAAGAGTCTCAGCGACAGAGACACACACTTGACAAATGGCTCGATACTAAATCGCACTTGGAGCTAAATGCTTTCTCTCTCTCTCCAGTTTTCCTTAAGCGATTTCTGCGTGTATTGTGTGTGTGTGTGTTTCGGTGTGATGTCATTGGACTTCATCTTCAGGGCGCTTGGATTCAGTTGGATTCGGTCAGCTAACTACTACTACCGATGCATGTTTATTTCAGCTATGATTTGCCAGCTTCTCTCTCTCTCTCTTTGCGGCGCCATTCTAATAGTTCCTAATAGTTTGCCTCTCCCTCTCACACTGCAAAACTCTGCCTCTGTCTGATGGGATCCCGATCGCGGCGATTGAGGCCAATTGATCATTACCTCCTCCCCCATCAGCAGCAGTTAGCTGGTCACTTCAATGTGGTGCAATGACGATGGCAATGGCACTGCTGTTCTTCATTTGTGTATTTTCTTTCTTCTCCCGTTCGTCCGCTTCATCTGCTTCCTCTGGCGGGCGATTCAATTTGGCGGGATTAATTTAGATCTTCCTTTTATTTTCTTCTACTTTTTCTTTCTTTTCTTTCTTTTCTTTTTCTGCTTCTTCGATTGATTGCATTAAAATTAATCGCGTTTGCCTTTTTCACTTGATTGGATCGAGAAGAACCACTGGTGGTGGTGGCTGTTGTGGTGGTGGTGCTGCTGCTGCTCTTGGCAGCAATGGAGTTTTTGCAGAGGAGGAGAAGGCACTTTAATTTAGGTGCTACTTTTTTTGTTGTTGTTCTGTAGAGAACGCGGAGGGTCCTCTTACCACTGCTGATGGTTTGCCTGCTGCTGCTGCTGCCAGTGCCAATGTCAGTGCCAGTGCCAGGGTGCTAGCTTGGATCTTCTCTGCGATCTTCAGAACGTTCCAGCGGTAGAGAGTCACTGGGCCAACACAAACACAAAGCAAGTAAGGGAAACAGTGAGAGAAAGAGAAAGAGAGACATACGCAGACACAAACAGAAAGAAAGAGAAACTGCCAAAGCCAAGGAAAAGTTGCTTTCTGTTCCTGTGGCGCAATTGCCTTGCTGGCTGGCTGGCTCTTCTTTCTTCTCCACTTCTCTCATTTCGCAGGGCGCCTAATTCTCTAATATGCCTAACCTAACCTCTCTGACAATTGACGCGAAGCCCTAGAGGCACTCATGTTTAATTCATCTGTCCCACTTGGTCGTCGTCGTCGTCATCGTAGTCGGTCCTCGTCCTCGTTGGTTCGGCGGCGGCGGCGGAAGAAGTCGGAGGAAGTTGGGCGCCGGAGACTTTTGCTTTGCGGCAGCAGCAACAGCAGCAGAATCAGCAATGGCAACTTCTTCTGCTACACTTTAGCATACTATTCTTCTTTTTCACTAAACACTGCCACCACCATCACTACCAAAAACACTGGCGCCTGATGGCCTAGTAGTATTAGTGGTACAACGAATACAACTGCCAGTCTACTTCGGCACTGCACTAAACTAGCTTGTGGCTAGCTTGTGCTGCGTCCCTAGCGCCACTTCCTAATTAGGTCGTAATTAAATTCGCATCTCGCAAAGAATTCGCAAGGCTTCTCTCTCTCTCTCTCTCTCTCTCTCTCTCTCTCTCTCTCTCTCTCTCT
>JAALOO010000565.1_pt2 | contig 23712 bp, 24 predicted proteins | sample 7257641 | NCBI WGS metagenome assembly JAALOO01 (sample SAMN14085613, study PRJNA598686) | mite metagenome | biome: ENVO:01001000; feature: ENVO:01001002; material: ENVO:01001226; isolation source: single female mite from University of Michigan culture on fish food culture... ...
TTGTCGCAGTGCACATCGTAAAATGGTAATGTTAAGTTTTGATTTAAGAAAAAGACATTTTAAATAGGTCGTTAAGATGATGTTGGAAAGTGTAAAGACGTGACAGAATGGTATGATAAACCCAAAAAATGAAACCATGAAGAAGAAGTGAAAGAAAAGATATAAAAATCCAGTAATAGTTTTGAAAAAGAAATATGCGTGAAAATAAATGATGATAATTATTATAGATTCCATATAGCCAAAAAAGATGTCTGAAAAATTACAAGTTTTGTTAGAAAAAGTTTTATAGGTTGTAGAAATTTACTTGCCAATAATGACGATGTACCCTTGAGTGAGTATTGTCATTATTTTGGCAAAGTTTTGTATAGATTTAAATACTTTGGATGAAGCATTCGGGAAGAATTTACATGTACTTTTAAAGAGAATCCCTTTTAGAAAATCAATTATAAAAGAGCTTGGATTGACATAAATATTCTCAAAAAAATATAATGAAAGCAAGCAATTGATGAGGGCAATGAATTGATAAGTTGATCTATGAACACCAAAAGAGTATGCTTCATCAAAGAAAGCAATCATTTGAAGATTATTTATAGGAATAAAAATGAAGATGCCCTAGTAGAAACCTCGAAAAAGAATGCTAAATTCTATCAATCTTATTCTTGACAGACAATTGTAGTCTTGATGAAGAATCAGCTTTGCTGTAGCAAAGTACTTTTCTAAATACTCCATTGATTTTATAGGCAAAAAGTAGTAGAGGATGGAGCGTTGATAAGCTTTTAACATCTTTCGGTTGCTGTAGAAAAACACTAGTTGTTGACAATCAAATTCAATTTGTAGTCAAGTTTCAATAAAGTAAACACTAATGATTTAAAGATATTACCTCCTCATTGCACTCATTTCTTCAACGTCAAGAAACGAATTTTTAATTGATTAATTACCAAAATGCCGAGTTCTTGGAAAAAAGTTATTGATTTTGTAACTTTTTTCAAAACAAAATTTTCTTTTCACGGATCTCAGCTTGTCAAACTTCGAAATTACATTTTTGTATTGGCAAAATTGCAACTTACTGAATACGCATGTAAACACAAAAGGCACCACATGTTTACGACTCGTAATTTACGAGTCTGCCAAGCTGAGCCGCGTACTTTTTATGTTGTTTCATTAATTATTTATCAAGTACCTCAGAACTATAATTGCTCAATTTTAAACAAAGTTTTTAAAAAGTTTTATTGAATTGTTTAAAAATACACAGAATACAAATGAATGAACCAATTGTAAGTGTTGGTATCATTTTTTCTCATCTTTCTTCTTCTTGTCGTCTTTGCCTTTCTCAGCGTCCTTTTTCTTTTCCAGATGACGAAAGAAGCAAAACGAAGGACAGTAAACATCAAAAAGAACCATGCAGATGACGCATAAAATTAAAAGAAGGAGGAAGATTAAATAGTAGACCATTGGAATTGACCGGTCAGGATCCATCTTTGTAAGTTGAGCTTGAAAACTTGAAATGAAGAACTGTACTTTGTCCAACACAGTCTGCTTCGGATAGCAGTGATACTTTGGATTGGAGCACTATTATAAAAAGCAGCAGTAGAGTGCTTGAACAAGCGACTGCCAACAACAGGCCGGAAGAGAGTGTCCGAAAGTAGAAACTCTGACAAACAAGTGATCGAAGTATTCAAAACTTTTTTCAGGAGCATCTGTTCATCACAGTGCAACACACGACAACTGCCAATGATGAGCAAGCAGAAAGGCACTCATCCTCGAAGTTGCTTTAGCCAGCGACTCTTCATTCTTTACTGTTCCTGTTTCTAGCACATTTTTGAAAGTGTATGTTGCCTAGCCGTGCTAATTACAATTAGTTTAGTTAATGAGAAGTGCTTTTTAAGGACGATTTAACATCTAGCAGAATTCAGAGGTCGTTGTGAACTATCACAAAAGTTTTTACTACTTAAAATTACTAGTTTACATATTTAGTCAATATTAAGTAATTTGAAAACGTGCGTACATTAGTTGTCAATGTAATGACCTTGTAGCATTCTCACACTTTTCAATCGGAAGTCAATTTTGTTGTTAAAAAATGAAAATAAATTTGCACAAAAAATAATTAATTGAACTAAATCTTTATGTGTCAAGCTGATAAGCACAAAAACATTTGTATTTACTTTTGCCAATCTACAAATAATAATTTAGAGCGACTTTATTAAAAAAGTGTTTTATTATACAGCAAAATCCGCCAGCAAGCAAGGCCAAGTGGCAAACCACAGCTGATAACAGAATCAACTGGTAGTTTCGCATGAAATAAAATTGGCACTTGACAGCACTTTTATAGAGGGAAAGTTTTACAACTTTCAAACTAATTGTTGCAAAAGAAAGGTACGATGATGACGACGATGGTGGTGATGATAATAGTCAAATCAGTAGTATTGTCTAAATGGGGAGTGAATGTTAGCGTAATTGAGCATCGGTCACTTGCAAGCACGAAGCTGATCTGCTGGTGGTGTTCTCTGTGTTCAGCAATCTCCTCAAAACACACACACATCGACCATAAAGCTGTTCATTGTAAAGTGGTGCTTTTTATGGCACTTTTCACATGATTTCTCCAGTTATAGCAGTGTTCACCGGATTGGAAAGTCTACTTAAGCTGTCAGTGGTTTGTCATGGCGCCCACTTGCTCTCCTTTTCACCTTCTTCTTCTCTTACGTGGAAGATGAAGCTCCTCATTAGCGTGACTACTCTTCTTTTGGTGGCGGCCACCACTCTGGTTGCTGGCACTGAGGACGTTCAGCGGTACCACAACTACAGTGTGTACCGTCTGAAGCCGAACAATGTCTTTCAGGTGGCAATGATCAACGATCTGCAGGAGGTGGATGGCGTCGACTTTTGGCGAGAGGCTGATCAGGTGAATCGCATCGCCGATATGATGCTCTCTCCGGAAGCTAAAGAGACGGTGTTGCAAAAACTGGATGATCTTGGCATCAACTACGAGGTCATTATTTCCGATGTTGAGCAGTAAGTTGAAATGTGTTTTCTTGACAAAAAAGCTCAATTTTTAAAAACAAAACACAACATTTTTTAGACGAAACGAAGCAGAACGACAACAGCGGTTTGACACTCTCTTTCGACCTCATCCACTAGCTCGTGGAGCTGTTGATAACAAGGCAGACGCCATTCCTGATTTCTGGAAAACTTACCAACGCTACGACAGACATGTTGCCCTGGTCGATGCTCTGGTTGCCCAGAACCCTGCGATCGCCTCCAAGTTGACCATTGGCAAATCGTCTGAAAAACGCGATATTGTGGCAATTCGCATCGGCGTCAACGGCGGAAGTGCGAGCAAGAAGGTCATCTGGATTGAGGGGGGCATCCACGCCCGAGAGTGGATCAGTCCTGCCACTGTGACCTACTTTGCGCAGCAGTTGGTGAACAAGTACCAGGCCAATGACGACACCGTAAAGGACCTGCTCGGCTACTTTGACATCATCATTGTCCCTTCACTGAATGTCGACGGCTACGAGTACACGCACACCAACTCTCGACTCTGGCGAAAAACTCGCGGCAAGAACAGCGGCTCCACGTGCATTGGAGCCGACCCAAACCGTAACTTTGGGTACCAGTGGGGCGGCACTGGCGCCAGCTCCAATCCCTGCTCTGAGACTTACCGAGGGGACAAGGCCCACTCCGAGGTGGAAGTCCTGGCCGAAACTGACTACATTGTTAAGAACTTCAAAGGAAGAATTTCCTCCTTTCTTTCGGTGCACTCCTACGGTCAGTACTGGCTCTACCCATGGGGATATACTTCAAATGTCACTCCCGATGATAAAGAACTGGTAAGAGTTAGCGGCCAATGATTGTTTACTTTTCAACTATTGACCGGTTTATCTTTTTTCTAGAACCGAGTTGCAAAGGCCGCCGTTGCTGCCCTAAACAAGGTCACACCTAGCACCAAGTACACCATTGGAACTTCAACAAATGTTCTTTGTGAGTAAAGTTGTAGCGTAGTTTGGCTTGGCCTTTTTTGCAACTTACATTTTGACGTTTTCCTCAATCAGATGCTGCTGCTGGTGGCGCCGATGATTGGTCGTAAGTTAAAACCAAAACTTTTTTTGATGATGCTTAAAACTTACATTTTGTGCTTTTCTTTCAGTTATGGAAATGCGAGCGCCAAATTCTCGTACACCGTAGAGCTTCGTGACACTGGCACCTATGGCTTTCAGCTGCCTGCTAACCAGATTATTCCAACTGGCGAGGAAACTACTGCCGCCTTCATTGCTTTGGCAGTTGAGGTAAAAAAAAGTGGGGCATAAAATGAAGATGATGGCGCCAACTTTGTTGTTCTGTGATTCCTTCTGTTACAGCAAATAAAGTGTTGACACTTTTAGATAATACTTTTGAGGACTCAAAGTGTGTTTTATTTATTTTAAACTCTCATGCTCGATGTTTTGCAAACTGTTTTAGCAAGTGGTCCAGTAGCCAGAGCCAGTCTTTTATTAAAACACCGTGAGGGGAACGTCGTCCTCGACATCTTTGCCGTTTTCTCAGTCTTCCGTTGCTCGTTTCCATAACACCGTTGCCCCCGCCACTCACTGCCTTCAGCAGTTTTCTCGCCAGGTGTACCACCAGTTGATTGCTGCCACTGCTGTTACTGTACTGACTGTCGTCTCTTTTTTCATATTGCGAACCCTTCAAGCGACGCTGAAAGCTGTGATCATCTTTGCTTTCACTTTCCTCCATTTGACCTTTGAAGCGGTTTCTGCTTGCACTTTTGTCTTCAAACTTAGTTTTGTCCTCTTTCTCCTCTTCTTCTTCTACCTCCAAGTTTTTGCTGATGCTTTCTGTCAATTTCCCGCAATAATTTGATTTTTCGGTTACACTTTTTGTACTGCATTCGAACTATTACACCATCGTTTTGTGCATTCTCTCCCACGTGATGTTAACAAGGGGGGTGCAATGTTCTAGTTGTGCGTGTGCTTTGTATTTTTCCACCGAGTGCAGCTCAGTGCCTCGCATACCTCTCATTTTGGTGAATGCAAGTCGTCAGTTCCCGGTAGGCAAAATCGACCAGTGCTTAGTCAGTGGCATGCATCCCCATTTTCAAACTCTCCGTCACTCTCACTTTCTGTCTGCAACTCGACTAATGACCTGTACCATATTTGTGCTTTTAGCTAATGATCATCGCCGTTGTTGGCTCACTTTACAAGACATCAGTGCTGGTGCTGGTGATTGTGGTGCACTCGACATTACCTTTGCCTGGTGCATTTCAGTCTCATGCAAAATATCGTGTACAGTGCCAATTGATTTGTCCCCGTGAATGGCAGTACGTTTCTCTTGTTTCTCTTGTGTGTGTATTTACATTCGTGCTTTCGTACCTTCTCCTGCCAAACAGCTGCCTTGCGTTATTGTCATCACCACTTGCATCAGCACGTCAACTGTTTTCCGGACAAAGTTGACGTTTTTCTCCGAAAGAAACCGACTGTCGTCGCAGAGCTTGTGGTAACAGTAGCGCATGTAGCCGCGAAATGGACCTACAAAAACAATGAAGAAGAAGAAGAAAAAGAAGAAGATAATGATGATGATGATGTCAGCGTCTAATCAGGTAATTGAATCACTTTCTTTACCAGTGTCAGTGAGGAGAACAGCGCCCAGTGAGTTTGGATAGCTGCTGTGATTGTGATACCAAAAGTGCAGGTGATCACTGCGTAGCATGTTGACATGTTTTTGCAGGTCTTGAAAGCTTGCCGCTTTGCCTTTACTTAGGCTTTTAATGGACACTGGCTTTAGCTGGTACTGCTTCCAGTCTACCACCTCACTAGTAGTGCTCTTTTGAGCAGCTGACTCTGAATCATGCTTGCTCCACTTCTCTTCGATAAGTCTCGATATGGGCTGGTCGATGTTGGTGCGAGCAAACATGGCCAAAAAGTTTCCACTGTAGTTGCTTTGTTTGATTGCCGTGCTGAAGCCCGGCACCGTCAGGTGAATATCATTGGGAATGTCCTGTGTGCCCGGTTGAGCATCAAAGTTGAGCAGCGTGTCCATGATGATAGCCCCTTTGAAGTGACTGCGGTACTGAACATTACTGAGCTCATTCGGAATAAGGTACTCGTTGACAAAGTATTTGCTCCCAATGGCTCCCTAAAAACAATCAATTGCTTTACTTATTTTTCACTGTCACTTCAAAATATGTTTTCCTACCAATTCCTCTTGATCGAATGCCACAAAAATGATGCTGTAGGTCGTTTGGCAATGCTCAAGCAGTCTCACCATCTCCAGCATGACGCCAATGCCCGAGCCGTTGTCATTCAAACCGCTGGTATTTTTGACTGTGTCGTAGTGGGCGCCGATGACTAGAGCAACTATCTGGTCATTGACCGGTGGTGAGCGAAGCCGCTCTCGACCGCTCCGTTTCCGCCGAGCAGTGCCCTTTCGAATGCCAATAATGTTGATGCCTTCATTCTATGTGGTGGTGGAAAACAATTTACTGTAAAAGCACTGATGTACCTTTAGCTCACCTCGATGACTCACCTCAATATACGGTGCTTTGAACTTCTGTTCAGTCACATTGAGACCAAAGCTGCGAAATGTGTCGCTAATGTATTGTCGAGCTCGTACTTTGCTGTTGACATTGAAGCGATTCAGCGAGGAAAGGTACTTTAAGCTAAGTGAAAGTTCTCGAGCATTAGATTGAAGTAATAAATCGGTCGTTTGCGTGGGCCGTTTGCCGCGGTAAAGCGGCAACTTGTTTGGACTTTCCATTCGATTTGAAGATGTGATGATGGATGCGAATGCTGCTTTTGGTGAGCTTTTTATTATGTAAGTTTTCTGATGAGGTTGGACAATCATTTTTATTGGCTGTTGGTTACTTTGATAAAATTTGTGTTACTGTTATTTTAAAATTTAAGCCAAAAAATCTTACAACTTTGATGGTATTTGCAATGATAAAGCATCGAGGAAAGGCTGAAAGTGATGCTGCTGACTACTGAACTCTGTCTGAAGTTGGCACCACACGAAAGAATACAAAAAAATGCTGATTAAAAGAAAACATGCCAAGTGTACTTTGCTAATTAAAGTCATAATTTGTCAGTGAATGCTGCTCTCGTGCCCACCGCTCTCTGGTGGACAGTGGTCATTCTGCTCAGGTGACACTGACCATTTAAGTGTCCTACAAGTGCTCACGCACTAAAGTGAAATTAGGTCTCTATGTCTTTTTTCACTAGCCTGCCTGACAATCAACCAGACAATCGTGGCCACTCTGCTGAGGCTGCCTTTGAAACCCAAACTGGTTTTTCCTCGACCCAGATTCTCATGTGCGCCAGTTTTTGTGCATCTTGCACAATCAAAGTGTTGTACAGAGTCCCCATCATTTCGCTGTGTTTCTCTGTGTGTGCTTTTTTACTGGAAGTCTTTGTTTGCACTGTTCCGGACGGTTCCACTGAAAGGTGCATTTCTCCTCCTTTATCTGGGCGCATTCAGATGCTAATTGCCATCAGTGCTGTGCGTGCGTGTGCGGCAGCACACTTCGCAGTGCAGTGATGACAATCAAATCAGACCAGTGCCTCCGTCGTTGTTGATCAGTGCACGCGCTGTCCACCATCGGTGCCGCCAGTCAACGGTCGTTGATTTATTAGTTGTGCTCACAGTGTGTGTGCCATTGACCATCACTTGGGCTTTTTATTTTACTTATTATCGCCTTTGCGGCAAAACTGTCAACTGACTGGCAGTGAGTGCTGGGGAATGTAAACTGTTTCCTTGTGTTAGTATAAATATTTGAGTTGTAGGACGTTTTTAATTTAGTTTTGTTTATTTTTTTATTAGCATTTAAAGTTTTTGTTTAAATTAAAATTGATCAAAGCTACACGTGTGCGAATTGTCATTGAAATGAGTTTTTACAGGAGGAAAATGATGAGTTGGCGATGAACTGATGGGTGAGATGGTATTAAATAAAATGATGATGAAAGTTTGGGAAAAGAGGGAAAATGGGCTCGTGTTTGGTAGGGGCCGGTGAACAAGAACTTGACTTTGCTTGGCCTATTTGAAAATTCCATGAGGATGTCGCCTGATTTTAGTTTTGCTGATTAAATGAGTTTTTGCAACATTTAAAAACAATTTTGAAAGGATTTAAGAAAAGGTACTAAAGGGGATTTCAATTTAAGGAATTCAATGACTGAATTATTAACTACTTCTCCAGATTATGATTTTTTCCATTGCCATTTTTGACAATCTTTATCAACTTTCAACGCAGTTTTTAGCTTCAGTATTGCTTTTGAAGCAAACACATTTTTTCTGAACAGGTCATTTCACACGGCCATCATTTCGTGAGTATCACAGTCAGGGGAGATTGAGAAAGAAAGGATCTGCGTTGCCAGTGCACGGCACTGATGCACCTCTTACATTTCTCTCATTATTGTGTGACTCGATTCGTTTCTGTGTCGTCTTGTTTGACTGACGTCTTTTTGATAATTTGAGCCTCAGCAAATCTCACTCGTGGCCCTGCTGTCTTTCATCGACATCACAGGAGCCGTCTATCTGCGGTGGGCCACTGCCGCCTCCGCCACCGCCGTAGGGAGACACTGAGCTGACTGGAGATTTAATGCTCAGCTGATAGGGCATACTCGAGAGAGTGGTCCACTTCTGTCGATTGTCAAGTACGCCGTTTACGAGAGGTGTAAGCTGATTGGGAAATAGCTTGGCAAAGGACTCGTAGACAGGCAGGCAGATGGAGCTGATAAAGGACAGTTGCATCTTTGGCAGTTCCTCGCGCTTCTCGCGATTCATCATATCCTGTGAGAGGAAATTCAGTGTGTTAGTGTGTTTAGGTAGTGTTTAGGGGATGGTACAGCTACTCACAATAGGCTCAATTTTGAGCTGCGCCTTTTCAATGTCTCCCTGTTGGAAGAACTCACTGGCCACCAGCTCGGCCACCACTTTTTGCACTTCCCTGTTCATAAATGATTGAAGTGTTTTAGCAAAAAGTAAATTTAGACAATCATTCCAGTCATCTGCTGACAGCATACCATGGCTTTGTAATTGCGGCAATATCACAGGCAGTCATCAGCATTGACCGGAGCAGAGAGCGGTGCACATCATTACCCCAGTCGAGGGCCTCTCTGTTGACCAGCTCAAAAAAGGCGTCTCGTTTGCGAAAGTAGACGGCAAGGTCGGTGGCGAGAATGGCCTCCTCGAGAACACTGACCACGTGGCGGTACTCTTCAGGAGAGAGATTGCTCAGAATTTGATTGCCTTGGCTGTTGAGTATCATTAGTGACTGTGGAAAATAATGGAAAGGGATTAGGTTGGAGATTAAAAGTATAACCTTTTTACGCAAATGATTGAGCGTACCTGATCAAAGTGGTGGTGCTCCAGAGTGGAGGTAGAGTAAAGCTGAGCCAGTGGGGAGCTGGTTTTAATTTGAAATGAGTTGTTGGTGCCACGGTGGTCTAGGTCGTGGCTGAGGCAGGCGACAATCAGCGCTAGTGTCTCCAGTTCACCTAGGATGCGGCTAAGGTTGGTGTTCTGATTATAAAAGCAAAGTATTAGTTTTTGTCAACATTTTTAACATTTTGAAATGAATTTACCACAAGAATAGCGTAGAGAAACTGCGCCACGTTAAAGGCGTGTCGCCAGTTGTGGTAGAGAACGGGGCGGTAGTTCTTGCGCACGCTAAGAATCCACTTGCAGAGGACCTTGTAGTCGATGTGGAAGCGCTCTATGAGATCGAGGTCGAGGAACATTCGAATGACGCCCCTGATCATCTGATCTTCCGTCAGGCTAAAGTCGCGGAAATGCAGCTTGTCCAAGCACAGGCTACTCGTCGAGGGAATCATCATTCGCTGCAGGTCGTACTAAAGTGTCGAAGTTAGTGTTTTGTGAAAAACCGATTACTGAAATAAAGAAAAACAGAACTTACGGCAAACTTGGCGGCTTCCTGGTCGGTGGCCGAGGCGTGGTAAGAGAGCAGCTCGAGGGTGACCCGCTGCTTGGCCATCGCCTTGACCGCCTTTTCGAACATTTGCGTGTTCTCAATGCCCATGCCGCTGAAGATGGCGAAGCCCTCAAAGATGTTGATGTCATTCATGTTGAAGGGCTGTCCATTGAGTTTGTTCACCAGTTGCGCCACGCCGATGATCTTGCGCGAGGCATTGCGAATGGGCATGCAGAGGATGCCCCGGTGGCGGAAGCCGGCCTCATTGCTGGCGTGATCGTCCACGTGGGCGTCAAAACGGGGGTCCGCGTAGGCGTCGGCAATGTTGAGCGTCTCGCCGGTGCTGGCGACGTAGCCGGTGACGCCGACGTTGATGGGGAAGCGACCCTCAAAAGGCGTCTGGTGCAGTTTCTCAAAGTCAGGCTTGTCGACGTCACTGCGCGCCAGGTCGAAGACTCGCGTGAAGCTGAAGCTGCTGCGGCCACCTGGGCTGTTTCCGCCCACCACCGGCGGCACCGGCGATGTCTCTGAGTCGGCATTGGAGGCATTGCTGCTGCTGGTGGAGGAGGTGGTGGTGGCTGTGGTGGTGGTGGCTATGGTGCTCGAGGTCGATCCGCCCACCGACTGCCCGTCCGAGGAGGAGGTGAGGCCGCAGTCGTTGGCGATGCGCGCCTGCGTCGTCGTCATGTTGAAGTAGCCATAAGGGTCCTGGTACGTCCGTCCGTAGTAGTAGAAGTCGCCGTCGGTGGTCTCCTCCGTCAGCAGCAGTATCTGCGCCCGTTCGCACTGCAGCAGCGAGAGGGTGTGCACTAGGATGCGGAAGATGATGTTCTCAATGGTGGACTGCTTCTCGAAGATCATGCGCGCCAGGTCGAGCAGCACCTGGTTGCGGCGGTTCTCCAGCTGCGAGAGCTCGTACAGCTGAGCATTGCGCAGGCCGATGCCGCAGAACTGCAGGTACCGGGCGAAGACCGCCTCGTCGCTGGCGGTGAAGCAGGGGGCGCCGTTCTTGTTGATCACCTGGGCAACCCCGAGCACTGTGCCGTCCACGTCGACGATGGGATTGCACAGCATGTTCCGTGTCGTGTAGCCGGTCTTCTGGTCGATGGTCGAGGAGAAGTGGGCGTCCTAAAACAGAAATTGAAAAAGAGCGTGAGTTTGTGATTAGTTGAAGAGAACAGAGACAATCAGTTGCCGGCAAAGCCAATCAGTGGCAGCAGTGTTCAGGCCCCATTAGAGCGACACCATTAGGGCAATTTGCGTCTGCTGCTGCTGCTTCTGCCGAGAAATAGACTGATTTCAGTGCTGGAAGGCATCACTGGAGTCATCACTGCCAAATTGAGCAGTAGTGTCCTCTCTTTCATTCATTCATTGCCACTGTTTTTTAAATGTGTGCCTTCTTTTTCAGCTGCGTCGATTTCACTGTCCATTTGCCAGCGGGCTTCAGCTGTGGTGCCGCATCACTCTCCCACTCTCTCTTTGTTGGCCCCGATAAAAACAATCTATCGCTCTGTGCATTCTAAATAATGCAATCAAGTGAATTGCTCCATTTGCTCGTGGCTCCAGTGATGACTTCTGCTGCTGCTGGTGGTGGTGCTGTTGTCTTTTAGTACTCTACTCTTTTTAGTCTGCTCAGCTGTTGTTGCTGCTCCTCCAAATACTCTTTAGCTTGATGGGCCCGAGCAAGTCGCGATTCGCTGCGCTTCACTGCATCTGAAACTGCACAGCAGCAGCCGCATTCTTGACTGCGTGCTTTTGTGCTTCGATAAATCAAACGCACACACACAGCGCTAGCAGCGCTTGCGTTGGTGGCATTCTCAAGAATTGTACAATTGCGAGTGGCGGCGGCGGCCCTTTCACTGGCAGCCCTTTCGGTCGATCATTAAAAATTAAGAATGCTCTCACAGCTTCGATTAGGGTAGTGCGCTCAGTTTCAGACAGGCAGACAAACAGCAGCAGAAGACAGTAGCAAGAGCAACCAAGTTGCCGTCAGCAGCAGCAGCAACAGAAAATGAAGCAGCCGAATCGATGACTTATCGATTTAATCTATTAACGAGCTTAGTCCTGTCAACAGACTCACACCACTTTGGCACAGCTGACTTTGCTGTGCTCGCTCAATTGGCTCAATTGTCTCAGTTGTCAGCCTACTCCTTTTCTCCCGTTTGGCACTGCTAACTACACGCTGATTTGGCAGAATTGATTTGGTGACAAAAACAAAAACACAATAAACACAAAAATAGACAAACAGACAAACACTTACCTTGTAGCAGTCTGGAATGTTCACCGATTTGCCTGATTCGGCGACGTGGCCGACAATGCCCTTGCCCCACGGAATGGTGATCTCCTCCTTCAAAGACACTTGTTCTATGGTCGATTGACCAGAGACGTCAAAAAGGTGACTTGCTAGGTATCTGCAGGAGAAAAGAAATGGGGATAATTTAGTAGGCCGTTTTTTATCGTAAACCACTTTGCACCCAAAGATAGCAGCGCAATCTTTCACTCCCCTGCCTTGTCCTTATCAGCGTCTGCCCACCGCCTAATCGCCCTGCCGTCTAGTGCACATTCCTTTGACAATTGCTTTCAATTTGCATATTCTTTGTGATGGCGCCGCCGCCAAGTGGCCCTCTTCTCTTCTTGATTGTTTATCATTCACATCATCCTCAATGCTGACAAATGGGCATGGATGACTCCTTTGTTGTTTGTTTTTTTGTTGTTGTTCCATCATTACCACAAGCAGCAGCAACAGCAAAACATCCCCAGTAGCACTTTAGCAATCAGAAATACTACAGCAGAGTATTTGGCTAGTGGGTGCACTTCAGTGTCTCTTGATTCGCTGCTAATTTGCTCATTCTCTCTAAAGAAAAGAAAGCGCCTCAAGAGACGCTTTTTTTCTTTTTCTCTTTCTTTTTTGTCTCGTCCGGGCAGTGACTCTTCTCGGGTCCAATTGGCTCAATCTGCTGGTGTAGTGAGTGGTGGTAACCCAGGCTAAAGGAACCTAATGGCAGACCCTCTAACGACTGCTATGCCTGCGGCCAGTCGTTTCTCATATTTTCCCCTTTTTTTAAAAGCGGCTGTTTTCTCATGCATGCCATTATGCCATCGTCCTCAATTTTTCTGGGCAGTTTTTCAATTTGCATTGCTACCATTTCCTTTGAGATTGCCCTCTCTAGTCATACCCTCTCCCTCTTGGCTCATACAGTCTTTCTCTCAGTTTTGCCGACTGGCAGTGTCACCTACCTGGTTTTCGGTTCATTCTTCTCTCCACGCACCTGTGAATGGAATGGAAAAACATGTTTAGCTACTGAATGCTTGTCATCGTTTGCTTTACACCGGGTACACTGATAGAGAGCTACTTTTGGCCGCAGAAGTGTGTCATCAGTGAGGAAAACACTGTGCAAACACTGTGCCACCACCACCAGTGAATGAATTGGTGCAGCAGTGAAGAACTGCAAACAGAACCAAAAGAAACTGGCACTGGGACTGGGACTGACACTTACAATAAAGAGCGAACACCGGTCTGCATTGGTGAGGATGGAGACGTTTTTGAGGATCTTGTGGCAGAGTGATCGAACGTCCAGGTCGTTGCAGATGTCCTTCACCAGCTCAAAGATGAGCTCATTCTCATTGTTGATGGCCTCAATCTCCTCGCGAGACTTGCCGCTGACGTTGCTGCCAAAGGAGATCAGCGGACCGCCGAGAGAGGCGTGACGAATGCGAGCTCCGGCAGTTATGAAGGACGGGTTTTTGCTGGGAGTGGCAGTGGCGGTGGAGGTGGATGAGGAAGCGGAGACGGTGCACAGCTGAGTGCTGCCGGTGAGGGTGTTCATTGAGGAGGAGGAGGTATTGCTGGAGATCAGAGAGGTCGAGGAGAGTGAGGGCAGAATGCCGAATTCGCCTGATGTAGGGGAGATGCGCGCCAATGAGGATGACTGATGATGCTGATGATGATGTTTTGCAAGTCCGCTAGCTGCTTTGACGGCGGTGGTCGCCGACTGCGGAGTTGCAGTGGCGCCCGGTGTCGTTACACTGGAGGCTGTGCTCGATGGCACGCCAACGGCCGCCGCTGCCGTTGCCGTCGTCGTCAACTGCTCAAAGCCTACTGCCGCCGCTGTCAACTGCGACTCTGTTGTCGTCGTAAGCTTGGTCGCCGCATTGTCTTGTTGGATGGGCAGAAAGGTGGGCGTGCCGTCGAATGTGGTGGAGACCATGGGTCGGAGGAAGCCGCCGCCGCTGGCCTCAAACTCGTGTGCAGAGATCTTGCGAACGGGCGTGTTGGCGCCGGAGTTTTCAGTGCTAGTCAGCGTCTGATTGGCGCTCAGAGTAGCTACGAGGGGAGGGTAAAAAGAAAAGGAAGAAAATGCGTTGAGGAATACAATGAAAAATGATTATGGTTTGAGCTGAAAAAAGCAGAAAAGAAAGAAAGAAAGAAGGGGAAAAGAGAGGAAAAGATAGAGGAAGGGAGAAGGGAATAGGAACAGTAGGATAAGAAGAAGAAGAAAGATAAAGCAGAGGGAAAGTTGCGAGCTGTTGGTGAGCGGGAGGGGTACTCTGCAGCCATCATCGGCATCTCTGAATCGATGTGATGGTGCTCAGGCAGAAGCTGACTACGTGCAGCATCGAGTTAGGCGAATTAGTGTGTCAGCCGCAGTATGACAGTGGACAGAGCGGCAGTTCAACAGCAGCAGTTTACTTTGTCTTGCACTGTACGGTCATCTCCTTTTCCCCTCTCTTTTCTGTGCATCTGTTTCCTCTCCCTTTCTGCATATCTAACTGTCACCCGACCACCATCACTGCAGCAGCGGCAATTAATGCACACTGTCGTCGAGAAATGCCATTAGGGTAATGCCATCAGAGTAGAATGTAAAAGAAGAGAAACTGTCTCAGAGAAAGTACCAGTGCCCAAATTCTCCTTCTTTCCTTCTTCCTTCTTCGAACGTTCCCTTTACTCGTAATTCGATATTTGCTTATTTATTGCCATCACCAGCAGATTAGCGCCACTAGGCCGTGCTCGTCAGCAGTGGCGGAAGAAACGAGAGAGAAAGAGAGAGCGAAGGATTTAGGACTTTCTTTGTGCTCTTCGGGCTCTTTGTCTTTACTACTCTTCCACCATCTAGGCGCCGCTGCCGCCTTTTCCCTTTCATTTTATCTGCGTTTGTTTGTTTTCATAACAGTAGCTCTAGCCTAGGAAGAGAGTTACTTTTTTGTGTGTCGGTTCAGTCGTGCTCAGTCTGCTTCTAGTGTTGCAGTAGACATATTTGCCCAAGTAGTGAGTGTGCATCGATATCGATTAGAATGGCTGGCTGGCTGTAGTGGTTGAAGCAAGTGCCGTCGCTACTGGTGCCTGCTTACACTGACTTATGCTGTCTTTCCATGATGACTATCAGTGCCCGGCAGTTGGCACTTGTGCACTTCTTCACCACACTGGTCGGCCGCCGATGGTAGTCGTCTGCTGCCACCGACTGCTGATCGACTATTTAAATGTGCACCCATGTTTGCACCCAGTTTCCTACTGCTTTCTTATGATGCCTGTGATGTGTCCTGTGCCTGGGCACTACCACCAGCCGACATATCGCTGTGGCCATTTTTCTCCTAGCTGAAGCACAGCAGCAGCAGCAGCTCATTACTCGGAAGGGCCATTTTTCAATATCACTAATGTCTTAGGCAGAGAGGAGCGCCTGAGCTCGCTGCTAAAGCAGACGGCTGCCACTGCTGCTTATCGTTCATAATATTAGCAATTGCGCTAATGACTGCACAAAAAAAAGCGAGCTGTGCCGCGGCATTCACTCAGCTGCCTTTCACTCACTAACTTTCCTGCACTCATTTTTTTATTTATGAGGCCACATCGTTCTAGGCACATCTAGGCATCGTTTGCGTAGGGAATCATCAAACTTTGGCTGCCAACTTTGTGCAGAACTCTCTCTTTCTCTCACTTATTCTCATTGGTCAGTGAAACTCGGTCACTGGATCGCCGAGTCTGCTGGTCGTAAATCCTCAGCTAGAAGTTTGCTGTTTTTAGAGGCAGCAACAGAAATTCTTATTCTCACAACAATGGCCAGCAGTCGTTGACCAACTTTTTTGCTGCACTCTTCTCTCGCTCTTTCGGTCATTAATCTCCTTCTCCCTTTCTCTCTGCTTGTGACTAGTTCAAGTCACTAGTCACTTCGTGAATTGGTCACATTTTCTATTCTCTTTTCATTTTATTGCTGCTCCCTCTTTTTCTTGTTCTCCTCATTGTGCTCATTTGTGTTCGTGTAGCACTTTTTGAGCATAGCACTTGTTTGTTGGTTGTTCCATGTTAAAACAAGCCAGAGCATGGAACAAGAACGTCTACTGCTGAGATGCCTATTGCCTTAACGAGATATACTTCAGTGGGCCGTCTTTTTAGCTTTCAATATTGCTTGTTTGTGTACTGCAGTTTTCTGCAGTTTTGTTTTGTGATCATTGCAACACTGAAAAACGCTCTCTCTCACTGAATGAGAGAATGTGAATAGAAAATGGCGCAGTTTGTCTCCGTCTGCAGGCACTGTGACACACACTGTGCTACACTGATCAGTCCAATTGTCGTACTACAGTGTCGTACTGGCACCGTCGTCGGCTGACTGCATCTCAATTGGCCCACTGTCCAGGCATTGCTAGGAGGGTACTAGCTGTCGGCTGCAAGTCTGCAAGTAATTGAATCACTACACGGCAAATTGAATTAAAGCTGTGTGTGAGACACTGAGAGAGCACCGCCGAGCGGAATGCGAAGAAGCGACACTGATGCTCTCACTTAGATGCAAGCATTAGTAGTGAATGGCTATGTGCAGTTTGGTAAATGTGTGTGTGTAGATGTGATATGTAATATATCTTTGGGGACACTCACTGGGTACTTGGGAATAGGCAATCGAGTGACGATGTCTTCGTGTCTTGCATGCTGTCAGTGGATGATGGTCCAGGAATATAAGGTGCTTGGAGGAGGTGGTGGCGCAGGCAGACTTACCCAATGTCCCCGTCGAGGTGGAGTGGGTGACCAGCCACTGGTCCACCAGTGGGCGAGACACCTTCCGCAGGAAGTAGCTTTGCACAAAGGCAGGGTGCTCGTCCAGCCAGTCCTGGAAAAACAGAAAATTTGGCCAATATTTGTGTTAGTGTTAGTGTTAGAGTCAATGAATTGTAAGCATTGCATCATACCTCAATCTTTTCATAGTTCTCCTCAAGGAAGATGTCTTCACAGGCGTGCTCGCCATTGCTCGCGGTGAGCAGTGTTGCCGTCGCTGCACCGCTGCCCGCAGTATTCGGTCCAATAGTAGTGGGGCCTTTTCGTGAGGATGAATGCGAACTCCGGTGAACCCGCTGCTGCTGCTCCGAAGTGGGTGGTGCTGCTGCTTTGCCGCCATTCGATGCCTCGGTCATCTTATCGAGCCCCCTTCTTCCGCTGATCTCCCGGTCGACGGTTGACGTTCTCAGCTGCAGAGCAGCGGAGGCACTGCTTGTAGGTACTGTTGGGAAGAAAGGCGATGACGATGATGTTTGGGGGTGGTGTAGCTGAGTGGTGTTGGTGCTAAGTGGTGTTGTTGTACATCTTTCAGCGACTGCACCACGACCACTGCCTCTGGTGGCAGGTACCGGTGCAGTAGTAACTGAGTAGCCGTGACTGATGTGCCCTTCTCCGCCTATGTTCGGGGCGTTCGGAGAGCTGCGAGGGTGCCAGCCTAATGGGAGCAAAAGAAAAAAAGAATAAAAACAGATGAGGGTTAGTAAGTTTGAGCAAAGATGTTTTTCCGTACAGTGCATTTGTAAAACATGGAATAAAACAATTTCTACACCACTAAAGCTTGAGCTTGAAAGTAGTAAACAGCAACTAGTAAAGTAAGTGGAGTAGTGGAGGAAGGAGTTTGTGAGTGGTGCGAGTGGAGTGAGACCGACATGCGAGTGGCAGGAGTGATCAAGTGAGTGAGTGGTAGTAATAGTAAAGTGGAATGAGACCACCCGTAGCTCACCCGGTGGCCACAGTGGCCTCCACAGAGCTGATGCAATCGTCGGACAGAAGGTGGTTGGGGTGGTAGCTCGAGGAGACCGGGATGAAGAGCGACGAGAGGTAGTGTTTGCCAGTGGTAACTGATGCTGCTGCTGTTGCTGATGTTGTTGCTGATTCTGTTGGTCATTCCTATGCGACAATTCCTGTCCTCTCTTTTCAGCATGTACGCTGCTGCTGCCTTTCTTGCGTTGGTGCGATGACGATGAGCTTTTCTTGTCACTTCCATTGCTCTTTTGCCTCGACACACGACGCGCCGGACTGCGCTGGTCCGTTTTGGCGCTGCAAATGCTCGTTTGCTCATCGGACACTGAATTGGGTCGACTTTTGAAGCCACTGCTGCTGCTGCTGCGACCCGAGGAGCTGTGTGGAGTGCCCGGCGGAAGGAGGCTGAGAAATGAACTGGGCAGCAGGTGCACTCTCCGCTTACGACCCTTGCTACTACTGCTGGCGTCCTCTTCTTCGCCCTCTTCACCTATTTCTCCTTCACCTCCCTCCTCGCCTGCCTTTTCCAGGTTTTCATCACAAGCGGAACAGGTTGAACTTCGTGATTTGACCGGCTCGCAGAAGAACACATTAGGACTAGGCGGGGCGCTGCTTCGTCCCGACAGAAGTGAGGTGGTGGAGGGAGCCATCAGGCGCATTTGCGGCAGAACTGCAGCTGCCGCCGGTGTTACCGAGTTTTCCTGGGCGCTCATCGTGCGAACCGATTCCTGGCCACGGCAAGTGTCGATGCGGGTTACTTTTTTGAGGTATCCGAACATGGTGCACGAGCAGAGGAGGAGGAAGAGAGGGTGGTATTGATTGCAAGTGGAAGTGAAGATGTTTGGATCAGATTAGATTAGCGGCCATTAGTGGAGAAATGGTTTGTTTGTTGTTGTAAAGAAAGATGATGAAGTCGATTTATCGATTCAAGTCGGCGACGATGGTGGTGGTAGTGGTGGCGGCGGCGGAGGCGGCAGTGGTGCAGGTTGCAGCAGCAGGAGAAGGTGGCAGAGATAGGCGGACAAATTGATTACTAAGTGCATTATTTATGAGGCAGCCTCAAGTTGTGCAAGAGCAAGTCAAGCGAGGAAGAAGCTTGCAGCTGAGCTGCTGCTTATGCTGCTGCTGAGCCGCCTAAATCGAGCCACACGCTCCACCGAACGGACGGCAAATTAGCGACTTGTAGTGCGACGCGCATTAATAATGCAGTGCAGTGCGGTACGAACTGTCCTGCACGAACTGAACGAACTGCCTGTCTCCGACGAGAATAGTAATGCAGTTAGAATACTACGTCTAATTAGCTCTAATTAATTAGAGGTAATTAGCAGCGAGGGAGGAAAGAAGACGCTGGTGCTGGTCAGCAACACTGCCGGTGCAAAGATTGATTGCCGCTGAAAAAAGTGCTCATTGGAGGGATGAATTTAAACTCTGTGCAAAAACTGCAAAAATTTTATGATCTGAGAGAGATCATGAATATATTCAAGGAACAAGTTGTGGTCACTCCAAGTTGCACTGCTGTTGGTGCTTGTCATTTGCATATTCAAATGAGCAGTTTAAATGTGGAAGATTTTTGCTAAAGTTGTGTCAACGACTTTTTTTTAGAGTTTTTATATGCTTTTTATAAAGCTCTTTACGTGCACTTTAATGATACTAAACTGCAGAAAACAGTGCTGAGCTGTGCGTTGAGCAGCATCGACATCTGCCAGATGACAGATGATTCTCATCATCACAGCTGTCTGAGATGCGCACAGCAAGTGATCGGCACGCAGAATGAAAGGTGGCAGGTTAATGAGAGGAGGGAAGTGGAAATGGAAAACCGGCGGGAAAACAACAGTGGTGGTGGTGGTGAAGCAACAGCACAGTGAGCTAAAGGGAACAGTGTGCCGGTGAACACAGAGAAAGAGTGAGTTTCAGTTTCTGTCTGTGCCAGTCTGTTCCACACAGTGCCGGTGAGAGATGGTGAAAGCTGAGACCGATGTGTGCACTGACGGCGGCTGACGGAGAGACACTGAAGTAGTGCCGAGAAATTAATGATCTCCCAGCAGATCTTCCAGTGTGTGCTCTCTAGGCCTTCTCACTATAAGAGCTTTGGATAGAGAGAGAAAAACTGTAAGCACTGGCACTGAACTATAGAGCACCATCACTTTCTCTCTTACTCTTCCCTCTGCGCGTGCCAGTCGTCAGATCAGGTGGAAATTGCATCTCTTCCTCTTTCTCTTTTTCCCCTGTATTTCTTTTGGCAGTCTGTTCACTTCTATCAGCACATCATTCATTTCATTATATTTTCTGTGTACTGACAATGCTCACACGCTACACTGCAGTTGTCGACACTAGTGCTTAGGCTGCTGCTGTTGCTGTCTCCTTAGTACCGTCTGCAGACTGCAATCCAATCGAGTATACACACACACACTCCAATTGAGGTGAGAGTCGTGCAATGGCCTTGCAGTGCAGGGCACTGGGCAACCAACCAACTGTTTGCCGAGACAGCTTCTTCTTCTTCTTCTCTCCCAGCAATGACAGCTGACAAAACAGCAGTCAGACATATGCCTAATTTGCCCTGCTCGTCAGATGAGAGGTGCAAAAAGGTCAAGTGATGTGAGCCCAGAAGAAGAAGAAAAAGAAAAGGAACAGAGAGTGGTATCTTATTTGCTTGATGATGAGACCTTGCACAGTTGGTAAGGAAAAAGGGAAAGGGAAACACTACTCCAGTGGGTATTGAACAGGCAAAAAGCAAAAGTGCACTTTGCAATTTAGAAATGATATTTTACTTCATTTTTTTACATTTTCCAAAACTTTTTTTCACTACAACTGCAAAAAAAGGAAAACAGGATTGTTTGTGCATGCACCAACTTAAACTCAGTACACAGAAACTTTTTCTTTTCATTTTTTAGTGTCATTTGCATAACAGCGGCAAACTTTAGATGCAATCTTTTTGTCAAAGTAAGTAGTTTGCACTTTTTTAGGCACCCACTTTGGCAAAAATCAATCGTTTTGTGCAGTGCTTTGACTGCTGACCAGTGGTCAGTGAGCTGAAGAGTCAGCTTCAGTTAGATCTAGCCTTCATGTCCTGCACGTCTGACTGCCTTTTGATTGAGTGACATTGCTGATTTTTTCTTTTCACTCCCCATCATTCTTCTGCTGTACTTGGCTGCAATGAAATCATGTTCCTCTTTTTCCTTGTGCCCCTTTCTATCACCGTCGATGGCCCACTGAGAATGGCCCATTGACATGCTGCTGTGTTGCCGCAATGGTGCAGCAGCAGCAACAACAACAGCGGCAACAGCGGCAACAGCGGCGGTGGTGGCGGCAATTCACTGGAGGTTTCGCCGGCAATGTCTGCATCTTTTGCCGGCTGTTCCCCGGCAGATCGACAGGCACACTGAGAGAAAAGTTGCCATACTGGCTTTGATTTTAATGGCACTCGTGTGTGCAGTAGTAACAACTTAATGTCTCCTGATTGCCTGTTTCCATATTGAGCTGCTATTCTGCCTATTACTGAAAATATTTTTCTTTGACTGTGACGATCATTCCGTTTGTCTTTTTCCGTCCCAGTGTGCTATGTTTGCATGTATCCAAGTTGTGGCGCCGTGGTTTTTCTTAATCGCGCGCGCGCCCGTCTACAAATTCACTAGTTCTCAAGTGCGGAGGTTGGCGCTAAATGAGCCGCTTGATGGTGGTGATTCGATTAAAACGATATGAGGCTGACATTTCGCCTGTCTCGATATTCGCCTTCTTTCGTCGTGCACCACCGTTGTCACGCTGACGTCTTCTATTCTCTTTCTGTGCCCTCTCCGGTTTTTGTTTGACAAGTTTCTGTTTACTTAGCTGGCCAGTTAAGCAGTTAATTATTAGCAGTCTCTATGGTAGTCTCTTTTTCTCCTTTTTGATAGCCTCTTTAATTATGACTGCTTTTTATGGTCTTTTTAGAGCACGACATGCTGCCCTGTTTGTTTGTTTGTTTGTCATTTCCTTCCCTTCTCCTACTCTTGACTTGCTTTTTAGTTGTTCTTCTTTCCTTTTTATGATAGCTTCAAGTTTTGTGAGTATGGGTGTGTGCCTTGAGCAGGGTAGAAGGAGTATTGTGTTTTCACTCCAGTAATTAATCAAATCAATTGCCAAAAAAACTATTTTTAGATTCAGTCTGTCGAAGTTGGTGTACAAGACATGTACTTATTACTGGCGATAACTAATCTACTTTTTTGTTTCTCCAAACTGCCCTGCATCACCGTCTGTTTAATGTCATTGTTGGCTTTGTCGTCAGCAACTCAGCCATCCTTCACTTCCACGTTCTTCTGCATACAGTCACTATTCATTAGCTTCACCATTCACTGTAAGCCTTTAGCAGTCAAGGGACAGCAGTTTTTCTTGTTTTCCAAAAAAATAGCTTTTTTAAATACACTGTCCAGTATGCTGCTAATTGGAGCAGATGGACATCGTAAGGAGATGATGACACTGCAGTCTGCTGCCTTGCCTGGATGGCACTGCTGTTGATGCTGATTGATTGTCAATAGGAAGTGCTCTACTGTTGTCCTGTCAGTATGTCTTCCTCTTTCTTTCTGATATATTCATGTGTCTCTGTCTCTGTCTAATTAAATGGCAGCCTACATTTAGCTTTCATGAGTGAATCATCATGGCCCTTCCTTCCTTCTGGTTTCTCCCCTGAAGAAGAAAGGTCTTGCAGAGAAGAAAATCTTTAGGAGATGGAAAGCAAGGCTTTGAGTGAGTGAGGAGAGGCACTTTGCTGCATGGATGCTTGCACGAGTTGAGCAAGCCCGCAAGTGAAGCTGCTAATTGCAATTGTTCCAATTGGCCAATGTAGAGGGAAAACAGTGGAAAAGTTTACTGTCATTAGCATTGCTTTGTTTTCTCCAGATAAAACGCTTAATAAAAGATGGCTGACTGTTTGTTTGGGCATTTGTGTTTAGGTTGGCAAATCAACTCTAGGCAATTTCTGCAGAAAGTAAAAGAAAAGAATTGTTTTTAGCTAGTGTTGCTTCAATTGCCACTTTACAAAACTTGGCTGTTTGTTTGTTCAGACTTTGTCTTACATAATTGATAGCACCCACTGTCGTTTCGATTTTGGCAAACTTTACTTTGCTCGGCCTAAACTTAAATTCAGCCTTCTCTTTCACAGTCGCCCTTCATTAATGCTAATCTAAAGCTCCTTAGCGCAGTACCAGCGCCAAACTGCCATTAGTTAATTGTGAGTGTGTAGACTGTCGGTAGTGCAGGAGTGCCATTTAAATGGAAGAACCAACACAACGCGCGCGCACACATACACATAAGCACAAAAAGAGGATGAGTGCATTTTAAATTTGCATTATTCAGCCACCACTCCGACCACCACCACCACTGCCAGCTTCTTAATGATTTAAAATGACTTTGCTTTTCTGTGAAGGCAAAGTAATGAACCACAATAGCAAAAGGAGATGCTGCCGATGCTTTCTCTAAATTTGCAGCTTTTTGTCAAATGCTATAAGCAGTGGGAAGTGGGGATGACAAATAGCAACGGAGGAAGATCGAATATACAGACATCTTTGAAAAAGACATGGTGCGCATTGAAAAATAGAAGGCATTCAATTAGATACTTGATTTTTTTCATTTTTAAACTGAACATCTTTACTGATTAAAAAAATTGCAAAACATTAGAAGGGGTAGTCTTTCACAATGGGCCAGTTTCCTTTTTCATCCTCATCATCATCATTACTACCACCAGTTATTTTCAGTTGAAAAATGAGAAATACATTAATTTGTTATAACGGCTTTTTTTGGCAAATGTACAAAAAACAACAACTAA